>Ga0193738_1000176_pt1 | contig 44474 bp, 50 predicted proteins | sample L2a1metaG_FD_144927 | JGI IMG/M metagenome (GOLD analysis project Ga0193738, IMG submission 144927) | Soil microbial communities from a riparian zone of the East river system, Colorado, United States - L2a1 | ecosystem: Environmental > Terrestrial > Soil > Riparian zone | place: USA: East River... | reverse complement strand
CCCATTCCCGAACCATTCCCCGAACCAGAACAGATGGCTAAAGGAGAGAACTATGTTGCAGGAAATGAATCCTCCTCATACTGTCCTCCCCCTCCAGATTGCCCCCCTCCTCCGGCAGATCCCGACGATCCCATTCCAGAGGCGCCCCCAAACCGGTTTTACAGCACTGACGAACTCGCAGCATTAGAGAAGTACGCTGCAACATACGAGGGCGTCAATCCTGATCAATGTTGTAGTATCGCCATCGGTCAAGAGGCTCTAGACATCTTTCAGCAGGAATACTTCGAACAGTTTTCCGTCTCGATGCCTGAAACTTACCTTGTCGCAATTCCTACCCAAGACGGACCTCAAGTTAGCTACGGAATCCCTGTCACTGAGATGCTTGGTAATGCTTTCCCCGCGGACTGGCCCATCTTCCTTCACTACTACTGGATCTTCTCATACGAGACAGTCGCTCGTGTGAACGTCGCCTTGAGCATCGACCTCACTCAGAAGGGCAATCTTGAAGGCGCTGTGAAGATCATGTATGAAGAGATCTCCGCTGCCCAGGCTTCAGCACAACACAAAAAAGAAGCAGAAGAAGCTGCCGCGCGTGAAGAGGCTTCGGCCTAATTGGTTCTTGCTCTTTGTGCCGCCCGATTTGTTTACAATCTTGTATGAGACACTACCGGATCTACAAGGTTTCGTTCCTTTCGGGCGGCACACCAAGTTCTGACCTCTAGTTCAAATCAGAGATGTTAAGATCTCTGACTCCCTTGGGTAACCCAAACGGAGTAGAAGCATACAGATCCCAGCGCACATGAGATCCTAACAGATTGTCATGACCGACGAGTAGGCGCATATAGGATAGTCGGTGTTATTACTGCAACTGCCTTGACCGGCAACATGAGAGTGTCCCACTATAGACTGCATGGGTTGTTTTGGTAACATGATGATAACTACAGCAACAGAATTAGAGGTCAGATTCAGTTTGAAGTAGGCCGCCGAGGATTGACACCCAGCACTAGTCAGCCAGAGGACAATCTACAACCAGCGCGATGCACCACCACACAGAAGGGTCTACCTACTTCCCCTTCTCTTCCTGAGTTTCAAGAGTCCAAAATGCCAGATCTCTTCTCTACTTCAATCTCGCCGTCTGCTAAGAAACTCCTCCAGGAGAAAGTCTTTGGAGTTTTGCCGCCTTCCATTGATCAATCTTCTCCTCTTGGGAATGTTTATGGCTACGATCCGCAAGAGAAGCTTGAACTTCCGCAAGACACTAACTTAAAGTGGTTCATGGACAAGCAGGCTGAGAGAGAAAGACTCTCTAAGTCGTCTTATGGCCTTGGCATCAGTCCAGAACTAGAGACAATAGTTAATACTCTTCGTAACCCGGTAGACACAGCATTAGATGTAGGTCTGACTAAACTTTCTCAAGCAAATCTCCCCGGAATTGGTGAAGTTAACACTTCAATGATCCCGACTAGGGCTAACTTGATGAAATTTCTCTCAAATCTTAAAGGTTCTGCGAAATATCTTCCTCCTGCTGTCTGGCGGGATCATCCGGAAGCTGCTGCATCAGTTATTTTTGCAGCAGAACGATATCCCCTTCAGACACAGCAAGCTTTCACAAAAGGAAAAGTCAATATCACATCTCCCGATATGAGCGGTTCTACTGGAGGATTCAGTCCTAAATCAAAAAGAATATATATCTATAATCCAACAGTTAAAGACCCCAATAAATTACCTACTCCAGCTAACTTCACAGGGCGTGCTGGAACTGCAATGCATGAATATACGCATCTACGTCAGTTATTAGATGCAGAGAATCGACCAGAGATAGCTCGTTATCCCATTGAAGCTTTCTACACTCCCGATGAATTAGGTGGAAAAGGGACCTATGTTACTAGTCAAGCTGCTCAACTGAAGGGAAACCCTAACTTGTACTTTGAACAGCCTATGGAAAAAGATGCTTTTCAAGCTACAAAAACTGGTAAATCATCTGCCGAGAAATTTCTAGATCTATTACCTGATGCAAATATGCATTCTTTCATGGGCACTCCAGAGACACTAAGTCACGAAAAAGAGTTAGTCTCTTCTGCATTCAATCGGGCCATCAAAGAAATTCAGAAAATCAATCCTAATAATTTAGGCAAAATTTACGCCTCTATCTTGAAAGATAATAAAAAATCTACTCTCAATAAACTCGACAAGTATCAATATCCTGCCGAAGACTTCGATTCTTACTTCCCGAAGCATGCTGTAAATCCTGGTCAACTTGGTAAAGTTGTCGAATTTAAAGGTAGCGGTCTAGATAAAGTGAACGATGCTTTGAAAACTCGTATTGGATTAGAAGCCCCAACCGAAAATCAAGTAAAATTGCAGAGCCTAATCCGTCTTCTACAAGATTCTGCTAAGTCTGGCCCACGACAAAACTGGATGAAGAAAACTATTGAGCTTGAACGCCAAGCTGAGTTAGAGAAAATTCGCAAAGAATCTGATGTTCTTCGTCAAGCTGAGTGGGGCGAAATGTTCGACAAATATTTCAAACCAGAATAATGCCATACAACCTTTCTCTTGTCTGCCATGTTAGGTCCTTCCAAACCACCCCTGCTACGCAGATATTGGCCTGTTGTAGCAGGGGATTTTTTGAAAAAAATGAAAAGATTCTTCAAACAATTCTTTTGTTCACATATCTGGTTTTCTTGGCCGGTTCCAAGCTATTGTGTGAAGTGTGGCAAAGTGATGGGTGTATGAAATAATGGAATTCTCACTTAATTTCCGCACAGAATACGCCAAAGAGTTCTTCTTTCTGAATAAGCGCAATAAGTGTTTTTCCGGGGGCTATGGAAACTGTAAGACCTACACAGGTTGTCAGATTATCGTCTTGTTGAGCATCATGTTTCCGGGTTATCGGAGCATGATTGCCAGAGGCACTTCCGCTGCACTGAGAAAATCGACAATGAAGACTTTCTTCAAAGTCTGCCCCCCTGAAATGGTAGTCCGTCACTCTGAATTGGGAGGTCTAACAGTTTTAAGTAATGGCTCAGAAATCGTTTGGTTCCACTTGGACGCCTTTGATGAAGACAAAATACGCGGAATGGAATTTAATTCTGTCTTTATCGACCAAGCTGAAGAAATCGAAGAAAGCCCGTATCTTACGCTTGATGCGAGAGTTGGTCGATGGGACAAAGCGATAGTTCCAGAGAATCTGCCTTTCGGAATGAACCGAGAAGACTTCCGAACTAACGTCGATGGAGTTCCTCAACCCCCTTCATACATGATTCTGGGTTGCAATCCTGATTCTACGTTACATTGGATCTGGAGAATGTATCATCCAGACTCAATAGAATGGCAAGTTCACAATCATGCATCTCACGGATACATCGAAGCGCCGACAGATCCAAACTCGTATGATCCTAAGACATATGAGCAAATGCTCAAAAAAGATCCAGAATGGGTAGATCGCTTTATTAGAGGAAAGTGGGGCACCAGTGAAGGGGCTATACACTTTGTTCGTGGTGATTCTATTCTGCATGTTAATGCCAAGTGGACGCAAGAGTTGCTTAAGCGTAGCGTCTTATCAAGAGCTTTGGATCATGGAGATAGCGCTCCTACTTGCTGTGGTTGGTCAGCCTACACGCAAGACAAGCAAATAATTGTATATCGTGAGTACTATCAGCCCGACAAGGTCATTTCTTTTCATCGAGAGGCGATAGTAGCTCTTTCTAAAGGCGAGACTTATTTAGCTTCAGTAGCAGATCCTTCAATGTGGAAGAAAGCTCCTACAAAAGATGGAGCATTTTGGACAGTAGCATCAGAATACGAGGACAATTCATATGGCGGAAACACAATTTCCTGGCAGCCCGCAGACAACAACGAATACGGAACGAGAAATCGAATTAACGAACTACTTATTCCAAGTAGCCGTTTTAAGCACCCTCTTACTGGAGCTTCTCCAGCACCAGGTTTATATTTTATCGCCCGAGATGACGAAAACCCTCAAGGATGCGAACAAATTATTGCTCAAACTGGCGCCCAGCGAAGAAAACTTATCGGAAATGTCAACGGAAAAGCTCTTTATTCAGATGAAAGAGATCCTGGAGTCGTTGATCATGCGTATGACGTTCTGAGATACAAGATTGCTATGCATCTGAATCCCGTCATACAGAATGCCCGTAGTTTCCCGCCCGGAAGTATGGGCGCCTACAAAGCGTTATACAAGCAAATGCAAAGAGAAGGATATTATGACCAATTCGACCCCACTAGTTACTAACGGATTTCCTGCTCCCCCTTCGGCGGGATACGGAGAAGAGACTTCTCAGGCGGAAAAAGACGCATTAGAATTAGCTTCTGATATGGGGATTCGTTGGTTAGAGACGGTCCGCACGACTGACACTCTCTACAAAAGATGGGAGACTCGCTTCCATTGCCGTCAAGCGTATGACATGTACGAGGGTCTACAATATCAAGGAGTCAATCTTTTTCCCTCTAATAAAGCTCTCTATGCCCCCTACACACTTAATCTCTTTTATTCTACTATCGAGACTAGATTACCTTCTCTTACTTTTAGCAATCCTCGCTTCATGCTATCTCCTAAGCCGGGACGAGAAGCCATAGCATACTCAAATCCACAGATCATAGGAGCAGTTCATGCGCGACAAGATGCTCTTAATACATTCATCGGAGACGTGGACAACGGTTTCATGGAAACAATCGAAGCCACGATTCTTGACGCGCACTTTCGCTTCGGTGTCGTTGAAATTGGTATCACAGACAACTGGATTTTCAATCCTGGCGTTGCAAAGCCTAGCCTCGCATCAGATAACGTCCCCACGGATCAAGTTTCAGATCTCGAGGGGCCGGAAAATGTCCTTTCAACGCAACCACCAGCTAAAGAAGAAGAACTTATCTACGTTAAATACATACCAGCGACATCTTTTAGAATTAATAATGGTGCTCAAGGGAAGCTTTCTCGATGCGACTGGTGTGCATATTATGAGTATGTCAGATATGAAGATTTGGCCTCGAACGCAGACTACTACCGTTTCTTGAAAGACCACAATTCTCTCTGCTTCACGGATGTTTCTAGTGACTTCCAGGATCTGCGAGAGATGGCTTCCAACGACCCAGAGACATTGAGCAGACTTAAGGCCGGAGACTGGCAAGTTCTTCTACACATGTTTGATAATCGCAAGAAAGTCAGGTATCTAATTAATGTCAACACAGAGCAAGTCATTGCTTCTTCAAAATTCCCTGGTAGCGACAGAGGAAAACCTAGGCTTCCAATCGAAGATATGCGCTTTTCAATGTCCCTTAAGTACTGGTACGGGTTGCCGCCTGCTTCTCAGTGGATCTCTCAACAAAATACTTATAACGAACAAGTCGAACGATTGCGTGCATATGCCCGAAAAATGCTTCGCAAGTATATTGTTGACACTAGCAAGTTCAATTCCCCCGATGAAATAGAAAAGTTGATGAATGGTCAGGATGGCGTCTTTGCCGGCATACAAGGAGACATAGATCGTGTCATTAGAGAAGTACCAGTTTCACAAATCAACTCAGAAAGTATTCAGTTACTTCAGATCGCTAGACAAGATTTTGACATCGCTTCAGGAGTCACCTCAGACCAGCGGGGCCAGAGCGCAGATCGTCAGACTGCGACGCAGACGCGAATTATCGACCAAAGAACTACTATCAGGGAATCCCGGCAGGCGAACACTGTAGCTAATTTTCTATGTCGCATAGCTCGGCAAGTTAGTCTCTGTCAGCAAGAGTTGTCTGAGCCTTTCTGGATTCGTCAGTCTTCCGCTCCAGACGAAGCTTCTGGCTCAGAGATATATCAACTAATCACAGGAGGGGACTTTGGCGATAGCGATTTCAACACAAATATCCAATTGGAGACAATTTCACCTCTTGCGGACGAACAACGTAGGAATGCCTTTTTGGAATTCCTCGCCATTATTAATCAATATCCTCAATTTGGACTATCAACTGTCCTTGTGCAAGAAATTGCAGACAAAGTTGGCTTCCGAAATACCAAAGTCGTCGAAGAATTCCAGCAGCTTGCATTGGCCCAGCAGATGGCAATGGCACAGCAGATGCAGCAATCCGCTGGGGGTCAATCTCCGCAGCAATCAATGGCTCCTGCCGCCGGAGGGGGTGGAGAGTTGGCCCAGCGAACTACAGAGGGAATGAAACCTGAAGAGATGGAAGCAGCACAGAACTCTGTAAATCAAGCAGGAATGCCTCAAAATATGATGGGTTCTGCATGAGAGAGAAACTTCTCGCTCAGTACTGGTCCGCATGGGCAGAATACGGTCCGTTTGAAGTCAGCCCGCAAGAATTCGTAAATAGTTGTATGAGAGAATACTATGCCAAAAGCGCCTCCTGTCAAGAAACCAATACGTCCTCCAATTAAACCGGCTCCTCAGCCCACGAAAACAGTGCCTACCAAAAGTAAGATAGTTAGCGCACTTACCAAAATGATTAACCTGAATCGAAAGGATCACAAATAACATGCCCGGAATTGATGAAGCGTTGGACAAAGCTCTCGACGCAGAAGAAGCAAAAGATGAGAATAATCCGCCCGCGCCACCTACCAAGGAAGAAGAAACTCCCGAAGCTCCCGCAGGAGAGTCTTCCGAAGAAGGAGACGAAGCCCCTCAGTCTGAAGGAACTGGAGATACAGGAAGTCCAAGTTCTGCCGCACATCGAGACGAGCAGGAGGTTCTCGCAGGACTAGAACTCATCAAAGCTCTCAAAGATCCCATTGAGCGCCGCAAGATGATACAGTTTCTTGCGACTGAATCAGGTTTTGATCTAAAAGAAGCTTCTCCGAAAGAGAAGCAGGTCTTTGAAAAGAGCATAACTGAAGCATTAAAGGAAAAGCTTGCAGATGAATATGCTCTCCTACCGGCGGCGCTTGGGGACACTTTAGAGGAAATCATTGAAGCTAAAGTGAATGCGCGAGTTAAACCCATTGAGAATGAGCTACTTGCAGCCAGAGAGAAAGCCCATGTAAATAGCTTGCAAGCGGAACTCGACTGGGCGTATACTAACTTGAACGGCTTCAAGACGCATGAAGATGCGATTCTGGCTAAGATGCAGAAGTTGTATAAAGGGCCAGACGTTTCTGTTCGAGATTACTTGAAGGATCTCTACGATGTGGTAGTTCCTGCCGAGGAGAGGACAAAAGCCTCTACTGCTAAGACCTCTCCTCCTACTGAAAAACAGGACAGATTAAAATTGCAAACTGGTGGCTCAGGTGGAAAGGCGACAAAAGCGCCTTCCAAGACTCCGGCACCCTCGAATAAATCCTTAGACGAAGCGTTGGACGCAGCATTAGATGAACTCGGTGTATAGTTTCATCTAACGTTGTCTCCGAAAGCTTCTGAAAGAAGGTTTCGGTATGGGCGTTTACGGAGCACCAGGGAGTCCGAGTCAGAATACCATCAATTATGATGCACTTCTGACTCAGACTCTAATCAATTATCGGTCTGAGATGACCGATAACATCAACAAGTCTTTCGCTGTATTTGAAGAGATCAAGAAGTCTGGGATGTATAAGTCCTACGACGGTGGCGTCTCAATACAAGAGAACTTGCGAATTGGCAATACAGCCGCAGATACCTATCAGGGATATGATGCTCTTAGCGTCGATCCCGTTGATGGTGTGACTGCGGCTTTTTTCGATCCGCGAGAAGTTTCTGCGCCGATCTCGATTTCTAATCTTGAAGAACGTCAGAATTCTGGTCGAAGCAAGATCAAAGATATGCTTCAGACCAAGATCTATCAGGCTGAAGATGGCATCAAAGAACTTTTTATTTCGATGTTCTTGCAGGGTTCTCTTGCGGGAGGTGGACTTTCTCTCACCAGTCCCTATGTATCACCCAACAACGCCTCGTTGGGTATCACTCCTCTGCCTGCTCTTGTTTATTATGACGCCACTGGCGCAGCTAATAACGTAGTTCAACCAACTGCTAACCTTGTAGTTGGGAACATCCAGCAGAGTGCATGGTCCTGGTGGCGCAATTGGTCGCTCAACATGGGTGGCGCTGCAATGACACCGGGAGTGTTCTTGCTGGCTTTGGACTCTGCGTTCAACTATGCTTGTCGCGGAGTGATGGGCAAACCCAATTTGGGAATCTGCGATCAGAGAACTTTCGAGCTGATTCGGGCCGCATACTACCAAGCGTACAATCGTGAAATGGATACCGACAACGACTATCCTTTCCCGAATTTGCTCTTCAACGGCGTTCGGATCATCTGGGATGAACGAGTTCCCAATGTCCATGCCGGTACGCTAGACACCAGTCCGGCCACTGGTCTGGGAACCTTGTATTTCCTGAATACCAAGACCTTGGGTATCAGATATGACGTGGAAACCAACTTTAAACCTGGTCCCTTCGTTGTCCCTGCCAACCAGAATGCAAAGATTTCACACATTTTCTGGATGGGCACCTCTACAACGAACAATCGTCGCAAGAATGTTGTAGTCGGCAACATCCCCCGGACGCTAACCTTAGTGTAGTTCGATTCCCCCGATCCTGAAAGGAAGAGGCCATGGTCACAATTCACTTTTTACTCTTACTGGGCGCTCTTGTATGTTTCCTCCTAGCTGCATGCAACGCTCCAGTACCAAGACTGAACTTGATTGGCCTTGGCCTCGCCTTCTGGGTTCTTACTCTCTTAGTCCCGAAGTAATTCAGATTTCAGAAAAGGATACTTTTAAATGCAGACCACATTGTTGTATGGAAATTTACGCCCCGTTGAGAAAGTCTTCGTTGCATTCAAAAACAACGAACTGACTCCGATGTTGAGGGGCGTTCCCGTTGTCTATCAGTTCAATGGAACTAATGATGGAATCGCCGCAGTCAACTCTTTGACCGCAGGAGCTAATGCTGCCACCGCTGGCTTTGCAGGCATTAATAGTGCTCAGACGCCGCCAGGCGGCTGGGGATTAGCGCAGTGCTACGGACTATGCGATTATGTAGCAGCTAATGCTGCTACTCCCGCATTGAGTGTACTTGGTGTTAATCCTGCTGCTAACAACATGGTAAACGGTGGCCTTCTGTCAGTGATTATCGCTATCGCCACTACTGGCCCGATTGCATTGCCTCCCATTGTGACTATCGCTGCATCGGGGACAGTTAACGGTGTTGCAAATGTTGCTAAAGCATTCTTGAGGTGCATGTAGGTTCGTACCTCCTAAGCCTGACCTGCATGCATTAGAAATAAAGATGCTTCAGTTTATTTGCACTGCTTGCCGCCGCTATACTACAGAAATTGAGATTGCCAGTCGAGGTTTCTGTAGTTGCGGTGGGGGCAAGTTTCAAGAAGTGAATCCCGATTGGAAATGGCTTTTCTGGCATTTCAAGTTGTGGAGATGGTGGAGGGATAATGAAGAATTTGAATCCAGAAAAGCAGATGAAAAGCTCGCAGATGAATAGTCTCCGAGCTTTTTCCCTATTTGGTCTTAAAGGGAAGTCTCCGCGATGATTTTTCAAGAGCTTTCTGATCGAATAAAATATGACCTAGATGACATGGGTCTTGTTTTCTTTCAAGAGACGGACTTCCATACTGCTGCGATTAACGCCCTGAATAAGTACACCACTTTGAACGGAACTCTCGAAACCACTCATCATTTGACCTTGCAGCCTAACGTCCCATACTACGATCTGTATTCTACGACCCATAACTTCTTTGCAGTAAGCGAAGCATATAACCGGAGTACCAAGCAATTTCTTGCGTTCTACACGCCTGTTCAACTAATGCAAATCCGTGAAGATTACGAACTCTGGAAAGGTCAAACTCAGTTCATAACAGTCGTAGATTTTAAAAGAGTTGGATTTTTTCCTTTTCCTGCTGTAGGCAACGTAGAATTGATTCTAAAAATTAAGCTATCTGGCTTTACTTATACTGGGCCAAGTCAATTGCTGTATGTTCCCGTGCATGCGGAAGAAGTGATTTTAAACTTGGCCAAGCAAGAACTTCTAGAACAGGCAGAAGAAATTTCCAAAGCAGCAGCCTCGTATAATTTGGCAATAGGCGGAATGCAGAAAGACAAGACTTTGACGAATGGCCGCGCTTTTCCGAACTTTGCTATGTCGATGCTTTCTATTGATCTACGAACTTACGCGACTTTGCCATAGGTTAATTTAAGATGCCCATCTGGTCTTCATCGTATTTAGCCCGTCTAGAACTCGAAGCCCTGGCCGACATAGCGAAAAATTGTCTATGCGTGGTGGATCGATTTGCGTTCGATATTCAAGCGAATTTTGCACTCTACAAAGTTCCAACTAGTTTTTTGGGAGTTCGCTTTATTCGGTGGAAGGGCAAGTTAGTCAGGCCGCTTTCAAACATGGAAGCGAGATGGCTATTTCCTGGAAACGCTTCTCCTGAGCCTAGTTTTACGACAGTGATTGGCGGGGCTTTTGAACCTACAGCGTTCTATAAAGGTGCATTCAATACTGGAGTACTGAGTTATACTCCTCGAGCGGAAGAGATGACTCAGTCGGAACCTGAGTTCTATTGCTTTTCCGGGACAGATTATCGAACTCTTCAGTTCTACGGGACGCCTTCAGAGAACGTAGCTTCTCAGTTCACGGGACTGTGGGATGCGAATATCCCTAATTGTGTAATCATGGAGTTTTATAGATTGCCTGACGAGGCTCAAGGACATGTTTTGCCTGGATATTTCAAAAGAGAGATGATCAAGAATTACTCTTTGAGTCGAGCCTTTATGAAAGAGGGTCCAGGTCAGAGGCCAGATTTGGCAAAGTATTACTCTTCGATGTATGAGGAGAATACGAAAACGTTGAAAGAGATCATGAAAGCGATCCAACGAGGCCAGATGTATTGCTATTCGACTCCGTCGGAAAACCACGCCTCGTGGGCGCCTAGGGCGCGATATCCACTTCAGTATGGGATTCCTTTCTATGACTAGTGAAGATGAAAACACATTAAGACGATTTCTGAATGATAGTCTGACGGGCGGACGAATTCCCAATGGAACGCCTATTACTCCTGAAGTATTTGATTTTGCTGTAGAAGAAGGGCCTGAAAATGTCGACAATCAAGCATAATTTCCATTCCAACGTACCAGATTCCCCAGATGTAAGTCTAATTCAAGCATCACATTGGAATGCGGACCATGTCTTTAATCCACCTGTAAATGGCATTCCTGTTGATGATGGAACCGGTAATTTTACTGGCGTTTCTGCGGCATCAGAAGGTCAATTCTTTCGGCGCGCTTACAATAATGCCACACCTAAATACGAATTCACGTCTCCACATTTCTTGCGTTCTGATGACTTCCAATTTTCTGCTACACCGACTCAGGCTCTTATAGCAGGAACGCCAATTACAATAGATTTAAGTTATCTCCCAAATGGCGTTCGTAATGCCTTTTCGCCAAATAACCATTACATCAGAATTATTGATGCCGTTTCAGGTAATGAAACTTGTCTAATTACTGCCGTTAATGATGCAGCTTCTACTATTTCAATTACACCAACGCTTCCACATTTAATAGGCAATTACACAATAGCCTCTGCAACTGTCGGACTTCAAGAAGCTATTAATTCTCTCCCATCTACAGGCGGAACCATTTTTGCACCACCAGGAGCGCATACATTATACGGTCCTGTTAATAAACGAGCAATTCCAATATTTGTTCGTGGCGCAGGAATGGACGCAACTACGTTTATTGTATCAACTTCCTTTTCGCTTTCACACCTTGGCGTTTTTGTAATACCAGATGATCTTGCTGTATACAATACTGCATATCTCACAAGTGGTGGCTATAGCGATTTCACTATCAGATTCACGCAGCCAGATAGCAACAATTTGGCGAATTATACAAAATGGCCAGCCGCATTTTATGGAGCTAAAACAAGTCGCCCCAGTTTTGAACAGATAACAATTATTGCCGGCTGGGATGGTATTAAAATTCTTGGCTATAATGGCGTTAAAATAAACAATGTAAATTCTAGTTGTTTTCATCATGGATTAGAATTGGATCAGCACGTCGATGCATCGCATATTTACAATTTTCACTCTTGGGTTTTTGGTTTAACGGCACTTCAAAATGAACCATTTCTATATAATCCAGCTGTATTTAGTATGTATATCGGCAAGGCTGATGACACACAAATTATAGGTTATGGTGGCATTCCTTCAGTTAAATTCACAGATGGTTGGTCAGGTACTGGAGCATTATTAGGTGCGCCGTGGGTTACGATGACTAATTCTGATTTAGATAGCGGAAGCATTATAATGGATGCTAAATTAGGTGGACGAGTTCAAGTAAGAACATCGCAAATTGGTGGTGCTGCTGGTACTGATGCAGATGGAATGCATGCACGTGCTCCATTAGTTTATGCTAGTTCTGGTGAATTAGACATAAGTGATTGCTGGATTGGTTTTACTGATGCAAACTTGACTGCTGCTAATGTGCCAATTATTGATGTAGATTTTTCGTTTCGTGATGTTAGTTCAGATCAAGGTACTGGACACGTTACATTACGTGGAAATAGAATTTATACCAGTGGTGATCATAAAGTTATTTATATTCATACAACTGGAACTGACACTGGAACTGTAGCAATTCATGAAAATCGTATTGTAATTCCAGATGCGCCATCAGTGCTTTGGAATAATCCTATTATTCATGCAATAGGAACTGTTCGTGTTATAGCTACTGGTAATGTTTTAAATGATAAATTTAGTGCAGCTGGAATGTTTTTCTTCTCTGATGTAGATATGGGACACGTAATAACAGATAATATTGTTTCCAATTGGAGCATTAGTTACCCAGCATTAACACTCGCATCTATTTATAAAAACAATTCTGGTGTAACGAATGGAATACCATGGGCAGCAGCGGTGGTTGCATCAGCGGGTACGATTATTCCAACGGGAACGTATTTTCACGTATCTGGTACGGCGGCAATAGCAACTATTGCACAAACAGCAACGGCTGGAAATAGTCAAGTACAACTTAATGAATTAAATATCGTATTTGATGGTGCAGGTAATTGGATACAAGGTGGAAATATTTCATCGACTGGTACAGCATTAGCAGGTCGAATGTATCGTTTTCTTTGGGATTGGAATATGACTAAATGGGTTGTTAGCAATTAAGCTTTTTGATAAAGTAGGTAAAATAGACTAGGAGAAAGCAGTGGAAATCTCTCGTAAAAGTTGGCCCCTCGGATGGACACCTGGCGATGATATGTTCCAGGGACGAATAGAAGGTCTTCCCGTGTTTGAGAACTTAACGATGGAAGAAGAGGGAGTCTTAACTCTTACAGATGGAACGAAAATTGTTAGCAATGGTCCTATGGTCGGAGGGATCACTAACATCTATTCTAAAGTATTTGACTTAGCTCAACTATATGCTCCCGCAGGGGGCTGGGATCAAAGAGCTAAAGTCAGATATCTTAGCATATATGATCCCCTTGGAGGCGCTAATCCTGGCTCTATCGTGCGGAACTATGGTCCTAGTTTCAAGCAGATCGATGCTTTTGAAATGCAGATCTTGACAGGAGGATCTGCTCGTTCGTATTTTGGTTTCGCAAAGGGATGGACTTTGATCCATTCAGGAAATCAGCATCTCAAAGATAACGGTAAAGTTCAATTTCCGCTTGGTCTACCCCGCCCAGCGAAAGCGCAGGCGATAGCTTCTCCAGCAAAAGTCATACTATTTGGGAACTTGCTAGGGGGGACTTTCAACAATTGGGATACGTTGCCTCTTGAGGGCACTGGATATGTTAAGTCTTCTGACTATGTCCTGATCGCTGCTGCTGCTTCTGGTCGGGGCGTAGTTCAGGCAGGTGCAGCAGGGGGAACTACCTTTGTAGAAGATTTGACTGCGTTTGATACGATTACTAAAACACACTCTGAAGATGATCTCTTTAAGATGACCGTCCGTATCTCCGATACTTCAAAACTTGTAAAAATACGCATAGAGATTTTATTAGATACTCCTACTGCCGCTCCTCCTCCACCGCCTTTTGCTCCAGTGGTAGCACCGGATGTAAAGGATTATTTCTGGTATGAGTGGACTCCGAATGATCCAAATGTAATCACTGGTAGTCCTGGAAATCCTGATTCGTTACCCAATGAGCTAACTACTGAACAGATCGAATCGATGCTCAATGCCTTTCCTCCGCATGATGAGATAATTGGGGATTTCAGGACTGGTATCAATATCTGGAATGATCTTCAGGCGAAGAGAAGTCAATTCTTTCGAGTTGGCACAGATGGAACTAAGGGCTGGCATAATGTTCGTGGGTACAAACTAATCGTTGTAGGCGCTGAAGGCGTCGAAATGTTAGTTAATCAACTACAGTTTCAGGGTGGGATTAAGAGTAATTTGTTGGGAAAATACAGGACAGTCCAGGTAAATGTCCACAATGCGGGAACGTTCTTTGATAAGTCTCCTGCGTCAGAAGAATCAGACGAAGTAGAAGTTTTTGGGACTAGCATCAGAGTTACGACTAACATACTGCCGACTAATTTGGGAGATGAAGTTTGGATTTACTTAGGCGGCGGTGGGTTAGACGGGTATTATCGAGCCGCTAGGCTCACGGTAGGAGCAGCAGCAGGTGCGACTTTTGACTTGCAGGTGACTGAGCTAGATTTAAGATTAGAGAACGAAAAGCTAGATTGGTATCTGGAGAATCTTCCTGAGAACATTATCGCAATAGTAGATGATTTCTTTGATCGGACGCTTTACTTTACGCCGGATTCGATGTATCCCTCGTATACAGATAATCCAGGTGGATATGATGCCAGATTCGTGTATAAGATAGCCTCGACGACAGGGGAGATTATCTTGTGGGCAAAGAAAGCTAGCGACTCGTTGGTATTGGTCGGAACTACGAAAGAGATCTATGCTATCACAGGTGATGGGACTGAATTTGATGCCGGAGGCGGGGTATTCTTACTGAATTTTACTAAGCGACCTTTGGGAATTGACAAGCCTCCTGTATGTGATGCTTGTGCGATACGAAGTGGATCGGTGATATACCAAGCTTCTGACGGCTGGCGCGTCATGCAGGGAACGAATTCCACACTGCTAGATCCGGCCGATAGATTGGAATTGTTGTATTCGACAGATATCACCCGTCAAGAAGGTCTGGTCAATCCTGTTCGTAGAGGCTTCGATAATGCGGTCTACACTGCGTGTATTTTCCACAGAGATAGACTTTATATCTCAACAGAGTTGCAGAACGTAGGTCGAATTCTACACATTTGGGACTTCACTCAGCAGTATTGGATGCAGCAAAATAACGTAATGCATCCACAGTGGAATACCTACTCGATGCACTTAGAAGAAGATGGGACGATCTTATTCGGAACGGATCAAGACGGGGATCGTAATCTTAGAGAGATGTCTCGAGTAAATAAACTCAACGACAACTCTGAAACGCAGATCTTTAAGTTTAGGACAGTTGCTGATAATCTGGGGATGCCCAGCCAGCGAAAAGATACGTTTTCTTTGCAGATCGAGGCAGACACAGGATCAGATCTGATAGCAGGAATGGTCAGAGCATACTATGATGCGGGTAGTCCGATGGATCTAACGCTGCCAGTTTATTCATTCAATGGCAAGACTATTAGGTCATACAATCTAGCTGCTCTAAGTAACGGCGGAAAGACTCCTCCGAAGAGACTTGCCCTTTACTTGACGACTAACCTAGGAGTTGCGAACTTTAGGTTGTATAACGTCACTTTTGAGGTAGATCCTCGACCCATTCAGCATAGCTTTTTGAGAGTGCCGAATAATAACTTTGGTGTCCAGGGTCGAAAGAGACTGTTTGAATTGCCTTTCGTGATGGATACTTTGAATAGTCCTGTCTCAGTGAATCCTGTATTGGATGGAATAGTAGTAGGAGCAGTTAACTTCACAAGCAACGTCAAGACGACGTTTAATTACTTACTTTCGACATCAATGGATGTCACTGCGCGAGATATAGGATTTGAATTACAAGCATTGGATGATCGGGTATTTGAATTCTATGAGATGGTCGCTCCGCGGGAAATTGAGGTACTCCCGGATGCAATCTTATTTAAGTATGTTAATTATAATAATTTAGGGACAACTTCTCGCAAAAGATTCATCCAGTATGCTCATGTTATCGATACAAGAGGAAAGAATGTTACTTTCACACCTTTGATCGATGGAGTAGCTTTTCCTTCGGAGGTCTGGAATACTACACGAAAAGACACCGTTATCTATACGTTTTTTGGTGAAACAGTAGGTGTCGATCTAGGTGGAACTTTGGTTAGTTTAGAAAGTACCCCATTCGAGGATTATGGTGTAAATCTAGAACAATGTATTAGCGAAAAACTTCCTCCTATTGCGAGGCATTATCACCTCCCGTATACTAATCTGGGAACCGCCTCAAGGAAGAGATTCATTCAATTTGCATTGGTGATAGATACACGAGGAGCGGATGTTATTTTTACGCCAAAAGTTGATGGAGTGAGCTATCCGACGGAGACGTGGAATACTAATAGAAAGCAAACTAAAATCTACACATTTGCAACTGGAGTGACTGGAATTGATATAGGTGGAATTTTGCAGAGTGTTGGGTTAGTTCCGTTCGAGTATTATGGCCCTAATTTGGATGAGACGATCTCAGAGAAGTTACCTGCGGCTGCTCAGTTCAGACAGATCACCTCTACTAACTTTGGCAATGCGAATAAAAAGAGAATCAGAATGATCCCCTTTGTGATAGACACTCGCGGATCAGACGTAATATTCAAGCCTACAGTTGATTGCGTTGAGTATCCGCCTACGACGTTTAACACTGATTGCAAGAGAACTGTCTTGCATTACTTCCAAGAAGATGTCTTTGGCATAGACTTTGGCGGGTCTTTGGCGGGTAGTCAAGATTTTGAGTTTTATGAAATGGTGCCACCGCTTAACGTAGAAACTCTGCCGCTAGGCAGAAAATGGGATCAAGTTGGTCCATTTGATCTGGGCCGCGCCACTAAACTATATTGGCTGTATATCCGCGCTCTGACCGAAGGCTCTGCTATGACTGTGACGATCTTCGTGGAGGAGACAGATATCAAGTATGAAGTAACTGTTCAGACTTTCCCAGGAAAAGACACTCAGTATTCTGTTAGACTTCCCCACTTTGTGGTTGGGAAAGTCTTTAGAGTAGAGTTAAAGTCGCATGATGTCTTTCATCGATGGTCTGTTAAAGTTCAACATTCTGTGCAAGGTGCTACAGAAAACAAGATACTGACCCTGAATAGCCAGGTTTATACCTAGGAGCGCCGAAGGCGATGCGAAGTTTCCCTACATTACGAGATGCTGAAATTGCATACGGTCAGCTTGAGGATCGACTGAATAAGCTCGAAAAGAAGAGTGGCGGGGCTTTGTCGATAGATTCTAGCAGTGCTAAAGCGCCGCAGATTACGAATGTCACTAATATTCAAGAGGCGATTGACTCTACCCTGAATGCTGATGGGACATTAGTTTTGCATAGACTAATTCATCAATTTCTAGAGAAGCTAATAGCTAAAGAATTATCAACCGAATCAATAGGATTTGAACCGACCAAATGGACAATCAAAACTGGGCCGAATAATAAATTGTCGTTTGCATACGATGATGGTGTTGAAACATTTCTTTTGACTTTTTTAGCTAATGCTGCATATCCAAATTGGTTCGTTGAGTTTAATGGCACGTTAGGAAAAACGGCTTCACGAGTATCACAAATAGCTACATCAAATTTTTCAGTATTACCAGGTGGTACAGCATCAGTAGCAGGACAAGTATTAACTGCAACAGATACACTAGGAAATGGTTGAATGGTCAGCGCAACTACTTCAAGCGGTCAAACATATATTGCAAGGAAAACTGATAATTCTGGATTAACTGGCGCATTTGCTGACATTAATGGAATGTTTTTCTCTTTCACTGTTCTAGGAACTTATTACATTCATACAGATGTAATTGTCAGTCTAAAAATAAATGATTCTGAAATTGGTATTAGAGCACAGCATAATCAATCAGGAGCATTTGCAACTTTAACTGGACAGATATTACTTTCCAAAGCTGGTGGTAGTGCCGGAGTTATACTCACCACAGGGCAAAGTTGGATTGTGGATGTTATTACTGTTCCGTTTACATTTAAACTTCAAGGTTATAAATTAGGAACTGATACATCTTTCCTATTTCAATTTGATTCAGCAATTTTCGCTATGAAGATAGGATAAATTCTGGAATCATTAAAGTCGAGAAAGATACTACGGCTACGGTAGGCACTAACGTTATTTGTAAGATCGAGATAGTTAAAAACGGTACAGGAGCTTCTCTCTCAGAAGCTGGAAATTCAACTTTGACAATTGCGAAAGTAGGATAGATAATCATGGCTGCTGCTGCTATTCCTCTATTATTGAAATTTGGCTTACCACTTTTAGGGGGAGCCGCAGGATTTTTGGGAGCACCAAAAACTCCTGAATCTACAATGAACTCTACCAGGACTGCGTCTGGTACTAGTAACCCCTTGTATGATGAAAAGACTGGTATCGCTCGAGATCAGATTCTACAGAATCTGCTGACTCAAGTCGATAATACTCCTGATTTTGCGAGATCATATGTCGCGGGTGGATTAGATAACATCAATTCCGCAGACAATGCTCGAAGTAAGATCATGGATTCTCTCATGCAACGCAGCGGATTTGGAAATAGTCCGTCTTCGGCGGTAGCTAGGGGGATGGGCCAGAATTTCAGACTACAACAGAATGCTAACTTCTTGAATGCTGCGCCTCTTCAGATGGAGCAACTGCGGCAGGGACGAGTTAATCAACTGACTGACTTCTTTAAATCTTTGCCTGTAGGGACGCAGACTAATCAGACTGAAACCGGCTACTCTAAGACTGTAGGAACCCCTGCTAATTCCCCTTGGGCTTCTGCGTTAGGTAGTGCTGGGAGTATGCTTGCTGGTCTTGCTGGGATGGGAGCATTCAATAAGAAAGTTCCAGGAGTGGGATAATGCCTGTATACAATGCTGCAATACCTATTCTAGAAGCCTACATGCAGGGAGCCAAGTTAAAACTGGCTCAGGAACAGCAGGCACAAGAGGGCGAAAGGGCAAAAGAACGAGCGCAGCTTTTAAGAGATCAACTGAAAGCTCAGGCAGATCACTACAAGCAGATTGAAGAAGCTCAAAAAGGAGCTAATCTGCTGGCACAGGGAAGAAATACACTAGAAAAAGTAAAAGCTGCGCGAGAGATCATGAAGGAAGGTGGCTTGCAGGAGCAAACTTATCGGCAGCCTGGGATGGTAGCTCCTACAGGAATACAGGTTCCTGCTGGATCTTTAACAGTGGGAGCACAAGAAGGTGGATTAACTCCGGGAGGAGAACCTATTGAAACTCCTCCTCTAATGGAGGTTCCACTGACTGCTGCACTTCCTCAAGATCAGGGTGGCGCTGTAGCAATGAAGCCTGATGCTCGGTTCATGGGCGAAGATATTTCAATGCTTCCGACTACTGATAGAATGAGAGAAGTTGCAATTGCAGGAAAAGGTGCAGAAGCAGAAGCAATTACAGCAGGGCAAGAGAGAGCGAAAATTCCCGGTGAGTTGTCGAAGCGGAAACATGACATCAAGTTAGAAGATATTAAAGCTGAAAATAAAGCCGCAGAAACCAGAAGTCATGAAGTCTGGCAAGAAGGGTATCAGAATGCTAGGCTTGATCGACAAGAAGCATGGCAGAACGCCAAATTAGAGTTCGAGAAAACTCAAGCTGGCGAGCGGAACGAAATAGCGCGGGAACGGAATAGCATAGCGTTTGAGCGGAATAACATTGCCCGCAAGAAACTAGATGCTGTCGTAGGGGGAGCCAAGAGTTTTGAGACTCTGATTCCTGATTTGAAGAAGGGCGTCATCACTCACGAAACCCTCAAAGCGGAAGATAAGGCCACAGAAGCGGCAATTCGACAAATGGCGCGGGATAAAGATGTAGTGATCTTGACTAACAAGCAAGTGTCTGATCTGTCTAACATGCAGGTCATACGGAACTTCTACGAAAAAGCTAAAGAGCTAGAAAAGCTAGTAGCAAATAGCAGTAGAACTAATCCGGTCGATCAGTATCGAGTTAATGAAGCCCGAAAACAGATGTTGGCGATCTTGGAACCTGTTGCAAAGGGTATCGGCTACAAAGGTGCAATTACCAACGACGAGCAGACAAGACTGGAAAATCTCATACCAGGATTCTTGGGAGATGCGACTACCAATAAGCAGCGAGTTAAGTCTCTAAAAGGATTCATCGATGAGAAAGTTGATTCGATCATACCGGATTTTCACTTCAAAAGTGAAGGCAGAAAACTACAGCGTAGTGGTCTGAAACAAGGTTTTAACGTACTAATTCCCGATGAAGAATAGAGGCATAAGATGGCCGAACCAAAAGTTAAAATAACCAAAAGTGGCGGACAATACCATGTCTTCATCGATGATGAACCTGTAGCTATTACAGATGAAGTAGGGGCACGGAAGTATGGATTGACTACGCCTTCTACAGTACTACTAGATCCTACAGGAAGTCGTAACCAAGCACCGACTATCTCCCCGACCGGACCAATGGAACGTCTAAATGAAATTGGGCGAGATTATTTCTCTCCTACTCTACGAGGAATTGTTCAGCAACTTGGAGCAGTAGCAGGTGGCGCAGTTGGTGGTTACACTGGAGCGCGTGTAGGTGGTCCTGCAACAGCATGGACAGGTGCAACTACAGGAAAAGTGGCTGGTTCTGCGGCTGGGTCTGCTGCATACGATCAAATGTTAGAAAGTTTGCAATCTCCGTTTTTAGGGCTTCCTCAACGAAAGGGTCTTGGTCAAGAATACAAGAACGTCTGGGATTACTTAGGTGAAGGTCTAGCGGATCGAGCAGGAGATAAAGCAGTTCGGGCAGTACCGGGAATGTCCTCGCCGGTGATTAATTCTGTAATTTCCAGAGAGATCCAGCCCATCAAAGATGCAGTTGCGAAGATCTTACCAAAGCCGAAAAAAGAAGTATTAGAGATCTTAGCAGAACAAGAAGCTCGTGGATACACCGATCCCATGCAGCCCACGGCTGGGCAAATGCGTGGCGGGATAATGAAATGGGCAGAGAACTTCTTAGGGGGTGCTGACGAGTTAGAAGCGAGAAAATTAACACAAGCTGCTGCACTACGAAGCAATATCGACGAACTATTAACTAAAACAAATAGCGGAACACCTACTTCAATCACCACAGGGAATCAAGCGTTAGCCCCTGATCGAAGAGACATCACTTCTCATATGAATTTGGTGCGGGGAGATGAGAACGCTATCTGGCGCAAGTTTGATGACCTTGCACGTCAGACAACTACTGATGTTGAGGTAGTCACTCCTACAACAGTTCAAGGAAATCTTCGACCTGGAGGGGCTGGCGGAACGGTTCAAGTTCAGAATCCTCCAATACCAGGAACTCCTGCTGCTCCGCGGAATCCTAACTTGCCTTATTATGCTCAGTCTGGAACTGCTGCTACCCCACCTACGGCAGTACCACCAACGAATGTAAATGTTGCACCTTTTGGAAATAGCACCGCAGGAGCACAGAGTTTTCCTCCAACAGTTACAAGAAGAACTATCGAAGCCCCTGTTTACTTGAGTAATACAACTCAGGTAAGTCAAGGAACGCTTGACAGAATAAATGCTCTGATTGCTGAACAGCAAGCTCTTGGTATGCAAGGAAATCCTCTACAATTACAAAATCTGCATAGATTAAGGGATGTAGCGGAACAATTGCTTTCTGGACCAAAAGAGGTAGGAACGGGACGAGCGGTACTACCTTATTCGATAGTTAAGCCACTGAAGAATGCCGCATACGGAGATGAGGCTCTCAACAAGTTTGGGGCGAGTTTATATGCAGATGCCCGTCGGAGTATGCAGGATTGGAAAGATGCGGGATCTGTTGAGAAGATCTATCAGAAGGGTGCTCGCGCTACTACAAGCAGAATGGGTCTGGAAGATTCCATCGAGGCTGCCGCACGAAATCCAGCAGCAAATCCTGAGAAAATTTTAGAACGAGGAATTAAAACAGGGTGGGATGTACAACAATACTTGAGGGCTGGAGGAGATAAACGAAAAGCAGCGACGGCTTTCTTACGAGACGCTTTTCAAAATTCTACAAATCCAGAAGGAATCTGGCAGCCTCACGGAATTCAGAACTATTTAGACAACAATAAAGATGTATTGATGGGTCTGACGAATGAAGATCAGAGAAATCAAATCAAGTATTTGCTTAAAAAAATGTCTCTTGCAAATACATCTGATAAACCTACAGGAAATTCCCTGGTACTGCGCGGAATGAATGCGGCCTTGGTTCTAGGCAGTCAAGCTCTAGGCGCTAACTTTGGGCCATATCCGATGGTTACAAGTGTTGGGGCTTTGGGTGTAGTGCCAATGGCAGAGATGTTCACAAATGGAATGATACTAGATCCTAAAGTTAGTAGGACTCTTGTTGCATTATCCCAGACGCAACCAGGAACTCCGGCTGCGTCTAGGTTAACTCAAACTCTGCTAGGTGCTGCTCAAGGAATGAGAATGATGGTTACTCTTCCTAGTGGTGAGAAAGTTCCTGCTGTAGTAGGTCCAGACAAGAAATTACATCCTGAAGAACCTACTGCATCAACTCCTCAGTAGATTCTCTCTCAAGAGTATCTATCTGGGTGACGCAGAACCACGCTACTTTAGCTAGTTGTTGAATGGGAGTAGATCCATCGTTAGATTCTTGGTGCAAATACTCCAAAAAGTGAACTAATGCATGTTCTGCCCTCTCTTGCTGGTAGGGTTTGTTGAATGCGCCTTTTTTCCAGTTGTCTCTGCCGTATTTAAGTTGACCTTCTACAAAGATACTGCCGATCTTGCGGAGGGCGGAAAGTGGTATTTGAGACAACCCTGTATGCAAGATTTCTGACCTAGCGGCGCCCTCTGCCTGGATGGCTTCCCTTTCGTTTAGTCGTTCTAGTTCATCCGCTAGTCCTGATTCTGCTATCTCTTGGATCTCTTCTTGTGTGTATTTCTTTTCTCTCTCCATTTTGGCTCCTTGGTAGAAATCCCTTTCTTTCTTGAGTTGTTGGATAGTTTCTCTTTGTACGTTCAATTTTACATCCATGTTAGAGATTTCTGCTGCCAGTTCGTTGCATCTGGTTTCTCCTGCTTCTATCCACATTTTTGCGCGTTCAACTTCTCTTTGAGAAGCATGGAGCTTTGCACGTAATTCCTCGATGGTTTGGTCTTTGAAGTCTCCTCGGGGCATGTTGTCCGTCCTGGGTTGAAATGGTAATTCTTGTTGTTCCATATTAGTGTACTATTCCGTTGTTGTGGATGTGTCCGTTGTTGTTAGGGGTTTCTCGTCGTTTGGAAAGTTCTAATACAAACTTTTCCGTCAGACGATATCCCGTTTCTCCGGCGACAGCAAGAGAGCATAAGGCTCCTGATTGCTCCATTGTTATAACACATTTATCTAAAGTATCTACGTCGAGATCCCCAAAATTATATCTCAAGAGAGACTTCCGGGTCATCTCGAAGTTCTTTGCTTTCCATAGACAACCAATGATAGTGGTCATTGGATCTGAGATGATGGATTTGCCTGATCCCATAGTTAGCATGTCATAGTTCGGTAGTAGTTTGACAGCCATGTCTATCGCTAACTCAACGTGATGTTTCTGGACGGTTCGGTCATGAAAGAAAGCTTCTTCTGCTGCTGCCAAGCACATAGAGAGCTTGATTACTCCTGTGTGGATTCGAGCTTCTACACCAGACTTGGAAGAGTAGGAATCATCGTTGATAGATTGATACCACTCTTCGTAGACTTCTTGCGCTCGAGGGGAGAATATAACATGACCTTTTACTGATGATAAGCGATGTAGATGTTCGTGGAGTAAGGTCTGGCAGCCTTTCAAATGATTGATATTAATTTGCATTCTGGAGTTCTTATGTCTTCTGCGGGACTCCATGATGACGAAAGTTCGGGCTAGTAGACCACCATAAAGAGCAGCGGAAGTGAAGACTTCTCTTAGTAAGACTTCGTTAGATGCTGCTAACATAGACAAGCTGACATCTTTGAGTTCTTGCTTTCCCCCAGTAATAGTAGAGTTAGTCCAGTTGTCATGTGAGTCATAGAGATCAGTTAAGATCTTGATAGTTTCTGGTTCCGCATGGAAGAATGAAGACAACTCTTCTGCTAATAGAAGCCCACTAGCTCCTGAAAGCATTACTCCTGAAGCAGTAGTTTGTGTAGAGCCGAGTTCTCTCACAATAGACTGGATGGTGATTCTACCAGAGATGACCCTAGCAGTGCCTACTTTGTTGACTACTCCGGTCATTACTTTGAGGGGAGTGCCTTTTCGACAGATGCCAGACTTGGCGACTAGTAAGACATAAATATTTGGGTAAACCTTGTCGAATCCGGTATCCCAGTAGATGTTGTCTTTCATTATACAAGAAAGCGATGAAATCGCGGCCCAGGTGAAGAAAGAAGTTGGAGACTCTGCGTCTTGGGTATATTCCAAGAAACCATCGATAAAGTTATAGGACATGGCATACTCCTGGCTAATTGATGCGGATGATAAAGTCTTCTATGCGTCGTCCTGTACATGCGGCGATCTTCGCTAGTCGATCCGCACCGACGTTAAGCCTCCTTCCGTTCAAGAGGGCATTGAAGAATGTCTTAGAAATACCCATTCTCATTGCCGCCTGTAGACCAGTTAGGCCCTCTTCATTGACAAACTCTGCTAGCGCTGCGCGCATAAAGTCGCCATTAATTTTAAACCTAGTTGAGTAGGTTGGAGTGTCATAGAACTCTGGCATGTTTTTGTCCCTAAACTAAATTAACTTCTGTAATACGGAATCCACTTGTAGACGGCAACAGGATACCCACCAGAATGAAAGCAGTAGATGTTCTCCTCTGGTTTGATATCATCTCTGAATTCGTCCATTGAAAGCATCTCATCAACTGACATCATTTCTCCGAAGAAACCTACGGAAAAGCCCTCTCCTGAGAAAAGTGTTGTATCATTTCTAACAAATAACCAATAGCCCGTCATGATAGAATCCCCTTGTAGGGCTTCATTTCACCGGCATTTGTTAACGAGTAATCCAGTTCTGCGGGAACTAGAAGATTGATGTCTCTGCGGATGGTTCCTGCTCGAAAGTCAATTGTTCTTTCTGAGGCTTCTTTAAATAGATCTAAAAAACGCTCTGCTTCTTCTATTTTCTGTTCTGCCATAACTCCGTCATGAGCTTCATAGATGAATCGGGCATCCATTCTTTCGTGAATATACAACATGATGTTTTTCATCTGATCGGAGATAGTGGCTTGCGGAATGAACGAATATGCTTCTCTAAAGAGATCTTCGTTGATCTTCCCGAAAAAGAAACGTTGACGACCTTGGGGGGAGACTAATAACCTGGAACGGGAAACCTCGTCTGCGATGGTCTTATGAAAGATTCCTCTCACTTTGGGGGCATTGTTATGGAAACGTTGCATGACTTTTAAAGCGAAAGGCTGGGGGATGTGGGCTCTGAGTGCAAGAGTACGATACTGCATGTCGAGGTTTCCAGCATGACGGGTCATCTTACCTAAGTCTCTCTCGAAACTGGGCTTTTTGATGTCGTCTACTGAGCACTCGTAGATCCAAGAGGCTGTTTCTTTGTGAATGTCTCTGGTGTCAAAGCCCTGTAATAAGTCCCAGTCTTCTGCTAAGACTGCTACTACTCGGGCTTCTGCTTGGGATAAGTCTCCCCCAACGAAACAGTAACCAGGAGAAGGGACGTATATAGACATTAGATCGTCTCCTAAGATCTCTCCTGAAGGTAGCCTGAAACCATGCTTTGGGATAGTCTGGAAAGAGTAACCTGTATTAGCTTGATCGAAACTATAACCGCCTTGACTACCGCCTGGATGAAAACCGCCTTGATGAAAAATGTTTCGCCTAAAGATGCTCTTTGACGCAGAAGTTCTGCCGTTCTCCGTTCCGGTCTGTTTGGTAGATTGACGGACACGATCATCTATGTCATACAAGTTATTTAGAAAGTTTATAATTCTATGCAATTTACGAGACTTGATCATTAACTGTAGTATTTCTGCGACAGTAGGAGCGGCGCCGAAGTTTAAGATAAGTTCTTCTAGAGCATCTTCATCTGTAGTTTTGACGTTATCTCCTGCGGCATCTTTACGCCATTGGACAGGACACTTGAGTTCACCGTAAATTAAATCACAGCACTGTTTGGATGAGTTGGGATTAAATTTTGGATTGTTAGTCAGGTCGGCAAGAGAGTCTCTCGTATACTCGGAGATGTTTGTATATCGGTCGAGTAACTCTAATCGGCGATCATGATCTAGCAGGAAACCTTGAGAATCCATTTTCTTGTAGATTGAAAACCACTTCCGCGGGCCGCGCACATGAAAATCCCAGACTCCTGTGGTTTTTGCATCTTTCACTTGGGAGACATATACTTGCCAAGTGGCTAATGCATCTTTTGCGTTATACAAGAAAAGCTGATCTTTTGTATGTTTACGCGGATCGAACTCTTTCCCTTCGTCTTTGTAGTAGGGGATATCTGTATGGACGGAAGTTAGAAAGCCTAGACTCTTGCGTAACTCTCCATAGATAGAATGGGCTAGGATCATCGTATCGTCGAGGATATTATTAACTTCATATCCCCATGCCTCAAGAAAAGTAGCATCGAACTTAATATTCTGATTTACTTTGGGCTTATCTGAAGCCAAGAAGTTAGCCACTTTGAAATACATTAAAGCTCTCTCTGATAAGGGAGTCTTATTATCCAAAAGAGGGACTGAGATGGCTTCTACTCCGTCTCCACAAAAAGAGATGCAGGTGATAAATCCTGCATGGGTTTCTATGTCAAACGTCCAGAAAGGCGCTGCGCGATGTCTATGAAAAAAAGATTCTAATTCAGCAGAGGAGCGGCAGACCCAGACTTTATACTTTTGCAGCGGATCATAAAAAGGTGTCTGAGATAATCGGACGATCTTTGCGATATCGAAAGCCGCGATAAATCGTTGAGAGTTATCTGCAAAGTATTCTCTTGGATGGACAAGTGGGACAACGTATGTGGAGTGGAGATCTGTTGAGAGCTTGAGGGAGTCTGCGAGATGGAGGGTTGAACCACGAAAGTCATGTATACTCTTTTCTCCTGTTATGAAGCGCAAAGCCGCTTCTCCAAGCGGAACGATCACTTTTGGTTTGATTAACTTTAACTCTTCGATGACGTAGTTACGAAGCTGATCGTACTTAGAGTCTAAGAGAAGGGCATAGCCTGTTGTACGTTTGCCCTTGTTCTTGTTGCGGATCTTAATTAAGACTTCGTGGATATTCTCTCTTAAGTAGATGCTCCTAAAACAAGAATCTAAGTGAATACCTGCTTCGGAGAAAAGAGAGTGTAGTGAATTAGAAGTATGCCCATAGAGAGCAGAGTTATTCTCTAGCTCTCCCTGAGATGGATAATCACCCAAGATGAAGATCTTGGCATTTGTAGGACCGAAAGAAGAAATCATTTTCTTGGATCTATCCCCGCTCTTAGTAATGCGTTCTCAGTCTCAAGAGCACGATTCTTCTTAATCAAATCCGAAATCATCTCCTGAAGAGATTTTATTCTTAACTCAAGAGCATGCTGCTCTTTTAGAAGAGAATGTTGATTTACGTTAAGCATTAGTCATCTAGTCCCAAATCATCGAAGTATTCTTGCAAGAGTAAGTAAGTATGCCATGATTCATGTCTCATTCCGCCGGGAAATCTACCACGGGCAACTGGTAGATAGACCATGTGGCGTCGATGAGGACGAGAGATTACAAAGTAATGTTCAACTCGTCTAATTAGTTTCATACTAGGGCGTCTTCTCTGAGTAGATTCTCTCTAGTATTTCAGCTTGCTTAGGGGAGAGACGACCGGATAGTTCAAATTGATCTGTAATGCTCTCCATGAAATCAAGCTCCCATTTGTTGAGATTGATGCCTTCTTCATTGACGGTAGTGATGAAATGCTGAAGAACATCTTTAGATTTAGGTCTTTGTATCTCAGACATTGGTGTCCTCTTTCTTTGCTCTGCTCTTTCTGCGAGAGGGTTTCTGTAATTCTGCTAGGTATTCTTCGAGATGCTCTTTAGCATCTTCGTATGTTTCTTTGGCTTGTTCCATCTTAAAGTTTGCTTCGTTTAAGTGATTGATTCGTTCGGTAAGTTCGTCTGCTTGATCTTTGGTCATTTCGATTCCGTAGTATGTTTGTCTGTCTTTAGTGATCCAACTCACGACATTTTCCTCAAAGATTAATGTCCCAGTATCATTTGGGCGTATTTGAGTCCCCACTCTCTGCGGCATTCTTCAGAACACATGAGAGATTGGACGTGAGTGTTAGTAAGTTTTGGTTCAAACTGTTCTTTTCCACAGTTAGGGCAATAGAATTTCTTAGGCGAGAAAAGCATGAGATGATAACCTTGTATGATGTAATGTAAACAATCCGGGCGGACCAGAAGCCAGAAGGTCCATCAAAGGCAATTAATAAAACCTCTGTTTGGTTCTACTGATCCGCCCAGACTAATATATTTTCATGATTTGTGGAACAGAAAATACAAAAGAATCCAGGGTTTTTTTGATTAGATCCCCGAACTAAAGGAAATCCTTGCTAAAGGGAGATCCATCCAATACAAGAGGAATCAGTGACCCTAACTTCCTCTCATACAAGATATTGTTTAGAACGGCGCCTGGGAGATAGGCTGATAGGCCGAGATCTTGTTCATGATCCTGCCAGGGGCAGAGGGATCTTTCTTGTAGACTTCGTTGTCTACGCGAATGTAGAGTTGAGCGCCCTTGATCTTCTCGAAATCCAAGGGCTTATCGGCGCACTCAGCATAAGGGACATCTGCGGCTGCCGCATAGACTTCGACTAAGTTGCCAATCAAGCCTTCTGAGTCGTTGTAGTACTGCATTAACTCAGAGCCATCTTTGTTGGTGAAGAAGCACTTGTAGTTGTTGCTCTTCCCTGATGCTGCCAATTCAGGCCCCTCCATGCGTTCAAAAGTAACTTTGTACCAGTCGGGAGTCCACGCTTTTCCTGCGTCGAGTGCTTTCTTGCTTACTGTGAGAATAGCCATTTGGTTATTTTCTCTCTTTCTTTTCTTCTGTTCGGGTCTGGCCTGATCTGTTAGTATGAGAATGATGATGATTGGTAAGATCTTAGTCCAAGCAGTGATGAGCTTTTACCACTTCTTGATTAATTTTTGCAATGTCTTGGTTGGTTGCTTTACGAATTGGACGCCATTCGCCCTCAACTAAGACACATACCCATTTTGCTGGTTTACCGGATTTACCGATATCGGGATACATATATCGACAGCGTTGTCCGGTATGGTCAGTGAAATTGATGTATTCTGCGACTGCCATGTTAGGTGAGTGAGGTATTGTATGACTTGAGGAGTTCGTAGAAATTCTTTTCGGTGATATCTACTTCACCAAAGGGAGCTTTCTCCATGACTGTTTTTGCAAGATCTCCTCTAAATTTGACGGTATACTTAGTTGAGTTTTTGACATCGTTGTGATCTCGTTGAAACTCATAAACTTCATCAAAGTAGACTGGAAGTTCTGCTGCTATCTTGGGTCTTGCGAGGATATCCACTCCAGAGATCTCGCCTTTTTTGTTAAATCGTTCCGATTTATGCGCAGAAATAATAACATTACAGGGGAACGCTTTCAAGTATGCGATGATCACGTTGTAGTGGGCGATACTTTCGTAATTATAAGCGTTCCATCCGGGCATGTAGACAGTTCCGAGACGGCGAGGCTTTCCGTCGTCTGAGGTGTCTCCCTTTACTCCAAGTTTGACGGCTTCTTGGATATAGCTACGAGAAGAAGCAGTAATGCTATCAAATATAACAGTTTTGTATTTGAAGGTTCGGGCATTTATTTGCGTCACGAACTCATTTAACTTAACCTCGATGTCTGCATAGCCGAAGTATCTGTGAAACTCTAGATCTATCTTACCGAGCCATTTCTTTGCTGCGAGAGCGCCCTTGATGCGATCATCTAGATCAAAGCAGTAAATGGGTCCTGGGAAAGAAACCGCTGCACATGTCTTGCCGTCTCCAGAGGGTCCGGCGAAAAGACCGAAAAATCTTGTAAGTGGTGTTATGTCGTCTAAGTGCATTTGATTTTGTCATCCTTTGAGTTTGGTAATTCAAAATTTTTCAAGACTTCTCGTACTTTATTGATATTCGATTGTAGATAAGCCTCTGCTTCTGAGGATCTTGTATTTCCGTTATCCCACGATACAGTAACACCAGACCATGCAAAGTTGACGAGTCTATCGGCTGCGATTGCCAAAATCTCAAGTTGTAGTTCTAGTTGGATGATTACTTCATCTTTTGTGTCTAAGGGCATGTTAGATTCCGTCTCCTGAGTTCTCATTCTCAATTGCTATTAGGGCAGACAAGAAAGCGTCATTGTCTTCTTGGACTAAGTTATCAAAGCCCTTAAAGCCCTTAGTGCAGGGGGCACAATGAGGATAGGCGAGGCGTAGAGAGTCTTTTGTTGTAACGTAGTCTTTACCACATACATAACAATTCATCATCTTGCCTAGTAGGTTATCCTTGTGGTCTTTGAAACTACAGACAGGGGAAGTGCAGAGATAAATGTTCCTCTGTTTTGGGTGTCGTCTGAGTGTATGGTAATGGGTTACTTTCTTTTCTTTTTCTGAATTAAGTGCCATTATTTGTCCTTTCCAGTGAAAAATCGTTCAGCATAGCGAAAGAAGACTGATCCTAGGATAAAACCTAGAGTAATTAGAAGAGCATCATGCAACATATTGCCGATCCTTTAAACCTATTTTGACAGAAGGAACTTTGCGGATATGTAGCCAGTCTTCCTGATCTGCAAGAAGTAATCGTAAAGTAGTTTCTGGATGTGCGGTTAATTTTATGCTTTCTGCTGTTGATGTAGGAGAAAGAAGAATAGAGAAGGGTGAATAAAGTGAAGTTTCTGAAATTTGGTTAGAATCAATCAACCATATAACAATTTCAGTAGTAGATTTAAAAGGTTTCATGCAGGTATTTGATCCTTTTCTGAAGTAATGTCTTTGTATTCGAGATATCGTTGAGATAAGATCCACTTCTCATACATGCGAAAGATCGCAGAAGAGGGAACTGCTTCTGCAAGAATTCTTGTCGAGTTGCGCTCTAGACAAGTCTCTAAAGGTACAGTAAGAAAATGATCTACTCTTATTACTGATGCAGAGTACTCAATAGCTTTCTCTGTGATGGATTTGATCCACTTGGGATTGAGATTAGTATCGTGAACTATTACATCCCAGCCTAGACTTAGAGCAGCCTGTATGCTAGCAATCCATGCACGTCGGGCTAAGAATTCGGTGTCGATGTTGAAGTTTACGTTGTACATTCTGCGGATGTCATCTAAAGAGATCAGGACTACTTCGGCGTTTCCCTTCTCTGCAAGAAGTTGCTGCATCTCGTAGGCCCAAGTTGTTTTACCGGAGCCTGGAAGACCGACAGTATAGTAGATAGTGAGAGCTTTGTTTTGTGAATTCATAGTATGCTACTTTTCTTATGAAAATGAGAACCCATTACCATGCGGACCACTTCTCTTGCTTGGGCTTGAGTTTTATAATCTGCTGATATTCTTGGCTTTCTTGGTTTCCAGCATGACAAACGCCCATGAACTTGCATCCCCCATATTTTCCAGCAGTGCATGAGAAGATGTTCTTCTGAGGAGGCTGAGCAAATCTCCAATTACGTGAGTTCATGTATGCTGCCATTTCTAAGAGAGAAGTGATAGTTTGTTTCTCCCATTCTACTACCTGGTCATATGTAAAAGATTGCATAAACATATCATGGGCTGCTGGTCCCTTATTAGACTCTGCCATCCATGTGCAATCTTGCATTCCCTGACCGGAGTACTCTCCAGAGAAAAGCTTGTACATAATCCAAGTATATCCGTAGAATTGGTTAGTGTTGAAAGAGGGTTTTTCTTTGATCAAGTAGTTCTTGTGATCTACCCATGCGAGTTGATTATTATAGTTGAGTCTTACGAGTAAGTCAATGCGTCCCTCATACAAGATTTTGATCTGAGGAGATTCATAGATTGGATGCGAGAAGCCCGTTTCTACTTTGATAGGCTTGTAGATTGGTTCTCGATGAGCCTCGAAGTAGGAGGTGGCCTTGATGAGGCACAAGGTCAGTTCCTCCTGGGGCATCCCGGTGGAGGTCGCAGCGTCGAGGAGGGCCTGGGTGGCCGTCTGGACGCATTCCTGATAGGTCCCTCCCGCAATCTCGGTCAGGTAGAAGCTCTCGTAGCATCGGTGCATGACTGCCCCCTTGCGGATGCCTGGAGGCTGGGTTCTATACTCCAAATGCTTAACATAGCTTAAGTCGAACTTCTGTTGACACATCTGCCATGCAGAGAGTTGTTGACTGTCGAAAGCGTAGATTAGTTGATTATTGTTGGTAAGCAAGTTATTCTTCTTTGTCGAACGATTCTGTCGGGCTGACATATTTGTAGATGGTATGACCTGCTGAGAGAAGATCTTTCTCTAGTCTTGCAGAATTAAAGTAGAATGTTGGACTTGATGATACTAAAGAATCAGTATCATTACGAAAGTAGATTCTGCAAGGATAGGGTAACTCTTCTGCTAGAACGCCATAGTATCTAATTCCCTGAGAATTGTAGTTTGGTTTATTGGCTATGTAAAAATAGTCTGTCGGACGATTAACTTGAGCTTTGACAATCATTTCTGGCATGTTGCGTTTAATGTCCATCGTTGAAATGTTCTTTTATTGGTTGATTCACGTCGGCGAGATTTCTCGATTCCGTTGTAGACGATGACACAATCGTATACAATGTTCTCATGATTAGCGGAGACAATCTCTCGACGGATAATTTTCTCGACGGACGGAACTGTTCTAGCTCTCTTGATCCAGATATCTCCCTCGATGGGATACGTAGCTGCCAAGTAGTCTGAAGGAGCGAGAATTGACTGTATTTGTTTGAATGTCATACTAGAGTTTCACTTCTACTCGTCTACCACACTCGATGCAGAAGTAGACTGCATGATCTGAATAGATCTGTGGTCGGGTCATTGGAGAATGAAAATAGTAGCATTTCCACTCTTGATATTGAGAAATTAGTATCAGTAGTTTGTTAATCATGCTATTTCTCTGCCAAAGCCCCGAACATCACGACGATACAGCCGAATAATCCGATCATGCAGAGAGATTGAAACTCTGCTTTAGAGATAAAATCAAAGCCATACAAGGCCATGACGATTATGCAAATCCAAGTGAAAATTCCCATGTTGATATTGATTCCTTATTATTAATAGATTACCAAGTGAAGTCTGGTTCATGAGCGAGAAGCTCTCGATAGGCTTCTTTGGTTAGTTCTTTCTGTATGGGACACATCTTCCCCATACAGATATCGAGGTCTTTTTCTGCGGGTTTAATTACTACAAGTGGTCCGGTCGGGCCTTGAGGATGAGTGCAAAGAAGCTCTGTTCGTAGATCATCCATACTCCAAACTTCAGCAGCTAACTCACAGTACTCCCCTTTACTGCGGCAATAGACCTTTATGTTGGGCCTATTTGACAATGGGTTCCCACTACTAAATCCATGTTGCATTGCATAGACGCCAGACATTCCTTTGGGTAGTATGAGACTCATGATTGGTGCTCCATTTTTACCGCGCAGCATTAAGCCGCAAACTTTCTACGAGTTTGGACTAGTTTGGAAGCAAGAGACATGATAGCGTCAGGATCTAAGTTAACCTGCCAATCGGTATTCATAGCCGTTCCCACTATTCTCTTTTTTAAGTCTAGTAGCTCTTGGAAGTATTCGTCTATCGAGTCTTTTAGATAGTATGCTGTCATCGAGACGTGTTCGGAAGTTGATCCGATGCGATGAAAACGTCCCTTGAACTGTTCGATCTTAGCGGGAACCCAATACTGTTCAGCTAACATAGCAGTGTCGCAGAATTGCATGTTTCGACCTTCGCCGCCAGCGAGAATACTCATGATGCAGACTCTTGAAACGCCATCTCGAAAGTCGTTTTCTTTTTGTTGCTTTTGAAAAGAAGTATCTTCCCCAGTGATGGTGATAGGGTTATAACCAGCAGTCTGGAGAAGTGTCTTAAGATACAAGGTCACATCTTTGTGGTGAACTCCTATGCAGAGTTTTCTATCTGGGTCGGTGTTTTCAAGAAATTCGATAGCTTGTTCTGCAACGAATGGGACTTTAGCTAGGCCGACGATACTCCAGAGTCTCTGAAGAAGAACCATGACATCTGTATAGTTAGCGGAGTTTCTCTTTTGAGAAATTCTCTCTTCTAGCTCTCTCAAAGTGTCGTTGTATTTGGCTTTGAGAGACTTATTCATGTCTGAACAGAATTCATAGCAGTCGAAGAATTCAGGCAGATCTAACGCTACTTCTGCTTTGGTTCGGCGCAATACATACGAGGAGGTACGGATCTTGAAGTCTTCTCGTTTCCATGACAGAATGCCCAAATACTTTTTAGCTCTTGGTGACCACTCAACGTAATTTTGTAGAAATCGCGTTAGCGATGGCCAATGGTCTGGTCGGACGATATTCAGGATAGTCCAGTATTCTGATAACCGCGACATGAGAGGAGTTCCCGTTAGCATGACGATCTTGTCTATGTCTGCTAACGCAGCATTCAAAGACTGGGTCCGTTGAGTTGCGCCGTTCTTGAAATTATGCGCTTCGTCAATAATCACAATCTCGGGATTGAAGTATTTGATGAACTCTCTTACTGGTAGGCTATGCAGACAATCCATTGAGATGATGTATCCCTGGAAACCGGGAAGAGGGCGGGACTTGTCTGAATGGATAATAGGACGGGGGAAATTGGAGGGCATCCAACGAATGATCTCCATGAGCCAATTGACTGCTAGAGAAGACTTAACGATAATCAGGTATCTACTAGGATTGGCGCGTTCTAGTGCTGCTAATGCTTGTATGCATTTCCCAAGGCCCATGTCGTCAGCTAATACGCATCTAAAGTTAGACCGCTCAATGAAGTTACGGCCCTCTACCTGATAGGGAAAGAGTGTAGATTGTAACTTAGACTTCTGCGTAGGGTTCTGTGTATTCTCTTCTTCTTGCGTAGAGGGAGAGACTAACAACTTCTCGATGAAAGAGTGACCGCAAGAAAGTCTCCTAGAAATGTAGTCTCCTGTCTGAGACTCAAGTGAGACTTCTCCGATTTTATGGCAGTATGTGCAAGTGAAGACTTTTCGGGACATGGTATGTTAAAATAACTCTCTTAGTATTGTAGCATGGGGAAAGGGGAAAGTCAAGCTTTATTTTCGACTTTCCCTATTGATAATTGAGTATCAACAATCTGCGATCATTGGGATTAGACTAGTTTTTCCGCCGATGTATTTCTTGAGAAATTTCTCACGTTCTTCGGTGGTAGAGAATGATTTCAATAAATCATTATCGTCATTGTAGTAGGGCGGAAGAGTAACTGAGATAGAGCAGAAAGTCTCTACATTAGTTCCTTCGGCATCTTCTTTTTTGGATTCTAGAATAGCATCCAGTAATGAGAGGACATTCTCAGGTATCAAAGCAACGTCTACTGTGGTCGAGAAGACTATCACGTTGGAGTGCTTGGTTACTAGATCTTCTAATACTTCAAAAAACTTGCATACTGAGCAAGTGTTCTCGAAAGGGAGAGTATGACTAATGTCAGTTTCTATTTTTAAAAGTTCGCGTAACTTGGAGAAAACAGCAACATGTTTCCAATAGTCGTGGCTTAAAGAATTCTGATACAAGTATTCTTTGGTAATAGAAGGGTCTGTCTTGGAGACTCTTTGATGTAGAAAGATAATCGGATGAGGTGGGAGATACTCCAATAGAGCAGGATCTTTGTATAAGATCCAAATGCTTCTTAAAGAATCTCCTGCTGGTTGGCAGTATGCCGCTATTAGATAGCTGCCGTCATCCGTGATACTATGAAAAGGTTCCCATAACTTCTGGTCTGGATTCTCTTTGATGTGCTGACGTAAGTCGATGCGTTGATCTTTTGGTAATTTCATGATGTTGATATTGCTTTCTCAGTATTGTTTATCGATTTGTTTGCGGAGTTGGAAGTATTGTTTATTAAAATTTGGGTCAGGATCAAATCCCAAACTTGAAATGGAGCAAAGATGCAAACTACAGAGTGGTCTGAAGTGAGGTGCGGCGATGCAGCCGTTAGAGGACATTAGAGGTAGGGTTGGATGCTTGGTAGGAGATAAAGTTACTCCCTGTTCGGAAGCTAACTCTATAGCCATTTCGCAATATTCAGGACTACAGCAACTATGAGGCGCTCTGCAAGAATTTGCACACTTTGGAGCAGTCAGATCTGCTATCTGTTGATAAAGTGTTATCAGTTTGGAGTTATTAGTAGTCATGCTGACGGTCTGCCATAGAGATCGTATTTTTTGAGGAGATCGTTGTAGTCTAGAGAATCTGCTTTACAGAGATTCTCGAAAATTGGTCCCATGCTAACAGGATGTTGTTCTGCGGAGATAAGAGAGCAGACTAGTTTTAATACCTTTCTCTCTTTTACTGTATAACCGTCAGGTGATGGAGTTCGAGGAACTTTAGGAGTTAAGAGAGCACGATCAGGGTCTACAGACTTTTTGGGTTTACGCTGGCCATTTGATAGTTGGCTAGCTTTGTATCCCTCATGATAGTTTCCAGATGCGCCACCCATTGCTTTCGCTTTGGCAGCTTCTACTTTAGACTCTTTGTCTGCGCGGTCTTTGATGGCATTCTCTTCGGCGCGTTCTCTGCGAATTGAGATGCCTCTCGCAACTAGTTCTTGCGTGACTGCATGATATGCAGCATCATGATATGCTGCTACTTTAATTAATAGTTCTTGAATCTGCTCAGGGGGGTAATTAGAAGCTTTGTATTCTTCTATCTTTCTGCGGATCTCTGCCCATGCAGTGTTAGTTAGTGCTGCAAGGGTAGCCGCATCTATCTTGGTTCCCTCACAGACAGTTAAGATATGATTTTTGTGTGTCATGTTGTTGATGATAGTGATTTCTCGTTATTGTTATCGTTAGTATTAGTCTTTATCAGCTCTGAGAAGCTCTGTGTAGTAAGCATCTCTCTCAGCGTTGAATTCGTCCATTGCTACCTGAGCTTTTGCTACAGCTTCTTGCTCGCTGGTTGGTCTTACGCCAGAAATAAGATTAGCTTTAAGTTGCTCGATCTTTGCTAATTTGTCGTATTTCTTTTTCAGGTGATAGCGTTTGAGTCTTTCTTTGTCAGCTTCTTTTCTGAGAAGTGCTTTTTGTTTATTCTCTTCTCGTTTCTTTAGCATGAGAGATCTCTCAGCTATATTCTTGCCCAGCATATACAGACGATGGGCTTCTATTTCAGCTTTATGCTGCTCATCTTTTTCTGCCTCTAGAATCTCTCGATTTTGACTGATTGCTGCAATAGTGGCTCTTACAGCTTGCAAATCTTTACCGGAAGGACGGTTGAAAGTTTTTGCTCTCTCTTCAGATCTTTTAGCAAGATATGCTTTATCTGTTGAGACTGCTTTAAAAGTTTCTTTGATGACAGATTTAGAAATTTTAGAAGCTTCTATTTCTGCTAACTCTGCATTGGCCTTTTCGATAGCTCGGCGTTTCTGCCATGTTAGTGCCATTGATTTGATGATATCCTTTTATCAGTAGTGGAGGAGATTAGATCTACAACTTGAGCCATTTTTTATACCCAGAATTCGAGGTATCCAAACACGTTTTGGGCCTCTATAGGACTATGGTAACTGACTTTTTGAAAAAGGTCAAGAAAATAAGGGATTATTTTCCCGGAAGGTTTTGAGGGTACACGTCGGGGGGTTCAGACATGGGCATAAAGTCTGTAAGCTTGTGGAAGTAATAGGGTTAGCTATGACGGCGAAGAAGAGGTGTATGGCAAAAAGGACCCCCCTACCTATTTCTAAGGGTTTAGGGGGGATTTGGGATATTGCCCAGGTAATATTGGATGTTGTATTGTAGGGGGGGGGTGTATTGTCTAATATAAGTATATATTATATTATAATAGAAGAAAAAGAAAACTCATACCACTCTACCCTCTCCCAAGCCATACCCCCCCCAAATTTTGCACAGTCCTCTCGCCTTCGGCGAGAGGTAAGTTATTCAAAAGAAAAGGGGTTACCTCAAAACAGACCATGTCTGTACCTTACGACGTGCGGGGTCGAAACCTCTCCCAAAAACATGCCCTTAGATCTGGGTTAAACAAAAAAACGTCACTTACGAGTACTCCAAAGTGGCAAACAAAAGCCAGCTAACTTAGTATTAGGAAATCTAATGGGTCCTAAGTCGTTGATTCCACAACACTATTAGAAAAACCGATACTCTGGAGGGGATTAGATTTAAAATTGTAGATGATAATGATTTTGCATTATCAATTATATCAACAGACACAAAAAAGCCCCATCGGAGAGGGACAAACTCTCGACGGGGCTAATTTGTTGTATGGTAGGTTATCTGGTTAGACAGCCACCGTAGGAGTGACGGAGATTACTCCCGCCGAAGGATCAACTTCGCCGGGTTCAGGAGCAGCGTCGAAAAGTTTAGCAATGTCTTCGGCAGAATAATCATCGTTGATGTCTGCGACGTTGACGGATGCACTCAAGGCAGGATTGCCCTGAATCATCAAATCAATCGCGGCTTTATCTAAGCCAGCCAACTCTAAGCCTTTGCGAACTCGGGCGATTCCCCGCATGACCTCGCCGCCCTTCAGACGGTTATTGTACAGCGAGGACATCTTCGCTGCAAGAGCCAAATTCAGAGCCTTGGCGATGCGTTCGGTGCTACCACCGAAGTATTGCAAGAGTTTAGCGATGTCATCGGAGGGAATCTCGGGCCAAGTGATATTGGCTTTCCGTACAAACGAATCACCAGTAACGGGATGCTCGATTTCTTTTTCGATGACGCGCTTGTCAATGCCATTGGAGGCAGCAGCAGTAGAAGGATTCATGATTGTTAAGTTCTCTTTTCTGAAGTTTGAAAATGTGTCACTCGGTGACATCTCCAGAATAGCATACTCCAAACTAGAGTCAAGAGGAAAATCAAAAAACTTTTGAAATATTTTTAGATCTCCAAAAATCTCCCAATAATAGTAAATGGGATGGGAGGGAGGGCTAGGGCTGCTTCGCAGAGTTCCGGGCGAACAAACAGCGAAAGCGAAGATAAGGCGAAAAGTATTGTATGAGAGATTTCTCTCCGTAACGATAACCCATTCTCGGGCGGACTGCATTGATGGAATGAGGGGATAGGCTAGCTAAAATGCCCTGTATGGCGTTGAAAGCTGTCGAAGGCAGTCGGATATGGTATGAGAGATTGATCGCCCAGAAACGTTGCTAATAGGAGCGCCTATTGGCTTAATGATAATGAGTTCGCAGTATCAATAAGACTAGCAGACAAGAAAATGCCCCGATAGAGGGACTAGAACTATCGGGGCGATTGGAGTATAAGGCTAGGCTAGCTAGGTTAGGCGATAGAACTTAGATGCGAGTTCCTGGTAGACGGCCCTAGCGTTGAAGTAATCGTCTGGGCATTCGTTAGGATCTTCTGATTGAATAGCTCTGAAGGCTCTGTCTGAGAGTAAGATATCCAATCGTGAGAGGATGCTATACAAGCGGGAATTCTGCCCTGAGTGATAGTCAGCACAGAACACGTATAGGCCAGCGACAAAGTCGAAATTGAGTAGAGAGGGTAGACCGCGCATGATGATGGTATCCTTAATGATAATGAGTTATTGGTATCATTAGCTAGCTAGTCTAGCGATGGGTTATCGGATGCAATAGCGCCAGTAGCGTCAGACGAGTTTTGGAGAGTGGTACGAATTTGATAGAGACTCTCGGCCATGAGAGAATCTTCCATTTCAAAGCAGCGATTTTCTAGTTCCCTAAGGGACATGAGAATAGCAGCATACTCTTGTGGGCTGAGTGTGATCGTGGTGAGGTATGACATGGTGTGAATCCTTTTGATTGAGGTGATTGATTGTAGGGGATGCTAGCCGTGTCTGGTAGCATCCCCATGATTGGTTAGCGGATAATTTTAACACAGTTCAGAATGGACTGGATATGCTCGGGACGCATGGATAGCTTGGCTAATTGAGTATGCAGGAAAGCGGCCATAGTTTCGACTGTATCGTGGGCTAACAGGCGATCAAAACAAATATCATACTCTTTTGAAGTGATTGCACGCATGACAGTATCTTGCGTCTGATAGTGGCAATGCATGAGGGGACGGGCATTAGGGTCATTGGCTCTACGAATAGCGTCTTGTTCATACTGGTACTCTGATGTTTCTGTGATGGCGTGATTGGTCCCATATGCCGCTAGAACGTGGCAGGGTAGCATAGTGCCCAACTCAACCCTGATAGACCACGGTGAGCTATCACTCCAGAATGTGCCAGTTCCAAGAGTGTACTCTGACATGCCGCCATAGGCCATTTCAGCTTCTACAGTGAAACCCATTCTACGAGCGCATTTGATGACTGCAACATATGCGGCAGCTTTGTAGTGATTCACGTCTGCACGGACGCCTTCGTTTGAAGGATTAATTCCCAATCGCAGACGTTTGGATTTACGCAACTCACGTCTAATGAAGCACTCTGGATCACCTGACAGAGCAGTCCCTACATCCAGCGATCCTACGGTATCCATGATGTAGCGAGGTGACTTGATTGGCAATTTGGCTATGACACGGTCCAGTGAATCGAACTTGTTTGCCGCATACTGGGAAGCAAAAGTCTTGGGGGAACGGAATAGATGCATTGGGACGCGAAAGAACGGCGTTTCTCCGCGATTGGAAATAGTCCCTATTTGGGACCACTTCCAATCTTGACGGGTAGGTTTGCTGAATGACATTAGCGTGCACTCCGGTTCTGAGTAGATGCAGCGGAAGGGAAGCATGAGTCTAACAGGATAGATACAGTTGGATCGATGCCTCTGAAGATCACACGCGATGCTAGAGTTCGCCAATCTTTGGAGTCATAGAAACCAGCTGCAATCTTCTTAGCTCCAAAGATGCTAGCACGAGGAGTAACGGCCAATTGAAGGTTTTGACTAGCTACAGAGGCGCGGATTTTCTGGACGATTTTGACCCATTCACGAACTAGGTCATGTTTGGCTTGAGGGGCATTATTGAGTGCCCACTGTAGCTCTTTTACTTCATCGTAGCCAATTTGGTAATGTACGAAACGGTCAATGGTAGCAGCGCCCATTGCAGCGCGCTCTGGATAGAGTTGATCGTTTCCGCGGCAGTCTGTATTAGTGGCGATCACCATGTAGCATGTCTCATGCTGAACTACTTGCTCATGCGGGAAATCCCACAGGCGATTGGCGTAACCAGTGTTGAGAACAGTGGCCAAGTTGCCATTGGTATTGTCGTACTCATCTACTAGACAAATGCAGTCGCCATTTTTAACGGCATCGTATAGCTTAGACTCGCAGTATTGGCTAGACATGTCTCTGAAACCAGTTGCTTCGCTCTTGGTCGATCCTTCAGAGAACGTCATGTAGATGAAACGTGAGACTTTCATGGCGTCTTTGAGAGACTGTGCAAGTGAAGTCTTTCCTGAACCCGCCGGGCCTTGAAACCACGGTATGAGTCCCTGGAAGAGATCAGACATGATTTCTGGCAAGAGTGGGTGAGCGTTTGCAGGGGCTTTGAATGTGCCGATATCGGGAACAGTGATGACGTGTTCGATTGTGGTGACTTGAGATTTGGAGAGTTCTGATTCGAGGGCTTTAATGCGATCTTCCATTAGAACGTCGACTACTTGTATGACAGCTTGGGTCATCATGTCAGTCCCTAAAGAGGATCGCTTGTCCGTGGGGCATGGCGTGACAGGGGATGGCACAGGAGTAGGGCTTGTGGGGCTTGGGATGGGTTGAGACGCATCTTTAGGAGTAGGAGGGATGGATGGGCGCGACGGCGTAGCCGGAGCCGTAGGGGCGGGATTGTGGGTTGTATGAGTAGATGGTTCGTTTACAGCGGGGCCATCATCTGAAACGGTGCCAGTCATGAGGATATGTGAGTCGTAGCATATGCGGTGCATGCTCTTGTGAGTGATATTGTTCCATCTGCGATCCTTGCCTTTGAGGATCATATCCCCACATGAGTCGCATTTAAACTCTTGAGTAGAGGAGCTAGTGATATGCCATGCCATAGTGTTTTCTGTAGTGTCCCTTTTGGTGTAGTTTGTCGTGTCGTATCTAACGTGGATACGTAATATTTGACGATTTTGGTCGCTGTTAAGTTGCAGTAAAAGCACATTTATTTGATTAAGCAACTTTAATGCGTCATACCTAGAATGTCTATGCCTCTTTAAATGCCCGGAAACGGCCCTAGAATCCATCGATTTCGTTTTGGGCTATGCAGGTATTCGGACGTGTAAACAAATTCGTCGCACTTTGGCCACTAAAATGAGTATACGCATGCAGCATACCAATGATAATTGCAACTCATTTGCATGTGATTCGCAGGGTATCGATGGCAAAGTACTTTATGTTGTAGAGTATGACCGTCCGACTACATGATAATGGCCTATCATTATGCATGTATGTATGATGATAATGCGTTATCGTTAAGCCCCCTGCCGCGCTCAGCCTGCTTATTGATACTGCATTCTCATTATCAGTTAGCTGGCTGCTGTAGAAGTGACACCGGTCCTCCCCCGGTTTGGCGACAATGGGCTACTTTCTGTATTCTGTGTCCCCCCTTTACTACAAAAATTTAGAAAAAAACTCCATTTTCCAGAAAAATTTCCCCGGATCAAAAGTCTAAAATACAACTTTTTTAAAATTACAAAATAAAAAATAATTCCCCACACCACTTCCCCTCTAGAGGATATCATGTATCCCACTGATTCGTCAAGCTTTTTCCGCTTGCTTTTCCTCCCATCTTTCCGCTAGAGTAGAAGGGCATCCGACCATTTCATCTGAGACAAACCATGTATTTACTCCAGTTTTTCGCATACGAACATCTCCCCACTCACTTGCAAGAGATCTCCAAGCCTTTTGGTCTTTTGGCTCAAGAATTGGTAAAGATTCTTCCCGAAAATCCAGAAACCACCACTTTTCTGAGGAAACTTCTCGAAGCGAAAGATTGTGCAGTTCGTTCTCGTCTCTTCAAACCAGAAGTTACTCTGATGGACAAACTCCGACCAGGAACAACCGAAGATCCCACGACCTGATGGGTCTTTCTTCTTGAGCGGCCCGATTTGTTTACATTGTAGCATACAACTTTCCTGATTCATAACATGGAACTCACACCTGCCCAGGCCAAATCCCGCCTCGAACGTTGTACTCTAACTCGTCTAAAAGAGGAGCTTTCCCGCAATGCCCGTCCTGATCCCAACCAAATCTTCAAAAACTCCAACTCCCGAGGAAGTATTCAACTCAATTCTGGGCAAGATGGACGAGAAAGATCTAGCGAGATCCACTCAGAATCGAAAATCAGCCCGACCGACCGACCCAGAGTTGCTTCCCAGCCTCATGACCCAGACGCCGATGCTACCGGATTTCCAGATGCAGCAACAGACCCCTACGATTACTGACGCTGATATCTCTGGTGCCCTCTCCGAATTCGGATTAGTGCAGGAGAAGATCTCACCTCATGCAAGAAATGAGGCTTTCCGGGCGGAACTAAATCAGGTCGGAGCTACCACCAAGAACGTAGCCATGCAGTTATGCGCTGTTTTGCAGAACTCCAACTCTGATTCCGCTCGCCTCGCAGCTGCGAGAATCATCTTAGCAGTTAATGGTATCTCCTTTAATCACGAAGAGAAACCCATTTCTCTCCCTCAAATCAACATTGTTTTAAACAACGGTGTTGAAGATCGTCGTATTGCCAGTATGCTAAATCCCCGATAAAGAAAGAAAACCTTGTCTACAACCATAACTCCTCTCCCAGAGACTCTTACAATCAACCCTCCTGTCTCTTCCACTCCTGAATTGCCTAATTCCGCAGGCTATAACTCCCGACTAGCTCAGGAGATTAAAGGCAAAAAGCTCTTTCAGTTCTTCTTTAAGAAGGGCCACACGATCAGAAACATCGTTCTCGAAGCCGAAGACTTCGATTCTGCTCGCAAAGAGTGCGACAAACTAGCACTTCATTTCGGGATGCGCTATGTTTCCGTTCGCCCATTCGTCTTTTCTGTAGAAGAACTCTTGAAATTAGATGACCTTCCGAACTACGTCTAAGGAGTCAGCATGAGCAAACACAAAGAGCCTTCGGCGAATGAACCCATTCCCGAACCAGTCCCCGAACCAGAACAGATGGCTAAAGGAGAGAACTATGTTGCAGGAAATGAATCCTCCTCATACTGTCCTCCCCCTCCAGATTGCCCCCCTCCTCCGGCAGATCCCGACGATCCCATTCAAGAGGCG
>Ga0193738_1000175_pt1 | contig 44638 bp, 63 predicted proteins | sample L2a1metaG_FD_144927 | JGI IMG/M metagenome (GOLD analysis project Ga0193738, IMG submission 144927) | Soil microbial communities from a riparian zone of the East river system, Colorado, United States - L2a1 | ecosystem: Environmental > Terrestrial > Soil > Riparian zone | place: USA: East River... | reverse complement strand
ATGCATAAGGGGGGGAGATTCTGCGAGACCCCCCTCCCCCTATGCAAACTCAATCTCTCTACTAACTAACCTGGAATCTCTCGTGTTACTTTGCGATACATTCCAAGTGTGTTCTCTTTCACAATCTCATCGATAGCTTGATTGATTGCAAGTACTTGGTCGGGCTCGGAGATTTCATCTGAAACTACAGCAATCCGAGCAAGGAACGATGGTGTGTGGTAGCCGGCTCTTTCATCCCACTGGTACCAAGAATCGAAATCAGTGAAAGGATCATGAGGATTGTCATACGTTGTTAACATTGCTTCAACCATCATTCATCCTTTCATTACTTACAACTATGATGTTGTTGTGTTGTTGATTACTCATCATCAGTACCACTAATAGCAGCATCCAACGTACTAAGAGAAACACCCAAAGCATCAGCAACTTCAGCTCTTGATGCACCACTAGCAAGCATTTGCATAGCTCTGTTAGTCTTAGTTGTTGTCATCAACTTAGTAGGTTTAGGCGTGGCCAGCTTCCTAACGGTGTCCAGGTTCGCTTTATCAAGAATGTCATCAAGCATGCTATGACTAATGGCCCCTGCTTGAATAGCATCCCATTCATTGGGTTCTATTTCAATACGGAGTCTTTCGGCACCGGTTCTAATACGGGCTTCATTAATAGCTTGGGACTTGATCTTCTTCCTAGTATCATCATCCATGTTTGGATTAGACTGGAGTTTCGCACGAAACTGGGCGTTTGCTATGATCTGGGCTTGTCTTTCGAGGGGGCGGTTTCTTTCGATTGTTTCAAGTTTTCCCTGAAGAGTTTTCACTTCTTCTGCATAGATCTTCTTAGCAGAGGGTGAATACTTAAGGTTTGGTGTAGCTACAAACTCTAACCTTGCTTGATTAGCTAGGTTCTTTAGCTTGTTAGAATGTTCAGCATACAATCTTTCCTGTGGTGTACCAGAAGAAAGGGTGAATGCATCATCAGTCTCGGCAAGCTTCTTAGATGTTTGAGTAGCTAATTCGTATTCACCATCCCTATTCTTTCGCATTCTCCCTGTAGGAACGAACTCTCGTTTACCAGTAACCTTATCAATCGGTCCACCTAAAGCAGCAGGACGAGCTTTCCTTTCAGGGAATGGCTTTGTCTTGGCACTCGCTTTAGAGATTAGTGTGTGGGCACCGCCAGCTTTACGGCCTTGATACTTCAACGCAAGGTCTGAAATGTTATTGTCAAGCGCAGATTGTTTCCAATTGAGGCTGTGTTTCTCAGCATCAATTACAGTTTGTGAATGCCTAACTGCTTTTACAATATCACTAAGTGGCGCTTGACGAAGAGTCATGTCAGTAATCAAGTTTGACACAACACCCATTTGAGTTTGCTTTTGTTGACTAGACGGTGGTTTATCACCATAGTCTGGTTTGCCCTTAGCCGCATTCCATGTTCCACCATCAATGGTCTTCATTCCATCATAAGGAGCATAGACCGCCTTAGCATTAAAGTCTTTTAGCCCTTCTAATGCTGGCTTTGTAGATAGTTTAGCACTACCTTTCGGAATGACGAGTACGGTGTCACCATCGAAGTCTGCTCCAGAAAGCCTTTCAGCAACAGTGTGATGAATACCAATAGCATCTCTTGGATTAGTACCAAGCGCTCGCTTAGCTTCTCGGTTGTTGTTATTGACTGTCAATTCTGGAATCTCAAAGGTGCCACCATGAGGAAACCGAACTAGATAGACACTTTCACCTGGACGAAATCCTGGGGCATACACCTCAGAAGGACTCAGCGATTCGACTGGAAGAATGGCATGCCACCCTTGTCTTTTGAATCCAGCAGCCTTCAAGTGTACTGCAGCAGAATCTGTTTCATCAGCAAAAGTTTCAAGAAGCTTCTGTTTGACAGTTGGGTTGGTCAATTCAGAAATCTGTTTGAACTCTTTTTGACGTTGTTCAAAAGTCATGTCCAATTGAGATTTGATCAATTTAGGACTTTGCTTCGACAACATCTGAGTAGAGATTGAATCAGACCAATCGCTCCATGAACCTTCTTGATTAACCAAGTTCATTACAGAAGTTAGTTTATCTCGTCCATCTACCTTAACAGTAACCTGATCCCGAATGGTTGCACCAAACGGATTGAGAGGATCATCACTCTCAAGCGTCTTCATTGCATCAAGTTTGTTTCCGGTGTCTTTCTTTGGTGTGTTAAAGACAAGATCAACGCCTTCTGGTAAGTTATCCTTGTAAACAGCCATACCCTTGAGATAATGACTATCGTTAACCAAGATACGAACCTGTGCATATTGAGCTTTACCCAAAGACACATCATCTACACCAGGACGGACATAGATAACGCCATCTGCTTTACCGCCACCTTCAGGACCATATCGGATAGCTATTCTATCCGCAGAGATTCCCATAGGTGCTTGGATCTTCTTGTAGGTTTCTCCACCATCTTCAGACGGGCCACCCATTTGACGAATCTGATCGCGGTCCTTGTATGCCTGAGTTCTTGTGGTTCCAGGAGGGGCTAGCACTTTGTAACGAGTGTAAGCACCAGGATTTGTGATCTGTGGACTGTTTACATCCCAAATCTCATATCCTTCTTCCTTAAGAATGGTGGCTGCAGTATTCAGACGAGTTGCACTGATTCCAAGAAAGTTCTCGGCGCCACTACCAATGTCGACAAGATATTTCTCAGCGACTTCTTTACGAAGCTTGTTTGCGGTGGCTTGAAGAATATCTTCCTTTTGATTCTCGTAATCTTTGAGATAGGAACGAACGGTTGATTCTGGAACGCCAAGTCTACGACCAATAGCTGATTTGTCATTACCCGCTTCACGAAGTCTTACTATTTGAGATGTGAGTGCGGCCTTCTTCATGTTAGAAGCGATAGACACTCGAGCTCGAAGTTGTGTGGTGGAGATACCCTCACCCTCAGCAATTTGAGCTTCAGTAAGACCTTGTCTCTTCATGTCTTTCACAAAGCCGGCGTAGTCTTGGTTCCTTGTCGATGTTTGTTCATCATCAGCTCCACCTGAGCCCCAAGGATATCTTCCAGAATGTCGTGGGGTGCCATAGTGTTCCAAATAGTCATCTTCATCAAGAATCACCACACGCTCCCTTCTTTGAGTTGCTCGATCTGCCTGTCGTGATTGATGATCGTGTCCATGATCTGGGCGATGGATTCGGGTGTTGGTTCATACACTCTGACTTCATCAGTTTGATAGATACGAAGTTCAATCCTAATCTCAAACGGGGTGTACCCATATTCAAGACAGAACAAAGCTGCGTATACCTCGAGTTGATGTTCAGATGTTGCACGAACGCCAGTCTTCAAATCATGCACCCTAAGGAACATGTTTCGAAATGAAAGTGTATCTGCATGCCCAAAACAGTTCTCAGAGTAGTAAAGAGGTTGCTCTACATTCATCTGATAGTTAATGGCATCGTTGACATACATGTGTAGTGTCTTACGATTCTTGGGCATCTTGATTGCTAGACGAATTGCTTGGTGTGCAAATTCGTGTAGGTCGGTTCCACGCTTAGCCGCCATGGCTGAGATGAATCGAGCTTCTAGTTTCTCAGGGTCGTAGTTGATCCAGTGATAACTACTTGGACTTAGAAAGGCGTGTTTACCTGTGAGATCCGAATGATCTTTGAAGTTCATTTAGTACCTCTGCTTCATTTTCTGGGAAGATGAAGGCAGCGAAAGACATAGTGTTGAAGTGCTCAACATAGAACTCTTGATTAGGGCGCTTAGGTGCTTTACTTGATTCTTTAATCTCAAGCATGGCCCAGGAGTTCTTCCAAAAGATGGTAATGTCTGGCACACCCTGTATATCAGCGGCATCGTTGTCTTGAATGTGACAACCGGGAAACCGTTCACGAAGTTTCTTGACGAGCTTGATCTTGTAACTTGCTTCGTTCATCTAGGTACCTCGCAAAATTGATATAGGATGTTTTAGACATTCCTCCTATTAGATACGATGTTTTTTTCACTACCTTTGTACTTACACGAATTCGAATCGTTGAAACGTAGGAAATACCGATTCTTGCATGGTTATTCCTTGGCGTATGTCCTTGAACAGAAGTCCATTCAACGTAGCACACTCCAACACATCGAAATATCGTTCGTCATCGTCTAGGTTTCGAATAGGCCCGAGTCGTTCGTTATCTGTCACATTACTGAACTGTCGAGCATACTCCCAAGCGAACCAACGTGGACGCCAGGCTAGGTTGTCCGCCCTGTTGTTACGACGGTCCCCATTTAAGTGAATCGGTGTATCAAACACATCATCACGACCCGGGACGAAGCTTTCCGCCACTAGGACCTTAACTGACCTTGTATACTGTTTTCCTCCAACAACCAGCCCAACCTTGATAACTCCCTCTGCTGTCTCGCTAAGATGCAACCAACGACCGCTATTCTTGTTGACGACGTCACCTTCATTACTAATCAAGTAGTCTGGAAACTCAGGTATGGTGGCCCATTCAATTTCCATGATTTATTCTCCAATCTGAAAAAGTGGCAAAATAAGTAATAAGTACAAACCCCTAAGTCTAAAAGCTCTGTAGAAAACCGACTTTTGTACTTAGTTGAAAGTACATACTATAAGTAGTGCGTGTAGATTATAAGTACAAATATACGTTTTTCTAACAAGGGTTGAGGTAGAACCTTTGTACTTATTACTTATTTTCGTATAGTTTGTACTTATTACCTATTCTGCGTTCCGATAATCCTAAAACACCAGGTCAGAGCCTATTTCCTTCTTCCAGAATGCCCGCTCATTGAACAACTTTTTGTGTTCTAAAGCGTTCCGAACAGCCTTATCGATCATCGAATTCGACACCAAAACGTAGTAATACAGCTGGGTGTACGGAGTATCAAGTCGATCAATTCGCCCGGAGGACTGCATAAAATTTCGGTAGGAATAGGTCAATGAGTAAAAGCAAATAGTGTCAGAATAAGTACAATTCCACCCTTCAGCCCCTGCGGCGTACTGTACAAGATACACCCATTCGTCACAATCTGGTGGGTTTTCGTGCTTATGGCCGTTCCATTCCGCAACCGGAACATACTCCTGAAGGGTACGCAATATCTCCAGCTCGTAGTCGAAGTTGTAGAAGACAATAACTCGTTTTCGTTCCCTTATCAGTTCTTTCACAACAGATATACGAGATGCATCCGAGTTCACAACCTTCCGCATTACCCGAAACATCTCGCTCACATCTTTCAGTGGTTTGTTTTCGTACGGATTCCACCGCTTCTTCATCACCACATCCAAGAGCGATTTGTCGTGTTCGCATTCCACCCATTCGTATACCCTTTCTGTGTGTCTCTCGTATGGCATCTCTACCAACAACATGTTGCGGTACTTCTCTAAAGTTGAGACTCCAAGATATCTTGTGATCTTTGGATATCGAGTGAAAGGCGCGTATACAACGTGTTCCCGTTTGAACTGCGTCGGATTACGATAGAGTCCATTGGCCACGAATAAAGGGACATAATCGATCCAAGTGTCTCCAGGAGTTGCTGTAAGCAATATCCATCTGTTCTTGCCCGCAATTCTCTGGAATGATTTGACCCACGCACCATTACCCACGAGTCGTTGTTCGTCGAAGATAAAGAATGCGTCCTCCAAACCTTCGTATTTCCCGATGTTGTTCCAAGAGTCAACCACAAGAACTCCAGAAGAGCTGAGCGATCTATCTGTACTGATTCCGAAGTCAATGGCTGCTGATTCCCAATCGAGAGAGTCACGTTTTTTAGCAGTGGTAATGACATATATATCTTGACCTTCTTCCTTTGCTAGATAGTACCCAAGGGCAGTGTGGGACTTTCCTACACCCACACCACCCCATAGGACTTTTCCGTTACTTAGATTCTCAATCGCTTCCAGTTGATGCGGAAGGAGGTTGACTGTCATTATCTTCCTCCTCTAAATAATGAAGGGGCGGAGCACCCAATGCTTGCGCAAACGGATTATCAGATCCTTTAGGAATCCGGTGTTTCCGCATCAGAGCTTCGATCTCTTGCTTCGTTAACTTGGACATTCTCCCTCCAATCAGGGTTGATAAATGGGTTGTCATCCGAATAGATCATCTCGTCGATCATAGGCGCACCTCGACCGATCTCCCACCCATAAGCTCGAGCGTTACGATCCATCTCATTCAACTTAGGCATCAACTGATCCATTTGGTAGTCAGTCAACCCGTATTTGTAGTGATTAAGGCCCTTCATCGCATCGTCCTTCGCATAGTTACACCGACAACGTCATCTAGACTCTCGGCTGGTAGTACACCATCCATAAGCCTGATACGCTCCCTCACGCACACGAAGCTACAGTAGTCTCCCTGTAGTTCTAGCGGAGCCCCAAACACAAGACCTTGATCTGTGTCAGACTTCAAACTGATCTTGATGTAGACGCCGTCGCGTTCCATCGCAATGTTGCACATATCACAATGACGTATTCGCATCGTATTCTCCTTCTGTTCCCCACGCAGTTACGTCCCAATGTAATGGGTCACAACCATTTAAGATGTCAATAATTGCGTCACGATGACGTTCGAATTTGAACATTGCTATCAGTTCTTTATCCGCAGGATTATCATCCGAAACACCCATAATTGAAAAGGGTAGCGGAGTTTGCTCTGTTTCAATAGGAATGAACGTTGTGTTCATATCTTGATGTTGTTGCATCACGCCACCTCAACCCAATCGTTCTCGAGCGCAGTGAACGGTCCTTCACCAAACGTCTCGGTGAACTTCTCCTGCGTGAGAGTTTCAAAGGGCATGTCTTCGATACTGTTGTTACCGAAGTCCGCGACCAACCAATATCCAATTGGCAACACGTCGTCGTAATCAGTGAACTCGACATTCCATCGATTTCCCAACAGACTACGGTTCGCGACTGTAATCAGAATTGCTTTCATTTCTTCTCCTTAGTATCTTGGAAACAACGGCATGGTGGGTTCTCGATAGGCAACCAGAATCGATAAATGCATCCGTAAAAATGTCCAAAAGAATTTCGTCCAATAGGCGCCATCATATCTCCATTTCGAAAAACTAGAAGCCTTGTGCTCCTAGTCTCTTTTGTTGTCTAGTTCGGGTTGATGATCCTGTGATCAGCTCTCGACGTTGAGTTCACGAACTTGCAGTTCAATCGCGTTCTTGAACAATTCGAGTTGGGCCTTCTTGATCTTGTTGTCCTGCTGCACCTGCTTGTAGCAGACGCCCAGAATGACTCCATAGACCGCGACGCATCCAACGATGATTGCTCCAGCAGCGATTTCCTCTGCGTTGTCGTTGATCTTCTTCTTGAGTGATGTCCACATGATGGTTCTCCTTTGGGTAGATTTCTATTAGAAGCGTAGTAATTCCTGCGAAGACAAAACTACATACGTTGTTCTGTATGTAGTCTTTAGGACTAGTTCTGCGTGACTTGGTTGATGAAGTCCCACTGCGCCTGTGCGGCTTTGTACATCTCGGCCTCGGGTAGGTGCATACCCTCCGTGAACATCCATGTGATGAACTCGCTCTTCAGCTTCTCCTTCGTTGTCAACCAACGAAAGGCTTTGCCGTAGAGGTTCGTACACACGAGTGTCGCGGCGGTAACACCTACTGCGATTCCGGTTGCCAAAACCTTGGCGTCGTGGGAGTTGATTTTGTTTGTCATGGGTTCTCCTTTGTCCTCACTAGAAGCCAAGTATTTCATGCGAAGAACAGATGCGCTAATGTCCGTGGATGTCCCAATGGATGATGAAGAAAGATCGGGATTGGATAACCCAAACGAGTTTCTAACACTTCCTCCGCAGATTTGATTTCGTCCGATTCCCAATCGATCATAATGAAATACCAAATCTCTTCTGCCTTAGCTTTGGCTATCATTATTTCCACACATTCATACCACTTTTCTATGGTTTGCATAACGTCTCCTTAAATAAGTACAAAGTGAAAAACGAAATGCCATGTATTTCAGCACTTCGTCTTTTTGGTTCTTCTATCGGGTAAGAATTTTGAGTTCTTGTTCGGCTTGCCAGTTCAACCAAACCTGCAGATCAGGGATGACCGTAGGGGGCTTTTCAGCCGTACGTCCAACCTGATGCGCGAGTTCGATGACTTCTTTACGCCATTGATCGTTCATTTGTTCTCCTTAATAGGGGTTCCTATTATGAGGCATGTAATTCATGCGAAGGGGATCACGTATGCCCCCAAGTCAACAGATTACGACCGCCTAGGGGGAAGAGGCAAACGGTACTGTTGTCTTTAGTATTTGCGATGCGATCTGACAGGGCGCCAGTCCCTCACAGATTGTAGACCTCCTAGGACCCCATGAAATCCTAAGTCTAGCGCACCAGCGCGATTACAAGTCTTCGTCGTCAACTACGTTTTGAAGTGCTCCACGCGTTGCTCCGTAGACCAGACGCGTTCTAGAATGCTTAGAGATTCGCCAAGTGTTTGACATGGTTCGTAGTTGACTGTCAAGAACTATCTGCATGATTCTTGACTCTGTTTCATCATCGTCAAAAGGAATGTCGAATGTGATTTGAATACTACCCATAATATCTCCTTAGTGTTGAATCGAAATGAGGGTTCCACTCTCGTAGTCACCCACAACCATAACGTCGATTTCTTTTACGTATTCGCCCCTCCATCGAGAAGTAGGTACGCCCTTGCTGTATTAACCCTCCAGCCGGACGAGGGTGCTGCGATGTCGCTGAGTTGTTCTAATCAGTAAAGTTTCAGAGTGATCAGAACTGAACAAACTGCAATAACGATCAAGCAGATGTCAGCTAGTGTGATCCCTCGCATGGTCTCCTCCTTTCGAGCTGTATGCTCTATTACATAGTCGGGTCTGGGAATCCCATGTGGAGGACAATCGTCAGTTGATTCCATAGATCGCCCTCTCACATAGGTACGGAGCAATCTTGAGCAGCTTACCCACGCGAGAATGTCCGTGTTCAATGATCGTGATCTTGAAGGATACAGGAGCGTCTGGGTTGAAGGCCCATCCGCCTTTAGACGAAATCCACTTACGCCCGAGACGATCTTGAATCTTGTATCCAAGACATTCGGACCATTCTCCCGTAATGTCAAATACCTTCATGTTGACAGGCATTGCTTCGACGTGATGTTCTTCCAGTTCAAAGAACCGACAGAACTGTTCCTTCGTAACCCAGGTATCTCTCGCGATTCCACCGTATGGGTGTTGGTAGAACGGACTGGCGATTTGTGGCGCAGGACGAGTCTCTAGAAATTCCATGAAGACGGGCATGTTTTGTCCTTGTGTTTTAGGTGTTTGAATAGAATGAATAATGGGGCACCAAACTTCCAATGTTAATCCTCTTCCTGCTCACGGATCTCTTTCATCAGTCGGTCCCAGTCTCTCGGACCAAGTTGTGGCTTCGTATCGTGCCGTTGGATATACCACCAACTCCAGATCAACGTGAAACCGATCATGATGATCCAGAACACTAACCATTGGCCGCTAGTCATGATTCTTCCCACAGGATTTCATCATTGTTGAATAATGCGATAATACGATGCCCGTCGAAGATCAGATGATCCTGAATCCATTGATGAATCTCTTCGATCTCGAGGTCTTTGTGGAATGGGTCCCAAAGGGTTCCCGTCACAATTCCCGACAAATGATCTGGAAGAAGATTGAACAAGTATTGGCCTGTTCGTTGCCCTGTTTCGCGTGAACCTCTGACGATGTGCTCAGCCCAAACATATTGGAAATGTACTCCGATTCTCATGGGTTCTCCTTAAATAATGGGTTGATATTGAGAGAAGTTGCCCCGCCACCACGGGGACTTTTAATCACCTGGTTTCCGCATCTCACGGTAGACTCAGGGGGGTGGATAGCCTTAGCTGTTTAATAGCTTCCAGAGACCGGTAATTATCTCCCCCGTTCCAGGGGTCTTCCTTAAAACCTCAGCGGCTTCAAGGTGGGGCTTCCGTTTCAGCTCACGCGCACCAGACGTGAATCTCCTATTAAACTAACTCGCCAGGGGAAGACCTGGGTCTGTTGTACTAAGCGGTTTTTTGTTGACCTATACTCCATGTAGCATGGCCACGGGAGCGCTCTGTGTTTCCCTTCACAGTCTACCCCCCTTACGGGGGCGCACTGAGCCTAAAGGCTATTTAACGTCGCTCAGTCGACGGCAAAAACTATATGAGAAGTTAAGCGGTTGTGGGCCTTATCTAATACCTGACGGTATCGTAGCACTTTAACTCCCAGCCTGGGAGCGCTTTCTTCTCATTAGAGGGCGTGTAATTTCTGCGAACTACGCCTTCTTACGCCATTGGAAGCTGAATTCACTGTTGGTGATTGCGTACCAAAATGCGGCACCCAATACGAATCCACCAGCGGCAATAGCCTTGTTCTTCTTAGCCATTATGCACTCACCTCCTTTACGACCACCTCGACCTCAGGGGTCACTTGAGGAATCGGCTCTTCGAAGTATGCAGCCCAATCCTCGGTGTACTCGGTGAACTGCTTACGGAACGACTTGTCGGAAAAGCATCGCACGTTGTCGCCGAACTGAGTAACCCAGAAGCCCACGAACACTCGATTCACGTTCGGGACGAGACGCTTGTCCACGAAGATGTACTTCTCACCCTCGTCGTTGGTCCGAACCTCTCCGATGTGCTTGGAGAGCTCCTCCATGTTCTCAGGTGTGACCAAGGTCGCCCGAACCTTGAACGGCTTTCGCACGAAGTCTTGATATTGCACTGTCATAATTATTCCTTTTCCTTATTGGCTTTGACGATAGCAGCGCCAGAGAACACCCCGAACGCATACACAACTGCTCCTGCGATTACTTCCCACATTACTCCTCAATCCCCGGAGCGTCCATGGTGCTGTACCGACGCTCGAGCTCGTCTTCCTCGATAGTGGCGAACATGGTCTTCAGGTAGGCGGAGTAACCTTGCTTACCCGTAGCTTCCATTTCATACCACCAACCACGGATGATCAGGTCGACATTCTTCAACTCCGCAAAGTCGAGAATGCTGACCATGTCCTCAGTGAGATTCACCTGTCCGTTGGACTTCACCAAGACGACTCTCGGTGGCTTGAAGTCGTACTTCACCTTCACCTGCAGGTACGGGGTCGGATCGTCGCCTTCTTCACGAGGATCGAGGAACTTCACGTTCCACCCGTCTGCGAGAAGCTGATCCACATCTTCCGGTGGGATGTCCACGCAGAAGTTGCGATTCCCCTCTGGATTAAACTTCGTCTTACCGCCGGCGAAATTCCGAAATCGGACATTTGCCCCGTCGATCTGATATGTTGGTTCTTTACCCTTAGCCATTAGTCTTCCTTCCTTCAATAATGTATTGTGTGAATCGTTCTGCTCGTTGCATAATCAGGTATTCTTGTGCTGTGAATTCTCGACCTTGGGTCGTACCGAAAGGTTGATTCATCGGAGTTGCTGCAATCGCTTGAGTCAAAGCCTCGAGACGAAGTGTTTCAACCTTGTCTATTAGTGGTAATTCCATAGTAAACGTTTCACCACTATGCCAGTCGTGATCGGCACTTGGGTTGAATTCCCTAAATAGAATCCCCGCATTTTGCATGTTATTGATAGCTCTCTGCGTCATCGATTCACTCATATTGAGATCCTGTTGTAAAGCCCACTGTACTTTATGCAGAGTATTCTCGTCGTGATATTCCATAATTACCTTTCTACAAATCGTTCAAATGGTCCGTAATAATCAATTGCCTCAATAGCGGCCTCCTTCAACCGCTCGAAATAGTCTAGATCTACGTCTACGAGGGTTATGTCTTGTTCTGGACCTCGTCGTTGGTCGGCGACTTCTCGGGTGATCCAATGGTATCCTTTGGTCCCAGTGACAGCATAGAATTTTCCATCTTTGACACGCCATAGGTTTGCACCGCCAGAATAAACTGGTACAAAGGCTCCAGTTCTACCGACGTGTACCATTGAGTCCGTGGTAAGATCATGATCCTCCAAGTTGAAATCGAGCCACATCGACCCCTGCGTAACGTTCTTTACTTCACAGACGTCATCGAATGTGATCTCTTCATTGCTGAACAACGCCTTATAGACATACGGATGCTGGAATTGTGCGCCTACCGCAGTCCATTTGTCTCCTTCACGGGCGATATATACAGCGTCGTTGATAAGACAGAACTTGTCGTAAGTGGCCTCGAGCTCGAAATCATATCCATATTCCTTACCAAACTGCTCGATATATCTAATCGTCTTAGGATCAGCGTGTTGGATCTTGATTGAGTCGGTCTTGATGTGAATGACATCGATGTCCTTCTTCTGTAGAGCACGCTTCAGATCGATCATGAACAGAGCGCCACGTTTGGCTACGATGTTGTCGATGTTCCTGTCGTCTTTGAACGGATTCGGAAAGCGAGCACTCGTAAGTCCGTAGACGATATTGATGACAATCTTAAGTGCGTACGACAAAGCCTCAGCGCTATGAGGGTCACTTTCAGCATCTCCCAGAAACTTGGCGAGTTTACCGTCGAGTAGACCTCTGGCACGTTCGTATTCCTTATGCTTGATTGCCATGCGCGCTTCCTTGAGGGCAGCAAACCTTGCCGTATAAGGTCCAAATAGTTCGAGCTGTTCGATACTCGTCGGATGCATACTCGCCACGTCCAGAACGGACACCATTTCATAAATGCCAGGTTCGGCATATACATAACCACCTTCGCCCGTGACTTCGCCATGGTAGGTGCTCTCCTTTGTATAGGGGTCATACTTATACCCGGGGAAGGTCTCGCTTAGGTCCGTATATACAAACTCGGATTGCGGTCGTTTGTTCTCGCCGAATATGATCTTCGCCGTATGATTTTGGGTAGTATGGTTGACAGATAGACCAGAAAGCTCAGCAAGAATACTGCGAGCAATAAAGTCCTGCTTACGTGCTTCAAAGATCACCTCCAGAGTGACTACGTCGTTGACACAATATTCCACCACGTCTTGAATACGATCCTCCGGGACTGGTTGATCCCAAGGAAGATCCATTTCCTGGTGGTGAATTCCTAGTTCGATTTGGAACTTCTTCTGTCCCTGCTTCTTCGAGCTGAAGTCGTATACGTCGGTGTATGACAGATTGTACGCCTCACCGAAGAGAACGCTGTCTCTACCGGCGATGATCTTCGAACTCAGGTTATAGAGTTCTTCGACCGAATAACCAAGAAACGCCGCATACAGAATGTGGTTGTCGTACCGACGATTGTTAAATCCTACAAGCTTCTCATTCAAGAGAGGCTCGACGTCTGCTGCAGTTGGATTGATCATCCGCACCACATCGGTGTCGCCGGCGAACTTCCAACACACAACAAAGAGGTTTGGATATACCTCAATGTCGTAAAAGACCATGGGTTTCCCCTCGAGGTCTTCTCGTTCCGACATCGGCTCTTCGCTGACAAACGGCATCTTCTGTACGAGCTTCAGACAATATGCTGCGTGATGAGTGCTCATTGCAGCAAACGCCATGATGTTCTGGCGCATGTCTCGAACGTCGTAACTCAGATCCGATTCGTATGCTTCCTTCAGGATATCACTGATAAACATAATGGACGGCTTCGTCCCTGCGTGAATTTCCTTCCGGAGGTTTCGCTCGATGAGAGCTCGAAGTCCCTTTTCGCTTTTAATGCTCTTGTCTTCAATCATAGGCTTCGTTTCTTTCTTGGGAAGACCACTCCCGATAGTTGCAACTTCGAGGTTGTTGCAGAGAGTGAGACGTCTCCTAAGAGATTGGTCGCCGAGAAGCGTCTTGACTTCAATACCCACCGCATAAATCTGAGCCAGTTCGTGGACGTCACCATGGTAAATGTAATGAAGGTGAACGCCCTTACCACTTTGGCTAGTTTCCGTATAAGTGGGCGGAAATTCAGCTGCCGCTCTAGCGAGATTGAGTTCGAGATCCTTTTCTCCATCTTCATCGACCAAGTCGAGATCGATGACAATATGGTTCTCTGGAACTTGAACCCAATGGAGTTGAGATGTGTCGATATCCTTGAGTTGCGTCGTAACATTCGCCCATGCCTTTTCTGGATACCCGTTAGGCCTTGTATATTGTGCTGGCTGCCCAGGGTACATCTTGTCGAATACTGAGAATATAGGCGGAGCGAGTTCGATTGTATACTCGTGTTCCACAGGCTTTTCGGTTTTGAAGATGTCCTTGAACCCCATGTAATAACTGTTCACGAACACCCCCTCTACTTCTGCCTTAGCCTCGAATGTGTGGAAATAGTTACGCAGTTCTTCTCGGAATTTGTACTGTGGAAGAACCTTATCCAGGTTACTGTAGCCGCAGTATTCCTTATACAATTCGTACGCCTGCTTCAAGGAAATACCATCTTGCCTCTTAAAGATGTCGTAATACGCCTCTACAAAGTTGTAAAAGACATCTGTCTGAAGCATCATTTCGACTGGTCGGTATCCGTTGTAATAGTTTTTCCCCAGAGTACGATATCGTTCCAAGCATTTCGCTGCCACGGCTCCAAGCTCGAACTCGACTTGTTGCATGAGACTGTAATACCGCTCCGCTTCGATTGTTTTTCCGGTTGGGTGGACATCAATTAACCTCCTAATAATGCCGGATTTGGCGTCGCTGATCTTCACTGGTTGGTTTGTACCCATGAACAAGAAAGCGTTTACCCGTGCTGTATAGCTAGGCTTGAACTTCTCGTTCATTGTCATCTCTTCGTGTGAGATGATACTGTTCAGTTTGGTGTTGTCTTCGATTCGACTTAGATCTCCGTCATGCTGAATGGCGACCAGTGGGTTATTCTTGAAGACTTCTGTTGAGAAAGTTCCATTGCTAGATCCAAGAGCCTTCGCATCGAACGTGGTGACATATCCGTCAAAGAGGCGATGTATGATATTGAGAACAGTAGATTTTCCACTCCCTGCTGGTCCATAGAAAACCAAAAATTTCTGAATTCGCTTAGCGTCTCCAGCAACCACTGCTCCGATTGCCCACTCGATTTTGTCACGTTCGACAGGGCTGTACAAAACTCCGAGTAACTCGTCCCAGGCGTCGGTGGTCCCAGGCTCCAAAGCATACGGAAGCCGTCTAGAGACATAGTCATTTTTATTAACCTCCGTATTAGCAAATGTCAAATGCTCGTCTAATTGGTGACTGTTGTCGCTGATGTTCATCATGAAGCGTCGGAATGTCGCCCAGACGTTTGTGTTGAACGACTTGAGGTTCGCTACTTCGTAACGTTCGTTCCTCGCCTCAGCTTCTTTCGCATGACGATGAAGATCAGCATCAACAAGACGCTGAACATCGTACTCATCTGTTGACCACAGACCTCGTTCTTCGTCCCAGACTGCATAGAAACTCCTTCCTCGTACCATCAAATCTTTGAATCGACTGACGGTCCAATCAGGGTAGATCTGTTGGATTCCCTTCTTGACTTCTTTGATACTAATTTGATAGAAATCCATATGACCTCCCTCCGTTAAACAATATACTCACAGAACTGGTACCAGAGTTCGACCTTTCTTTGATCGTGTTGCGGGTCGTCGATGGGGAACATCCCACCTTTTCCATCGTACTCATAGTTTCTCCATACGAGACGACTTAAGATATCATTGACAGCGGATTCAAACGGTCTGGCTGCGTCATTGAATTCTGAGAGTCCTAGATTCTCGAGCATGATCTTAAACCACCTCTGAGGGCTCCGCCCGTCTATAAACGAAGCCCTCCGAGATAGTGCAATCATCATTTCGAGAATTGAACAACCAATTTCCAACCACACTGGATCTGGATCTGAAATATGAGCTTCTACTATAAACTCGTGTCTCAGATCTTTTCCATCTTCAGCTCGATTCTCATCCATTTCAACAACCCACACAAATTCGGTGTTTTGAAGCTCTCGCATTAGTTTCCAATATGTCTGCGTTGGTGTACGTGCAGACGGACTGATTACCTTTGCGCAGAGCCAGTTGAAATATGCGGACTCAATCGGCTCAAGGTGGTGCATGATTAATCCATCACAAACCTTCGAACCGAATGCTTCAAGTCCTGCTCTTCGTAATCGTGTTCAATTTCCAACCCGAGTACAACTACCTCGTACCGTCCCTCGTCAAGAAGAACTTCCCACTCCATGCGTTCCTTTTCGTTTCGAACGTAGAACACATTCGGATCGCCGGAACCGTGACCAAACGCAAGGTTGTGGCCAATATAGTGGGAAAAGTTGTACAGCAGATGGTCGAGCTCATCGCAAACCATGTTGTCACCCTTGTAATAGGTGAGCGTGCTCTGCTTGAAACCCTTCTCATCATTGACGAATTCATCTCGATGGATGATGTACGGAATATCGCCTTGTCTCGTGCTGAGCTCTGCGTCGTAATCCCAATCAGCGTCTGGGATCGTCAGAAGATTCACTACCGATTCTTGTGGAGCTGCATCTGCCAACGTAACACTCGAGCCAGGAAACCCTTCATCTGAAACCACAGAGAGATCTCTGAACTGACCAGAACGAATCACTCGAATCTTAGTGCCATCTCCATCTGGTTGCATTTCATCCAGTTGATCATCCAGTTGCCGGTAAATGAATTTCTCAACCGTTACAACCTCTTGGGGTCTGCGCTTTCCGAGAAAGTACCCGAGAGTACCCCCTACGGAAAATGCGACTGCGCCGACTGCTGTCAACGCTGTGACCTGGGCTTTCGTAACCATGATTGCTCCTTTTAGATAAGTTTGTAAATAATGCCATCGACGTTGAAGTCCAGAAGAACGCTTCTATCACCATTGATGATGAAATCAGCATTTGAACAGTTGTACATGCCGAAATCGATGAAGTTGTCTCCGTTCTCAGACGGGTATACCCAACCGAACAATTGACCCTCAGGTGTGAGTTCGATCCCGAGGTTTTTATACACATCATTCAAGAACACGAACTTGTAGGTGTTCAATCGGTTGTTGAAATATCGTTGCTGAGCTTCGAGAAACGTACGGTTACTCTCTGCATCTGGAACCCAGTTACGATTGCTCTCATCGAACACTCGTGCAAAAATGGAAGAACCATCCGCATTGATCGTGAGAATCTTCTCTTCTGTACCGTCTGCGTTCCGTACCACCTCGAACTTGCCGTTGTGATACAGCTCAAGCTCTCGATCCTCGCCAAGCTCTTCTCGAACACGTGCACGATATTCTGTGAACGCCTTCTCGATTGCAACATACGCAGCAGTCAAAGCGCTGTTCCGCTTCGTCAATTGAATATGAGAGCCTGTGAGCGCTGCAATGGACAAACCACCGACAATTACTGCCGGCGCATACAACTTCGTGATCTCAAACACACCACGAGTGTATTCAATCGCAACGTCACGACGAGGATCTGTTACTGACTTTCTATGCGACAAATATGGTTGCAATGCGTCCATCTTGATCGCTTTGATGTTGTCATCAATAGCCTCGAGCTTATCGCCAATCTTGAGAGTTGCACGACACGCCAGAACCGTACTGGTGGCTACACCAACCACACCCGCCCCAAAGAGAATATGAGGCGAGTGCTTCTTGAGTTTCAGCACTGCCGGAGCAACTGCTTTCAACACTTGATCTGGAATTTTGATCATATTTACTCCTTAGAGCTTTTGTTGTGACTTCAGGCGAATATAGATTGCGATCACCTGTGCGTCAGACATTGATGCGACTCTGGCTCGCCATGAGGAATTACCTGAGACTTTGAGTACAGCTTCGCGTTGTTGATTGATGTTCATCGTGGCTCCGGGTCTGGGAGCTCAATGAGCCAACCTTCCCGAACTTGCTTGATGGAAATGGATGCGAGATTCGTCCATCCCCACGCTTGATCGGTATACGCCGTAGCAAATCCGAGCATATGCAGAAGATCTGCCACCGTCACGAAGTCATATTTCTCGATTGACCCCAGCATCGTTTCCACGATAACTTCGGCGTCTTCTCTTTGCGTGAGGATGATGTCATCCCACTTCGGGCGTTGTCCTGGAGGACCAAGAGCTCGTTGCGGAGACGCCATATACCCGTCACGTGGATCTCGATGGATCGGGTTGTTGTATGTGGTGCGAGCACTCATACTGGGAGTTCCTCGACGCCATTGACGCTGAGTTTCTCCCATGACCACTCGTTCCGTACCCTTGCTGACTGCGTCTACAATCAAACCACGGATAGCAGGTACGATGATCTCGCCCATGATATAACCGCCGGCACTACGGAAGTTTCCTCCAAATACCTCTTTGAACCGAGATCCAAGAGACTTCTTCCGTTTGATCGCTTCTCCAGAAATGACCTTTTCTACTTCAGGTCGCTCCTCTGGCGCAGCCTTTTTATCTTTACCTGTCTTCGGGGGAAATTCATCCATTTGCGTTCCCTTCGATGATTGCTTGACCCATGGCCATCTGTTGCGGCGTAATCTTAGAAACCTCAAAGTTCGTAGGAGGCGGGGGCATCTCGGGCTTTGCCTCTTCCATACCTGGTACCTTGCTCGGTGCGACGCCTTCGATGAACTTGACCAAAGCTCCTTCAACCGTAAGGAACTCCATGAGCAATGCGCTATACGCACCACAACCCACGAATCGACGTGTCAATTCCTCGGACTTTAGAAAATCGTCTCCGTCACGAACACCATATGTCATCAGGATGATGCGTTTGAATTCCTTCATCATCGTGTCGACGTCTTTGGCTTCTTGGATACGATTGATAGCTTCGACCAATCCAATAGCCCCGAAACTCGTCTCGAGTTCCAGAACTTCAGCGGCGGTCAAATTGAAATAGAACGCTCGAGTGACCGTTTGTTTGTCGAGGTTCTCATAAGTGATGTCTCTGATAAGCATGATGCTCCTTGTTTAGGTGAAAAATGAAAAGACTAGAAGCGATGTTCTGCTCCTAGTCTCTTAGCGTCTCAGTGGGTGAGTCGATGGTTGCGAATTGCTTCGCCAGCCGCTCCGACGATGCGCTTGACCACGAATGCTGCCTGTGCCAGGACGAGAACGTCTCCAGCAACAGCCAACACCTTCGTAGATGTGGGCACGGTCTTCGGTTCGACGGGTGTCTCTTCGTTTTCCATTGTTTGTCTCCTTATGGTAGACTGCTTCATTACAGTCGATGTATTTACTGCGATTTGATTACAGTGCCTTCAGATAACTGTAGCTAAACGCCAGACATGGTCTGATTTCGTCCATCAAAGTGGTTGTAATATCCAAAGACATCAAGCCTCGTTCTTGATCCCACCCGAAATCCATAGAGGAATCCGTCGGAGAGATGTTAATCAAGACCTGAAACTCCTGCAACGTTGCGTATTCGTGACGATTGATCCGGTCGTTTATCTCGTTTTGCGCCTTCTTGAGCGTGTCCATGTCACCGAGAAAATATCGCCCAGTGTGAAGTTCACAACAAAGCACGGTTCCTGATCCAACGAGGATGACTTCTCGTCCAATTGGATTCGCAGCGATACGTTCTTGCGCAATTTCGTCCCTAACTGATTGATCTTTGCGTTCTCCGAGCTTCTCTACTACCTTTTCCTTGTACTCGACGAATGCCTTCTCACTGAGTGAATATGCGGCTGCCATCGCCGCTGTACGCCTGTTTCCAACCCGTGTACCAGCGATGATACACCCAATTGCTACTCCACCTACGATTGTGGGCGGAATATAGAGTTTCCAATTCCTACGCGCTCTCTCTTTAATGCGTTCTTTTCGAGAGTCTTGTCTGCCGCCTTCAATTTCGAAGTAAATCGTAGACGTCGCTGCTTTCCATCCAGCTTGATGCGCCAAATATCCCGTCGTAACGACGCCCGTAGCGCCGATTCCAGCAAGAATAGCGGTTGAGTTCTCCCGCATGAATCGTTCTACCTGTGCTGGTAGCGCTTGTAGGTTCATTCCTTCTCCTTAATGAATCCCGCAATACCGAACATAATCAGCACGAATATGAACGACAGGGCGAATAGCAGCCCCCCGAAGTAAGACAAGGAGTCGAGCACCGAATATACTTGTTCCAATTGTATCGCCTTCTTTCTCTAATTATGATCCAGATAAACCACCAGCATGCGGTGATGGTCAACATGAACAGATCCCAAAGGAACGTCCAAAACGTATATTTCTTGTATCCGATTGGGTAGAAGTACATTACCGCTCTCCGAGCATAATCTCTTCGATCTTCTTAGATGTCCAATCGATGATGACTTCTTTACGTGCGTACAGAAGCCGCCCAACCACTCGGTCAAGAATATAGACCGCGTTCCACATGAGATACGCCGTCAGGGCAAACTTAATTCCGTTCTTCATGATTACTCCTTTAGATAGGCAAAAATTATACGAGAAGAATGCCCTCCTGTACATATCAGGGCTTTCAGGGAATCCTAATGATTCTATTCTTCTCATTAGAGGAGATGTATTTCTTGCGAGAGAAAACTACAAGCGTTGTCGCTGCTTGTAGTCTTGATTGTCAGAGCCCTCTGGCTCGCAGGTCAACTTGTTTTGCGTATGCGCGTCGTCCCTGAGCCGCGCTAACTGAGTCGACCAACTTCGCTGCAGATGCAACGGCGATTGATACGACCAGAATAACGCGGATGGGGTTCTCTTCGCATTCGGCTTTGAATTTGATCCATGCTTTGTTCATGATAGGTCCTTCCTTTCTATTAGATGACATGTCTTTTCTGCGAAAGGCAAAAATGAGAAGCCGGGTAGTGGGATGCTCTTCCATGCAATCTCCAGCTAGTGCTTGCGCACACTTCTCATTAGAGGGCGTGTATTTTCTGCGAACTTCTACCCAGATATTCCCCCCGGGGATTTTCGGCAGGCAAAATTTGAGAATCGGTGTAAAACATGCGAAAGCGTAGAAGCCATGTACTTTGCAATTGCACATGACTCCTACGCGTTCACACCACGTGTGGATTGATGTTATCTGGGTTTGATGAGGTACTCTTTCGCCTTCGACGCCATCACGTGACCATGCTCGTATGAGACAATGATCAGGATTCCCACGATGTTGCCAATCACTATCGCAACTGTGTCGGACGATACTCTCGGTCGGCGTTGTGCTGCCTTCAGAGAATATAGTCTTTCCAGTTCCGCTAGCATTCTGGCGTATTCGGGGGTCTCCGGACCATATGTCTGCAAATCAGAGCATAGGCTTACGATGGGTGCGTCGAGGGGGTCAAAGTTGCCTCTTGACCATCCAAACATGTATATCCTTTCGGTAGGTTTCCATTATACACGATGTATAATGTGCGACCTACTCGAGGATATCTGGACCAACCACCTTGAACGACAACTCGTCCTTATTTCGCAATACTTGGACATCATCATTCAGTTCAAGGGACATTCTGGTAGTTCCATCTGAAGTCTGTGAAACTACAACATCACCGTCAAACCGTGCGTCGCTGTTGTTATACGACTTGGTGGACAGACGTAGCGTCACGCCGCCAAACGTGGCCAATGCGGCCAACGTTCCAACCACTTCTTCTGGGTTTGGAAGCTTCTCTTCTCCCCAGATCTTCGACAACGTGAAATATAGCGTACCAAGTGCAGGCAGAATAAGCTGTACGAGGGTCTTCAAGATCTCATACACCTTGGTGCTCAACATAGGTTGCGTAGGTTCCATATTTAGGGCCTTTCAGGCTTATCCGTCGGTGCTAAAGGGCAATCACCTACCTCGATTGGAGGTAACCCTTCTAGGACGGGATTCGTAATGTAACGGTCAATATCTCTTGTCAGAGTTTCTTGGTAGATTTTAGCCACTTCACTATCTGGAAGTAGGGCTACTGGTAAGTCTGCAGTGGTCTTGAACATGTTTTCAATGCCACCGAAGATGGATTTGTATGTCTCTCGAATTTGAATCGATCGAATACAGCTTTCATGAGCCGTAACAGCTACAGCGTATGCTTTTTCAGCATTCTCATACGCAGCCATTTTGGCTTCTTCGAATTTCTCTGCATTGATGCGATTAAATTGCATTTGCGTAACGACGGCGAAACAAAGGAATAAACATAAGGCGGCGATGCCCCAGATTAACGGAAAAGGACGCTTCAGGCGGATCATCTGACTCGTCAATCTGTTGTCTGATTTTCTTCGCTTCATCCCCGGCTCGTCGAGCGAGGTCATTCATTCCTCCTACTATGGTTTGCACAGCGCTTATGATGATCGCCGTACACGTGAACGCTCCAATGATTAGGGTCCACCACGGGTTTAGTGGATTCCTCTGCCATGCGAAAAAGCCGACCAATGAAATTCCAACAAAGAACAGAATCCAGGTTCTTAGCTCTTGGCCCGCCTTACCATGAAATTTCATTACTTCCCTTTCTACTCATTAACCGCAGAGAGAGTTGGGTAGCCGCTTTCACCAGTTTCATCAAGAAACTCCACATGTTCTGTTACTCGCATAACAGCTTCTGTGTCGTAATTACCCTTGACGTATACAATATCCCCAACATCATAATGCTGACGAAACTTGTACTGGGTGGTCGCCGTAACGTTCGTGCTCATAATCGTTTGAGCGTTTCTGTTACGGACGGCTTGTTCACCTCTCGCAATCATGGCATCGGTAATCGGTTCATGAACGTCTTCATCGATTACCTCGGTATCACTCAAATGCCCGTCCATATCTGAGCAGTCTACTAGGATGGTGCGACGATTGAATCCTGTGGAAGCGGAATCACTTCTCGTCATGAAATATGTAGATACAGCAAAGTAGTCAGTTTTGTGTGATTTGATACTCCAGAAATATCTAGCCTTCTGAAGGTCACCTGCTAGGTGGGAGAATATGACACTGTCGGTCAAATCGTTCCCATTGTGAATACGAAATTCTGTCGTTAAAGGATCAACGTTGGCATCATTTGGTCGAACTACCTTGATACCGAAGTCGTCGATAGCAAGCAGCTCCATTACAGCCTTGTGCAAATATGTTGGTTCAATAATGCGTGCCGCAGCAGTGCTAGGACCAATATGCTGCTGATTATCGATCGGTACGATACCGTCGATGTTAGACGTGAGAATGCCTGTAGCGTTGTTCAAGTGATGCGCAATAAGCGCCTTAGCCTGAAACCAAGACGTGTCATACGCCAGCTCATACGGGAAGAAGTTGAGGATCAAACCGAAATATGTCTCGATGTCCTCACCTACAACACGCTGTTCAAGCCAAGCATCCAGACTGCGCCCCGTGAATCTAATCTCAGGAGCCTCTCCATCTTTCTCTTCTGTGATCTCAGCATTCTCGATCATCATTGCTTCGAGAGTGTCTGTGTGAGATATGATCGTACCAGGAGGCAAGAAGGTTCTAAGTCCAGAACTGACTGGCGCTGTGATGGTCACTTCTCCTGGCTCACGATATCTCTCAACCCAAGTGGCCGTCTTGATGCCGTTGATGAACGCGCCTTGTTCGAGATAGCCTTGGTCAGAGACGGTGGGGATGAATTTGAATAACTGCATTATACACCCCAGTGAGTCTCATACCAATACCACTCGTTAAAGGTCATGTCCGCCGTATCAGAAATCCAGTACGAGTTCTCCCCTGGAAACATCACTGGCCACATAGAGCCAGGCACGATGAGATCCATTAGCTGTAGCGTAACGGCGCTTCGTACACGGTATGCATACTTGTTGCCAGCTTCACTGGACAAATATAGCTCGTCACCTGCGTTGAACGTATAGCCGATTTGAAAGAACCAATCTGGATCGATTTCTTGTTCTTGCATTAGGAAGCTGAACAACGTATCGTCAAATGTGAGCTTCAGTTTGAAGCCATGCGGGGATGTCGAAGTAGGATCTGTAACCACAATCGTGTCCGAGACAAACTCAGAGACAATCGCACTAGCAACGTACAATGACTTGAATATAGGATCGTCGCATCGCATTGTGATCGTAACTTCGACGTCTTTGGCACCGAGCGGTCCCTCAAACTTCGTCACGAAGCCTGTGATAGCGCCAACAGTTGCAGCGTCCTCATTGAATCGCAGCTGAATCGTACCCTTTCGGGAAGAGGCAATAGCACGATATAACGTACCTCTAAGGTCCGACATCTCGTGACCGAGACGATAGTCCGGATTCAGCCCAATCTTCAGTGTGATTTCCCTAGGCTCCAATACTAGATCGTTGAAATTAGATCCAGACTCAGCGCCTTGCCCATAGAATTGTGGAACGATGGAATCGGCGTCCAGACCCGTAACCCCCTTGAGGATATACGGGTTCCGGACGTCTCTTCGATTCACATCGAACGTAGTCACCAGGAGGTCGTTGGAATATAGGTCAATACTACTTACTCTCATACGACCTCCAGTTCTTTCTTAGCCAATTCGATTTGGTTCCTATTTTGACGGTAGAGAGTAGCCGTGTTCAGCTGTGTCGGTGAGTAGTTGTTCTGTTCGAACTTGACTTCTCGCACAAATGTTTGCTGCTCTTCTACTGCCGCGTTTTCTCTGGCTCGAGTAGTCTCTGCGGACACGTTGTTTGCTGCCTGTAGAGATGCTGTAGCTTGAAGCGGTTGCGTACCCAGAATAGTTCCGAGTTGGTTCGCCGTAGCTTTGACGTTGGATAGGTCCAGGATAGGCGTGATGGTGGGGTTGAATTCGTCCGTGCCCTCCATGACCACTTTGGCATTCTCAAGTGCAGTGTTGAACGACTGCACAACACCTGTAGCCATGCTTGTAGCGGCACGTTCGGATCTAATGGCGCTATCGCTCATACCCTCGACGAGACCATCAGTGATGTATCCACCAAACTTGATGAACTCTTTAGACGGAGAATCAATACCCAACTTATTTAGGAACCCGGTAACTATTCCGCCGGCCATACGCTCGCCGATCTTCCACAAAGCTCTCGCAATATCATCGGCGCCGACGGCTACGACCAAACCTTCGATCATAGCTCGCACAAGTCTACGCATAGACTGACCGATAGCCTCATCATTGTTGTCGATAGCCAAAGCAAGACCATCGAGCAACGCAATGAGAACCCTGGCCATACGATTAGCAAGCCTGACAGCCTCGTCTGCAAGTGCTGTAGTAACACCGATGATCAGGTCAGTAGCCGCTCGGACGATCTTTCTAGCATCGCCAGTAAGACCACCCAAGAACTCAACCAAAGCATCAGCACCAGCAGTAGCAATATCGCCATACAGCTCACCGATTTCCTCGATAAGTGTTGTGACGATTTCACCAACGGTATCTGCAATGTCATCAATATTCTCAAGCACTCCCTCGAGGAACGATGTGAGAATACCAACACCAGCTGTAACGACATCGTCGATATTCTTACCGACGCCTTCGAGGAATCCAATCAGGAAGCTAGCACCAGCCGTAACGAGGTCTGGAATATGGCGAGCAAGCTCTTCGAGGAACTTCTCAATGATTGACGCCACAGTGCTCGTAATATCCGTGATGTTGTCCTCGATACCATGCAGGAACTCCATAAGGAGCGAGAAACCGGTTTCAAAGAAATCGTCACCAGACTCTCGAATAACTTTCAAGAATCCCGCTACGATTGCAATACCAGCTTCGACAATATCCGGAACGGCGTCGATAATCACCCGAAGCAATGCTTGAATGATCTTACCGGTTGCCTCAATGATAGCAGGTAGCGCTTCAAGCATAGACAACGCAATGGCATTGAGAGCTTCAATGACCACCATAAGCATGTCTGGAATGCGTACGATAAGCGCATCGATGGCGTACAAAAGTACGTCAACACCTTCGGTTCCAGCATCAGCAATGATTTTGAAGGCTTCCGCCAACAAACCAGCACCAACACCGAGCAATGCGAAACCAGCACCAAGTGCTACCAATGCAACACCGAGCAAGAATATAGCTGGAATAGCGCCAGTAGCACTAAGGATAAGAGCTGCTGCGCCAAGCGCTGCTAGAGATAGAGCCATTACAGCCAATCCCTTGCCCAAATCTCTCCAACTAATCTTAGCCATACCCTTGAGTACACCAGTGAACAAACCTAGCGATGCTGCCGCAATACCAAGAGCAATAGCCCCAGGAATAGCAGCTTGCATCAAAGTAAGTCCAGCTGCGAGAATAAGCAGTGAAGCACCTAGCACAGCCATCGATTTGCCGATTTCTTCCCACGACATCGTAGCGAAGATCTTAAGAGCTCCACCAAGAATAGTGAGTGCAACAGCCACAGCAATCAAAGCAGGACCGGTAAATATAGAAGTCAATGGCATCAAATGCATGGCGGTGGCTACAAGAGCCAAGCCTCCACCCAATGCGACCAGACCCTTACCGATATCCTTCCACGACATAGTCGCAAACAACAACATAGACGCAGCCATTAGATTGAGCGCAAACGCAACAGCAACCAAGCCCGGGCCGATTAGGATGATAGACGGCGGAATAAGATTGACTGCGCCAACGATAAGCACAAGTGCTCCCGCTACTGCGGACAATCCTTTACCCAGCTCTTCCCACGACATCGTAGAAAATAGCATGAGCGCCGGAACCATCATATTCATAGCGAGAGCAATTCCCATCATACCAACGCCAGCTGCGATAAGGCTTGGGCCTGCCCCCTTCAACAGAGTTGCTGCGGTTGCCATTTCGACAATCAGGATCTGAAGAGTAAGAAGACCATTCGCTAGCTTTTCTGGCTTGATCGCTGCCAATATAGCTAAAGCTCCAGCCATTACGACCATTGCTCCGGCTAGCAGAATAAGCGCTGCGCCCATACCAGCTAGCTGAATAGAACCTGTCGGGCCCAATCCTGCTTTAGAAGCAGAGACGTTCAAGAGCGCTACAGCACCAATCAACTGACCCATACCGATAGCCATAGCAGTCAACGACTTAGCGATCGATTCGGGGTTGATGAATGACAACACCAGCACTGAAACCGTAAGGAGCGCCAAAGCCTTAGCAATATCGAGTAGAGCATTCGCCCTAATCTGAGTCTGCATCGTCTTCAACGAATCAGTGAGGGTGTCGAGGTTTGTTCTGAATGCTCCGAAGACTCCGCCAAGTTGGTCTACAGCTCTACCCATTCTTGGGAGATTACCACCGGTCAAGTCGGCAGCGAGATTGATCCCGAGACCGTTCTTACCAAGCGACTGAATACCTCGTCCACCCATAAGCAGAGCGATCGTGTCAAGAATATCCAGAACACTTTGAAGCTCGTCCGAGTTGAGACCGTCACTTAGTGCATCACCGATCTCCTTAGCAAAGCCCCACATAGTCTCGAGCACTTCGACACCGAGATCCTTGAGAAGCATGAGCTTGTCCCAGATCCAACCGAAGACATTGTCAACTTTCTTGAGCGCGTCGTACAACTTTCCAGCAATATCTGTGACCTTCTCGAATGCCCCACCGATAGTTTCGACGATAGAAGCGAGACGATCAAAGCCACCAGTAACAGAATTACTCGTGCTGTCATCTACGACTCCAGTAAACGAGTCGAAAAGCTCTGTAAGCTTGTCTGGGATTTTGATGTCGAAGCCCAAAGACTCGACCAGTTCTACGACCTTGTCCTTGACCCTCTGAAAGGCCTCTGTGAGCCCGTCTAACGAGCCAAAATCAATACCATCAAAGAACCCTAGGAATTCGTCTTTTAGGAGCTTTAGGGACTCAATTGGGTGCAAAAGCTTCTCTGTGAGATCGTCAAAGAACTCAGCAATACCGCCTTCATCCACCAAACGAGTCTTCAAATCCTGAAGTGTCTGCGAGAAATCAATGAAGAAGTCGAGAATTCCGCCCCCATGCTCCTCACGAAGAGCAGCAAAGAGCGTTTGGAATGTCCCGATGACTTCAGATATAACCTCTTTGGCGATCTCAACTACAGCAGCGAAACCCTCGAAAATATGACGCAAAGTCTCTAGTGTCTTAACACTAGGCTTCATATTCTCTGTGAACTGAGCGAACTTATCAGTCAGTTCGAAGAGTCGTTCTGATGTGATCTTCGGGAATACGTCGCTAAAAGCTAGGCGCAATTGAATGAGCACACGTCGCAAAGCGAAGAAGCCATCCTGCAAACCCTTGATCAAACGATCACGACCGCCAAGATCTTTCCAACCTTGGAGGAGAGTGTTACGAGAGGCTGCTTGACGCTTGACATATGCGCCAATCGATTCGCTCAAACCAGTGAAAAGACCCTTTGCCTCTTCAAAGTCGCCAAATACGATACCGAACGTTTGTGACCATCCAGATCCTACAGATTCCCTGACTGTCCCCAACAACTGGGTAAGCGTCTTGACTTCTGTCGCGGCAGCCTTACCTAGGGCACCCAGCTTGATCATCTCTTTAGCTTGCTTGTCGGTATATCCGAGAGCAACAAGAGATGCTTCGTCTAGATCGCCAGTGAATGCCTGAAGTGTTGTAGTGAGAACTTCAGAGGTAATCCACCCGTCTTGAAGTGAGTCACGGAAGTTGTTTCCGGAATCTTCCCACTCCTTGAGTGTTTTGCCGATTGGGACGTCGGCAATAGTGCCAAGTGCCTTACCTGTTTCGAACAAGGCGTTCTTGAATACTTCGCCACCCATACCCGCATTGACAACCGAGTTCCAGTCAATTAGCTTCAAGGTTCCCGTAGCGAGAGCCTGAGACAACTGGTACATTGCGGAGCTTGCTTGTTCTGAGTTAGACCCAGAAATGGCGGCCAGGTTGGCAATACCCTTGATCGCATTGACTGACGTGTCTAGATCAACACCAGCAGCCGTGAACGTACCGATATTTCGTGCCATCTGTGAGAAGTTGTAGATGGTCTGATCGGAATATTCGTTCAGCTGCGCAAGGGCTTTGTTAACATCATCGAGCGTCGATCCCTTACTTGACGTGTTCGCCAAGATAGTCTGGATCGAGTTCATGTTGGTTTCCATCTCACGGAAACCGTCGAGGATTGGGGCTACTGTCAACCCCTTCGCCATGTTGAAACCGGCGGTTACAGCTTTGCTAGCGAGTGTTGCGAGGGCAGTTACACCAATAACACTCAGCGCAGAGAATTTAGTGCCAACCCCAGCAACGGCACTCGCCATACCATTTAGATTAAACTTCTTCGTAGCTTCGGTGAGATGATCGAAACTCTTAGACGTTGCGCCAAAGTTGAGGCTGTTCTTGAGTTTGTCAACCCCACGGAATGCTTCGGCGAGTTGATCGTTGAATTGTGTTGCGTTGAGATTCATCTTGAGCTTAGACAGCTCAGAGAGATCGCCAATGTTCGTCTTGACCTTTGAGAAATCAAGAGCTGCTTTGAGCTTATCGAGGGACGCAATTGTCTTTGCAATATCACGTTCAAACTTCGCGTTATCGAACGTCATATGTACGACTCTATTGTCAACGCTGCTCATTTTCTCACCTGCTTCCAAAGGTCGTCGAGGATTTCGTCAAATATAGGTTGAATCGCAGGATTGATGTAATCTCTGCCAACTACATAACCACCAGTTCCGGTGGCATGTCCATACTGAATAAGAATCGCGATCTGTCTACCATCTTCGACATTGTTGTTGTACCACTCGATGGTGAGACCAGTTTTGTCTCTAGAAACTGTATAGCCCCATTGCTTAGACGTTTCAGACGTATCGATTGGTGTGGCGGCGGACAAAGCATCAACACCACGCATGCCATATTTGTCTAGCGATTGAAATCGATCTATGCGGCTAGTGAAATCTTTCATACGTCTAAGAAACGCATCTGATTTCTTGAACGACCCAGAACTAGTGACATGCATGGGAAACTCCTTACGGCGCCCAACTCTCTGCTAGACCCACAAGAGATTCGAACGAAGGTAGATGCGCTTCCATTACTTCGTCGCCATACAGAATTGCTTCCAACTCTGTAATGAATTCCTCGCTCGACTTCGTGGTGTCAAATATAAGATGCGCTGTTGGGCGGTATCCTGGAATTCGAGAAGGAATTGCGGTAACTGTCCATTCGAATTCGATACCGTTGATGTCTGGGTTATTAGTTTCGTAACTGATGTTCGAGGGAATCGCGTTCAAGTGAGCCAGAATATGAATCTTATATCCGAGCTGAGAATCAAGATCATTACCAATTCTAGTGCGATACGAGAGCCCAAACGATTTGAACGGCTGACTTCCTGCGAATAGCCCATTGTCGATCTCCTGAATTCCTTCGAACTCCAAGAACTCGTCGGGATAGGTGTACGCTCTGACCAAGGCAGAGAAATCTGACACGGATACAATCTCGTTGTACTTGACCCCATCCCAATAGAATGGTGTGACCTGAGCACCAGTGAAGCGCTCTTCTACCTTGATCAAACCGTTCCAAGCAATCCCGGTCCCATCGGTGAGATAGAGAACCCCTCTTTCAACGCCACTTTCGTAGAGCTTATCGCCAACGTCATCCCATACAAGAGTAGTCATGGTTCCTCCTATCCCTTAGTTCCGAGTTGCTGTTTTCTTTGTGCATTCAATTCTCTGTTGCGAGCTGCAACTTCACTTCTCGACATCTTCTTCGGCTTCTCTTGCTTCACGTTGCAGATCCTGACCAAAGAGAAGAGTCGATTCAGATGCCAGTATTGACATTCGAATGGAATGTTGAACGCCACCATCCAATAGTAGATGAGTTCGGCAGTGATAGTTTCACCTCTGCCTTTGCGTTCTGGCATCGCTCCAAACGTAGTCGCAGATTGTTTCGACTCAATGTAGTCGTTGATCTCGCTTAGATTCTCTTGGCTAAGTTTGGAAAGTATTTCGGGAGTTACCCCCGGGGAAATTATCATGAATTGAATGTAGGTTAGAATCTGTTCCGAAGTCTTTTCCCCAGAAGACAAAAACGGAACCTCATACTTTGACTCCCATTTTGACAGTGAGACCAGAGAATGCTCGAGCTCTAAAGTTGTGACGTCTTGCTTCACGAACTTACTAGTGCTTTCGTCGAACATCTCTTTACCAGAAACGTTAATAGTGAGCATTCTCTGGTCTCCTTGTCTATCAGGTTACGATGACAACAAAAGGCGTCGTCTGAGCGGGCGGAACATAGAAGCCCGGAGCCGCAGACAGCGAAACCCTGTGCACACCGTTGGAAAGCACGAGTGCTTCCGCAGCTGCTTCGTTGACACCATCGCCACCGACAACAACGTTGTACTCGTCGCCGTCCCAAGCCTCGACCGTGAACAGAACGTTCGTGGTCGTACCGGAGATGGCAACCGCGTCAACAGCGCCAGCGACAACAACGTTGGAGGCCGTAGCGGCACCCTCGAAGATGGCAATGACCTCATCGGGGGTCGGCAACGACGGATCGGTGCTGATGGTCCCGTAGAGGAGCTCTTCGAGTGCTGCCAACTGATCGGCGTCAACCTCGGTGGAGTCAATGGTAATGACTGAGGTGGGTCGGAGATCGGTAACGTTGGTCGGGACCGAGCTGACCTCCCAGCTGAATGTGATCATCTCAGGCGAGTCGTTCACAGTGCTGTAAGCCTTCTCAGAAGGTGCAGCGGTGAGACCGTAGACGAGATGGAGCTTGTATCCGAAGGCCGTACCCTCGACATCGTTACCCTTCAGCGTGCGGTACGACAGACCAAAGGCCCGACGGAACTGCTGACCGATAACCACACCAGGGGTGGGCATCTCGGTACCATCGTAGGCACCGAATTCATCCGGATAGGTGTAAGCCTCAATCGTTGCACCGAACTCCTCTGCAGAAACCAGGTTTCCGTAGACGATGTTATCAGCGTAAGTCTTGTTGGCTTCGGCGCCTGTCGGTGACTCGGTAACGGTAACAAGACCGTTCCAAGCAACACCGTTGTCATAGACACCAGCTTCGTTTGGCATGTAGAGGACCCCGTGATCTACGCCTGTTTCGTAGATCTTTTCGCCGGTGCCGTCCCAAGTGAGTGCAGTCATTTGTATTTCTCCTTAGAAGAAAAGTTTGTAAACATCGTGGTTGAGGTCATCAGCCGTATAGTGTCGATCGAAAATACACATAGGAAGTTCCGCAACGGCTTGAGGAATATCGCTGTCTGGATCTTGATCGACTACCGTCACTTGGTATCGCCTGACGATTTTGTACGGTAGATTCTCCGCAAAGTTGGTAAGTGCCCAATCTCTCTTGTAGATGATACAAGGATATACCAACCTCATGGATTCTGGTGTTTGAAAATATACGTTGTCGCACAACGTTTCTAGAAGAGTCTGAAGCTCAAGGCGTGGGGCCATTGTAAACACTCCCAAGACTAAGTATGAGACGGGGCCGTTGAACTTCGACTTTGGTCACTGTCCAACGAACCCCTTCCCACACAACATACTTGATGGCAAAGAAGTGTTCTGTGGCATGATCATCAGCAAGGATACTGATCGAATTACTGACAGTAATATCCTTGTTGAGGCCTTCGCCGTTCTCGAGTTGTCTGGTGTTTCGAAGAACATCTCCGTAATATGGCAGTTCTGTGACCACCATCTTCCAAACACCAGACCCCGAGGGAGATTCTACAGATTCTCCATAACCGACGTTTCCGTAGAATCGCATCAGAACTCCTTAGGTCATGCGTCAGCCGTGAAGCTCCACTGATCGTCCGAGCTAGTAGCGAAGTAGTAGCTCGCCGAAGCAGGGGTAGCGTCGATGACCCAGGTGTCTCCCGGATCAACCGTGTACGGCGAACCACCAGCGTTGACCGTGGTAACACCATGCTTGTAGACCACACCCGCCGTGTTCACGATGGTAAGTGCACCAGTCTCAGGATCGAAGGTCGGAGCCGCAGGCGTAACCAAAGCGGCATCAGACGCAACCGAACGGATGACCAAAGCCGACTTCGGAAGCGTAAGCGCTCCAGAAACTCGGGTCTCCGCCAGATACTTGTACTGGTTGTAGTCGATGTCAAAGTCATCGAAGTTCGTGACTTCTCCGCCACGAGTTGCACCGAACGTGTAGTCGGCCGGGTTGACGATAATGCCGACAATGTCGGACTCATCTTCCATGACCTCAACAGCAATGATCTCTGCAACACGAAGTTCAGCAGCGACATCAGCCAGAGTACGATACATACGCTTTCCGGTGTCCTCCTCACGAAGTGTGAGGAACTTGCCGATGTGAAGTTCCGTAGTGTAGAAGTTCGGCGTTCCAGTACCCTTGTACTTGTACCGGTTCAGGATGACCGCATCGATGATCTCGTTGTAAGACGAGTTCGAATCGCCAACGTTGACATAGAGAGTCTCGACATAGAACTCGTCATCAGTAGCGATGGGGCGAATCTTGTCTTCGTCAATCTTGTCTTCGTCGTCGACTTCACGACCGTCGCCAACCAGAGCCGCACGAGCGACCTCTTCTTTGAGCATGAACTGCATTTCCTGACGAATCCATGCGACAACATCGAAATCGGTGATGTCGAGAATATCGTCACGATCCAGCTTCTGCTTCTTGTAGACGGTCTTGGGGCCGGTTTCACGCCTCGAGGTAGCGAAGAATTGTTCCTTCTTCAGGTTACCCTTGATATAACCCTTGGCACGAGCCTGATCCATCGTCAAGTCAGCGAAATGCGACTTGATCTTGGCAAACGGGACCTTCCGGGTATCGTTCAAGAACCCAGACACCCACTCCATGCGGCGAGTGATCCATGCCGGCGTGTTACCGTCGATGGCAACTGCTTCTGGGAACAAGGTCTCGATATCATCGATTCCGTGCTGAAGCGCATACCCGTCCATGGCAGCCTTGAGAGATCCAAGCGCTGAGGCCTGCTCCAAGATGCCCTTCATGGCGTCGTGAGTAAGAACGTGACCGGTGGTCACATCTTCCTGGCTTTCGAAAACATTGTGCGTCACTTGAGTACCTTCCTGGTTTTGATCAGTTGAATCGGTGGTTGTATCGGCGTGTCCGACTGATCCTGCGGTGGCTTCTTGCACCGCTTCGCCAATCATGAAATGAACAACGTCCTTTTGGACTTCGGTAAAGGAGTCATAGACATCTTCGAGGGTTGCCCCACCGGTTTCGTCGTCATCTCCATTGTCAGTACCGGCATGTTCAAGTTCCGAATCGACTTGAATCTCTTCGCCAGTATGGATAATCACATCGTCATCGAGCTCAGTCGTAGATCCGTCGCTGTGACGAATAGAAACTGGATCGATGAGTGCGCCAGGGTTGGCACCTGCAAGCACAAGGCTGACTTCACGAATGATACCGTGAACGACGTTTTGCCCTTGCTTTTGCAGATTATTAGCCCAAATAGACAAGGCCTTGATGTCCTTGTTGGTAACCGCTTCCTTGGCGTGAACGGCCTTCTTCGTCTTGTTGAAGAAAGCATCCACCCAAACGCCATCTGGACGATTGGTAAGAAGCGCGTGGCCGAGAATATTCTCTACATCGGTGTGTCCGTGCATATACACGAGAGGAACAGTCATTTGATCCTGATGCGCAAATGCACCGGGCATGATTGTTACCCCATCGAGACACCTCAGCCCCGCCTTAGTGGCGTAACCGCTGAAATCAGCTTTCATTTTGACTGTTCCTTTCAGAATTCTGAACTCCTGAAGTTGGTGGTGGACTTGTGGATTGTGGCATGTTCGGATTAGCTAGCTTGTCTGCCGTCGGCTCTTCCGATGGAGGAAGACCAAGAGCATCTCTAATCTCATTTGACGACATCACTTCGTTTCGCTTGAACTTATCAACAATCTCAGCGATCTGACTAAGTGGTACAAACTTAAATGGTTCTCTGAAGTAACGAATGTCTTCCCTTCGAGTCAATCCTGGCTTACCAAGGAAAGTTCGACGCATAGCTTCAACGATAGCCTTGACGATCGGATAGATAGTCCGCTCGTAGTAGTTGATCATGGTGGCTTCGCTTGCAGTACCATTCATTACTTCGGGGGTAATACCGAGTTGTCCATAAAGCATCTCCACCAAATACTCGACTTGCTTAAGAAGGTGATTCTCGGCAGGGCGATTGAGTTGTGTGATCTTCTCGGTAGCGTCAGCATAGGCGATCCCATACTTACTCCCAACTAGTTGCGCCTCAATCTCATCTCTACGCTTGTCAGCCTGATTCTTTCGGGTTTCAGACCTAACCGTGTAGGGGAGTTGGATGATGAGATCAAGTTTGCCAGAACTCAATGCGGTGTCTACAGTGTCAAGAAGACCAAGCTTCGAGATAAGACGTTGCATAGTTGAGTTCGGTTCGTTCATGACTGCGGCCAAGGGATTCTCGACAATAGCCACGAACCGTTTCGGATATGTAATCTCTCGGCGTCTGCCTTCATTCTCATCCCAAACACTAACTCGAACGTGTCGTGGGTAATACTGAATGATGTCGCCTACACGCATGAGAGAAACATCAGTGATGTGCAAAGCCAAGACGTCACGTTCGTGAAGAATTGGAACTACAGCAGCCACACCCTTGTCAAACATGGTCATAGCGATGTCTTGACGGAAAGCACTAGGAGCCTGATCGATGTTTGTCTCTAGAGTGAAACAATCGTTCATCTTGCTTTGCGCATCAGAGGCATATCGACCCTTCTCGTCGAGCTTGACGTGCTTGATGAGCACACCACTCACATCCAAAGCAATACGGTTGTAAACCGAAGTTACAATCGTCTTGTCGTTGATGTAAGAACGACCATGAGAGCGATCAGTTCGACGACTACTTGAGGGGCCAAGATCACTATTAGTAACTAGGAGCTCTTGATTGGAGAATACACTCCAAGCTCTTCGCAATTTATCTAGAATTGCCAATGGTCATCACCCCCTCCTTTTCAAATGGTGGCCCGTCATTCGAACGCCTCCTTGTTAGCTTTGTAAGCAACGTATGCGTCCATCATGGCCGAGACGTTGTCGATCTTTTCGTCTACTCGTATCTTTAGAAGCTTCCTGTTACCATTTGTGTCCTCCAAAGTTACGGCGTTGCCCATAGCAAACGACATGAGTGCTTGGTCGAAGATGAGTTTTCTTTCAGCAGCAAGAATCTTCAGTTCCCCGAGAGGTACTGACTCGGTTCTTGCCCCCTGAATGACTTTCTCAATTGCATATGGTCCGTTTTCCATCTCCCATCTGGCGACAAACTCTTTGGCGTTGTATGGGTCGAAGCCGAAACATCGAACGTCATACTCATTGTAGTCGATGAACGCTTCGAGGTCGTCGTAAACTTCCATCATGTCAAGCACTGTTCCAGCTAATACCTGAAGACTGTTCTCACTGATGAACTGATCGTACTTGAACCGCATTGCGGCAGGAAGTTTGTGAAGGGTCAGCTCTGTGATGTAGCTTCGAGTCTTGATACCGAATTGGTAGTCACGAGAAGGCATAGGGAACATAAAAGTGAATGCACAGAAGTCATCACCTTGAGAAAGGTCGGCACCGAGGGCACAAGGCATCCCTTGGAAGCCGGCTCGGCGGTGTGGAATCGTTTCCTCGTAGGTAAAGAAGTAAGTATAACCCTCCATAGGGATACCGAACCGCTTTGCCAGAATGTCGTTACGAGCAGCCGGAGCTTTCTCCGCACGTTCCACGTCCAAGTGGTACGTATCATACGTCACCGTCTTTCCGAGGTTCGGATTTGCCTTCAACCACGTCTCGGGATAGGCAACTTCCTCAATGTCATCGAGTTTGTAGTGCCAGATCGAAATGTGAGGAGCTTGGTAGTCTCCCTTAAGGATGGTTGCGAGTTCCATTTTGATGGTGTCGCCGGAACCGTTTCGAACAGTACCTTCAGAACTGATTGCGACGATCAAATAGTCTTCCATCTTGGAAGCACCCTGTTCGATGGCACCGACAACGTCTTCTCTGATGTCTCCAGACAACCATTCGTCAACAGTAGAGATCTTCGGACGAAGACCCTGCAGTTTGTTGATGGTCATTGGGCGAATTTCTAGCAAAGACCCAGTCAGGAAGTTCTCAATCCCCTTCTTGGTCGATGCTAGTTTGACACGATTGGCTCTATTACCTGTCGTGTTCTGTAGAGAACCCTCTGTCAGGAACTTGAACAGTGGTCCTCTGGCCCTAGTGATGGCAGTTCGGAAAGGTGACATCACCTCTTCGGCCTGTTTCATCGTTGGGGCAGTTGTGATCTGGTGGGTCGTTGAGGTATCGACGTTAAGGAAGTACGAATGTAAGCAGTATGCATACATCGACTTCGCAGCACCTCGTGCAACAATCAGATACTGTTTGGTTGTGAGTCTCTTCTTGATGAGCTTCGTGATGTAGTGCCCACGTTCCCCTGCTTCACCGGGTTGGTAGACACTACGTTCAACGAAGTAGTACCAGCAGAAGATCTGTTCGGCCCATACCTTGAAGGTGTCAAGAAGAAAAAGATCGCTGCCATCGGTTAGCGTGAGTTCGTTCTCACAGTATTTGATAAAACCTTCGGTGGCCTGGTCGTCATACCAGATGTTTGGATTCTCAATCAGTTCATTAATGCGGTTCATCTCATCAGAGATTTGCGCATTGACTGGAATCTCTCCTCGAATGACTCGATCTCTAAATTCAGCATAGTAACGTGGAGTAGCGGTATTCGATAACGTCAATTCTACCGCCTCCTCACGTTAGTTATCCGAACTTACCAATCGTCTTGATCGCTCCGGAAGTACGAATCAGTTTCACAGCAATAGCTGCACCGGCAGCAAGAGTGGCTTGACCAGCTGGTGATCTGATAAGAGCGATCGCTGTGTTTGCGGTTGCACCAGCAGATAGAATTCTCTTCGCTGTACTTTCACCGTTGCTGGTAAGTCGAGCAACCTGTTGCTCAGTGTTGAGTCGATTAGCAAGATCCTTGAGTTCCTTGTCGCTCAGTTCGCTTGTGCTCTTCTTTCGATTGGCAGCGTGGCGCTTAGCATCGTCAGACGCTGGGCCAGAGCTAGATGCTTTGCGCTTACCCCAACGCATACCCTTGACGCCGTAGTGTTCGATGAATTCTCTACCAACGTCTTCGAAACTCATACTTCCTCCTCGCTTGGATAAAGTGCATACTCTCGAGCGACGTTGAGACGCCATTCAAATTCTGCGATCTGTCGTTCCATTGAAGCAATGAAATACGACGATTGGGGTGGGTCGAAAATAAGTCGAAGCTTGAGGAAAACATACGTTCTAACCGAATTCAATTCGTTAGCCGGTACTCCGGCCGTAACATAATCATCCCACTCAACAGTGTCATCTTCAATCGTAAACCCATCAATTGGGCCAATACCTAGTTGCATGAGAGTCGAAAACACAGAGTTGATGTGGATGAGAATATCATCGTCGAACGCCGTGTAATCTTCGGCCATGCCAAGCATCTTCTTAACACTAGTTAGAATGCTGTTTTCCATTATCCCTCCTTACGTTTGAGGTGGGCCCTTCAGTTGCGCAGCCACTCGGGCTGTTTCCTTTTGAACCGCGATTGGATCGTGGCCGGCCGCACGAAGAGAAATATCTCGTTCACGTCCTGTGCCATGCTTACCTGCGAGAACTTCCTTTGCGACGTCCTCGAGTGGGGCTACCAAACCTTCAGCTGGCGCCCCAGTCTCAGCGGCTTGATGTGTCTTTGCTTTCGGAGCGGCCTTCTTGGCTGCTGCTTTCTTTGCTACCATGTTGGTCTCCTTTGTTTACGGAGTCGGTACCCAAATACCGACGAGATCTACTACGATGTGTGCTGGAGATGGACCATTCACAATCACGAATTCGCCTTCTGCGTTCAAGAACACGGTGACTTCGTTGCAAATGGATTGGTTAGGCGCTGACCAATTCAGACAACTGGTCGGAAGTTTCTTGGAGAACCAACCTGCGCCGACTGTCTGAGTTGCCGTAACGTTCACGATTGCAGCCTTCGCCGCTCCGTGACTAGGCACATCCAACTTAAGAACTTGATTCGGGGCCAAAGGCGACCCGGTGTATGCGGTTACTGGACGACTGTCAAACAGTCTTTGTTCCCTAGGAATAAGATCCATATCGGGCTCCTCTACATTAGGTCTTTCATAATCGAGAACTGCTTGCGGGATATCATCCCCTCGGATGTACTGCCAGTGCCACTTCTCACTCTTGAGCGAGGCGTAGATTCCAAAACGTGGTGCGTAGAGGCAAAGCCATCCTACGAACGCTTCTGTGATTGGATCAGGTGACGTGTCGTCGTCATATTCTTGCGCGATGTCGAGAGCTAACCCGTAACCGTGGTTACTGGTACCCGGAGACGCTGCCGTAGCCGGCCAATATCCGAACTTAGCGTAGTTCTTGATCCAGTATTGACTTGAATATCCGTAGGTAGACGCTGCCAACCAAATCTTACGATGTTCAGTTGGAGTATCGTCATATGAATCTTTCGATACTGGAATATATCGATCCACAAACAGATTGATCTGCTCTTGGAATGTTCGGAAGTCGCCGACATCTTTGATCGTGATGCCCAACATCTTGATTCCGAGATCGAAACATGCCTCGAACGCTCGTGCCGCAGTGAGATCCACGAAACACTTGGTCTTCACGTTTCGAACCTGCGTTAACACTGAGAGAGGAAGTTTCCCATTCTCATAGGCCTTGGATGTACTGGGACGTACTACATTGTTGTTGATTGGTAGTGTATAAGCCATATTATCCCCAAAGTTTGGTATCGCCAGCGGCTCTGTCTACATGAGGCTGACGAAGAAGCGAAGCATCGCCGTAATGAATTGCGTTGTGCGTCTCCTTGGATGTGGTAATCAAATACTCGGGGTCAAGAATCCAGTGTAGACCAGCGCTAATATCGTCAACGCTAACAGGATTAACATGATGAACAAGAGGAGCTCCATGTATTTCATGGTCTTCCATTCCGAGGTCAAGTCCATTGTCTCGCACAATGACGAAATCGCGAAGGCTTCTCCACTCTCTGGACTTGTAGAACCTCTGATTGATCCACCGATCGAAACCGAATGTGGATTCCCCCACGGCACCGCCGAGTTTCAGATACTCATATCGACCCTCGAAGGTGTGACGTTTGATCATTTCGCCGTATGTCTTAATCATCAAATACATCCTCCACATCTTGCCCGGAATACGAACGAAATGCAATGAGTGCTTCTCGTGTGAGTTCTTCCATACGGCCAGCCTGTGACAACGCTTCGACTCTAGCCTTGAGTAACTCGTTTTCGGATCGAAGACGATCTTGTTCGAGTTGTTCTCGAGTAGACCCAAGTTTAAGGAAATGAGTAATAACTTGGGCCGAGGCTGTTCCGTCTACAATTTGTTGTTCGGCCAGATTGACCGCAGCCGCTACGATTTGCTGTTCTCTTAGCTCTGGCGTGGTAGCTGGAGGGGCCTGTGACCGCTCGGGTTTCTTGCCAGCCACGTTCCCTCCTTTCTTTACGACCAGGCGATGGAATTGTCTGTGGATGTCGAAGCTGCATTCGGACCGCCGCTCAATGAGGTTGCGCAAGCGGCCGGAATAGAAGCGACAACTGTTCCCGAAGTAGTCATTCCTGATACACCAACGGTATATGTAACATTGTCTAATGTAGACAATGCCGCAACTGTTGCGCCAGCCGTTCCTGAAAGAATTACATCACTTCCAGAGAAACCAGTTACTACTTCTGAGAAAACCGCTTCAAATAGAACAGGTTCTCCTGTGGCCGGGTCGGCCTGACCAGACTTTACGTTGATCGTACACGTAACCGTAGGACCAGGACCAGCTCCGCCACCAGACACCATAGCATTATACAACGAAGTTCTTTGCCCCAAAGTTAAAGGCGCCGAATAAAATGCAATTTTCCCAACACGCCATTCTTGATTATAACTCACAGCCGCGGCATTTTGTCCATACGACCCAATACTGAAAAACATCCCCGCGGTTGCCGGTGTGCCACGTTTGGCGGCTGAACCGCCACTTGCGCTGGCATCTACATAAATAGTTGCGGTTCCTGTACTTGTTGGGTTTACATTAATCGTAATTAAATGCCATGCGTTGTCACAAACATTCGTTGAAGTTTGTGAATTAGCTCCCTGATCATTAGATAAAAAAGAAAGTTTGCCATCTGTTGCTGCTACTTTTCGACCAATACTCCAAACATAATTGGTGTTGTTTGAATAACTGGTCGGACCAGCAGCAGTTTGAACACTCATTATATTCGCTTGCAACCCAACACTTCCGCTAGCCCCAGGAGATGTAGTTACAGCACACTTAAACCAAAATGTCATAGCCCATGTGCTTGCGGTAGAAAGAAATACGTCCGGCGACAAAGTCTGCGCTTTTTGAAAAGCTCTATAGTTTGTGCTGACATTGCCATGTACAATTAAACAAGGATCACCGTTGGGCATTCCGGTCGCATCAATACTGAAATAATCATAATCGTCGGGTACAAATAAATAAAGCCCTGTAACTTCTTCTGGGATGCTATAACTTGCCATAAATCTCCTTTACAACATGACCATATCGTAGAGCAATGCACGTTCTGTTTGATTTAATATGTGATCATGAAACGCTAGTTTACCTAAACGCCATTCTTTGTTGTAGCCTTTTGAGTTAGCGTGATTACCGTATGCACCAATACTAAAATACATGTTTGCAGTACCTGGAGTTCCTGCTTTTGCTTGTGATGAGGTGCTTGCAATTTTATCTACCATTACCGTCATGCCGGCCGTAGTACCACCGGTTACATTAACGACAACCAAATGCCAAACGTTATCTCTTGGTAGTGTAGTTGATGCGTTTCCTCCACCAGAATTCATTAATACTTGGATCAAATTAGTTCCGCTTACACCTATTTGCCAATAATAATCATTGATCGAACTATATGCGTTAGGCCCAGTGGATGTTTGAACACCCATTAATAGATTAGACACCGCGTTAGTATTTGTAACGGAGGTTGCATCAGCACCTTTAAACCAAAACGACATACCCCAAGAATCTGCTCTACCGAGAAATACGTTAGGTGTTAATACTTGTGCTTTTTGAAAAGCTTTATAGTCAGTACTAGTGTTGCCGTGGATAATTAAACAATCATCGCCATTAGGCATACCTGCAGTATCGATACTAAAATAATCATATGCATCGGGAACAAATAGAGGAATACCCGTAATTTCTTCTGGGATGCTATAACTTGCCATGTATACTCCTTTATTCCGGGTATCTTACTTTTACAATACCGCTACCCGCTGTGCCAAACTGACCATGGCCATCTGAGCCTCCTTGGCCGCCACCGGTATTTGCTGTTCCGGCAAGACCACCACCATTATTATCAACCCCACCACCGCCACCAAGCGAACCTGTTAAAACAAATCCAGTGTGATGGCCGCCAGCGCCTCCGCCTCCATAATAAGAACCCCAAACCAAAAGTCCATCACCACCATAACCATATGTACTTCCTGATACGCCACTGGTACCAACAGCTCCCGCACCGCCACCACCGCCGGCCCTCAAGCCAGCAACAGTTGCGGCACTAGCTCCTGCGCCTCCGTTATTACCCGCAGAACCAGTACCACCTGCGCCGCTTACCGCAACTGAAACTTCACAGCCACCGCCGCCGCCACTGCCACCGGCACCACCTGCGCCAGAATCTATGTTAGGATGTCCTCCTGGGCCGCCTCCAATGGCTGTTTGTCCTAATCCAGTTGTGTTTCCGCCAGATGTTGCCGAAATACCACCAGAACCTCCGGAACCGATAATTATTAGACTACCATCTGAAACAGATAGCGACACAACTTTAACTTCACCGCCACCGCCACCGCCCCCAGCAGCGTCATTACCGACGACGTTGTTTGTATTTCGGCCTCCGCCGCCCCCTCCTACCAACAGAATTTCGACGTCAAACGGATCTGGACTCATAGTCCAGAACCCATCTAAACTGTTAGTGAACGTATGATATCGGTAACCACCAGAAGTAGTAATCGTTCCTCCAGTAGGAAGTGTTGATGTTGACGTATCCATCTCGCCTATTTGAGAGAACCAAATCGCATCCGTATGTGTTGCGGCGGCTGCATAATCTACCGGTTCTTCACCAGATTCTTGGAACCAAGCGTCAAACCAATACAAACCCTTTACGCTTTCATTTCTAAAGTCACCAGCTGTAACTGTCTCAACTGCAGGCCAAACAATAGCCTCAGCAGCATTAAGCGTTGAGAACCAAATCACATCGGTATGAGTCATAGCCGCTTCATAATCTACGGGTTCTTCATCAGCTTCACGGAACCATGCATCAAACCAATAAAGACCCTTCACAGTTTCATTTCTAAAGTCTCCAGCGGTAACAGTCTCTACTGCGGGCCACACAATATCATCTTGTTGCATGTCCCAACAGTACCAAATGGGTGAAAGAGCTTCTACTGCTAGATCATACTCACTCATGGTTGTTCCGCCTGGTGCTCCGGGAAGACCACCGCCAGGAACAAGCGGGCCCATACCTTGCGGGCCGGTCATGATGCAGCCAAATCGCCGAACACCGACCAGGTATTAGCCGTCACTTTCTGGATACCAGCTCGTGAATATTGAGCTCGAAGTTTAGCAGTCAAGCCAGATGTCCAAAGTGTAGCGCCACTACCTGCTTGAATCGTAATCTGTCCTGCGCCGTATTGCATAACATCGGCATAAACACCTATCGGCCATGCAAGATCACCATCATCGGGTAAGGTAAGTGTTAGCGCACTAGCGTTGTTCATCGTTAGCAATCGACCCATGTCTTGTAGTTCAAGGACATGAGATGATGTGAGCGTAGTCTTGGTTTGAACTTTGCCGTATGGTCGAACGGTCCATTCGTCGCCATCGACAACTACATCGCCATAGTCACCATCTTCGACTCCGCCGGCGGCACCTGTAGCTCCTGTAGCGCCAGTGGCTCCAGTAGGACCGGCTGGACCTGTTGCACCCGCAGGACCTTCGGGGCCAGTAGGACCTTCGGGGCCAGTTGCACCTGTAGCTCCTGTAGCGCCAGTGGCTCCAGTATCACCTTGCGGCCCTTGTTCACCCGTCTCACCTTGCGGCCCGGTAGCACCGATCGAACCGGTAGCACCAGGAGGCCCACCGGGTCCGATGGCACCGCTGTGTACGATGCTGACCTTTTGATCCGCAGGATTGATGACGATCGTTTGTGTGGTATTCTTGAGAACAATTGTTTGGCTCATGTTGTTGGCATGCTCCTGAACTCGACGATGATTAGGTCGTCATGGAGAGAAATGTCTCCACTGCCAGTGAGACGCTTAATGTCCATGAAGCCGCGATCTACAGCTGCAATGCCTGCGTCGGGGGTTGAGTCGTTGAACGACAACGTAAACGTCCCGACAGAGAAGTCGACTTCTGTAACTGTCCAAGCGAGAATGAGATCTGAAGTTTCCTCTGGTCCTGTACGAATGTGACTAGTGATCGTCTCACCGTCTAGATCCTGCTCCGCATTCACGGATACCGCGTTATACCTACCCTTTTTGAACACAAGAGTTGCCATGGTCATCTCCTTTCAGATCTCATTCTCGCTTGAACTTTGTACTTACTAGGCCGGCTCGTCGATCAGCCCGTTTTCTCGGAGCACTTCCAGAATTGCCACAATGGTGGTACGGAGTGCAACTACTTCGGCTTGAACATACGAGCCGCCGGGGGATGCGGGGTCTGCAATCGAGGCGTGAGTGAACGCTACATTGCCCTCTTCTTCCAGATCCTCACGAACGGAGTCTTCTACATCCGTTTCATGAAGGATATTTCCTTGGTCACCTGACTCTGGCATTGCTGTTTGTCTCCTGTTGATGTGTTTCAGACCCTGCGATCTGAATTGTCTGTGGAAAATGACCCCCCGGGGAAAAATGAGGGAGGCGGGCGATGCATAAGGGGGGGAGATTCTGCGAGACCCCCCTCCCCCTATGCAAACTCAATCTCTCTAC
>Ga0193738_1000174_pt1 | contig 45013 bp, 32 predicted proteins | sample L2a1metaG_FD_144927 | JGI IMG/M metagenome (GOLD analysis project Ga0193738, IMG submission 144927) | Soil microbial communities from a riparian zone of the East river system, Colorado, United States - L2a1 | ecosystem: Environmental > Terrestrial > Soil > Riparian zone | place: USA: East River... | reverse complement strand
CAGTCACAGCATATTGACCTGCGACAAGACCGGTGCGGTCTTCTGCGGTAGTGCCATCGGCCCACAGAATCGAGTATGGAGGTGTACCACCAAATACTGACAGGTCAATTCCACCAGAATTATCACCAAGACAGCTTGTCGGTTTAATTATACTACTGAGGGTAAGTGAAGTATTAACTCGAAGAATATAATTCTTTTGAGTAGAACATCCCGCGGCGTCTTTGATCTTCACATTATAGTTTCCTGCGCCGACGTTCTGAATGTCTTCAGTAGTCGCACCGTTGCTCCATAAGAAGGTATAAGGAGCAATTCCACCACTTGGAGTAATGTCGATACCGCCAGTGATTTGATTGCAAGTCGTATGTTTGAGTATAGACGTCGCGCTGATCAGTGTGGAGTTCGTCAGCATAAAAGTTTTTTGTGCTGAACATCCTGTTGAATCGGTCACGGTCACTGTATGCAATCCGCTGGAAAGGTTGATTATATTCTGTTGTGTCTGGCCGTTGCTCCAGAGGAAAGTGTATCCACCACTTCCGCCGGATACGTTGAGCTCTATGGCTCCGCTAGCGGCGCCGCTACAATATGGATTGGTGATAGTTTCGCTAATCACAATCGGAGGCGACGATGAGATCGATTCACTTAACGTAAGTGTATTTCCTTTTGCATCCGTAACGGTCACAGAATAAGTACCGGGCGCGAGGTTTTGTACTTTGGATGTTGTAGCGCCATTAGACCATGAGTAAAGGATTGGTTCTGTTCCTTCCTGAATCGTAACTTCCATTTCGCCGTTATGTCCGGCCGCACAGGTTGCATTCTTTTTTTGCAGGGATGCAAGAAGAGATGAGCACGTTGTAGTATCCTGAGGAGGTGTAGTTACCGTATCCTGAGGTGGCTGAGGAGGATCAGGAATGGTGTCCTGAGGTGGCTGAGGAGGATCGGGAATGGTGTCCTGAGGTGGTAGCGGAGGTTCTGGCATCTGATGGTCGAGTGTATCGTAATCAACGCACTGACCGGCCTTGTAAGAAACAACACCTAAGTCTTTGTTACACGAATTGTCTGAACACCAGGTGAATTTTACCGTAAAGTTGTCGGCACCACGTTCACCGAATCCTGAAATATCATCGATCTTCAAACCGTAAACACCGGTAGTCGGATCTTTTCCAAAAACTGATTTCCAGTTTTCTGAATTTGAAATATTAGTAATGTTACCACATGGAACACCAATTGAGTAATGTGAAAGTCCGAAACTTTTAGTCCCATCATAAGAGACCTTGATTTCGTACTCAATACAGGTTTCGGAAACTTGTACCCCTTTTACTACTTCAGAAGAAAAGCTGTTTCCAGTGCACGACGGTTGTGGGGGCTGGGGAGGTTGAGGCGTAGTAACAGTATCCTGAGGAGGCTGAGGAGGTTGAGGGGGTGATGGATGGCCGAGCGTATCATAATCTACACACTGACCTGCTTTATAAGCGACGACGCCGAGCTCCCTGCTGCATGAATTATCTGAACACACAGTGAATTTTACAAAAAAGCTCTCGGCACCACTTCCGCCAAACCCAGATATGTTATCGATCTTTAATCCGTTAACACCAGTAGTCGGGTCTTTTCCAATTACCTGTTTCCAGCTTTCTGAATTCCAAATATTTTTAACATCACCGCAAGGAATTTCAATCGAGTAATGTGAAAGTCCGAAACTCTTCGTGCCATCATAGGATACTTTGATCTTGTATTCTGTACAGGTTTCGGAAATTTGTTTTGTGCTCACTACTTCTGAAGAAAAACTATTTCCAGCGCATGAAGGACTGTGATCTTCCGTGCATGAGGGCTTGTGATGCTCCTTGCATGAAGGTTTTTGTCCGCCATTGCCAATTGGTGGTTGAGAAGGTTGAGGAGATTCTTGACTGAGCGTATCATAATCCACACACTGACCGGCCTTGTAAGAAACGACGCCCAGGTCTTTGTTACACGAACCATCTGAACACCAGGTGAATTTTACGGTGAAGCTCTCGGCTCTGCCTCCGCCGAATCCTGAAATGTTATCGATCTTTAATCCGTAAACACCTGTAGTCGGATCCTTCCCGAATACCTGTTTCCAGTTTTCCGAATTCCAGATGTTTTTTACTGTACCGCAAGGAATTCCAATTGAGTAATGTGAAAGTCCAAAACTCCTTGTCCCGTCATAAGATACCTTGATCTCATACTGGGCGCAGGTTTCTGAAATTTGTACTTTCTTAATTACTTCTGTAGAATAACTGTTTCCAGCGCACGAGGGTTTTTGTGCCATTACCTGGAATGTTAAGAGCAAACCAATGCACCCACCCAGGAAAATCGTAAAGAATCGTTTCATACCACGTTTGGTTTAGTGGCGATGGATACGTCCTAAAGGGGGGACTTCACGTTCCGAGCTAAGAAGCGAGGTTTACAGCGACGAACGAAGACTAATAGACGCCGAAATGGAATTACATCGTTTGTAACGCTTCCGGGTGCAACGAGTTGCAGGCTGAACTCGCGTAAAGGCTAGGCGAAAAAACAGGCCTTTTACACGGCAGCAATTGTCCTCATTAAGGGATGATCTACGATGAGCCGGAACCAAACCGTGTAAATCTCAGCGTGAAGTCTAATGTCGTTTTTCAACTCACTGAGGCTCATGAATTTCCAGTCCGAAACCTCGTCCTTGTTAATAACGGGCTTACCGTCGAAGGTTCCGATGAAAACATAATCTAGCTCGTGCTCGATCAGTGTCTTATCAAGTGGTGTCTTGTAAATAAATTTGAATGCAAATTCGGGCTTAAGGTCAATTCCCATTTCATACTTCAATCGACGTCGAGCAGCATCGTGGATCGATTCATCGGGAAGCGGATGACTGCAGCACGTGTTTGTCCAAAGTCCACCGCTATGATACTTATTGTCAGCACGTCGCTGAAGCAACAACTCACCACTGGAGTTAAATAATACGACAGAAAAGGCACGATGTAAAACGCCTCGCCGATGGGCTTCCATCTTTTCCATGGTCCCGATCGCGTTATCCTGTTCGTCGACGAGAATTATTTCTTCCATCAGATCAGGTTTAGTTGATGCTTCACATACGAGCACGCAAGCAGCGTAGCCTTTTGTCTTCTTCGTATGCTGATCCTTGTATTGAATATCATTTCCGATGGGGTGTTGCGTATCTTGTTAAAGAGAGCAAGGTAATAAACGTAGGCTACATATACTCCAAAACGTGACGACCGGGGAAGTTTTTTTATTCCTTTGAACCCTTCCTCAAGATCACTCTTGATACTGCCCTCAATTTTCTTTTTGTTGTTATCGTCAAATCTTTCCATTTGAAGACCTGGAAAATAATTGCGGCCCATTCCAATAAAGTCGGCTTGCAAATCTCTCAGAAAATTAATCTTTTGGAATGCAGCGCCGAGATGCATTGCATAGTCTTTTAAATCGTCATACATCTTCTTATTGCCTTGACAAAATACCTGAAGGCACATAAGGCCAACTGCTTCCGCTGATCCCAATATATATTCGTTTAAGGAGGTCTGGTCATGTTCCATCACCGACAGATCCATCTCCATACTTTTCATGAATTGTTCAATCAATGAATGTTCAATTTCATATTTCCGAACGGTAGACTGAAAACTATTCAGAATAGGATTCAGGCTTATTCTTTCCTCTATCGCCCAGAATGCGTCTTGTTGAAATCGCTCCAGAAGTTGGCCCCTGTTGTAGTTGTGAAAGGTATCAACAATTTCGTCCGCGAGCCGAACAAACCCATAGATCGAATATATTGGATTACGCAACTCATTTGCCAGGCATCGAATGCCTATTGAAAAGGATGTGCTATAAGCATGCGTGGTGACCTCACTGCATCGAATTGAAACCTTGTCATATAATTCCTTCATACTGCGTAGTTTACAAATCCCACATGTGTTTTTATAAGCTGAGTGGCTACTACTTGTCCCGAGATGAGTGCCGGTGGAACACCGGGGCCTGGAATAGTGAGCTGTCCTGTATAAAACAGATTTTTAACCTTTTTGTTTACAATGGAAGGCCTGAGATTTGCCGTTTGTAAAAGTGTGTTGGCCATTCCGTACGCATTTCCTTTAAAAGCATTGTAGTCTGCAATGAAATCGTGATGGGCATAGCTCTTTTTAAAAATAACGTGTGGTCTGATATCCTGCCCGATAAGTTTTTCCATTCTAGTCATGACCATATCGAAATATCTCTCTCTGATCTCTTCCGTATCATCCAAGCCCGCAGCGACGGGTATCAGCACCATCAGATTTTCGCAACCAGCCGGAGCGACACCTGGATCTGTCTTCGAGGGACAAGAAACATAGAATTGCGGGGCGCTTGGCCATTGAGGATGGTCGTAAATCTCTTTGGCGTGCTTGTCGAAATCTTCATCAAAGAACAAAGTATGATGAAGAAGACCATCGACCTTCTTGTTGATCCCGATGTAAAATATCAAACTGGACGGGGCCATCACTTTTTTATTCCAATAGCTTTTGGAATAGTTTCGTTGCGCTGATTGAAGCAAGTCCTGCTCAACATGATGGTAGTCGGCTGAAGCTATGATGTAGTCAAATGGACAAAAAGTTCCATTCACCGAAAGGCCAATAGTCCGGCCCGATTCTATTTTGATTTTGTCTACACAACTGTTGAAGGAAAATTTTACACCTAATGAACTTGCCAGCGATGTTATAACGTTGACAATTCTGTTAATCCCGCCAATCGGATACCAGGTTCCCAGTGCCATCTCGGCGTAGTTCATCAAACTGTAAAGAGCGGGCGTGCTTTCGGGTCTGGCACCCAGGAATAATACTGGAAATTCTAAGAGATGAATAAGTCGTGGATCTTGGAAAAATGTTTTGATATAACTGCTTATCGACTTAAACACATGTACCCTGAAAAGAGATTTTATCAATTGTGCGTCTAACAACTCGGTGACTCTTAACCCGGGGAGGTACACGAGATTGCCAAAGCTTAATTCATATTTGAACTTTGCCTCTTCGAGGAATCGCACAAGGTGCTCACCACTTCCGCTTTCCAGCCGTTCAAATGTTTCTTTGATTTTTGCAATGCCCGCTGGCATATCCTGCTTGTCATTGATATTGAATATCATGCGATAGGAGGGATCCAATCTCACCAGATCGTAATAATCTGACGGCTTCTTATTGAAATGAGCAAAGAATTTTTCAAATACGTCGGGCATCCAATACCAGCTGGGTCCCATGTCGAAGGTGAATCCGTCCTCGGCGAAACTGCGGGCGCGGCCTCCCGGGGTTTCGTTCTTTTCAATGATCGTTACGTCGAACCCAGCAGCGGCTAAAAAGCACCCCGCCGACAAACCCGAAAATCCGGACCCGATAATTGCTACCCGGCTCATTTTGAAATGAAGATTCGGAAGTTAACTAATACCCCTGTAAATTCTTTTGAATTTCCTTTCGCGCGTGAAAGATCCGGTTCTTCACTGTTCCTAGTGGAATACCCAGAGTCTCCGCAATTTCGTGATACTTGTAACCGCTGCTATGCATTTTGAATGGCAGCATTAGCTCTTGTCGCAGATTGTTTATGTTCGTCCAAATCTCTTTGAATTCCAGATTCTCATGAGGTTTACTGAACGTATGCTCATCCTCTCTGCTCCGCAATTGGTGTTCGTTAGATTGAGTACGAAGTGCCAGCTTCCGCCTAGTCTTTCGGTAATTGTTGATGAACGTATTTCGCATGATGATGAACAGCCATCCTTTCAGGTTCGTGTTTTCTCTGAATTTGTCTCGATGAAGCAAGGCTTTCAGCATGGTATCCTGGACAAGATCACGAGATTCTTCTCTGTCTAACGTAAATCTCCTCGTAAAACTCTGAAGGGCTCCCCGCAGACCTGCAACCTGGTGGCTGAATTCGATCGTTGTCATAAAATTTAATCGGTTCGTTTTTATATACGAGTCGGATGGGCGATGCAGATTTTGAGGTTATAAAGAATTTCTGGGGAGGGTCCGTAGGATAGTCCATAGTCCATGGTCGATGGTCGATGGTTAGGCGGGTGATAGTTGATGGGTATCGTCCATGATCGATGGTAAGTTGTAGGTAGTCGATGGTGAGTTGGTTGATAGTCCATGGTCGATAGTAGGACAGTCGATAGTTGAATGGTTAATGGTTAGTGATTAATGGCTAGAGGTTGGTAGAGGGTAGAGTCCTGAATACGGTTGACCGTTTTTTGAGGTTGGTTGGGATGGACTTGTGCCCTTTGCGTATGCTCCTTTGCCTCTGCGAGACCCTGCATTTTGCTGACGATCAAGTTCATGCACTTCCGCGAAAATCAATAGAAACTTTCAATCAGCACCCACTAACCATGGACTATTGACTATGGACCATGGACTAACAATCGACTAGCATAGTTTTTTTTGCCCACACGGAAATCCTACTTTAGAGCAGATGGCAGTTGATTATTTGAAAATAGGAAAGGATTGGTTTACGACCAGAGGATGGAAACCTTTTGATTTTCAACTGGAAGCGTGGCAAAGCTACCTTGACGGACAAAACGGTTTGGTGAATGCGCCAACTGGAAGTGGGAAAACATACTCGTTAATGGTTCCTCTGCTTCTCGAATTTATCCGCGATAATCCGCGCCACAGAACACAAAAGAACAATGGACTTCAGGTGATATGGATTACACCGATTCGCGCGCTATCCAAAGAAATAGAGTTGTCGGCTCATCGAGCAGTTGAAGGACTGGAGTTACCGTGGAAGATTGGCGTGAGATCGGGTGACACTTCCCTAAAGGAACGTGCAAAACAAAAGGAAAAACCACCCGAGCTTTTAATCACAACTCCGGAAAGCCTGCACTTGCTGCTTGCTCAAAAAGGATATGAGGAATTCTTCCGGAATGTAAAAGCAATCATTGCAGACGAATGGCATGAACTGATGGGTTCCAAACGCGGCGTCCAGGTTGAACTTGCACTGTCGCGGTTAAAATCAATTTCTCCTTCTTTGAAAATATGGGGGATATCCGCCACCATAGGCAATATGGATCAGGCATTGGAAGCCTTGTTGGGTAATTATTACAGGGAGGAAAAGTACGTTGTGGTGAAGGCCGATATTGAAAAGAAAGTCGATGTGGTGTCTGTGCTTCCAGATTCACTGGAGCGCATGCCATGGGCCGGGCACCTTGGAATCCTCTTGCTGGATAAAGTTATTGATATCGTAAAGAAGAGTACCACAACGCTGATATTCACGAATACCAGGTCCTTCGCGGAAATCTGGTATCATAAAATGCTCGACAAAGCACCTGAACTATCTGGTTTGATCGCAATGCATCATGGTTCGATCAGTCAGGAATTAAGAAGTTGGGTTGAAGACCAGTTGCACGAAGGAAAGCTTAAAGCAGTGGTATGTACTTCGAGCCTCGACCTTGGTGTTGACTTTCGACCCGTCGAAACCGTGGTCCAGATTGGAGGTCCAAAAGGTATTGCGAGATTTCTTCAACGCGCAGGCCGCAGTGGACACCAGCCAGGTGCGGTCAGCAGGATTTATTTTGTTCCTACGCATTCACTTGAGTTAATAGAAGCTGCCGCGATCAGGGAAGCGATAACGCAAAAAATTGTTGAGGACCGGTTTCCATATCTTCGTTCGTTTGATGTGTTAATGCAATACATGATTACTCTTGCCGTATCGGACGGATTTGATCCTGATAAATTATATGAAGAGATCAGGACCACATTTTCTTATTCATCGGTAACACCAGAAGAGTGGGGTTGGCTGCTAAATTTCATAACAACGGGCGGCGATTCACTTCAAGCCTACGATGAGTTCAGAAAGGTGATAATTGAAAAAGGGAATTACAAAGTAGTGAATCGTACTATTGCTATGCGCCATCGCTTGTCGGTAGGCACAATTGTCGGTGATAGCTCAATGTTCGTTCGTCTTTTATCCGGTAAATATCTTGGAACCATTGAAGAATATTTTATTTCCAGGTTAAGGCCGGGAGATGTTTTCTGGTTTGCAGGAAGAAATCTTGAGTTGGTCCGTATTGTCGAGATGGAGGCGCAGGTACGAAAATCCAACAAGAGATCAGGAGCAGTTCCTTCATGGCAGGGTGGACGGATGCCACTTTCGTCGCAGATGAGTGATATGATACGTATCAAGCTCGACGAAGTAGTTCATGGAAAGGATAAAGATATTGAGCTGCATTTCCTGAAACCGCTTTTTGATTTGCAAAAGGAAAGATCTGTGCTGCCGGGCAAAAACGAGTTTTTAGTAGAATACTTCCATAGCACTGAAGGATACCATGTGCTTATGTATCCGTTTGAAGGAAGATTTGTTCACGAAGGTATTGCCGCCCTGATGGCGTACCGAATCGCACAAATTCAACCGCTGACATTTTCAATTGCCATGAACGACTATGGTTTTGAGCTTTTGTCAGATCAACCTATCCCAATTGACGAGGCAATAGAGACCAATGTATTGGGTATCGACAATTTGTACAGCGACATACAAGCCAGTATTAATTCCACTGAAATGACGCGAAGGAAGTTTAGGGATATCGCTGCAATTTCTGGCCTGGTATTCAAAGGTTATCCGGGCAAACCGGTGAAGGATCGCCATTTGCAATCCACATCACAATTATTCTTCAACGTCTTTCACGACTACGATGCACATAATCTCTTGTTGAGGCAGGCGTTCGAGGAGGTAATGGACTTTCAGCTTGAGGACGCGCGAATGAGGCGTGCCCTTGAAAGAATTGCAACTCAGAAAATTATCATCACCAGGCCTGAGAAGCCAACTCCTTTTGCGTTTCCGATCATGGTCGATAGGCTTCGGGAAAAACTCACCAGCGAAAAACTTGAGGATAGAATAAAAAGGATGGCTATTCAATATGCCGAATAGTGCTAAATCAACGTAGGATAGTTACGACTCCTTTGTAACGCACCTTGTTATACTTGAGGTCGATAGTATAGTAGTAGGTATCGACCGGTAGTTCCTTGCCGCCGAACGTGCCATCCCACGGCTTTTCAAATCCCTTTGCCTCATACACCAGGAGTCCTCTTTTGTTGTACACGCGGATCTGTGCATCTGTGTAGGGTACAGTTCCGTCGGTGGTGTTAGGTGATTTGATGACCCAGGCTTCGTTGGTGCGATCTCCATTCGGGCTGAACGCTGAAGGAATATCCAGGTGTTTGAATGTGTAGATGAACTCGATCGATCTTGACTTCGGGTCACTTGTACTTTTTCCATCGGCCAAGGTAACGTGCACGTTGAATGTCCTAAGTATTACCTGGTCCAGGTTAACGTAATTGTATTTAACTTTTCTCAACGCGGCTTGATAGTTTGCTATACTGGAATTTCCGGTCAGAAGCAGAATGCCGGCATCTCGATTGAAATTACCGGTGATGTTGAGCGTGTCTTTAAATAACAGCTCTTCTTTGTCTGATTCATATTCAAAGAAGTCTATCCGTATTTCCGCACCTCCAAGAGTAAGATCGTCAGGGTCACTGATGCGTATTCCAGAAGTTAGCTTGATCGGGACTTCGCTGCCAAGCTCGTATTGCAAATTTTCCGATTCAATGAATTCAATAACCGGTTTGTCGTTTGCAGGGTTGATTAGAAAATCAATGTTTGCTTCATTTTGGCTGAAGCTGTAGCCATCGCTTCCTTTCCAGGAGGCAGCATCAATTCCATTGTAATCTGGAGTAGGATTGTAAGTTAGATCCGATATTGAACCCGATGGTATCGTCGCTCCGGCAATAATCGCTACACCTCCCAATTTTAATGTGCCGTGTTCTGGAAGCTTTGTGATCATCACCTCTGCGAGCGACTGATTGTCTGGATCAGTAAAAGCATTTTCAAAGTCTTCGATGCTGAATTCAGCGGCTATATCCTCCGTGGTGGTAATTCCGAAAGCGCTTACACTAGGAGGTCTATTGATGGTAATCGTGAATTGTTGCTGATCAAGAACTGTAGCTCCGTCTTTTAGTTGAAGCGTCACTGGGTTCGCAAGAGGTGCATTGCCGGGCGGTGTGCCACTTAATTTTGCCTGGTTCGTCCCATTGGGAGCCAGCGTTGTCCATGCGGGCTTTTGTGTGGCAACAATCGAAAGTGTTTCAGTGATACCTGCTGTGATTGTAATGTTGTATTCATACAGCTGGCCAGTTGCGGCAATGGTAATTGGCATCGACGTGAATTCAACGTCAATGACCTCAATCGTGAATGTTCGTGGAAACGTAATTCCTCCCTGATCTACAAGCTCGACGGTGATAAGGGCGGTTCCTGATTTATTAGGCTGAGGTTTAAACGTAAGGGTGGCCGTGCTTCCTGTTCCGTTGTAAGTTATTGAAGGGTTGGGGACAATATCGGGTGACCCGGACGTGGGCTTGCTGAACGTCAGCGTCTCAGTTTCAAGTGGCCCAGCCGTTATCCCTGTGATTGTGATTGTTTTATTTCCTGTGTTCTTCAAAACCCTCTGATTGGGAATTGGATCGAACGACGGTGGATCGTTCAAAGCGCTAACGGTTACGGTTATCGTGGCCTCGTTTGAGACAGCGCCTTCATTGTCCTTTACAGTGTACTTTGCACTAGCGATCCCGTTAAAATTTGGCGGCGGCGTATAGGTCACAACTCCTGACGAATTAGCAACGAACGTACCGTTCACCATATTCGTGAGTGCCACCGATGCTAGATTTATTCCTACGTCGTCTTTATCATTCTTAGTCACTTCTATTAAAAGCGAAGCATCTTCCTGCGTACTAACAATGTCGTTGATGGCTACGGGTGGATCGTTAACAGAATTTATCGTAACCCTGATGGTTGCAGATTTTATTGATGGTTGGCCTTCATTATCCTGAACGTCATAGGTCGCCGTTGCTTCTTTGGCACCGTTAGCTGGGGTGAATGTTACTTCGCCTTTGTTATTTGCAACGAAAGTACCACCTGATTCATTTGATATCACCACCGACGATAGTACTATCGACCCATCAATGTCATGGTCGTTAGCGAGTATTTTTATAATTATAGGAACGCCTTCATCGGTGATTGCATCATCATCGATAACCACGGGTGGATCATTTACAGGGTCCACCCTGATCTTGATGTCTGATTTGTTCGACGTGGCTCCCGCAAAATCCTCAACCGTATATTTTGCTTTTGCATTTCCGGAAAAATCGAGTGTAGGGGTGAATGTAACCTCCCCGGAAGCATTCGGAACAAATGTGCCGCCTTCTGCATCCGTAATAATTATCGACCCTGGATTTATTCCGTCATCCATGTCTGTATCGTTAGCCAGAACTTTGATATCCTTCGGGGTATCCTCATTAGTAACCTCTTCGTCATCTTTTGTGACCGGTCGATCATTAACGGAGTTTACGGTGACGTAGATCGTGGCCGTGCCTACGGTCAATCCAAAAAACCCATAGTTCATGGAGTACTGTAGAGAAGATGATCCAAAAAAGTTGTTGGCAGGATCAAATGTGACGTCCCCACCATTATTTACGGAATACGTGCCTTCGCTTGTTGAAGCTGTGGTTTGGCGTCCGGGAATGGTTGTGTTTAGATCAACGGTGTTAGGCTGTGGAAGGAAGACGGCGTCGTTGTCAGTTACACTAAACGTTACACGATCGTCTTCATCCGTGATGACAAAGTCGTCCATCATCTGGCCACTTGCGTCAATGGAGAGAACAATCAGGAGACAACCCAATATGACGAGTACGGATCGCATAGATTAAAGCCAGGACATACAATCGGGAACTACGAAGAATTTCTTCTCTTTATCCCCTCACAACCTTAAATGTAACTTCAACACCTCCATGAACTTTTCTAAAATGAAGAGATTACTCCACAACAGGGATCATGAAGTTAACTAAGATAACTCTAAAATTCGACTGAATCAGCGTTTGAACTGTGGAAAAACTTCCTCACGAGGCTAAAAAATGGCTCTGAACAGCAGAAAGAGGGTTCCTGCCATGATCATCACGACCGGCAATGTCAGAAACCAGGCGATCAGGATGTTCCTGACGGTGTCTGGCTGCAGGTTTTTAACCCCCCGGTTAGCCACCATACTGCCGGCAATTCCCGAAGAGAGGACGTGCGTAGTGCTTACGGGTAGACCAAAGTAGGAGGAAAGGCCAATGGTACTAGCGGCCACCATCTCCGCGCTGGCACCCTGAGCATAGGTCAGATGTTCCTTGCCGATCTTTTCACCCACCGTTTTAACGATTCTTTTCCAGCCTATCATGGTTCCAAATCCCAACGAGAGGGAGATCATTAGCAAGACCCACTTAGGGGAGTAGTCAGTTATTTTGCGGATATTCTTGAGTTCGTCTTTTAAGATTGCCTTTTCAGCATCACTGAGTTTGACTTCAGGTTTCTTTGCAATCGAATTTAAATGGCGTTCCATTATCATGATATCTTTCCTTACAAGGAATCGATCGTTTTTCGGAATGGAAGTCACATCTTGTAAGGTGGCAAAACGCGCCTGAAGTCCCCGGTTTAGATCACCAACTTCAGTGAGATTTGCCCTGTCCGCTGCCGAAAGTATAGAAGCATCAATTGTAGAGATCACCCTTTCAATCTTTGTCAGCGAGCCAGGCAACTTTGAGGGCGTGAACGAATTATCGAGTGCAAAATAAGAGGGAACTATGCCAATCAATATCAACATCACAAGTCCGACACCTTTTTGTCCGTCGTTTGAGCCGTGAAAAAAACTCACGAGGGTACAGGTCAGTATGAGTATGCCTCTGATCCACACCGGTGGAGGGCTATTCTTTTTAGGCTCTTTGAAAAGGCTTTCCCCGTATGACGTTTTCTTTGTGAGGGATCGAATGATATACATTACGATGATGGTCATGGAGAAACCAAACAGAGGAGATATCAACAATGAGAGGCCAATATCTGAAGCTTTACTCCAATTAACGGCATCGCCGAGTGCTTCAGGCAGCAACGAATAGGCTAGACCAACTCCCAATATTGATCCGATCAGCGTATGGGAACTGCTGCAGGGAATACCCAGGTACCATGTTAGCAGATTCCAGAAAATAGCGGTTACTAGTAAGGCTATCACCATCGAAAGACTATGGGCGATATTTTGATCTACCAATGTTTCTACGGGAAGGAGATTGATTATCCCGACGGCTACAGCAATTCCACCTGCGAACACGCCGAGAAAATTCCAAATACCAGACCATATAACTGCTATCCAGGGTCTTAGTGAATTTGTATAAATAACGGTCGCCACAGCGTTGGCTGTGTCGTGAAACCCATTAACAAATTCAAAGGAACAGGCGGCGATCAGACAGGCAACAAGAAGCGCAGAATGCGCCAGATCTAATTCAAACATAAAATGTCTATTCGGGTTGCAATCTAGCCGGAAATAGGAAGCCCATTGTTAAGCCAATGTTAACTTTTTTTTGGACGGAGGCCTAGCACGCCTACATATTGTTGATATTCAATCTGTTACTTATTGTTGCAAGAGTGCCTGTCTATTGATTAGATTGTCGCGTGATGCAGGTGGAAATCTTTGGTGAGCAGATGGAGCTACTTCCCCAGAAGGCAGTTTTCTGGGGTCGCGAACGAATACTCTTCCTCGCCGATGTTCACCTGGGCAAAGTGAATCATTTCAGAAAATCGGGGATCCCAGTTCCGCCTAAAGCCAACGAACGGAATCTCGAGCTAATGATCGACCTCATCAACCTCACAAAACCTCAACGCGTCATTTGCCTGGGCGATCTTTTTCATAGCCACTATAACCCGGAGTGGGAAGTGTTCGGGGAACTTGTCAAATATTTTGTAAAGATCTCTTTTGAGCTGGTGCTGGGTAATCATGATATTATGAGTGAACAACAGTATGTCCGAAAGGGCATTGTTGTGCACGAGACGCTTCGGATCGCCCCCTTCATTTTTACGCATCATCCGCTGGAAGAAGCAAACCGGGAATTCTATAATTTATCCGGACACCTTCATCCCGGCGTCAACATGCGGGGCAAAGCGAGGCAATCTGTTACGCTGCCGTGCTTTTACTTCGGCGAATATATGGGGCTGCTGCCGGCATTCGGAACGTTTACTGGCATGGCTCGCATTTATCCAAAAAAGAATGATCGAGTTTTTGTTATTGTTGAGGAAAAAATAATCGAAATCCATCCAGAGCAGTAATCGAGAATTAAATCCAATGAGTAAATTTTTTTTCGGATTGTTATTAGTGGTTTCAACCTCACCAGTGGCTGGACAGGACACTACACGAGTGTCATTACTTTTTGCTGGTGATGTAATGGGGCATGATTCGCAGATAGCTTCAGCCTTCGACGCCAATTCAAAAAGTTTCGATTACACATCCTGTTTTGCGGCGATGAGACCGTACGTGGAAGCCGCGGATATTGCCATCGCGAATCTTGAGGTTACACTTGCTGGACGGCCGTACACGGGATACCCTCAATTCAGCTCACCAGATGCGCTAGCCATAACGTTACAACAATCGGGATTTGATGCATTGGTAACCGCAAATAACCATTGCGTCGATCGTGGGAAGCAGGGTCTCGAGCGAACGATCACGATGCTCGATAGTTTCAAAATTCCTCACACGGGCACCTTTGTAGATACTGTTTCGCGTATGAACGATTCACCGTTGGTTCTTGAAAAGAATGGATTCAAAATCGCGCTGTTGAATTATACGTACGGTACCAACGGCATCCCGGTTCCCAAAGGAAGCATAGTAAATCTCCTTGATACCGCCATCATGAGACGCGACATCGAAAAAGCGAAATCGCTCGTACCCGATGTAATAATTGTATTTACGCACTGGGGCCTCGAGTATCAAAGTCTGCCAACAAAAATTCAAAAAGACTTAACTGAATTTTGCTTAAGGCTCGGAGTGCACATGGTAATTGGTGCCCATCCACATGTTATACAACCCATGGAATGGCGTAAGGAATCCAATCAGTTCGTTGCGTACTCGCTTGGAAATTTTGTTTCAGGCCAACGGAAGCGATATACGGACGGAGGTTCAATGGCCTACGTAGAGCTCCAAAAGATCCAGTTTAAGCCTGACAGCGCCATCACGACGATTGACAGCGCCGGTTATTATCTCCAGTGGGTACATCGCACTCCAGACAAGTACAAGGATTATTACATATATCCAGCCTACGCTATTGAGAATGACACGATCGGGCTCCTAAAGGATGTTGCGTCAAAGACCCTCTTCAAGACCTTTGTCGATGATTCACGGCTTCTCTACAAGAAACACAACAAGGCTGTTTCGGAAATGACTACTCTTCCCAGAGCGTTCGGCCGTCGTCCGGATGAGGAGTGAAATTTACCTTCTCCTTTTTTTAGGACCACCGCCGCCCTGACCTGAGTTGAAAATGAGACCTATAGAAAACTCCAAACCAGTAAGGTCGATCTTGGCGTCTTTGTATTCGACGGGTTTAGTTTCGATTGTACCTGTCCCTCCTGAGTAAGTTCCACTCAAAGGAAATGCTGATTCACCCATGAGATAGTTCGTTTCTATCGATACGCCTACCTGCTGTGTTACGTAAACGGTAAGCTCCGCGCCAGCGTGATAACCCCATCCTGGTTTGTTGTCATACGTGAAATCACTGTTAACGACATCCCATCCCTCATATTTGCGTATAGCCCGGTCGAAATTGCCGTAGTTGATCTTTTGACTGAAACCGTAGAATCCGAATACTCCGCCCTTTATATCAAACTCAACTACTTCCCCTTTAAGTTGAATCACCAGTTCTACAGGCACAAAGATTGTGAAGTTGGGACCCACCAACGCGTCTTTTGTCTCGAACGGAAGGTCTTTGACATTCAGTCCAGACATTCTGTATAAGGATCCACCAGTTTCAATGGCAAGAAATCTGGTGATATCAAAACCGATTCCGCGAATTGAAAACGGACTTATCGGTGTGGAGAAATATCCGTTCTTCGGAATAAAATACGAAAAGGCAAGACCAAATTCCTGGGCCTGCGTAGCTGTACTGGTGATGCAGACGAGTAACAATAGCTTAATGTATTTCATTTAGTCGATGGTTAATTTGTCGATAGTCAATGGAAGATAGATGATAGTTGATTGGTCATGGTCGATGGTCCATGGTTAGTTGGTCGAAGTCGAGGTTGATTAGTCTATGTTCGATTGCGAATTGGTCGATAGTAAATCTACCATCCAATCTATTGACTTTTAAACTATGGACTATCACACTATGAACCATCGACAATCAAACTATGGACTATGGACTATCGACCATCGACTACTACTTAATAACCTTTACCTCAAGCAGGTACCCTTTCAGTTCTTTTAGAAACGCTTCAATATCTTTCCTTGAAAGGTCTCCAAGTATTGATAAACGAAACGTCGCCTCTTTTGCACCTTTTCCCGGGTAGATAGTGAATCCACGCTGATATAAATAGTCGTGCATGTTGTCAAAATTGTATCCAGGGTGATTTGGCTCGACGATCGCGAGCAAGATCTGTGATTCATACTTTCTTGGCAACAGGAATTTAAATCCCAGCTGACTGAGTCCCTCATAAAGAGTTTCCCAACTCTCCTGATATCTTTTCCATCGGTTTGTTTCACCTTCTGCGAAATATTCGTCGACTGCCTGCCGTAACGCGTAGGCTACCTGAACGGGTGGGGTGTACTGCATCTGACCCGTTTTTTGAAAACCAGTGTATTGACTGTACAGGTCGAAATAAAACGACCGCTTTTGTTCCTGAATTAAAGGAAGCAACGATTTTTTGAAGATGACGAACACCATGCCCGGCATCCCCTGAATACATTTATTCGAGGATGAGATCAGAAATCCTGCACCCCATTTTTTTATATCTATAGGTATACCTGCATATGAGCTCATACAATCGACAATCACCTCTACCTTATAACGACGCGACAGGTCACATATTTCCTGAACAGGATTAAGCATGCCGGTCGTTGTTTCATGGTGCACCACAGCGAGATGACTTGTCTCTGGATTTTTCTTCAGGAGGTCCTCGATGGCTGCAACGTCAGGGTAGTCACCATATCCAAGGTTATAATGAACAACTTCGATTCCAAAAGTTTTTGCCATGTTCGCCATGCGCGCACCATACGCACCGTTGTCAACAACGAGAAGCTTTTTTCCTTTCGGCACTGCTGACGTTATTGCTGCTTCCAGACCGCCGGTGCCACTAGCAGTGAACAACGCTGCGATGTAATCATGGTCCCCATGGACGACTTTGACAAGATCGTCCTTTATTCCATCGAGCAGTTGACCAAAGTCTTTCTCCCTTGGACATATATCCTCCACAACCATGGCATATTTTACGGAAGCAGTAGTGGTTGCCGGACCCGGGTTAAGCAGGATTTTTCTCGTTACTTCTTTCATTGTTGCGATTGATTTGCTTGTTAATAAAATCTATGATCATGCTCCTAACAGACACGACCTTGGGTGCATTAGACGCGCGCATTTTGCCAAACCCAATAGATACCCAATACCGAAAAGGTTTTTACGATCAGGGTTATGATTCTGGCTGCGAGGTACGCTGATCCAATCCAAAAAATATAATCTGGGTTACTCAATCCGAATATTGCATAAAGGGTCAACGCGAAAGGCATTAACCAATCAGGTTGAACTTCAAAGCCATCGATAAGATGGCCGTACATAAGCTTGCCGATATAAAGACTTGCATAAAGCGTAAGAGCCGTGAACACCTGCACATCATTTAAGATAGATAATCCCACTACGCCAATAGTTGTCAGTAGTCCGATAAAGATCCAATAGCCCGCTTTGACATCCGGTGTGCGAAGATAAGTTTGAATAAAGGTTGAAAGTGCGCCAATCGCAGACCCGATGATTATGATAGCGGCGGCACTAAGGCCCCAAAATATGGGTGTAGTCAAAGACGTGTAAAATGAATCGATGACGGAAAGTCCAATCAACACGCAGGACATTAAAACGCCCTCGAGTGAACCGATCTTTTCAAATGTCAGCCACCCTGTTTTGAATTGTTCATAAAAAACTGCCATATGGGCCACATAGGATATTACGATCACCGATGATACGATTGTGGAATGCTGAACATTAAAAACAACAAGCATGGTGTAAACGATGATGCCGTTATTAAAAGCATCGAGGTAATGGTCACAAAACTCACCGAGCGCTGAACCGGTGCCCGTACGTTTGGCCTGCATACCATCAAGGTGATCCCCGATAAGATAGATCAGGAGACAAGCTGATATATATATAGGAGTAATCTTGCCAGCCAGCTCAGGATTCAGAGACAGGTACAATCCAAGGTAAACGAAACAATTTGATATGAGCGTGATGATGTTTGCTGGAATTGCCCATGGAACAATCTTAATCAGCGGTGTTATTACCCATTGCTTAAATGGAGGTGTGAGCAAAGAGTAATCTTTACACCGATATTGATATGGTCTCATACAGCGCAAAAAAAGGCAATTAAATTTTAAAATGGGATGGATAGGGGCTTATTTTATGAGAACATGAACAAAATATTATTATAAGATTGTATTTTTGGCCGCCTTTTTAAAGAGCATTCCGATATGAAGAAAACGACACTGTTAAAGTCAATGATCAAAGGGCCAGAAATGGCATTTCTTATGGAAGCCCACAACGGCTTATCGGCGAAAATCGCCGAAGAAGCAGGCTTCAAGGGGATTTGGGGAAGCGGACTTTCTATCTCCGCCGCGCTTGGCGTAAGGGATAACAATGAGGCGTCGTGGACGCAGGTGTTGGATGTGCTCGAATTTATGAGCGATGCAACGACTATTCCCATATTACTTGATGGAGATACAGGATACGGCAATTTTAATAACATGCGCCGGCTGGTCAAGAAACTTGAGCAACGCGATATTGCAGCTGTTTGTATTGAGGACAAGCTTTTTCCGAAGACAAACTCATTTATAGGAGGAGAAAATCAACCTTTAGCCGACGTCGATGAATTCAGTGGAAAGATCAAAGCAGCAAAAGATACGCAGATCGATCCCGACTTCATGGTCGTAGCAAGATTAGAGGCCTTTATCGCAGGCTGGGGACTTGATGAAGCACTGCGCCGCGCGGATGCTTATCATCGGGCTGGTGCCGATGCCATTCTCTGTCATAGCAAAAAAGCAGACTCTTCTGACATTGATGCATTTATGAAAGCCTGGGGAAATCGTTGTCCTGTGATCATTGTACCTACGAAATATTATTCAGTTCCCACAGAACACTTCAAAAAAGTCGGGATCAGCACAATAATCTGGGCAAACCATAACATGCGTGCGTCAATAAAAAGCATGCAGGAAACATCAGCACGCATTTTTGCAGAACAATCGTTGATCAACGTTGAAAGCAAGGTCGTGTCTGTGAACGAGATCTTCCGTTTGCAGGGAGCTGATGAACTTGAAGCAGCTGAAGATAAATATCTTCCGACAACAGGTAAAAAAGTAAATGCGATCGTCCTCGCGGCGAGTCAGGGCTCCCTGGGTGACCTCACTAAAGAAACACCAAAAACACTTCTGGAAGTTAACGGAAAATCTCTGCTTGCAACTCAGGTGGAAGAGTTCAATCAGCTTGGAATTAAGGACGTAACAGTAGTGAGAGGTTTTAAGAAAGACAAAGTAAAGCTAAGCAACATAAAAACCGTTGACAACGACGATTACGCTGGATCAAAAGAGTTGTACTCATTATATCTGGCTAAGGATCAGATCAAGGAAAACACACTGATCAGCTATGGAGATATTATCTTCAAGCGGTACGTCCTGCATGAACTGCTGAACGACCAAAACAACATCACTCTTGTGGTAGACGCCGACTGTGATGAAAATGGAACCGACAAAGATTTTGTTCTTGCCTCTGAAAAATATGATCGCACCAACTACCTCGCGGCTTCTGTTTTCAAAAGGATGGGATCGACGTTAAAGAACGGAGAGATCTTCGGAGAATTCATTGGATTGTGGAAAGTCAATAAGACGGGAGCTGCTCAAATAACGAAAGCGTTGGAAAAGTTAAGCAAGTCGCCGGATTTCAAGTCGATGACATGTACGGATCTATTCAATGAAGTGGCGAAAGAAAATAAAATAGCTGTAAAATACATTAGCGGTGCGTGGCTTGATGTGGATACATTGGTTGATCTTCAGAACGCAGGGAAGCTTCGGTTATAACTAACTAATGCACCATCAAATGATAAACACGACAACATTCGGGGATGAGTTGAAGCGGATGGGATTCGAATTCTATTCGGGAGTTCCGTGCTCTTTTTTGAAATCGTTGATAAACTACGCTATCAATGAATGCGACTACGTGATGGCCGCCAATGAAGGTGACGCCGTTGCCATCGCCTCAGGCGCTAAGTTAGGGGGAAAGAAGTCGGTGGTCCTTATGCAAAATTCAGGGCTTACCAACGCAACGTCACCATTGACCTCGCTGAATTATACTTTTAAACTTCCTGTTCTTGGGTTTGTTAGCCTTCGGGGCGAACCTGGACTCAAAGACGAACCCCAGCACGAACTGATGGGACAGATAACAGAAAAGATGTTGTCTTTAATGGAAGTAAAGTGGGCCTACCTTTCCGGCGAAATCGAAGAAGTGCTCAATCAACTCAAAGAAGCAAATGAACACATTGAAGCTGGACGAACATTTTTCTTTGTGGTGAAGAAGGGCACGTTTGGCGACGTTAAGCTGAAGGAGCAAACTCTTAAAAAGCGCTCCAACAAAACAATGGACAGGTCTGACGCAACGCCTGCACTACCTATTCGCACGGATGCCCTTAAATGTATTTCAGACCTCGCGGACAAGGATACCATTTTGCTCGCGACGACAGGCAAAACGGGCCGCGAACTTTTTGAAGTCGAGGATAAACCGAATAATCTATATATGGTTGGTTCTATGGGATGCATTAGCTCCCTGGGACTTGGATTGGCTTTGGCACGACCTGATAAAAAAGTTATAGTTATCGACGGCGACGGATCTGCATTGATGCGGATGGGATCGTTTGCTACGAATGCCTATTATCAGCCTAAGAATTTGCTTCACGTTCTGCTCGATAACAATGCTCATGACTCTACCGGAGGACAGGCTACCGTATCTCATATAGTGGATTTCGCCGCCTTTGCTGCGTCGGTTAGTTATCCCACGGCTTTAAAAATTAATTCACTGACAGAACTAGAGCAGGCAATCAAACATTGGAAACTAGATGGAGATCTAACGTTCATACATCTTCAGATATCACAAGGTTCTCCTGCTGAACTCGGAAGGCCTACAGTAAAACCGTATGAGGTTAAAGAACGTCTGCTTAAATTCATTGCTGAATGACACGTATCGAGACGGCAGTAATTCTTGCGGCAGGAATGGGCACGCGCCTCAAGGGGCACACAGAGGAAAAGCCAAAAGGATTCCTGGAGATTGACGGAGATTCACTCATCGAACGATCTATTAAACACCTTCTTGATCACGGGATCTCCAGGATCGTGATCGGCACAGGATACTTTCACGAACATTTTGACGAGCTGAAAAACAAATTTCCTGGGATAACTACATTGCGAAATGTGGATTATTCCACCACAGGCAGTATGTACACGCTTTACGTTGTTCGTGATTTAGTCAAAGAGCCATTCCTTTTATTGGAAAGCGATCTCCTTTATGATCCCGCCGCATTGAACTATCTGTTATCTGATAAAAGATCGGACATAATTCTCGCGAGTGGCAAAACGAATTCCGGTGATGAAGTCTATATCCAGCATTCGTCAACAGGACTGCTGCAAAACATGAGTAAGGACCGAAGCAAGCTGAAACACATTGATGGTGAGCTGGTAGGTATATCGAAGATTTCACCCGCATTGCTGACGAAAATGGCGAACTTTGCCGGCGATCATTTTTCCAAAGGAAGCAGAATGATGAATTACGAAGATGCGCTGGTCGGTGCGTCAGTTGAGCACGATATTTTTATTAAGGTTGTTGAGGATCTGGCCTGGTGCGAGATCGATGATGAAACTCATCTGCAACGTGCCTTAAATCTTGTTTATCCAAAAATTCTTGAAAGGAGCAGCGCTAATTCGTAGTTAAAACCATGGACTATCGACCATCGACTATCGACCAGTTATGAAACAGCGATTGATACTTTTACTTTCCGGGTTTGTGGCTTGGACGATATTTTTTCTCGTTGCCCGCGCATTGTTCCTTGTGTACCATGCAAATCTTGCGTCGGACCTTTCGATCTCTGATATATTCCTTGTCTTCCTTCACGGTATACGCATGGACTTTTCTATGGCAGGTTACTTTAGTCTGTTGCCGGGATTGGTTCTCGGCCTGTTCTATTTCGCAAGTGGAAAAAGCTTGTGGCGATTTTGGCTTGTCTATCATGCGACAATACTTTTTGCTGCCTGCTTTATTATCGTGTTGGATTTTGAGCTTTATAAACACTGGGGTTTCCGCCTGGATGCAACGCCCATTATGTATATGGGTAAAGAAGCCGCCCAGTCGGGTGACCTCGGTAAATCAATCTTTCTGATCATCCTTTGTTTAGTCATCTACACAGCCGCACTCTTTGGATTTTATCGATACTTCAAGCCAAGAGTTGAAATGTTACAACCTTCAACCTGGCAAACACTTCCCGTGTTGATCTTAGTAACCGCATGCTTTATTCTCCCGATACGTGGAAGTTTTGGCGTTGCACCCATGAACTCGGGGTTTGTTTATTTTCATAACAAGAATGTTTTTGCCAATCATGCTGCCGTCAATGTAGTTTGGAATTTTGCGTATGCAGTTCAGAAGATGAACCGATTGAAATATTCTGATAACTATTTCGACAAGAACAAAACGGAACAATACTTTCAGCAGTTATTTCCAACTCCGGATTCCACTGCACACCTTCTTCGGGTAGAAAAACCGAATGTGATAATTATCATGCTTGAAAGTTATTCATCGGGTTTGATAGAAAGACTTGGAGGAGAGCCGGGAGTAACTCCAAACTTCAATGCATTGATCAAAGAAGGAATTTTATTCGACCATTTTTATTCCAGCGGAGACCGAACGGACAAAGGGATCGTGTCTGTGCTCAACGGATATCCTTCACAACCGGTGACATCAATGGTGAAAGAGCCGAAGAAAACTCAAACCCTTCCGTATCTGAATAAGGTCTTCAAGGCTCATGGCTATCATACTGAATTCACATACGGTTATAACATCAATTACGCAAACTTCAACTCCTACCTGATGCATGGAGAGTTCGACCATGTTACTCACAGTAAGGATTTCCCCCAGGAACTCAACACCAGCAAATGGGGTGTCCATGACCAATACGTTTTTCAAAAATTCCAGGAAGAGCTAAGTGCAGTGGAAGAGCCGTTCTTCAAGATCATGATGACCCAAAGCAGCCATGAGCCCTTTGATGTCCCCATGGAAACCGTCATTCAGGGGAGCGATGAGATCCATCGTTTTATGAACTCCGCTTTTTATACGGACAAATGTTTCGGGGAATTTATCGAGAAGGCAAAAAAAAGTAAGTGGTGGGATAACACATTGATCGTTGTTACCGCCGATCACGGCCACATCTATCCAAAGAATCCCGGAGTGTCAAACCCCGGTAAGTTTAAAATTCCAATGCTATGGTTGGGTGGCGCTATAGCAAAAAAAGATACTGTTATCCATACCGTTGGAGGACACCCGGACATCCCTAATACAATTCTTGGACAGCTTGGACAGCACGATGATAGTTTTATTTTCAGTCACGACATTCTCAGCAAGAACTACAAACCTTTTGCTGTATTTGTTTATAATAACGGCTTTGGAGTTGTGACGTCGGGTGGGGTGGTAGTGTTTGACAACATAGCTAATCGCGTGATTCAGGAGGAAGGCGCACATTCAACGGAAGACCTTGACGAGGGCAAAGCGTATATGCAAAAACTCTATTGGGATTTCAATTCACGCTGACGCGTGCCTTTCCATTGGCTGAAGATCCAGAAGCATAAATAGAACAGGAAAAAGAACAGGGGAATCGAAAATACGATCCACATCGCGACACCTGCCATCAGCGCTACTCCCGCTTCCCTTACCAACAACCAAAAATCAGTTCGCACGAGATCTGCAAGCTGATCAGACGAATAAGGGAAAGGATCCAGCCCGAGCAGGGAGGAACCGATTTTAATGAACGGGAGGATCAGGATGATCTGAAGCGGCGCGAGTAGATAATTTACCAGCTGAATAATCGCGATGTTGAGACGAAACGCAATAGCAAGCCCGAAACAAAGCAATGTCGTTGTCCCGAATAATGGGAAAATACTTATCACCGCACCTAGGGCACATGTCACTGCGAGCTTCCGGGGTGTGATCCCTTGCTTTAAAGCCTGGCTGAGGAGACTTGTGATGTATTTCCAGCTGAATTTTTTCAAAAGAAGGAATTATTAAACATGATTCCGTCCTCAAAGATAACAATGGGTTAGAACTTGAATATTTTCTCTTAAAATTAGGGCATGAAGAAAATGTTAATTGGAAAGATCCCTCTGATTATTCTCCTACTAGTTGCGTCGTTTTCCTGCAGCAGAGAATCAACACCCCCGGACATGATAATTCTGGGAGGAAGCATTTATACAGCATCCGATAAAACACCCACGGTCGAAGCGGTAGCAGTAACGGGCAATAAGATCGTTTTTGCCGGTGCGGAAAAAGATGCTCGTGCTTTGATTGGAAGTCAAACTAAAGTTATTGACCTCGAGGGAAAAGTGATGACACCGGGATTTATTGAAGGCCATGGACATCTTATGGGTGTCGGTTACAATGAGCTTAACCTGGACTTTATGAACGTAAAGAGCTTTGATGAGACGATCGAGATGGTGAGGAAAGCCGCAAGCCAGGCGCAGCCCGGTCAATGGATAATAGGCAGGGGATGGCACCAGGACAAGTGGGAAATCAAGCCGGATAAGATGGTTAAGGGTTTTCCATTACATCAAAAGCTGAGTGAAGCATCGCCCAATAATCCGGTGTTCCTGCGGCACGCGAGCGGTCATGCGGGTTTTGCGAATGCAAAAGCGATGGAGATTGCGGGAGTGAATCAGCTTTCAATAGAAAAACTTAGCGGCGATGAAAGTGAAGGCGGTGAGATCATTCGCGATGCACTTGGCAATCCGACTGGTTTGTTCAACGAAAGAGCGATGAATCTTATTGATCGTCACATCCCGCAAAACACTGAAGACACAGACAAACAAGCCCTTGATCTTGCGCTCAAAGCATGCCTCCGGAATGGAATGACAAGCTTTCACGACGCCGGCGCCACACGAGAGGATATCGCTTTGTTTCACGAATTCAAGAAAGACGGCAAACTATCGGTTAGACTATACGTCATGATAACCGGCCGGGACCGCGACCTGGTGTACGAATGGCTCAACCGCGGACCCGAGATCGACACTGCCTCGTGGCTTACGATACGTTCAATCAAGTTGAACTGTGATGGCGCACTTGGTTCGCGGGGAGCCTGGCTGCTGGAACCTTATTCCGACAGAAAAGATTTTTCGGGGATGGCCACCATAGCTATGGACACTGTGATGAAAACTTCGCGGGAAGCGTTGAAGCACGGTTTTCAGGTTTGTTCCCATGCGATTGGCGACAGGGCTAACAAGGAAATTCTCGACCGCTATGAAATCGCCATTCGCGAGAACCCATCACAGGGCGTAGATCATCGATTCAGGATTGAACACGCTCAACACCTCAGCCCGTCAGATATTCCACGCTTCGCAAAGCTTGGTGTTATTCCTGCCATGCAGGCGATACACATGTCATCGGACCGACCCTGGGCAATTGAAAGACTTGGAGAAAGGAGAATTGTGGAAGGAGCGTACATGTGGCAATCGCTTGTGAAGTCCGGAGCCCGGATTGTTAATGGTACCGATGCACCTGTCGAGCCGTTAAATCCAATTCCGTCATTTTACGCTTCAGTAACGAGAAAGACCTTAAAAGGCGCTCCTGCCGGAGGTTATGAGCCAGATCAAAAGTTGACGCGGGATCAGGCGCTAAGGTCCTACACGATAGATGCAGCCTATGGCGCGTTCGAAGAAAATGTCAAGGGTTCGATTGAGCCGGGCAAGCTTGCAGACTTCACCGTTTTTTCAAAAGATATCATGACAATTACCGAGGAGGAGATATTGAAAACAGAAGTCTCGATGGTTATTGTTGATGGTAAAATCGCATTTAAGAAGTAGGATCCGATTGGACACAGAACAAAAAAGGCCGTCCATTTGGACAGCCTTTTATTTTTCTTGTTGAAGCATCTTATTCCTTTGTCTTGAGGAATTTCATCGCTTTTGTCTTTACCATATCACGGTCGGCAGTGATCGTCGGATCGCTGTAAACGTGTTGAGAGATCTCAGCTACAACGCCTTTCTTAAAGCCCAGTTTTTCGGCAATGTGTTCACAAAAAACAATTTCACTGCGGAACACCTGTCCATCCATCTTCATAAGTTGGATGAGGTAATAAAGATGTTCGAACTTTTCATCTGCTGTCAGCGTATCAATGTTGCCAATAGCTTTTGGACTCTTCAGCATCTTATCGATATCTTCCTTACTGATGCCGTTAGCGTTACCAATGGTATGGATAAGTTTTGATTCCCGTGCAGCGACATTGCTATCGCTGGCAGCAAGGTTGATTAGCACGTTTAATTCGGCTTTCTTGTCAAAAATCATAGTAGGTGAGTTATTTGAGGCACAAATTTTCTAAAATGGACCGTTAATTTTAGTGTAAAATACGATGTTTTCGTACATGAGCAAAATAATTCACGGTCGACGACCGGAATGCAACCCTTATATTCGAGCCCTGTCTTTAGATCAAATTTGAAAGTATTATGAAGAGTTTATTGACTTCTGTCCTCGTTCTGGTAATCACATCGTTTTCCTTTGCTCAGGAAGCACAAAACCGTAGTGTTGGTGCCTTTACTGGAGTTAAAGTACAAGAAGGGATCGATGTGTATCTGAAAAAGGGAGATAAAGAGAGTGTTCGCGTGGAAGTTTATGGAACCAGGGTGGACAACGTCATAACGGAAGTTTCTGGAAGTTATCTGAAGGTACATATGCGCGAAGATAACAGGGGTAACGTCAACGTGAAGGTGTATGTGACCTATGTAAAAATCGACAAGTTGTCAGCTAGCTCTGCAGGTAGCATATATTCTGAGGGAACAATTGAAGCAAATTCACTTGAAATAAGCTCCTCAAGCGCGGCGAATGTTGAAATTGCCATTAATGCAGGGACAGTTGAGATATCGTCATCAAGTGCTGGCGAGGTTGAGGTGAAAGGGAAAGCAAAATCCGTGACCGCTGAGGCCAGCAGCGCCGGTGAAATTGACGCTTATGACCTGGAAGCACAAAAGGTGAATGCCGAAGCCAGCAGCGCCGGATCCATCAAAATTAACGCAACTGTTGAATTAGACGCACACGCCAGCAGTGGCGGAAGTATACGTTTCCGCGGCAATCCCGACAGATCCAATACTAATTCAAGCAGCGGGGGCTCTGTGAAAAAATCCAACTAACCTCGCGGCTCACTAAAGATCAATTCATGCTTTAGAACTGATTCGTTCATTAGTACCTTTGTTCCGTTGGACAAAGGTGTTATGCTTTCACTATACCTTTCAGGGGACAAGAACTTTTGGGTAATATTCTTAGTAATATTTCTCCGTTATGTGATCCTTGCTTCGATCGCGTTCCTGATCTTTTATGTGCTTCGGAGGAAGACAGTATTCTTCAAAAAAATTCAGCCTAAGCTTCCTTTTAAGAAAGACTATGCCCGTGAAATCATCTTCTCGGTTATTACCGCCTTCGTATTTGCGTCTATTGGTTACATAGTATTCGCGACGCCTGTTTCAAAGTACACACAGACCTATTGGGACTTTCGGGAGCACAGTGTGGGCTATTTCGTTTTCAGCATCGTTCTTATGCTGCTGGTTCATGATGCGTACTTCTACTGGACCCACCGATGGATGCACAGAAGGTCTGTCTATCGAATTGTTCACCGCGTTCACCATATTTCGACAAACCCCTCGCCATGGGCTGCTATGGCATTCCATCCAATTGAATCGGTCATCGAAGGTGGCGTAGTTGCATTGTTCGCATTCCTGTTTCCAGTCCATCCAGTCGCCATAGGTATTTTTCTACTGCTGATGATGATGTATAATGTGTACGGTCATCTTGGCTACGAACTGTATCCGAAAGGTTTTTCGTCGAGTCGGCTGGGCAAGTGGATCAACACATCGGTTAACCACAATATGCACCATCAGACCATTCAAGGGAATTACGGCTTGTACTTTCTTTGGTGGGATCGGTGGATGGGGACGCTCAATCCTTCCTATGATGAAAATTTTGAAGCGGTAAAAAGCAGAACTGCCGTTGATGCTCAAAGCCATCCAAACTAACGGGTGGCTTGCACGGCCGAAGTAATGGCCCTTCCTTCAAATCATCCTCAATTCCGATAATCGCTCAAGGCGATTTGTATTGATTTAACCTTTCTAATAGTAGATTTTCAAAAAAAGATCCGATTTAGGTTTAAAATTGAACCAATGCAAACGTGTTCTTAACAAAAAAATAAAATTGTAGATTATTTCTTAACGTGGTCTCGAAAATTCCGATAGTTTTGGAAGCAAAATTGATCAAAATTACAACCACCTATGGCGAAATTAAGATTTGATGCTCTAAAGAAATTGAGCGAACGTCCCCGAGTCCATGTTGACCTGCCCAACCCAAATGTTTCTAAGTTTTACGGCGAAAATGTATTTGGCGCTGAGCAGATGCGTGGGACACTATCCCCGGCTGTTTTCAAAAAAGTAAGCTCGGCAATCAAGAATCACGAAAAGATTGATGACGTAACAGCCGATGCAGTAGCAGCCGCCGCAAAGTCGTGGGCGATTGGAAAGGGAGCATCACATTTCACCCACTGGTTCCAACCTATGACTGGAGGAACAGCAGAAAAACACGATTCTTTTTTTGACGCCATATCCGGGATAGAAAAATTCAAGGGAAGTGAACTCGTTCAGCAAGAACCTGACGCTTCGTCTTTTCCAAGCGGGGGAATCCGCAGCACGTTTGAGGCGCGTGGTTATACCGCGTGGGATCCAACGTCGCCAATGTTCTTGTACGGCAAAACACTTTGTATTCCAACTATATTCGTTTCCTATACAGGTGAAACGCTTGATGTAAAAGCGCCACTTCTTAAGGCCCTTAAGGCCGTAGATAACGCTGCGACAAAAGTTTGTCAGCTGTTCGATAAGGACATTCAGCACGTAACGGCATCGTTGGGACCAGAGCAGGAATACTTTGTGGTAGATAAGGCATTGTACGATGCACGTCCCGACCTGGTTATGGCAGGAAGGACTGTGTTCGGTCATGCGCCGGCACGCGGACAGCAAATGGAAGATCATTATTTCGGATCCATTCCTCCCCGTGTTTACGATTTCATGAAAGATTTTGAGATCGAAGCATGGAAACTCGGTATCCCTGTGCGCACACGACATAACGAAGTTGCGCCAAGCCAGTTTGAAGTTGCGCCACTGTTTGAAGAGGTAAATGTAGCTAACGATCATAACCAACTCATGATGGATGTGATGGCTCGGGTAGCTGACAAGCATCACCTTAGAGCGCTCTTCCATGAAAAGCCTTTCGCTGGTCTGAATGGTACCGGGAAACATAACAACTGGTCTCTGATCACTGACACTGGAGTAAATCTTTATGCTCCGACCAGTAGTGCAAGGGACAATCTCATGTTCCTCACATTCTTTATTACGACCATCAAAGCTGTTCATGAGCACGCGGACCTGTTAAGAGCCAGCATTGCAACGCCTGGTAATGACTTCCGCCTTGGCGCAAATGAGGCGCCACCCGCAATCATGTCGGTGTTCATTGGTTCTCAAATGACGGCTGTACTCGATGAGCTGGAAAAGAAAGGTGGAAATGTAAAAATTGAAAAGGGCGATAACATGTATATGAAATTGGGAATTGATCAAATTCCTGAAATCATACTGGATGCAACGGACCGCAACCGAACTTCACCCTTTGCTTTTACCGGTAACAAGTTTGAGTTCCGTGCAGTCGGAGGAGGGGACAATTGTGGAACTCCAATGACGGCCCTGAACACCATCATGGCAGAGCAGCTCGAAAATTTCTACGACACAGTTACAAAGGAAATCGAAAAAGGAGAGGAAAAACGCCTGGCAATTGTTACTGTACTCCGCAAGTACATCAAAGAGTCTAAGGATGTTCGTTTTGAGGGGGATGGTTATTCTGAAGATTGGGTAAACGAAGCGGCGAAGCGCAAGCTTGGTAACGTAAAGAACATGGTTCATGCGCTGGATGCATATCTGACGAAAAAATCCCTCGACCTATTCGAGAAGCATGGTGTCATGAGTCATAAGGAAACCGAGGCCAGAGTTGAAATAAAACTGGAATCATATATTAAGCGTGTTCAGATCGAAGCCCGTGTGATGGGTGATCTGGCAATGAACCACATCGTTCCGACAGCTATTGCTTATCAGACAAAACTGATCAGCAATGCCAACGGACTAAAGGGTCTTGGTGTTGACAATGCCGCCGTGGTTCAGACCATTAAAGAGATCTCCGGACATATCGATACCATTAAAACCGGCGTCAGAGCTATGATTGAGGAGCGCAAGCGTATCAATAAATTGTCTGATACACATAAGCGCGCCGTTGCATATTGCGATGATATTAAGGAGAAATATTTCGAAATGATCCGCGATTCTGTTGATAAGCTTGAGTTGCTTGTTGACAATGAAGATTGGCCACTGGTAAAATACAGAGAACTGCTGTTCTTACGCTAACGATAAACTCTAGTACTCAAACCTAAACCTGTAGAAAAAGGCGGGCTCCAGCAATGGGTCCCGCTTTTGCTTTTTATTCCTTAGTCTTTTAAGTTTATGCGAACTTTTCAACCTATGCGGATATTGATTTACAGCTTTTTACTTTTCACTTGTGTGCATTCAATTGAGGCACAAAAGAAAATAAACAGTAAAATAGACCAGTCGGTAACCGCGGCTGAGTTAGAAGCTCATCTGTCTTTCCTGGCTTCTGATGAAATGAGGGGAAGAAATACTGGTTCTCCGGAGATCGATATCGCTGCTAGCTATATAGCGACACAGTTTAAGCTTGCAGGCATCAAGCCTGGTGTAGGAGCATCGTATTTTCAGAATGTGGAGTTGGAGAGAATTAATTCCCCAAAATCCGGGGAAATTACCATTGGACAAGATGTTCTAAAACTCAAGGATGATTTCCTCTTATTAAGTGGGGGAAGCGCTCGTCTCGACAAGGAAATTGTTTTCATTGGTTATGGAACGATAGAAGACTTTCAAAAAATTGACGTAAAGGACAAGATTGTAGTCGCTTACGCGGGTTTACCAACGTCAAAAAATCCAGTGCAGGCTGTTATGACCGACGGGCCTCAGAAAAAAAGAATAGCGACATCACATGGTGCTTCAGCACTAATCGAGATTATGGCGCTGCCAGGAGTTCCGTGGCCGGGTCTGACTAAATTTCTTTCAGCGGAACGAATGATCACCAAAACTGAAAAAGGCACGGAATTTCCTCACCTGTTGCTAAGAAACTTTGAATCACCAGGTGTTCAGGCTCTGAAAGAATCAAAGAGTTCCAAAGGATCAATTGTTCTGGAAGCAGGATTGGCAGGACCGGTATCGGCAAAAAATGTATTGGGCATCATTGAAGGGAGCGATCCAAGCCTTAAACAAGAGTGGATCGCCATTTCAGCGCACTATGATCACGTAGGGGTAACTAAGCTTCCCAACAATCCGGATTCCATTTACAATGGGGCGCGCGACAACGCTATAGGTACCGTGGCCTTGATCGAGGCCGCAAAATTTTTTGGACAGAATAAACCCAAGCGGTCGATCTTATTCCTTGCGTTGACGGCAGAAGAGAAAGGACTCCGGGGAAGCGAATGGTATTCGGAGCACGCTGTTATTCCCTTGGAGAAAACTGTGCTGAATTTTAATTGTGACGGAGCAGGCTACAACGATACCACGATAGCAACGGTGATCGATTTTAACAGAACAACGGTGGACCCGCTGTTAATAAAAGCATGTCAGGCATATGGACTTACATTAAAAGGAGATCCGGCACCTGAACAGAATTTATACGAACGTTCAGACAATGTGAATTTTGCCGCAAAGGGTGTACCTGCAGTTAATATTTCGCCCGGTGTCAAGGCATTCGATTCTGAGCTTTTTAAATACTATCATCAACCTGCCGATGAAGTCGGTACTTTAGACATGCATTACCTGGAAAAGTTTTTCCGTGTCTATGTTTATGCATCGTACCTTCTTGCTAACGAACCACAACGACCTGCCTGGGTAAAAGGCGATAAGTTCGAAGAGGCCGGGAAAAAACTGTATGCGAAGTAATCTAATCTGACGATTTTTTCGTGAGATGATTTGGGTCAGTCAGCGTTAGAATTGCCTGGTGGATCAATTCAGGATTGCTCCATGGAACAAAGTGGTCCATATCGTCTTTGAGAATAAACTCAACGGGAGCATTTACCAACATCTTTCTGGCGAAGTCTGCATTACCCGCCGGCACGAGTGAATCCTTCTTTCCCTGAATAACAATCACGGGACATTTGATATCAGCCCAGAGTGGTAGCATTTTTTCCAACTCGGGCTTCAGGTGATATATCTCCTCGTTTGATGCGCGGATGGAGCGGGGCAGAACCCAGCTTAGAAAAGGTGTTGCAAGGGGAGCACGAAACCATGTTTCATTTGGCTCCAGCTCCGGGTCGATCGATCCGGCAACAATGATCAAGCCGTCTACCAGCTCAGGATGGTCGATTGCGATCCGTGCAATTAGCGGCCCACCCAATGAATGGCCAACCAGGATCAAAGGCCGGTTGTTCTTATGTTTTTCAAGAAGTGGTCTTAATATCTCGCATTGATCGTGTAAGGATCCGACGCCATTGCCGAAGTTTGAGTAGCCAAACCCAGGCCTGTCCGTGGAAATCAATTCAGTGCGGTGAATCAGACTGGTATCTGCAAGAAAATGAAGAAACGCCGATAACGAGCCCGGTGAACCGTGAATGAAAACAATCACTGGTTTTGTGTCATCACCGGTCTTTACGTAGTGGATCTCGCGAAAACCTACCTTATGACTCAACTGAGTAGCGGCTACATTCTTTTTTTTGAAATAGGCATCAATCTCCTTGGGACTTGACCGAAAGGTCATGCATGAATGAAGAGTTGCCGTAATGATAACGAATGAAAGAAAAAACAATACTCCCCATTTCCTTCTGTTGAGGAAGGCCATAACTACTGGATGTTAAGCAGCTTCTTGTACTGATCGTTATTGTGTAAAATCTCTGTGGCCTTTTTTACATCATCGTCGTATTTGAAGCCTGCTTCAATCCCACCTTTTTCCAGGTGGTAGTGCGATACTATCTCTTCTTCGAGCAGCATTTTGATCTCGTCTTTGTAAAGAAGCAGCTCATTCTTTTTGCTATCGCCTATTCGTGCCTGGATGGCATCAATCTGACCCTTCAATTCTGTAAAGTATTTTTCTTTTTTTGCTTCTTCGCTGAATTGATGAAGTTGATACTCAAGATATGATTTATATGCATAATTCTTGTCTTTCATCCAGGTCATAAAACGGGAGTACCCGTCATCGCTCAAGGTAAAGGTTTTGGGATCTACAGATTCTGGATTGTTGAACACGTACTGTGCGGCGAAATCAAACAGGTAACCTTTTTCGAACAACACTTGAGTTAACGTATGAGCTTCTCTTGCTTCAGTCTTAACGTCCGGATCGATTCCACCGCCGTCGTATACCGTTCGCCCGTTTGTGGTTTTAAACGCTCTCTTTATTGAATCCGGAATTGATCCAACGCTTCCATCATCTCTGCGATGTGTATAGTCGAGAACTTGAATGCACCTGCCTGTAGGTGTATAGTATTTTGCCGTAGTAACCTTTAATTGCGAATTATAAGATAATGGCCGACTAACCTGGACTAATCCTTTGCCATACGACTTTTCACCTATAACGATACCACGATCATAATCCTGTAACGTACCCGCGACTATCTCAGAAGCGGAGGCGCTTCCCCGGTTGATGAGTACACTAACGGGAATTTCCGTATCAATCGGCGCGTTCAGCGTTTCATAATTCAGATTGTTTTCTGGGATCTTTCCCTTTGTGCTTACAACCAATTTGCCTTTAGGTAAGAAAAGGTTGGTGATGTTAACTGCTTCGATGAGCAGACCACCAGGGTTTCCGCGAAGATCAAGAATGACACCCTTAGCTCCTTGTTCTTTCAAAACAGTTAATGCGTTTTTAACCTCCTTCGCCGCATCTGGAGTAAAGTCAGATAATTGGATGTAAGCAATGTCATTTCCAACCATGCCAGAGTAGGGCACGTTGTTCAATTTTATTTTTTCACGCTTGAATTCAAGTCTCATGGGCTTTTCGACTCCCATTCTTTTGATGGTGAGGCTGACCGGAGTTCCAACCTGGCCCTTCATCAGCTGGCTGGATTCTTCACGTGATAATTTTGAAAGCTCAATATCATCGATCTTGATTACCTCATCACCGATCTTCAGACCGCCTTTTTGAGCACCGTATCCTTGCATGATCATCGTGACAACGGTGCGCTTTCCCATTTCTCTTGTCACAGCACCGATACCACCGTACTGTCCTGTATTTGTGGTACGGAAATCTTCGACCTCATCTTCGGGAATGTAGTTTGTATAGGGGTCCAGCGAAACAAGCATTGCATCGATACCTGTCCGAACCAGTTTATTTGGATTGACTTCATCGACATACAACGCATTGACTTCTTTGAACAAAGTCGCGAATATGTCAAGGTTCTTTGCAATCTCGAAGTAGCGCTCGGCAGGTTTATTGAAGGAAAATGCAACAGCAATGGCCAGCAATAAGGAGAGGTAGATAAGTTTTCTTTTCATTCAGACCGGATTTCAATGGTAGAAACGCACAAAAAGACAAATAGTATGCGCTAACGAAACTTCCGGAAATTTAAGGATTTAACCGGTCGCAATTTGATTTATCAAACGGATTTTACCCGCGATGCTCTAAAATACCCCAATACCCGCCAAAATGTGCCTTATGCCCATGCCTTTCGCAGGAATCGGAGCCAATTCCCGTGCATGACATTCGTGACATCATCGTCTTTGTATCCTCTTTTCTTCAACAGTCCCGGAATATTTTGAAGGTCTGCTATCGTCTCCAGGTCATAAGGACTCTGCTCTTTGCCGAATGCTCCATCGAGGTCGGATCCGATGCCGATATGAAGTGAGTTTCCCGCCAGCTGGCAAATGTGATCCATATGATCGATAACATTTTCAAGACGGCAATTCATATCACGCGGAGTTGAAACACCTTTAACCCAATTCGGTACCATCATCCACGCGTCTAGAACTCCTCCAATTACTGCTCCACGCGAAATAAGTTCTTTGAATTGTTCATCGCTGAACTGGCGATTGTGATCTACCAAAGCCCTGCAATTATGATGGCTGGCCCATACGTGACCGTGGAAGTGATCCATCGCCTCCCAAAAACTGTCATCACAAAGATGGGTTGCATCAAGTATGATATTGAGGCGTTCCATTTCCTTAAGAAGAGCCCTGCCTTCTGCGCCTAATCCACCCGTTGCATTTGTTCCTTGCGCGTACCGTCCAGGTCCGTAGTGGGCTGGCCCCAATGCTCTCAGTCCCTTTTGGTATGCTTTCTCCAGGTGCTTGAGTGTCACGATGGAATCTGCGCCCTCAAGACTTAAAATGTAGCCGATGGGTTTGTCTCCATTTGAGGTGCTATTCATCCAAAGAGCGATGTGCTTTTCAAGCTTCTCCAAAGAATTGATCTGGATGAGTTCACCTTCCTCTTCCATCTGAGAGTACCAGGCAAGCTGTCCCTGAGTTTGCGCCCATGCCTGTTGCGGCGAATTCCACCCCGGAAGTGGATTATCAGGAGCAACGTATCGTGCGATTTGTGTAGCCACCACCAACCCAATGTTGGCCTTTTTCAACTCTTCAAAGCATACCACATTGTTGCCTCGGTCAGGCTTGTCGGTCATACCTTTTTCTCTTGCTCTTATATCCTGAATAGGCTGTCGGAGATCGCGGTTCCACTCAAGAGCATTCATACTTAAGTCGAGATGGGCATCAATGGTGAACATGGAAGGTGGTTTGAGTTATGAATTTGAGTTATGCTTGCCCGCCCGAAGCGCCTCGCGTAGGCGGGAGTTGGGGCAGGGGTGCGGGTGTGCTAGATCGTTATTTTCCGGTTGCGGGACACATTGTTCCAATAGCCGGTCAATTGGTTATTTTCGACAACTGCGGCGCGTTCGTGCAGGGCAACTGTCGGACAAATATGAAAGGGCACGCCGTACAACACATCACCAACTTCATAAGATTTTCCTTCAGCAACTTTGAAGACCATATGTTCTTCACTGTGACCAATAGGAGTAAGGTTGGGTCCATTCAAAAAATACACACGTTGCGTAAGGGGATTTTCGGAAGCGATAGACTTGTGGCCCAGGTCGACACATATTATATCGGCTGATGGCTTCGAAATGACCCGGGAGACGACTAATGCAGCAAAGGAAAACTGCTGTTCTTTTAAAATATCAGCGTATCCTTTGTCCCAATAAATAAACGTACCCGGACTGCATTCGCCAGTACTACGAGTGCTATGAACGGAATAGGAGGGAGTACCGCCAATTACTATTGTCAATGCAGTATTAAACTTATTCTTTATTTGTTGTTGAAGCTCAACCACCAGATTGAATACTTCGTCACATCTGTTCTTGCGAACCGAGAGATCGGAGTCTCTGATGTGCCCGTCGTATGCGTGCAGACCAACGACGTCAATCCCATTGAATGAATGAACCTTTTCGTAAAGTGAAAATGCGTCCGGCGGCGCTATGCCGGTTCTGTTCATGCCGACGTTAAGATCGATAAAGACCGCTACGAGAAGATTATAAGAATTGAAAAGATCAGAAAGTGCTTTGGCTGCAGGAACATTATCTATAAGGCATGAGAATCGGGTCGATGGAAATTGTTGACCAACACTCAAAAGACGATTCGCTTTAGGCCCTACCGGCTGATATGCTAAGAGTACATCCGGTGCACCTGCCATAGCGAGCATTTCGGCCTCTGCAATGGTGGCGCATTTAAACTTTCTGATCCCCGCCTTCAGCATCAGTTTGCAAACCTCCAGTGACTTGTGAGTCTTTACATGAGGTCTCAACCGACCGACATCGTTAATGCTTCCCGTCAATGTTTCAATATTGCTGGCCACCCTATCCAAATAGATCAGTAGCGCAGGACTATCAAGCTCTGCAACATTATCTACCACATACCATTCTTTGTTCATTACACTTATACTTTTCTTACGCTAAACTACTTGAGTGTTGTTTTATTGATTGTTGATTGTTGATTGTTCTTTTGCGTAAAGCTGGTTGTAAATAACGGAAGATCGTCGCCTTCGAAAACACTCAAATATATCAACACTCAACACTCAATATTCAAGTATTTTCTACTGTTATTCTGAGCACTGCATCTTTCCGTATTACAACTTCTCATCTCCTCATCTTCTATCCTTCTCCACCCAATTCAAACATCGCCTCAATTTCTACCGGAATATTATCCGGTAGAGACCCCATCCCAACGGCGCTTCTAACTCCTACGCCATTATCTTCTCCCCACACTTTTGCAAAGAGTTCGCTACACCCATTGATAACATATGGATGCCTTTCAAAATCAGGTGTGCAGTTCACCATACCAAGCACCTTAATGACACGTTTGATCCTGTTTAAGGTGCCAAGGTTTTGCTTTAGCGTAGCGAGAATCGCAAGACCAACCTGTCGAGCCGCGAGTTTCCCCTCATCCATGGTGAGGTCTTTTCCTACCCGGCCAATAATCAGGCTTTTATCTTCTTTTACTGTGCCATGCCCAGAGACATACACAAAGTTTCCGACGATTAAGAATGGTTTGTATACACCCATTGGCGTTGGCGCCGGAGGAAGTGAAAGATTTAATTGTGCGAAGCGTTCGTCAGCTGACATAGTTTATAGAGTTGTGTAGTTACGTTTTGTGGACAGTGATCAAATTTCAAAAAATCTATCCATATCACAAGGCTAATTTAATCATACGCAGAAAGCATTTTTATTTGAGGAATGCAGAATTATCAGAGGAGGTATTCAAGCGTCATGACACCGATAAGGCCGGCGATGGCTACGATGGTCTCCATTAACGACCATGTTCTGATGGTATCCTTTATACTCAGGTTGTAGTATTCCTTGAATAGCCAAAATCCCGCGTCGTTCACATGAGAGAACATAAGGCTTCCCGCTCCAACAGCGAGCACCATAAGGTTTGGATCGACACCAGGCCGGCTCAACACGGGCATTATTATTCCCGCCGCTGTGAGACCTGCGACTGTCGCTGAGCCGACACAAACCCGGATGACGCATGCGATTGACCAACCCAGGACCAAGGGGTGTACATCCAACCCATTCAGTAAGGCGCCGATTTCATTGCTTACACCACTATCGGTGAGGATCTGTTTTAACGTACCTGCACCACCCATGATGAGAAGCAACATGGCAATATCTTTAACGGCGTCAGAGTAAATATCCATCACTTTTTTCATGGACATTCCCAGCCGAAGACCCAGGGTATAGGTGGCAACCGCCAGAGAAAGAATCATTACAATTGCCGCGTCGCTGAAAAACACAACAGTAGTTCTCAAGGGACCTGGTTCCGTTACTACGTTACCCAGAACTGTTGTAAGCGCAATTAGAATAACCGGAAGCATCGAGGAGAATACGCTGATTCCAAGTCCTGGCAACTTATCAGTAGGAATTGGGTCAGACTTAAAAATCTTTAAGGGTACCGATTTAATGTGTTTTATAGTCTTGGCAAAAAAAGGACCTGCCACAATGGATGTTGGGATGCCGATCAATATTCCGTAGAACAAAGTTGTACCCATATCGGCTTGAAACTGCGCTACTAAAGCCGTTGGCGATGGATGCGGCGGAAGAAATCCGTGTGTTACAGATAGTGCCGCAAGCATAGGGACACCGATATAAACTGCCGGTAAATTGTATTTATAGGCAACGGAAAAGATTAAGGGAATGACGAGGACGAAGCCAACATTATAAAAAAGCGGGATGCCAATGATAAAGCCTGTGATCATTAACGCCCATTGGATGTAACGTTCCCCAAATAATTTCATCAGGCCGGAAGCAATCTGTTGGGCCGCGCCACTTTCGGCTGTAAGCTTACCTAACATTGCCCCGCTGGCAACTACAATGACCAGGGAGCCGAGCATATCGCCAAGGCCTTTTTGAATGGAAGCCGTTATCTTTGATACTTCTATGCCGAGTAATAATCCAGCAAGTATCGAAACTATTAGAAAGGCAAGAAAAGCATTGACCTTAAACTGAGTAATCAGAAGAACAAGTATTGCGATGCAGAATAGTATGATTAGAATTGACATTCTTTGCGCTGATTGGTTGTAAATGGCACTAACCGAAATTAATGAAAGTTGGCGTGTAATCCACCGGTTAGAATTTATCCGGTATTTGAATGATGCGGACTACTACTTCGTGAGGATCTCCGTCCTTATCAAGAAGGCTGAATTTAACCATCGGGTTATCTCGCCTGATTTGACTTTCAACGTGAATGATCTGGTTGTCGTGAAGGTTCTTTTCCAGTTCTTTTTGTAGAACAAATAATGCATTAGCGAAATCAACTTCCAGCGGGCTGGGGTTGTAGGCGGAGGTCTTCATGTCTGTCGTTATCCGTTATGGGTAAATGTTAAAAAGAATTCAAACCATTAAGCTGTCATCCGCTAACCGCATTGAATTGATTGATCGCCCAATCGCTTCGTCGTTCAAATCTAAGTTGACGGATAACATGCCTGAACTCTGCCAGGCGATTTAACGGATAACACATCTACCAACGGATCAACGCAGAAGCCCACGTAAATCCACTGCCAAATGCTGCTAAACAAATTAAATCATTTTCTTTGATTTTACCCTCAGCCCATGCCTCACTTAATGCAATAGGAATTGAAGCAGCGGTTGTATTTCCGTATCGCATGATGTTATTATACACCTGGTCGTTGGAGAGTCCAAGCTTTTCCTGGATGTATTGGCTGATCCTCAGGTTAGCTTGATGCGGTACCAGAAGGTTAATGTCTTCCTTCTTTAAACCGTTGGCATCCAATGCCTCTTTGATAACTTCCATGAATCGCACCACGGCATGCTTGAACACCTGGTTTCCGTTCATGACAACTTTAAAAGTGGAAGTATCGGTGATCTGGTCTGGTTGTCTCTCGCTGTGTGGCCTGCTGCTTCCTGGATCTTTGACGTAAAGCTCCTCGGCAAAGGTACCGTCAGAGTGAAGGTGCGTGGACAAGATCCCAGGGTTGTCAGAAGGGCGGAGAATAGCCGCTCCGGCGCCGTCACCAAATATCACTGCCGTGTTTCTTCCTCGTGTGGTGATGTCCAACGCGGTTGACTGTATCTCTGCACCAACAACTAACACGGTCTTATACATTCCTGTTTTGATGAATTGATCGGCGACGGAAAGTGCATATATAAACCCCGAACACGCATTACGAATATCCAGCGCTGCTATCTTTCCATCAAGACCCAATTCGCGTTGAAGCAAGACACCTGATCCTGGGAAAAAATAGTCGGGCGTAATGGTGGCAAACACAATAAAATCGATATCCTTTTCCGTCAGCTTCGCCCGTTCCAGTGCCATTCGTGTCGCTTTGGCCGCCATATTCGCCACAGTATCTATAGCCGGATTCATCCATCTTCGTTCGTGGATTCCTGTACGCTCAACGATCCATTCGTTGTTCGTTTCCATCAGCTGTGACAGGTACTGATTGGTGATAACGGTTTCTGGCACATGGTGCCCTAGACCTACGATTTTGGAATGGCGCATTCGATTGAAGTTAAGGGATGCTAATTTAACAAATGTTGCCTAATGCTAAGATTGATCCATTTCATGTAATCTGAATGATAGAAAGTGATGTTGCCATCTTCTTTCGCGTTTCATAGCGCCCTCCAGGGCCCCCGATAAATCGGGACATGTTCCATCGGGCCTGCACCCAATCCCCCTCCAGGCCGAAGATTGGCTGAGGTCCCGCTGAAACATGCTGGAAGACCAAATGCACCAGAAGGAAATTCTGTGTGCGAGTTTTTTTTAGTTCTTTAACTTAAATGACATGTGTTGATTGCACTGCTTTTGTCTACGTTGGCAATGCGAATCCATGTCGCGATTTAAATGACGAGATTAACGATACGGCCCGGAACAACTATGATCTTTTTAGGAGCCTTGCCTTCTGTCCATTTGATCACGGCTTCTGAGGCCAGTACCACCTTTTCGATATCTTCCTTTGGCATATCAAGCGCAAAGTTCATCTTGGCCCGCACTTTTCCATTGATGGAGATCGGGTATTCGAATGAGTTCTCCTTCAGATATTGTTCGTCATATGCCGGGAACGACGCGTTAAAGACCGTGTCCGTTTTACCAAGTTCACTCCATAATTCCTCAGCGATGTGTGGCGCAAAGGGAGCAAGGGCTATAACCAAAGGTTCAATGATCGCTCGTTTGTTGCACTTCAACGAACTCAATTCGTTGCTGCAAATCATGAACTCACTTACAGACGTGTTGAAAGAAAAATGATCGATGTCATACTCTATTTTCTTCAAGGTCTTATGAAGAACCTTTAACTCTTCGCGCGTCGGCTCTTCATTGCTGACGTTCAGATTTCCGTTGTTATCGTGCGAAAGGTTCCAAAACTTTCTCAGGAACTTGTAGACGCCATCTATACCGTGTGTATTCCAGGGCTTGGATAACTCCAGGGGACCAAGGAACATCTCGTACATTCGTAGTGTATCCGCACCGTAGTTTTCAATGATGTCATCAGGGTTAACTACATTAAAATAGGACTTGCTCATTTTTTCGACGGCTGCTCCACAGATGTATTTCCCATCTTCGAGAATAAACTCAGCATTGGCAAAATCGGGTTTCCACCGTTTAAATGCCTCAATGTTCAATTCAAGTCCCGATACAATATTTACATCCACGTGAAGTGGATCAGTTTCAAACGATTCTTTCAACCCATTTGACACAAACTTGTTTGTTCCCCTAACCCTGTAGACAAATCTTGAGTCTCCAGTGATCTTTCCCTGATTGATCAGTTTCTTGAATGGCTCATCGAAATTCAGATAACCAAGGTCATGAAGAATTTTAACCCACAAGCGTGCGTATAACAAATGCGCAACAGCATGTTCAGATCCACCCACATAAACATCAACCTGTCCCCAATAGTCCAACGCATTTTTATCTGCAAATGCCTTGTCGTTGTGAGGATCTGTGTATCTCAAAAAGTACCATGCCGCACCCGCGTGTGTCGGCATCGTATTGGAATCCCTTCTTTTTCCTGCGCTAAAGTTTACCCAATCCTTTAGGTTTGCCAGCGGACCTTCTCCACCGCCTGATGGTTTGAAGTTGTTTGATTCCGGAAGTTCTAAAGGAAGATCGCTTTCATCCATCGCGTAAGGCATGTCGTCCTTATAAACCACGGGGAATGGCTCTCCCCAATAGCGCTGTCGGCTCCATCCCGCATCTCGCATCTTGTAGTTCACCTGACTTTTTCCGAGTCCTTTCTCTTCCAGCGTCGCGATCACTACATCGATGGCTTTATGCATTACCATTCCATTTATAAAATCGGAATTCTGAAGAATTGCATCCTTGGTTGGATTTGCTTCCTTACCGTTGTAAGCGTCTCCAATAATGTTGGTAATGGAAAGGTTAAAGTGTTTCGCGAATTTATGATCGCGTTCGTCACCACATGGTACCGCCATGATCGCACCTGTTCCGTATCCTGCAAGCACATATTCACTTATCCATACCGGTACTTCTCTTCCGTTAAGAGGATTGATAGCGTATGAACCGGTGAAAGCTCCCGTGATCTTCTTCACTTCTGCCATACGGTCTATTTCCGAACGGCTCTCAACGTATTTCAGGTAGGCGTCAATGTCATCTTGTTGCTTTGCACTTGTGATTTCTTTTACTAACTCATGTTCAGGTGCCACCACCATAAAATCAACTCCGAATATCGTATCAGGACGCGTTGTAAAAACCACGAGCTTGTGCTTGCCTTTTTCACTCTTCACCTCAAATGTTATTCTCGCCCCAACGCTTTTGCCGATCCAATTGCGTTGGATTTCTTTCATAGAGTCGCTGAAATCGATCACGTCGAGACCGGTGAGAAGGCGCTCGGCATATTCTGTGATCCGCAAACTCCATTGACGCATTTGTCTTTTTACTACGGGAAATCCTCCACGGTAACTCACCCCATTGATGACTTCATCATTTGCTAGTACGGTACCCAAAGCCTCACACCAGTTAACGTCCGTGTAAGCCAGATACGCTAACCTGTATTGCATCAGGATCTCCTGTTGGATTTTATCGTCGAAAGATTTCCACTCAGACGGAGAGAATTCTGCTGAACCGGAAGAAGCAACTAGATATTTTGTATTGGGAAATGCATGATGTTTATTTCCTTCTTTTTCGAAGACGGAGATCAGTTCCTTGATCCGCTCAGCTTTCCCTTTTTTTCGATTGAACCAGCTATCGAAGATCTGAAGGAAGATCCACTGTGTCCAGCGATAATAACTTGGATCACACGTTTGAACCTCACGGCTCCAGTCAAATGAGAAGCCAATCTTCGACAACTGATCTTTAAAATTCTTTATGTTGTCTGCCGTTGAAACAGCGGGGTGAATGCCATGATCGATAGCGTATTGCTCTGCGGGTAGTCCGAAGGCATCGAAACCCATAGGATGTAATACATTAAACCCCTTAAGTCTCTTATATCGCGCAACAATGTCGGAGGCAATGTATCCTAGAGGATGGCCCACGTGCAATCCAGCACCGGAGGGGTAGGGGAACATATCCAGGACGTAGTATTTAGGTTTATCTGACTGGTTTTCAACCCTGTATACATTGCGTTTTTTCCACTCCTCGCGCCATTTTCCTTCAATACGCTTGATTTCATCCTTGTTGTAATCGGCCATAACTTTCGTTTGAGGCTGCAAAAATAAGTATTCTCATGAATCTTTCGGCAGGGGAAACCCCCGCCGGAGTCAATAGCTGAAAGCTCGTTTTACAGTCCATCCTATCCCTTCCACAATTCGGTCACTCAGTTTTTTTACCCTCAGCCAAGTGCTCCATGTTTGTCGTGTAATCACGAAAAAATCTCAGATGAGGGTATTGTTTACCATGTTGTTTATAACTGGAGCTGTAACAGGATTTTCGCAGGCAAAGGTCTCCGGAATTGTCAAGGATACCCATGGTGTGCCAATGCCGGGAGCCAATGTTTTTTTGATGGACACCTACGATGGAGCAAGCTCAGGGACGGATGGCGCCTTTACGTTCACAACTGTCGAAACAGGAGAGCAGGTGCTTGTAGTGAAGTACGTAGGGTACAAGGACTTTGAGCAAAAGATCAACCTTGGCGGAACAGAGCTTTATGTGAATTTGATCATTGAAGAGACCGTTAATGAGCTCAGCGCAGTGATGATAACGGCAGGATCGTTTGGTGCGAGCGATGTTTCCAGGCGAACTATATTCAATGCGTTGGACATCGCAACAACGGCTGGCGCAACGGCTGACATAGCGGCCGCATTGAATACGCTTCCGGGCACTCAAAAAGTTGGTGAACAAGGTCGTTTGTTTGTGAGAGGCGGCGATGGTACCGAGACCCGCACCTTTATTGACGGCATGATGGTCCTCGACGCCTATAGTGTCTCCGCACCAAACACGCCATCGCGGGGTCGTTTCCTTCCATTCATGTTCAAAGGTACGAGCTTCAGCACTGGAGGCTATTCGGCTGAGTATGGTCAGGCTCTTTCATCGGCGCTAGTCCTCGATTCTAAAGACAGATCGGAATCCACACGCACAGACATCGGCATCCTTTCGGTAGGAGGGGATGTGGCACATACCCAGGCGTGGAAAAGGGGATCCGCGGCGGCA
>Ga0193738_1000173_pt1 | contig 45062 bp, 60 predicted proteins | sample L2a1metaG_FD_144927 | JGI IMG/M metagenome (GOLD analysis project Ga0193738, IMG submission 144927) | Soil microbial communities from a riparian zone of the East river system, Colorado, United States - L2a1 | ecosystem: Environmental > Terrestrial > Soil > Riparian zone | place: USA: East River... | reverse complement strand
GGGGCCGTCGGTGGGGATCTTGGGCCACCCCCCACCCCGTCACGCTAGGTAGCCAGGGTGGCGAGCCTTCTTCGCTCTGGCCTGCCGCTGGTCGCGCTGCTCGAGCTGGACGGCACGTGCCTGCCGGCCCGTCCTTGAGCGATGGTGTGCACCACAGAGGGAGCGCAGGTTGCCTGCACTGTGGTCATCCGGGTCACCTATGTGGTCTACGTCTGTGGCCATCTCTGTACAGCGTGCTGTTGTTGAGTCCTGCCACACACATCTATGACCGTCCCGGTCTAAAACTGCGGCGCGTATGTTCTTCCACCCCCGGGGTCTGGGGACGGTGCGCCATGCAGTGGGGTCGGGGGCCCAATGTTGCTGAGGGTGGGGGGTCATTTCTGTGCCCCCCTTTTTTGAAGGGTGCCCCCTCTAAAACGGGGTGCCCTGTCAGAAAGGCACCCCCAGGGGGCGCTGTGTGGCAGCGCCCCCTTGTGGGGCTAGTAGTCGAACTCGCCGGCCTTGACTCCGCCGATGAACGCATCCCATTCGGCACGGTTGAACGTGAAGAATCCGGCTTTGGGGTTCTTCGAGTCCCGGAGGTGGATTTCTTCGCCGTGCTGGTGGGTCTCGACGCAGTTGCCGCTACTGCCCGACAGCGAGCTGGCGGTGTAGGCGACTTCGACGCAGTTGTCGGTCCACGGGCCGGACAGGCTGGATTTGGTCCAGGTGAGGTCGGCCATCAGATGACGGGCTCGGCCGGAACCTCGGGGTCGACCGGCGGCACGTCGCTGCCGTCGGCGTCCCCGACCTCGGCGTCGAAGGCGTCGAGCTTGGCGTTGAGGGCCTCGAGGGCGGCGGTTGCCTCGGGGGTGAGGTCGCCGATCTGGGCCTGCAGGGCTGCGGTGAGGGCGCGGACGTCGTCGATGAGGTCGGTGACCTTGGCGTCAAGGCCGGCGATGGCGTCGGTTTCCTGGCTCACGAGAGCCTCCAATCGTTGCAGTGCGGTGAGGATGATCGTGAACGCCGCGAGGCTGCCGTCCGGTGCACTGCAGTGGCACTGGCACATGGTGTGGAACCCCCCGAGAACACGACGAAGCCCGGCACCTCGTCGAGGTCCGGGCTTTGGGCAGACTGATGGTCGGCGTTCTGATCATGCGGCAGTTTGGGTGGTGTAGTCAAGCCAACCCTCCGCGCCGCAGGCCCTGCACATTCGGTAGATCCACAGGTCGTCTGGGCTGGCGTCGTGGAGGGTGGCGACGCGGACGACGATGGCGGGGACTCGGTAGTGTTCGCCGTCTTGTTCGATCATGGTTGTGGTGGTGGGTTGCCACACTTCGGTCGTGTTACCGGTGGCGGGGTCGTGTTGTTCGGTGCGGGTGCGGCAGGCCCAGCAGGAGGCGCCGCGGAGTTCGCGGTCGGTGAGGTCTGGGGTGAGTAGGCCGCGGATGCGGTGGGTCCAGCAGGTGGTGCAGTCGTCGGGGGTGACGTCGTTGCCGCACCAGGCGCGGCGGCGGATGAGGTGGGCCATGGGTTCGTTGTCTGCGGCGGCTGCAGCGACGCGGCGGAGTAGGCCCGGGAACGGGCCGTGGCGGTCTACGCCGAGGTTTCGGGCCCAGCCGTGGGTGCTGGTTTGGATTCGCCACCAGAGGTCGATGGCGTCGGCTGAGACGGGTATGCGGCTGCCGGGGACGGTGCGGCCGCCGCGGCCGCCGTTGGATTGGGCTACGGCGTCGGCGAGTTGGTCGAGGAGGCTTGGGGCGCGGGCGGTGTAGAACTTTTCGGGTGCGCCGGGTAGTGGGTGGATGCGGAGGGTTTGTTGGCGGATGAGTTCGGCGACGGCGTCGGCTACGTGGATCACGCGCCCTCCTTCGGCTGGTCCACCAGCACCTGGTCGCCGAGAACCTGAACGGCGTGGTCTGCTGCTGCGGCCAGCTCCTGGCGTATCCGGGTGATCGGCCCGCCTGCCCGCGTGGACTGGTAGGCGTCGACGGCCTTGGCGAGAGCGGCGAGCACGAGGCGGTCTCGAGCGTCGGCCTCCGTCGGATACTCGGACGCCAGCGGGACGATGTCCGCTTCCACGGCCGCCTTCGCTGCTTCGACGACGCGTTCGGCGTCCGCCAGCCGACGTTCAGCGGCGATGGAGCGGGACAGGAACGCCTTCTCGGCCGCGTGCACTCGGTCGATGACCACGATGGCCTCAGCGAGATTGGCCTCGGCTTCCGCCAGCCGGGCAGCGAGAGAGTCCCGCTCGGCCTTGACCGTCGCGTAGCGGACGTGTTGGCCGTGCTCCCGGTACACGTCGGTGGCGCCGAGGTGGTTGCGAAACAGCATCGACCAGCCGCCGCAGGAGCAGCGCAGGGCGAGGCCGGTCTCGTCTTCGGCCGCGATGTGGGTGTCAGCCGTCATGGTCGGTGTCCTCCTGGGCGGGGAAGCGGAACGTGTAGTCGACCGTTGTGGGCCGGCAGCGTTTCGGGTCGTGGGGCAGGCAGTCGTGGCGGCGTTCGAGCCACAGGCCGTAGCCGCCTGCGCCGACCAACAGCCCGCCGATGGCGGCGATAACCGCCAGGGTGATGATCACGCGGTGTCCTCCTCGGTCGAGATGGCGGCCCACGGGCCGAACTGGACCTCGCGCCGAAGCACGGTGCCGGGGATGTCGTAGCCCTTCCGGACGCGGAACGCGATCTCGCCCTCGGCCAACTCGCGGCGTAGCAGTGGCGCGGTCCACGTCATGAAGCCGCCCTCGTCACGGGGATGCCCGACGGTCCACTCCTCCCGCGTCTCGCCTCCCGGTGGCAGCAGCAGGCCGGCATCAGCGCTGACTTGCAATGCCGCGCGGGCCGCCTCGCGGTAGCTGCGCCAGACCTCGTCCACGTCGTCGTAGCGGTACCGGTCCACGGCGGCGATGGTGCGGGCCACCAATTCCTCGGTTTCGTCCGTCCACCGCGCGCTCACGGCGCCTCACCGGTGCCGTCCACAACCTCGGTGAGAACGACAACGGCGCATCGGAACGCACCCGCTTCGTTCTCGTCGATCGCCGGGTCTAGGAAGGCATCGAGCTCGTCGTCCTCGTCGTCGTTCGGGCGCCACACGTACCAGCGCCACTCGGGCTGCTTGGTCCGCGCTCGGACGTACGCCGCCCACTCGTCCTCGACGTCGGCCCGATAGCGGCCGACGAACGGGTCGGTGTCGTAGCCGCCGTTGAGGAACCACTCCTCCTCCCACGCCTGCTGGATGACGAGGTCCCAGAACTGCTCGTCGGCGAGCGTTGCGAAGAACGGCTCACCTGGGCCGGGGTGCAGCACGACGATGCCGGGGCGGTCTGCGTCGGCGTCGCCGAACGCGAGGAACTCGGTTGGCTTCGGCTCGCTCATCGGTCGGTCTCCTGGGTGTCGGTGAGGGCGGGGGCGAGGGTGTCGGCGAGCGCGTTGAGGCCGACGTAGGCCAGGTGCTGATCCCAGCCTTCGATGTCGGCGGTGTCGGCCCAGTCGCCGCAGACGCACAGGTTGTTGCCCAGGGCGTCGGTCTGGTCGGTGATGTGGTGCCGCTCGGTGGCCTCGGCCACCAGGTCACCGGTTTCGGTGGCCCGCAGCCACTGGGCGAAGACCGCAGCGGCCGCGTCTGCCATGGCCAGTTCGACCTGCCGCTCCGAGTCCATGCCGGACGCCTCGAACGGTTTCGTGCTCAGCGCGTGGCCGATCGCGTCGGCGAGGAGGGTGCGGAGGTCAGGCATCGGTGCCTCGCACTGCGGTCACGATCTCGGCGAGGACGTGACGGGAGTGGGACTTGCCGACGTCGCCGGCATCCACGCCCCAGCCACACAGGCAGTTGCCGATGTCCCGACGCTGGTGGGCGATGACGACCTTGACGACCTCGATCGAGTCGAGGTTGGCGACGGCCCGTTCGTACCCGCGTCGCTCAGCAGCAGCCAGGGCGGGGGCCAGTGCGTCGAGAGCGACCTCGGTCAGCAGGTTGCAGTGGCAGTCGCCAACGGCCAGGTTCGGGATGCGCGGGCCGAGCGTGTGCAGCGCTTCGTGGAGTGGGCCCTTCGCGCGCTCGCGAATCGCGTCCAGGTCCAGGGGCTCGGTGCTCACGCCTTCCTCCCGTCGAGCACAGCCCGGCCGGCGTCGGTGAGCTGCCCGGGTATCCAGCGGTCCTCGTCGCGGGGATGGTTGGGTCGCAACACCCAGCCGGCGTGGCGCGCCTCGATCCAGCGGGAGGTCAGCCGGAAGCCCGACGGGTCGAGCGCCTGGCCGTACGCGTCGACGAGCACGTCGCCCTCGGCCACGGCCTGCAGCAGCGCCAGCCTCGTCTTCGTCGGAAAGAGCTCAGCCACGTCGTCTCCTCCAGGTCTTGTGGGTGGGTGTCCACACGGCGATCGCGGTGGCCACGGCGTTTTCGTCGAACGAGCAGCCGGGGATGTGTCGGCCCAGCGGGTGGGGCGGGTCGAGGGGTTCGCCGCAGTCGGGGCAGCGCATCAGGCGGCCCCCAGTTCGTCGAGCAGGGACAGCTGCCCATCCATGACGGGCGGCGGTTTGTCGACCTGCATGGCCTTGGCCCGTTCGCCCGGGTCGGTGGTGCGCCACTGCGCCAAGCGGCAGTAGTCGCCGGACATGTCGACGCTGATGCCGACCCGGCCGAGCGCCGACGCGACGAGCGCGGTTGTGCCGGTGCCGCCGAACGGGTCGAGCACAACGGCGGGGCGGGTCGGCGCGGTTGGTTCGGGGCACGCGCATGCGTAGCCGGAGACGGTGCGCGTGGTCTGGTGGCCGAGCGTGCTCCGCTTCGTTCCGCCGGTTATCGCGCCGTGGGTGGCATCAACCCGCTCGGCTGCCCTGCGCTCGGCTAGCGAGTAGTCGACATGCTCGCGGTCGACGTTCATTACCGGCCGTCGGCCCTCGCCGCACTCGACGCAGATGCCTGACGGCGACCAGCCGAGAATCAGCCGCCGCGGCCACTCCATCGGGAACGCCGCGAAGTGATCGACGCCGAGATCCTTCGGCACGGTGAGCGGCTGACTGGCGATCTCCCACACCGACCCGGGCAACTTGCCGAGCGGATTGTGCGTGCTCATGCTCGCCGAGTGGGCGAGGTCCATCCGTGCGTCACTGCGTGCCCTACGTCGGGCTGCGTGGTCTGACTGGTCAATGTGGGGTTCGCGGATCTCGTCGACCGCGGCGAAGTAGCGCGGCATCTTCGTCAGGTGTACCCAGTCTTCGTGCGAGCGCCGCACCCGATCCGTGACCGACTCGGGCAGGCCGTTGGGCTTGGACCAGATCAGAACCGCGCGGGCGATCAGGCCGAGCTCGTCGACGCAGGCGATGCGGTACCGCTCGGGCAGCAGCATCAGCGACTTGTTGCGAACGAATCCGCCGCCCGTCAGGCCCGCGCCGCGTTCGGTCAGCGGTCTACCCTGAGCGTTCTTCTGCTGCTTGCCGTCGCCCCTGTTGCCTTCGTAGCTGGCGTACTTGTCGCCCAGGTTGACGAAGATCGACCCGGACGGTTTGAGGACGCGCATCCACTCCCGCGTGCATTCGACGAGAGCCGCGATGAACTCGGCCGGTGTTGCCTCGCTGCCGATCTGGCCGGCGTAGTGCTCGCCACCGTCGGTGTAGGAGCGCAGCGCGAAGTACGGCGGGGACGTGACGATCAGGTCGACGGACGCGTCGGGCAGTGGCAGGTTGCGCGCGTCGCCGCGGATAACGAAGGCAGCGACGTGGCCGAGGTTGTTGGGCATCAGGAAGCCTTTCGCCGAATAGGAACGACGTTCAGGTGATTCCTGCATTCCGTGCCAGAGATCTCATCGAGGGCGAGGGTGAATTCTCCCCGCTCGTAGCAGACGAGACAGAATCCATTTCCTTTCCCGGTTTCGTTCGCGCGCGCAACCGTAAGGGCCGTATCAAGATCAAGAGCTATCTCCTCGGTAGGTTCCTTGGGGTTAGATGGTTCCTCTTGGTTCCTTAGGGGGTCCGCTGGTGTCCGCAGTTCGGACCCCTGGAGACCGGAGTCCGTTTTATTCCGGTCCCTGGAGACCGGAACTGCGGTCTCCAGGGACCGGGGTACGGGCGCCTTGACGGGCGCCTCCAATCGAAGACGGTAAGCGCCAGTCGTGCCCCGCTTGGCTGCGGTAATTCGCTCAATAGCGCCGACCTCGAGCAATTCAGAAATAGCGCGGCGCACCGTTCTATGGGCGGCCTCATCCGTCCCGCCACGCTCGGCGCGAAGGGTCATTGCCAGCAGATCTCGACCGCCGTAGTACATGCCGGCAGAACGGCCTTTAACGTCGGCGTCAAGGGCGGTGTGGGCCATGCGCACGAGCACCCGGAACGCGCGATCGCTGATGTGGGGCGCCCAGCGCACCAACACCAGCGACACGAGCTGAGCGCCCACTAAGCACCCTCCCCGAGCTTCCTCGCGTCGATCTCGGCCGCCGCGTCGCTGGTCGGCCTCAGATCGTGTACCGGGTTGTCGCCCCGCTGGTCGCACTCCCCACAGATCGGCACGTTGTCGTGCGTGTACGAGCCGGAGTTGATGCAGACGTGAACCCGTTTGCGCCAGTCACGCGGCTGACGGGGCAGGCCCTTGCTCGGCTTGGCCTTCGGGAACTGGGAGCGACTCACGCGACATCCCGCGCCCAACCGAGAGCGTCGGCGCGGATGCGCCTGATCGTCCGGGCGTGTACGCCGATCAGCTTCTCCGTGACGTGAACCGAAACGCCTCGTCGGGCCAGTCGCTTCACCGCCGCAGCCTTCTCGAGGCGATTGAGTTGGATCGCCTCACCGCGGCAGGCCCGCTCGACCGCAATGTCGTCGACGTACTCGCGGTTCTCGACAGCCTTGGCCGCCCACCGCTTCGCGAACCGGAACGTTGCCTCCGTGGTGGGTGCGACCGCGCCGAGCGTGAACGTCAACGCCCACTGCTCCTGCTCGGTCAGGGCCCGGTACCAGTCGGCAACGTCGTCCGGGTCGTGCAGGCGGATGCGGCCGGCGAACTCGAGCGCCAGCTGGGCGATGCGGTCCTCGTCGATCATTCGGCCACCTCATCCGGCGTCCACTCGACGTACGGCGCCTTCCCCCGCGTCATCTTCGGCCCGGTGAGCCGCCAGTAGACGACCTTCCCGGGCGCGGGCCGGTGTGCGAGCAGGGGCACGGCTCCGACGGCTTCAGCGGCCTTGTGGAAGGCGTTCCACTCGCCCGGGTCGAGCCGGCCCGAGGTCTTGCACTGCACCAGCACGACCTGGCCGGGCTTGAGCGCCACGAGGTCTGGTTCGCCGTGCGACCCGGCCGAGCGGACAACCAGGTAGCCGTCGTCCCGCAGGAGGTCGGCCACCTTCCGCTCGAACCGGGCGCCGTTGGCGTAGTTGGTCACGAGGCATCAGCCGGCTTCACGACCTCCGGCCACGCCCGCTCGTCGACGACCTCGCCCTCGACCATCTCCTGCGAGTCGGCCGGCGGCGGCGGAAGCTCCCGCGCCTCGGCCACCCGGTTCGCCTCCGCGCTGGCCCGCAGCACCTCGCGCCGGTATTCGGCCGACGTGGGTACCCACTTCTGCAGCTGCCGGACCGCCGACTTGAGCCACATCGCAGCCTCGTGGTTGCGCCACGGCGAGTACTCCGAATCGGCGCCCTGCGACGACGCCTTGATGCGCAGGATGTCGTCGGCGTTCAACTCGACCACCCGGGACACGGCGCCGTCCTTCATGCGGGCGTACGCGTAGGCGCCGACGAGCGGGCCGCGTTCGGCCTCACGCTGGAACGGCGGGTACTCGTGCACCGGCACGTCGTCGACGCCGCGGGTGTAGCGGTACCGGTCGTTCTGCCGCACCACCTCGGCGATGACGGAGGCGACCGCGCCGGCCCGGTAGATGAGTTCGATGTGGCCCTGGTAGCCGACGATGCCGAGGATCTCGAGCCGGCCCTTCACCTTGCGGGGTGTCAGGTAGTACTGCTCGGTGCCGGGCTCGAGGCCGAGGCGGGCCGCGTCGAGGAGGGCGGCGAGGAAGACGCCCGGGTTGTTGGCGGCGGCCTGCTCGAGCTCGAACGCGCCGCCCTGGTCCCGCTTGCCCTTGCGCAGCGCGCCCTGGGCCAGCCGCACCCACGTGTCGGCCTTGACGTGCGAGGGCAGGACGGAGGCGAAGTCGTTGGTGTACGTCTTGATGAGCGCGATCGGGCTGTTGTCGCGCTTGGCGACCGCATCCGAGACGGTCTGGGTCATGACTTCTCCTTGGGAGGCTTGGCGGGTGTGAGGTAGTCGCGGCGGTGGGCGGCCTTCAAGACCGTCGACTCGGCGACTTCGCTGACGGTTCGGGTGGCGACCTTCCGGCCGGCCGGGGTGACGGCCCGCTTGGCGCGGCCCATCTGGTCGCGCAGCAGGATCTCGTAGCGGGCCTTCGCCTTCTCGGCGGTCTTGTAGGCGCGGCAGGCCCGCAGATAGTTCGCGGCCACCCGCTCGTTGACCTCGGCCTCGGTGTCGTCCAGGTCGGGGTGCAGGCGCTTGACCGCGGCGAGGGTGGCGTGGTGGTCGTCCAGCGGCGGCGGGTCGCCGGCCTCGATGCGGTTCATGAACCGGCGCCCGGCCTCGACCATGACGTTGATGTCGCGCCGGTCGCGCAGGATCGGGTATTCGCGGTAGTCCGACCCTCCGATGAGGACGGCGACCACGACCCACTCGACGTCCACGACGGCCATCTGCCACTGCGCCTGGGCGCGGTAGTAGACCGGGATGTCGGCGGTGCCGTCCTCGCCCCACCCGTCGGCCGAGTGGGCGGTTTTCATCTCGAGCAGGCCGGAGATGTTGAGCGTCTTCCTGCCGATGTCCCAGACGTAGCGGTCCGGCGTGGCGAGCATCCAGGGGTAGATCGGGTTCGCCTCAAGCTCGCCGGGGCCGATTTCGAACTCGGGGTGGTTGTCGGCGAACTTGGCGGCAATCGCGGGCTCGAGGCGGTTGCCCCACTCCATGGCGGCCGACGCGCCGAAGTCCCAGCCGTTGACCTTCCGCCAGTAGAGGCTGAACGGCGACTCCCACGGGCTGATGCCGAGCACGGCGGCGATCTCGCTGGCGCCGATGCCCTTGCGCCGGGCGGCCAGCCACGCGTCGCGGTCGACGTCCGGGCTGAGGGTGGCGGTCACCGCTCCTCACGCTCAGCAGCCTCAGCCCGGCGCGCGTCCTCGGCTGTCTCGGCTTGAAGGTCGGCGTCGGCGACCTCATCGGGCGTCGGGTCGTCGATGACGAGGTGAAGGTTCATCGCCGCCTCCACAACCGCGAGAACCAGCCAGCCGGGCGCACCGGCACGACCTGATCCATTGGCTGGACGACCAGGACCAGCCGTCGTCCGTCGGTGTCGTGGAGCACCACACCGAGTCCGGTGTTGACGCTTTCCATCGCCGCGCCGTACAGCTGGATGGCCCGATTGACGATGTCGGTGCGGGTGTCGCCGGAACGTTCGTGCTCCGAGTCGAGCATGTCCACGGACCGCTGGATGAGGTTGACGGTTAGCTTCGTCAGGTTGTTCACGCCGCCACCGCCCCAACCAGCTCCAGCGACCCGCAAGGACACGCGCAGCCAGGACATCCGGCGTGCGCCGGTTCGCCCTCTTCGGGTGCAGCGCAGTGCGAGCACGGCTCGCTGAGGTCGGGGTTGCGTGCGGCGATGAGCCAGAACTCACCGGTAGGGCTCGCCCACCGTTCCTGCTGCTCAGTGGTGCCCTCCGCGTAGCCGAGGCGGCCACCGAGCTCGCCGCCCAGCTCGGCCACCGCCGGTGCCGGAACAGGCACGAGCCCGGCGACGATCGGCACTACCACGGGCGGTGTCTCCTCGACCGGGGTGAGCACCACCCGTGGCGGCGGCAGGGCGGCGGTGAGCCGCTCCGTCTCCTTCTCCATGCGGCAGGCCTGCTCGTCGCGGGCGAAGTCGAGCGCGATCGAGCCCAGCGGCAGCAGCGCGAGCCCGGACAGGATGAGCGGGGCAAGGGTGGCGATCATCGACCGCCACCCCGTTTGCTCATGGCGGCGGCTATGCCGACGATCACGACGATCGTCAGGCAGACGGTTACAACGCAGGCGACGACGGCTTCTGGTCCGGTCACTGGATTTCCTCCTCGATGTCGATGCCCGAGATGAGCAGCGCCAGGTTGGCGGCCACGTCGGGTAGCTCGTCGGCGATGGTGAAGAACTCCTCGTCACGTACGGCGTCGGGCAGTTCGACCACCCGCTCGTACATGGCCTCCCGCTGTGCGGCGCGCACCCGGCCCGCAGCGGTGTGCCGGCCCCGGGTGGGGTGGAGGACGCACCACAGCCACAGGAAGGCGGCGAGCAGGACGACCCACCCGACGGCGACGGTGAGGACGATGCCGACGAAGGCGCTCATCTGTTTCCGCTCCTCTCCCGCCACGTCGTCTCCGACATGCGGTACAGCTGGTCGTGGACGTCGCGGTTGTCGCACTCCGGATCAGGGCACCAGCGGCACACCTGCGCGTCGACGGCCTGGACGGCGTAGCCCTCGACGCCCTCGGGGAGGGTCGGGCAGTCCGGGGTGAGCAGCGCGGCCGCGAGGCCGGCGAGGTCGGGTTCGGTCTTCTCGTCGAACACTTCGCCGGCCGCCGCGTGGAGCAGGTCGGCGAAGCACTGAACGTGCAGCAACTGAATGGGGTCGAGCAGGCGCAACTGGGCGAGGGCGGCGTCGCGTTTGCCCTGGACGGTGAGCGACCAGGCGGCGTTGGCGCGGGCGGCCGCATTGGGGTCGGTGGCGAGGCTCATTTCCGGTAACCTCTTCTCGTCTGGCGCTCCCGCTCGGCGACGAACCAACTGCGGGAGCGCTATTCGTTTTCTGGGCTTAGGTGGGGCGGTCGCCTGGCCCTCCCCGGTTCGGCGACCGCCCCCGTCCGCGCTGCGCCGGTGAGGGTCGGCGGCTGCGCGGGGTCAGGTTCGTTTCGGCAGCGGTTGCGGTGGGGGCTGACGCGGCTGCGGCGGGGGCGGCGGGGGTCGGGTGGGCTGGGGGTGGGTTGGGCCGGAGGGGCGCGGGCCGGGGCCGGGCGTCATGCGGCGGCCCGCTGAGTGCGCCGCTTGCGGCCGACCGGCTCGGCTACGTCCACGTTGTCCGGGATGAAGCGACTGACGGGCTGGCCGAGAGCGGTTGCGATGACCACCAACTCGTCGGCGTGGATCGCGGCTTGGTGGGTCAGTCGCCGGGACACCCAGTACTGCCGCTTGCCGAGCCGGTCGGCGAGTTCCTGCTGGGTGATCTCCTGCTGTGCGAGGTAGTTGCGCACCTCGTCGGCGATCCTTCGTCCAAGAGCCGTAGCCATGCCCGAACGATATTCGGCATAGCGTAAGCCGTCAAGCTCTGACGTGAGAAGTTGCATAGGGGGTTGCGCCTATGCGCTGAGCGCATAAGCTATTGCGCATGGCTATCGATGTAACGACCCGGCCACTCACGGAGCTGGTGGCCGAAGAGATCCGCGTGCTCATGCTCAGGCGTGGCATCAAGGGAGCCCGGCTGGCAGAGGCCCTGGGCGTATCCGCAGCGTGGGTGTCGTATCGCCTCAACGGACAACAGGCGATCGACCTCAACGACCTCGAGCGCATCGCCGGGGTCCTGGAAGTCGACGCCGTTGACCTAGTGCGCGCCGCCATCGGTAGCACTACTCTGCGGTACCCCGACGCGCACATTCCGCAGCCGCGACGGCCGCGTGATTCCCGCCCCTCCGGTCGCTCCGATAGCCACGCGCCGCGCGATGGACGGCCACGCCGAATTGGTCAGACATATGCCGCGAGTCGAGTAGCCAGTTGACCACTCCTCGGCGACGAACGGGTGAAAGACACCTGGCAGGGACTGACACATCCGCGATCCGTGAGCACGATCACACGATGAGTGAACTGGTTCACGTCCACCTCGCGCACTTACGCGCCGGTGGCTACAGCAAAGTCACCGTCGACAGTGCTGAACGGCTCCTCGAGCACGCCGACGCATTCCTCCCCTACGGGCTCGACGAAGCCCACCCCGACGAACTCGCCGACTACCTCGCCCACCCCGACTGGTCCGCCTGGACCCGCTCCACGTACTGGAGCCACCTCGACCGGTTCTACAACTGGGCAGTCCGCAACGACGAACTCGACATCAACCCCATGCACCGGCTCATCCGCCCCAAGGCCGGCGAGTCCGTCCCCCACCCCGTCACCGACGCCGAGCTCGCGGCCGCCATCGAGAAGTCTCCCGACCAGCCGTGGCGCCTGGCCGTCTACCTCGCCGCGTACGCCGGGCTGAGGGCCAGTGAGATCTGCCGGCTACGGCGCGAGGACTGCACCCCTGACAGCATCACCATCCGGGCCGGAAAGGGCGGCAGGGACGCGTACGTGCCGATGCACCCGCAGTTGTGGCCGCAGATCGAACACCGGCTGTCCGGGACGCTGGTCCGCGGCGTCCGCGGCCGGGAGGTCACCGGCCAGGCCCTGTCCAACCGGCAGCACAAGCACTGGCAGCGCATCGGCCTACCGGACGTGCACCTGCACCGGTTCCGACACTGGTACGGCACGACGCTACTGGCCAACGGCGCCGACCTGCGCACCGTCCAGGAGCTGCTTCGACATAAGTCGATCACCAGCACCCAGGGTTACACCTTGGTGGTGAGCGAGCAGCGCACGAGTGCAATCAGAACGCTGCCCGCTCCCGCGACGAGCCCCCAAAAGAGCGTTGCCGCGTAGCGCATTGTTACAGACCGGGCCCCCAACTAACACCGCTAGTTGGGGGCCCGCTGCGAGAAGACACCTAGGTGCCCGGCTCGGCGACGTACACGCCCCGGCCGGGCTGGGAGACGGTCAGTCCGCGCTCCCGCAGCAGCCGCAGAGCGGACTGGGCGGTCGTCACCGAGCATGAGTAGATCTCGGCCAGCTGCCGGTAGGAGGGCAGCTGGGAGCCAGGTGGGTACTCCCCGCGGGAGATGCGCTCCGCCAGGTCTTCGGCGATGGCGCGGTAGGACAGGCGCGTAGGCGGCACCTTGCGAGATCGCTTTCTACTCCCAAGTCGACCTCGGGATTTGACCATGAACACCTTCCGTACTCAAGTAGCTACCGCACCTAGACAGCTAGGTGTCTATGTTTGTAGTGTAGGGGTCGGCCTCCCAAGTCGACGCGAGGGTAGGCCGGGCCGGTCGCGGCGTCGCCCCCCACGGGCGAGGGCTCGCGGCCGGCCACCCGCCGAGACCGGCGGTACACGACTTGTCTCTGTGCCGCCGGGGCGAGGAGCCCCCATGAATGACATCGACCGCCCAGGCTGGCGCCGCCGCGCCATCGAGGTACGCGACGAGCACGCCGACGGGAAGCGCTGCGAAGAGTGCCCGGCCGAACCTCTCGCCGAGGCCGGCCGGTGCAGGAGGTGGGCGACGTGGTTCCCGGTCATCGCCGAGCTGAAGGCCGGGCGCTAGAAGCCGATCGTGTTCACCCGGCGGACCTGGTCGGGCAGCGTGAACAGGTCGATCATCCAGCCGATGAGGAATCCGCCGAGGGTGAACAGGTAGAACAGGCCGCGGCCGACGTGGCCGAGGTAGAACTGGTGGCCGCCGATCAGGCCGAACACGAACCACAGCGCGTACGCGACGCCGGTGGACTTGTTCTTGCCGGACGTGAGGCGCACGGGCATGGGCGCGGAAGGCATCGTCATGGCTCGCAGGGTGGCAGACGGGCGCTAGTGATCGCCCTCGGCTGATCGGCGGAAGTTGGCTCCCTTGCCGGGCCGGGCCTTCATGGCCCCGTCCAGCTCGGCGGCGTAGTAGAGCGGCGTGCGGCCGTCGAGCTCGTCGGGCACCTGATCCAGGGCGAGCCGGCTCAGCGTCTTGCGCATGGTGGGCACGGTCATGCCGTACCTGGCCGCGGCCTGGGTGGTCGTGAGGACCAGCTTGCCTTCGTAGGTGATTCGTAGTCCTGCCATGGCGTGATGGTACGTCGCGCGTGCGTGTCAACCCGTACGTCTCGCTAGTGTGACTAACATCACATCCCTAGTCCTATCTCAGGCTTGCGTATGTCACGCTAGCGAGGCATACTTAAGGGAGAGCAAGACGTTGACAACTCCAGAAGCACAAACCACTAGCCAGGAACCGGGACCCCGCGAGGGGCAGCAGGAGGGCTATCGGGAAAGACCCCACCAGCGCGTGGGTTGAACCACCGCCCCGAGGCAGACGAGAGCGCAGCGCGAAAGCGCGCGGCCGGCGCCCGGGGCCACGGACTGCAAGGTACTGCCGGATGCGGAGCCTGGACGATCACCGAGGCGTAACGCGCACCGCAGCAGGGTTCGATCCCCTGCGGGTTCCACGGACCCCTCCACAAAGGAGGCGAGGCCGAGGATGCCACCATGAGCGACACCGAGACGACCTATCCGCCACTGTTCGCCTCGCCGCGCCGCGTGCCGCAAAACGGTACGTGGGAAGGCCAGATCCCTACCGACCAGTTGTGGCTGTACCTGAACACGATCGAGATCGCCCACTGTCACGACAGTTACGGCGAGCCCGACGCGTGGGGAAAGCTGCTCTGGATCTCGGAAAGCCCCTTCCAGGGCTGGGACGTCTGGCTGGGGTGCGACCGGGAGTGCAAGCTCCAGTCGTGCTTCGGCGAGACCGAGTACGAGGTGCGGATGATCTGACCGACAGCTCAGGAGCGCGGCGCCACCGGGCGTACGCAGCAAAGCACCGCGCTCCACGCAGCAATGCAGGCCTAGCCGCTGAGCCTCAATCAGCGCCCTAAGAACCCTGCGGGTAACCAAGGGTTGTAGGGACTCCGCCGAATCCGGATAGGGAAGGCCGCCGAATAGGGCCGAGGGAAGCCGCCGCACCGGGCTTAGGGATCTCCGCCGAATCGGGGGGAGCGCGCCGGGGCGGCATCCCCGGCACCTACAGCTCCCGAGGCCCCCGGGTCCCGCTCAACTGGGCGGGAGCCGAGGCCCTCGGGCCGAACGTGTCGCCGCCCACACCGAGGGCGGCCCGTCAGGTGAGGAGCCCTGATGAGTGACACCACCCGCATTAACCCCTGGCGTCGGCTTGCAACTGCTCTCAGCTTCGTGCTGGTGGCCGGCGTCGCCGCAGCAGTGAGTTACAGCCACATCAGGGATGTGGCCCTGTACGGGCACCAGTCTCCACTGATTGCCCACCTCATTCCGCTTTCGATCGACGGCATGATGCTCATCGCGACCCTAGCGATGGCCGAAGACAAGGCGGCCAACCGGCACCCCCGCGGTTGGGCTCGGAGCGGCTTCTGGTTTGGCGCGGCCGTTTCGGTCGCGTGCAACGTGGCCTCTGTCGTCGTGGAGTACGGCGTGCAGTGGCTCGCAATCGGGATCTCGGGGCTCGCCCCGGTCCTGTTGCTTTGGGCCATTGAGATCATGGCCCGGCCGGGCAAGCCCCGCAAGGAGGCCCCGGTCAAAACCCAGCCGACGCCGGAGACGGTGGCCGAGCTGGCGCAGCCGTACTACCCGGATGCTCCGGTGTCCCCCGCTCCGCGGATCGGACGCCCGCCCATCGACACCGAGATTAGGCCCTCGGGTGAGGTGGTAAACGTCGACACCGGTACGCCGGTTTCGAAGAGCACGGCGCAGCGTCGCCGCAAGGTGAACGCCTAGCTTGGTCGGACCTCCCGGTCCGGCTAGCCGGCAGGTACGGTGAAGTGGAGCCCGAGAGCGTTCTAGCCGGACGTTCTCGGGCTCCCCCCTTTTTTTGACCATACAGTCCACTGTGGACGGTCAAAATGATTGGCTGATCTGCGCAGACTTTTGACCCCAGACCAAAAAGGCCCCGGCCACGCTCCGATGTGGAGCGTTGGCCGGGGCCCTTTCTGCGTTCAGGTCGGGATCAGTCCCAGCGCCACCCGCTGGCCGGGCACTCCGTTGCCGGCCCCCAGTAGCCGCCCTTCGGGAAGTAGGTCCGGGCAATGACGTTTCCGCTGAACGTCAGCGTGCCGAGCACCGGCCCGCCTGTACTGGTGCCGCAATACACAGTCCAACCTCCGCCGGCCATCAGGTTGTCCACGATGGACACGTCCCGAATGGGCGAGGTGTTGGTGGACATCAGAATGGCCGACGTCTGGGCGTACGGGACGCGGATCGTGTTGTGCCGCAGCGTGATGTTGCGCCCGCCGTCGGACTGGAAGCCGTCAAAATGCGGCCCGTCCGCCGGGCCACCGGCGGGGATGTCGCAGAACGAGTCGACGATGACGACGTTGGTGCCGGTGTGGGCGCAGTCGGAGCCGCCGTGGAACCACACCCGGCGGGCGGTATAGCCGTCGAACGCGATGCCCTTGGTCTCCCAGCCGGTGAGGACGATCTCCACGTCCTCGATTACCACACCGCTGCGGTTGAAGGACCGGACGACGTAGTGCTCGCAGTCACCGCCGGCGCCGATTCGCGAATTGCGAATCGTGACGTTGTTGGCGTTGATGATCAGGCAGCCGCGGATGTCGAGGCCGTCGATCACCGTCCCGGCGACGTTGACGGTGCGGTCGCCCTGGTGCACGGTCAGCGCCGTCCCCGCGGGTACGCCGGTGTTGGTGGCGTCGGGCCAGCCGCACGCTGAGGGCCTCGGCATGCACCCGGTCTGCGTCGGACTCGGCGTGGGCGTGCTCGTCGACGGGCTGGGCGTGGGGCTCGCTGGAGGTGTCGTCGGGGCCGCTGTAGTGGTCGTGGGCGCGACGGTGGGCGACGGCGGGACCGTAGGACTCGGCGACGGTGAGGCCGCCTGCGTGGCGCTGGGGGTCGGCGTGGGGGTGCCTGCGGCGATGGGGTCGCAGTCGATGTTGATGCCGCCGTTGGCCTTGTCCGCCACGAGGCATTGGTGGGTGTAGGAGCCGGCCACAGCGGCGTATGCGGCACCGCCGAAGCCGAGCAGCAGCGACGCGATGAGGCCGAGGCTGAGGGCCTTCTCGCGGCGGCTCAGGGCGTGGAAGCGGCGGGGTGCCGCGTGCCTACTCATAGGGTCTCCTTCGTGGCGTTCGGTACGCCCCAGATCAGAGCGAGCGCACCGATCGCGGTGGCCGCGACCGCCACCCACTCCTGGCCGGTGATGAGCCCGTCAGCCAGGGCGGTGCCGAGCGCACCGAGCCCGGCCGTCACAGCGCCCACGATGGCCTTGGCGTACTTGTCCATCAGCTATCCGCCTTTCAGCGCGATCAGTAGAAGTGCCACCACCGCCGTAGCGATGGCCGAGAACACCGCGCCGATCGCCAGCCGGCGGTTTGCCGCGGCGCCCGCCTCGGCCGCGTCGCGGTCCTTCTCTAGCGCAGCCACCCGGATCTCCATGGCGGCCTGCTCGGCCCGGTACACGTCGGCCCGCAGGAGTTGGCCGACTGTCGAGCGGAACTCCAGCCGAAAGTCGGCAATGTTTCGAGCAATCTCGCGTAAGGACATGTCATCGTCGGGGAGCGGCATCATCGTCAGCTGATGAGCCGCTGTGCCTGCTCGTCAGCCACGGCGTCGGCGATCTGCTCCGCCGAGGGACCGTTGCCGCCTCCACCGCCGGAGACGAGCGCGGCCGTGGCCCGGTACAGGCCGGCGATGTCGACGAGCTCGACGTGGCCGTCGCCGAACGTCTGGTTGACCTCGTTGGCGCCGACCGACCAACCCGCGATGACGTTGGCCAGGTTCAGCAAGATGCGGTTCTGTTCGGGTGACACGTCGTCCTCCACTCCGGTCAGGATCTGTTCGGCCCGGGCCAGGATGGCGCCGCGCTGGTCTTTGATCGGCTGGCCGGGACAGTCGGGGTGTGATCCCCACGCCGAGCCGCCCATGCCATGCCAGCCCAGGCCGAAGCCCGACGGCGAGTCGGTGGTCTGCAGCGGCCAGCCGTATTCGCGCACGCCGCGGGCGTACAACTGGGCGCACGCCTCAACCTGGCCGGCGGTCAGCGGGTTACCGGAGTAGCCCTCGTTCTCGACGGAGATCCAGTGGCCGTTGCCGTTGCCCTGTGTCCACGCGGTGACGTCGGTGTCGACAAGTTGGCCGATGTGACCGTCGGCGCGGGTGGCGAAGTGGAACGAGACGCTGGAAACCGGGTTCTTGCCCCACGAGATGGAGCCGGCGTAGGAGCCCTGCATGATGTGCAGCACCAGACCGCGCTGCTCGACCATCGACCCGGACTGGTTGGGCGTCGGGCCTTCCCACACTGCGATGTCAGACCAGCGCGCCATGATGCCTCCCTAGGCGGTGTCGAAGTCGAAGTGGATGACCGCCGAGTCGCCCGTGGCCCACGTCATCGGGGCGGCCGACGTCCACACGGCGTTCGTGGACGCGGTCAGGGGAACGATGTATGCCAACCCCGGAAGGCTGGACTTGGCGGTGATCAGCCCGATTGCGGCGAACACCGCGGCGGACCCCGTGTCGTGCGCCCTACCGATGCACACGTTCTCTCGAGCGGACGTGAACGGCAGGTCGAAGTAGTAGGTGCCGGTGCCGAAGGTCGACGAGGAGCCGATGGTCAGCTCGATGATTCCGTTGACGTGCTTGCCGGTCCGGCGGTAGCCGCCGGTGATGGTGCCGTTCACCAACGCTGGCTGGGTGCCCGTGGACCGCCACACGGGCACGTAGGACGTCAGGGCGGCAGTCTGCGCCGTGGCGATGTCGGCCAGCGTCTGCTGGTCCACGCCGCGCAGGTGCGCACCTGCCGTGAAGGGGGGGACGGTTCCGGTCCAGTCACCCATCAGAGCCCCAAGACCAATGCATCTTCAACCTCTATCCGTGTGCCTGCCGTGTGGGACTTGGTGACGCCGTTTTCCGACCGGGCGGAGACGGTCATCGTCTGGAACCCGCCGGCCAGTGCCACGACGGCCGAGCGGGAGATGGCCGACCCGGCGGTGGTGACCACAAAGGACGACCCGGCGGCGACGAGGGCCGGGGTGGTGTCGATCCGGTACGCCCACGTGATGCCCTGGTCGGAGCCGGTTGTGGTGTCCGGCTCGCCGATCTCGGTGAACCCGGACGGCGAGACGACCGACGTCCAGTCGTCCTGCTTCCAGGCGATCGCCAGCACCACCTGGCCGGGGTAGGGCGTGACCGACAGCGCCGGGATGGCGATGTCGAGCGCCGACGCGTTCAGCTGAGACTGGCCGGCGAGCACGATGTCGGCCAGGTCGTCCAACGTGATCGGCATGTTGCGGAAGGCGCACATCTGCGCGCTGGTGTCGGCGTTGGCCGCCCCGCCCGTGAAGGTGATGGTCGGGTTCGACTCGGAGCCGCTGTGCACCTTCGCGAACAGTTGCATGTTGTCGGTCGCCCCGTCGCCCGTCATCCGCAGCCGCGTGTACCCCGACGGGGTGTCCGGGTAGCCGGTGCCGGAGTTGCGGATCGCGGCGAGGATCAGCAGCAGGTCGTTGGCGGCCACCCCGGCCGGCAGGCTTGGCGTAACGGAGGCGTTGTTGGCGTGCGCCACCGTGCCCGTGGCGACGAACGTGGCCGGCGTGGTGGTGATGTTTGACGCGGTGACGACCTCGCCGCCGAGGCGCACATCAAGCGGCAGGTCGCTGTCAATGTCGGTCGTGCCCTGAAGCGTCCACGTCCGGCCGGCCGCGTCGGCGAAGCTGGTCGTGCCGGGCGCCTGCGCGCTGAAGTCCGGGTTGGCGGCCGCGGAGCCGGCGATGCCGTTCAGGATCTGGGCGGCATGAACGATCCCAACGAACAGGCCGTTGACGCCGGCGTTCCTCCCGCCGACAGCCCCCTCGGCCGTGGAGTTGAAGATGGACGTGACCGCGCCGATCACGGGTGCGCCCAGCTGCGTCCACGAGCCGCTGATCGTCGGCGCGGTGTAGAACGTGGCCGTGCTCCCGGCGGCGCCGTTGTTGACGTCCAGCGTGGCGCGGATAGCCAGCCGGCTCGAGTCCGTGGGCACCGCGACGGACGACGTCAGCGGAACCGTGTCGGCACCGGTAGTCGACCAGGACAATGTGATGAAGCCTGAACCGTTGAGGTCAAGGCGGTAGCTGCGCTGGGCCCCATTCCACTTGGAAAGAAATGTGGGCGTGCCCGTGTTCCAGGTGGCCGCGTCCATCGTCACGTCAACCGCAAGGTCGATGTCGCCGACGATGTCCAGCGCGGCATTGTCCGGCGTCGACGCGTAGTTGCCCGACGTACCGGGCAGGGCCAGGCCCGTCAGGAAGATGGTCCAGCGGAACGCGTTCGGGTCGAACACGAGCGACAGGTCGTCGGCGTCAATCGCGGCCCGGAGAGCGGCCGGGGTGTCGCCGGTCAGGCGGGCGCTGTGGGCACCGTCCTCAGCCGGGGTGTCGGCCAGCTCGCCCATCTCCCACGGGTCATACGGTGGGGCGTTCAGGTCAGCCGACCAGCCGCGGTGCCGAATCGTCTCCTGGTAGCCCTCGACCGCAAGCCGGACCAGGTCCGTCGGGTGTTCGGTCAGGTGGTTGTCGCGGTCGACACGGTCACCCAGTTCAACGGCGAGCCAGTCGGGCAGCAGATCCGACGGGTTGGCGCCCAGGTCGAGCGGCACGTCGGCATAGCGGAGGCCGGACACGGTGCCCTCGTGAACCAGCCACGATGCCTGCTGCAAGGTGTCGGCGTCAGTCTCGACGTTGATGGTGGCCGAGTCGTCAAACAGGCCGAAGCGTGCCGCGTGTGCCTCGTCCTGGTAGGTGCCGGCCGCGCCGCCGGGCCGGCGCACAGTCCATTCGTTGCGGATGCGCTGGTCGTTGCGGATCGGTGTGAGCACGTCGGCCTGGGTGCCTGACGTTGTCCGGTACGTCGACAGGTCGACGGTGAGGACGGGGTCGAGGTTGAGTCGCTGCGACGAGGCGCGGTACGCCAGACCCCACGTTGCCCGGGACTCGGTGAGCAGCCCGTGGTCGGCGGTTTCGGCGTCGAGCAGCACACCGACAACGTCAGTGGCCGGCTGGGGGCCGAGCGCCACGCTGGACGTGGCGGTGGTGGTGAATCTGATGTTCTCCTCGGCGCAGTTGCGTTCCATGCGCTCGTGCGCCTGCTCGCCGGCGTAGCCGTCGGCCGCCAGGTAGGTGTCGGCGGTCGTACGCACCGGCGTCCAGATGGCCAGGTGGCTCACCGAGTCGATGTCGGCTGCCTCGTAGTTCCCCACCGCCCCGTTGATGCTGACGCCCTGAGGCTGGCGGAGCGTATACGGGGTGGCGATGAAGTGGCGCTGGACTCCGTCGACATACCAACGCATGTTGATGAAACCGAGATTGGGGGTGTCCATTTCGAGTCGCAGCCGCAGATGCCTGGTAGCGCCGAGAACAATCTGCGAATAGGCGTCGACCGGGGAGCCCAGGTTCGGGGCGCCGTCGATCGCATACAGGAAGCCCCAGTGCATGACGCCACCGGTGCGGTAGGCGGTCAGCCCGAAGTGGGTTGCACCACCGCCGGCGCCGGTGTCGACGGCCAGGACGGTGCGGATGTCATCACTGGAAAACGCCTCCGAGACGCCAACGACCGCCTCGAACTCCCAGCTGCTCGTGGCTCCTGGCGTCACGCCCACCACGGCACCGCGGAGGAGGCCGCCGGAGGAGAAGTCCCACGCCCCGGCCGAGCCGGGCGCGACGAGACTGGCACCCCCGGACGGTCCGGTCGTGACGATCTCCAGCGGCGTACCGCCGACAGTCGCATTGGCCCGGGTCGCGTCCGGCCCGTCCTCGAGCCGCCAATAGGCGGTCGGCGCCGTTGACGCCGGGGACATGGTTGTGCGTTCCAGGGCGGACTTCGACCGGGCGCCCTGCCGCAGTCGGCGGAGAATCCCGGACGCGGTCACCTTCACGGCCGAAATGTTCACGCCACCGGGGCCGGGAACCATGACGGCGGTGATGTCGGAGATGTCGCCGGTGAACCGCTCGTACGGCGGCGACGAGCCGACGTTGTCCACCGCCACCTGCAGCGGGGCGCCGAGGTCCCAGTCCGGGTAGTACGTCGACGTGGCCAGCAGCGGCGTCAACGCGCCGTCGATGTTGCTCAGCCACAACGTGCACGCCCCGGCCTGGGCGGTCTTCTGCCCCTGACCGCGGCCGGTGCGCGCCGTGATCGGTTTGCGCATCAGGCGTGCCGACAGGTCCGTCGGCGTCCACGTGCCGGGGTCGGCCGACCGGTCAACCCCGAGATAGACGGTCACGACGATGTCGAGGTCGGTGTCAGGGAACGCCATCAGGCAGTCCCCAGCAGGCCCTGCACATCGCCGCCGTTACGCACCCGGATCGCTTCCTTGAACGCGGCGATGATGCCCTCATCGCCGCCCACGAACTCGATCTGAGTCGTCGGCGCTGCCGCCGGGGCAGCGCCACGCCCGGTGGCCGGCGCGAGCGCCACCGTGGTCGCCAGGGCGGCTTCGGCGGCGGTGTCCTCGATGCCCTTGACGTAGCCGGCGATCGAGTCCTCGCCGATGCCGGCGAACACCTTCGACGGCGACGAGATGCCCAGGCCGCGCTTCACGCCGGCGACGGCCGAGTTGAAGCCGTCGGCCAGGACCGACCCGACGTTGCCGATCGTGTTCTTGATGCCCTGCACGACGCCGTTGACGATGGCCCGGCCGATCTCAAACGCCTTCGCGGCGAGGTCGCCGGCGAAGTCGAGCAGCCGGCCGGGTAGCGACTGCACGGCCTCAATCACCCGGCCGGGCAGGCCTCGCACGAAGTCGAGGAACCGCTCGAACCCGGACACGGCGTTGGTCTTCGCGCCCTCGACGCCCTCGGTGAACAGCGTCTTGACGCGCTCCCACAGTTCGATCGCCAGTTGGGCCACGTTGGCCGGCAGGTCCCGGAAGAACGCGATCACCTTGCCGATGCCGAACCCGATGGAGAACAGCATTGCGTTGAGCGCCAGGCGTGCCGCCTCGGCCAGCCGTTCCGGCAGGTCCGACAGAAATGCGCCGATCTTGCCCGGCAGTTCGGCGAAGAAGTTGCCGATGGCGGTCAGTGCGGCGCCGACGATCTCCTTGGCCCGCTCGAAGATGGCCGGCCAGTTCGAGATGTCGGTGACGAACGCCAGGCCAGGCTTGGCCAGGTCGAGAAGCTTCTGGAACTTCTCGGCGATGAACGCCAGCGCCGGGCCGATCGCTTCGACGGCCAGGAACGACGTGAAGATCGCGATGAGCTTGATGAGCGGGCCCTGCATCTGCAGGAACATGACCAGCATGTCGGTGAGCGGCGGAATGAGCGGGATGAGCGCGATCAGCAGGTCGCCGATCGGCACAACCAGATCAGCGATCTGCGGCGCGAGCGTGTCGAGGATCGGCACCAGCCCGGAGGACACCAGCTTCTCGATGACCTGCGCCAGGATCGGGATGAGTGGCGCGAACGCCTCCACGATCCGGCCCAGCGCCTGCCCGAGCGGGATGAGCGCCGGCGTCAGTTGCGGGATGAACGTGGCGAACGCCTCGATGGCCGGACCAATAATCGGCACCAGTGCCTGGGACAGCACGCCGAACAGCGGCAGCAGCGTCGACAGGAGCTGGCCGAGCTGCGGCGCGATCTGGTTGATGGCGTCCCCGAGGATCGGCGTGACGTCCGTCAGCGACTGCTTGATTTCCGGGATCACCGGCTGGAACGCGTTGGTCAACGCGATTGCCATGGTGTCCTTGAACGTGGAGAAGACACCTTGCAGGGTCTGGGCCTGCTTCTCCATGGCCCCGGCCGCACCGGGGAACTGGGCCATGCCAGCGAGCAGCGCGTTGATGCCGGTGGTGGCGTCGACGCCGCCCTCGGTGATGAGGTCGAGCGTGTCGGCAACCGACAGGCCAAGCTGGGCGGCGATGGCCGCGTTGGCGTTGAAGCCGGGCAGGGCCTCGGCCAGCTGGAGGATCTCCTCCTGCGACACCTTGCCCTTGGACGCCATCTGGCCCAGCGACCGGACGACCGAGTCGATGTTCTCCTGCGAACCGCCCAGCACCGACACCAGGTCGCCGATGACCGTCAGGGTCGGGATGACCTCTTCGCGGACGATGCCGACCGACGTGCCAAACGCCAGGATCCGGCGCGAGGCGTCCGCGACGCCGGCGAACTCGAACGGCGTCTTGGCGGCGAACTGCTGCAGCTCGCCCAGGAACTGCTTGGCCACCTCGGCGGACCCGGTCAGGGCCTCGAGGCCGATCTGGGTCTGTTCGAGCGCCGCCGCCGACTTCAGGCCGAAGAACGCCAGCCCACCAAGCCCGATGGCCACGCCGGCGACCGCGGCCACGAGGCCCGTCTTCAGCAGGCCGCCGATACCGGCGAGGCTGCCTGAGATGGCGTTGCCCATGCGGGACCCGAACTGGCGACCGGCCCGGTCGCCGGCATCGCCAACAACCGGGTCGATCGTCAACAGTTCCTTGCGCAGCTGGGCACGCAGGCTGGAGGAGAAGCCCTTCAAAGAGGGCAAAATTGAGACAAATGCTTGTCCTACCTCCTCCGCGATGGCCGCTCACCACCAACCGCACGAAGGACGTTGGCCCGCGACAGCACGTATGCTGCCGCCGCCAACAGTCGGTCCGGATCATCATTGAAGTGGCCGAGGCCCACGTTGCAGTTCCGGCAGAGCAAGCCACGGACGCAGCGCCCGCACGATTCCGAGCCAGGGCAGCACCCGTGGTCGTGGTCGATCGACCATCGGTCGTACCCGGCACCAGGGCTATCGGTGCCGCAAATCGCACACCGATTGGAATGGATCTGTACCAACCGCTCGTAGCCGACTCGGTCGATCCCGTACCGTTCGACCGCCCGCCAATAGTTGAAGTGCTGGCGGCATAGCCCCTTGGCATGGGACGGCTCCGCGCAGCCCGACTCGGCGCATTCTGCGCCGGCGTTGACGTCCTGCGCGCGTGGGAGCCCGGCCCGCCTTGCGCGCGTGTAGTGGCGCTTACAGAACGATCGCGCCAGGGCGGGTCGGCTGCAGTCGACCTCGGAGCACGCCGCCTGAGTGGGGGCTACTCCGAAGTCACCCTGTCGCTTCCGCTCCGAGTAATGCCCACGGCAGAGCCCTCGCGCGAGGTGAACGCCCTGGCAATCCGCCACGTTGCAGCCACGCTGGCCGGCTCCCACAAGTTCGGGAGCCGACCTGCTGGCCAGTGTGGAGGTGTAGGCCGCGCGAACCCTTGCTTGCTTGCACGTGCGGCAAATGAACCCTTTGCCGTTCGGGGCGAGGTTCTCCGGCGTGCGCGAGTGTCCACATCGGAATGTTTCAGCCACCACTCACCCCCTCGAAGTCGCCCCGCTTGAGCCGTGCCAGGTATTCCTTGACCTCGGCCTCGCTGCGGTCGGTTGCGCCGTACTTGAAGCCGCGGCCCTTGCGCGCCAACGGCGAAATGGGCTTGGGCCGGTTGGTGCCCTTCTGGCCGGCCTTCGACCGCTGCCAGTTCGCGACCGCCAGGCGGTCGGCGACGATGGCCATCAGGTGCTGGTCGAGCGTCCAGTCATCGCCGCCGAGGCTGCGGTGCAGCAGCGTGCCGGGCATGCCGGCCAGGGCGCGGATGAGGACGCTGAGGCGGCGCCACGTGAGCCGTGGCGTGCCAAGGTGGCGGAGGTCTAGCGACCGGAACGCGAGGTCCGCTTCGAGCGCCTCACCGTGCTCCTGGAGGAACGCGGTGAGGCTTGCGATTCCCCCAGCTCCAGGCCCTGGTGGCGGTGCCACGCGGCGATGAGTTCACGCATCCGGCCGGTCGAGATGGGCTCGCCGGCTGGGCCGCCCTTGGTGGTGATGAGCCGCTCGAAGGTGTCCTCGCCGAGGATCTGACTCATCGACTGCTCGGTGGTCATCTCCTGCAGTTCGAGTTGCTCGGTGAGCGGCATGGCCGCCATGAGCTGCATCTCGAAGATCTGGCCGCCCCAGCGGAAGCGGAACGGCGGTGCGGTCTCGTCCTCGACGACGAGCATGTCAAGGTCGAAGTCGACCCGCTCGTCCGGCTCGATCGGGACCGGGGTGACATTGGTAGTGCGTCTAGTTGCCATGCGCGGATCTTTCTGTGCGTGCGCGCGGAGATTGGGGCCCGCCAGCCCACGTCCGCGCGGCGCGGACTGGCGGGGGTCTCAGTGGCCTAGGCCAAGATCAGGAATAGCCCCACGACGCGTCATCGCTGAACTTGGTCAGCACGACGCCGTCCACCGGGTAGCAGGTGATGGTGATCTCGTAGCCGATGGGCTCGCCGTTGGCGTACACGATCTCGCCGCGCTCGCCCACCTCGCCGTTGGCCACGTAGATGCGGATGTGCTTCGACCCGTCGATCACGTCGAGGACAAACGCCCGCGGGTCGGCCTCGGGCGCCACCACGTCGATCTTCCACTGGCCCGCCGACACAACCTCGACGGACGATCCCTTGTGGAACAGCTCGAGAACTTCGCCCTTGGTCTCGATGAGGGTGAGGGCCAGGGTGGCCTTCGACTCGGTGGTCGTGGACCGGACGACGGTGGCGTTCTGCCACGCGACGATGTCCTCGACGGTGTCCTCGTAGGACTCGGTGACGCCGTCCTCAGAGACGTAGCCGAGGCCGACGAACGCCGTGTCGAGCGACGATACGGATGTGGTTGGCGCGGCAGTGCCCACCGGGGCGACGTTGAGTTCGCCGGTGATGCCAACCCTGACGTTATCCGCCAGTGTGGTCATGGTTCCTCCGTACTGCTGGGTTCGGGTTGGTGATCACCGGCGCGCGGAACCGGAGTTACTGGATGGCGTCGTCCGCGCGGCACGTCAGCGCGTACGTGGCCCACCACCGGAACATGCCGGTGACAAGGTCGTCTGCCTGCCGCGGCCCGAGGGTCTCCTCGACGCGGTAGCAGGTGATGCCGAGGTCGTCGGTGCTGGCGAGGTTCGTCATGGTCAGCCGGACGGCGAGCGCGTCGGCGGCCGCGGTTTCCTCGGTCGTGGACCAGGTGAACACGTCGAACCTGGCGACGGCCCGGACGGGGTGGGCCGCGGCGCCGCCCACCATCCGAACCTGGAAGAAACGGGCTGGCCGGGAGTCGGGTACGCGGGTAACGACCGGCACCGGCGTGTGGACGGTGGCAAGCCGGTCACGGAGCAGGTCGAGAATGTCGGGGTAGGCCATCAGTGCCTCGCCGCGTCGATGGCGCCGCCGAGGACCCGCCGGTCGGCTTCGATGCGCAGGGCGGCCGGGTGGCGGGCGATGACGGCGACACGGGCCCGGTCGGAGTCTGACCCGGCCTGCACGACCTCGACTTCGACGCGGCCGGTGTGGGGCGGCTGCGCGGCGTAGTCGGCCTCGGCGACGGTGGCCATGTTGGCGGCGCGGCGTTCGAGCATGGCGTCGATCGGCCTGGACCTGGCGAGGTCGGCCATGCCGCGGCGGTTGGGCCGGTACCGCTCCAGACGCGCCATCAGCCCTCCACCACCCTCAGCGTCGCCTCGAGGTGGTGGAAGCCGGCCGGCGTGTAGACCGGCTCGGGCGGGCCTTCGACCTCGAACGTGAGCGAACCGAACACGATGCGGTCACGGCCGGCCACATCCGATTCGTTGGTCATGAGCAGCCACCGCTGGTCCAGCGGGGCCCGGCCTTCCGAGAGTTCCTCGGTGCGGTTGTCCTGCTGCAGCCACGCCGCCATCGACGTCGAGGTGGCCGGCGGGACGGTGTAGTCCAGTGCGGCGTCGCCGTACGTGTTCGTCGACGTCGACGGCCGGATGCGGGTCACCGTGTGCGGCAGCATGCCGTCGGGGATGCCCACCTACAGCCTCATCTGGATGGTGGTGGCCTTGCGGCGGTACCGGGCGAGGTCGGTCTTGTCGTCCTCGGACAGCCGCACCGACGAGCCGGCTGTGCCGCCGCCGGCAAACTGGCCCATCTGGTAGGAGTACTGGCCGATCCGCTCCGACGTCAGGCCCTCCACCGCGGACGGCGAGGTGAGGACGCGCAGCACCATCGAGCAGGCGACGGCCACAACGTCATCGGGGACCGGGTCGTAGCCGTGGGAGTTGGTCACCCGGAACGTGTTCGGGCCGTCGCCCTCGGCCCACGCCTCCGGCAGGTTGATCCACCACTCCGACGACAGCGGGCGCACGTTGACGATGTCGAGGCCGTCCCAGCCCCACGTGCCAACCGGCAGGGTTAGGTCGGGCAGGCCGCCCCAGCCGACGGCGACAACCTCCGTCACGTCAACTACGGGCCGCTGCGGCAGGCGCAGCTCGACGCCGACCGGGCGGAGGAGCATCTCGTCGTCATCGACGAGGCTGATGTGCTGCCGGGTGTAGGCGCGGATCTTCGTGGAGGCGTCGGCGAGCAGCGCCGGGGCGCGGGACAGCTGCGCTTCGGTTAGGGCGGGCATCCGGTAGATGAGGTCGGTGACGTTGGCCAGCAGATCGGTCGGGGCGGCCACCGCGGTCGGTGCCGGGTTGACCGAGACGTAGTGGTGTTCGGTGCCCTTGCCGGTGCCGGTGACCGTCCACGTCATCACCCACAGCCCGGCCTGGCTGAGCTGCACGGCGTCGGCGGTCCACGCCCCGCCGCCGACGGTGGCCTCTCCGGTGCCGTTGGCGGTGGTGCCGTCGGGCAGGGTCAGTACGAGCACCGCGGCGGTGGAGCCGTCGTACGTGCCAACGGTCAATGTCGGCGTAACCCAGTCGCCGATGTCGGTCATGGCGCTCCCCTCACGGCACGGATGAAGCGGTCAGGGTGACGGGTGTCGCGGTGGACGCGGTGAGCGTCGTCGCGGTCGCGGCGGCGGTCAGCGTCCCGGTCTCGATGGCCGAGATCACGGCAAGGGCGGTGAAGGTGATGACCGCGGCCGTGAGAGCGACCGTCACGGACCCAGGTGTTGCGGTCAGCGGCTGGGCCGTGAGTGTGGCCTCGGCCGGCGTGAGAGCGACCGTGACGACCCCGGGCGTCGCGGTCAGGGGTACGGCGGTGAGGGTCATGACGGCGGGCGTGAGGGTAACCTCGGCCGGGCCGCCGGTGTCCAGGATCGGGGACACGAGGAAGTTGGCCGCGGTGCCGCTGGTCGGGAACGTGAGCGCCGCGCCGACGACGAACCGGAACGCGGCCAGGCCGGCGAACAGCGGGTCCTGGGTGACGGGTACCGGGTACGAGCCGATGGTGGGGTATCGGACCGTGCCGCCGGTGCCGGTCGCGAGCACGCCGACGACGTACTCGTTTGTGCCGCCGTCGTCGAGGGTTACCGGGGTGTCGAACAGGACGTCGACCTCGAGCCCGGCGTCGCCGGGTTGGGTGGCGTAGGCCTTCGACGCCAGCAGCGCCTGGTCGCCGAACCGCCACAGGCCGACGGTGATGCCGGGGGTGCTGCTCAGCGCGGCTGGGATGCGGTAGCGGACTCCGACGCAGTCCAGGGTGTTGCCGGTGAGCAGCTCGAACCGTAGGCCGAGTGTGTAGGACGTGTTCGCGTCAGCGTTCTGGCTGATCGAGCCGGACCAGACGAACGCCTGCGTGGTCACGACCGGCTCCGATCAGGCGAGACGGAGCCAGTCGGCGATGGTCACCGTCAGGCCGCCGTCCATCGGCTGCGGGAAACCCGTGGTGAAAATCGCGATGATCTGGCGGCCGGCGTCGGTGGCGTTGCCCTCGTCGTAGATGGCCACACCCTGCGCGGTAATGCCGGAGGCGGCGGCGAACGCCGGGTTGGCGGCGTCGGCCTCGGCCCGGTTGTCGGTGTCGTCCTCGGTGATCGCCTCGCCGGTGAGGGCCAGGCGTTCGGAGTGGATGCTCACGCCCGACACGGCGTCGAGCTCGGCCACGGTGTTCAGGTCGGCGTCGTTCACACCGGTCTGCGTGCCGAGGATGACGAGCATCCGGAGGTCCAGACCGGACAGTCCGGCGGTGGCCACCAGGTACTTGCCGCGGTTGGTGACGGTCTCAGCCATCGGCGGACTCCCTCTTGTCGATCAACCCTCGGACGGTTGCCACGTCAGCGGGCAGCTGTTCGCGCTTCCACCGCAGGTAGGCGGCTTCGTCGCGGTCCCACTGGCCGCGGCTGTTGACCCGCTCGTACTGGGCGTCGTGGGGCGACTTCCCGACGATGTAGTGCATGTGCTCGATGAGCGTGTCGGGCAGGTAGCGGATGCAGCCGGCCTCTTGCCCGAGCGTGCCGACTGCGGTGTCGGAAAACAGGTGCTCGACCGGCGCCGGCACCATCCGGCCCAGGGCCCGGATGAGGTCGGTGGTGGTGGCCCACTGCGTCGGCAACGTTTCGTTCTGGTAGCCGTCGGCGCCGTACACCGTGCCCGACCCGAGCTCACGCAGGACGTCCAGCCAGCGTTGCGCCCACCCGTCGGTGCGCGGCACGTGGTCGTCGCCCATGAACCCGAGCGCGAAGTAAGCGTCGACCTCTTGCGCGACCGCGGCCTCGAGCTTGTGCATGCACGGCATCCAGTGGTCCCACACCACCATGCGCGCGCCCGCGGGCAGGTCTATCGCCTGGTAGGCCGGTAGCGCCGGGTCGTCGGCGTCGACGTCCACCCGAAGGTCTGCGACGCCCCACGCGCCGGTCTCGCCCCACGCCGCCAGCAGGCGCTCGATGTTCCAGGTGCGGGTGCGGGCCGGGACGATGATGAGCAGGTCGGTCAACGCGACACCCTTCGTGGGCTGGCCTGGTGCCAGGCGAAGTGTGGCGAGTCGACTTCCGGCGGCTGCCACACGTAGCCGGACGGTTGGGTGGTGCGGATCCGGCCGGGGGTGGTCCACGTCGACTGGGACGGCACCCACCAGTAGTGGTAGAGGACCCGGGGGATGAACACTTCGCTGACCAGCCGGCCGCGGAGCTGGTCGACCCATGTCGTGTCTTCGGGCTGGCCGGGGACGGTCAGGTCGAACCTGGCCACCTGGGCGATGTCGGTGCGCATCGGGTTGATGTGGGTGATGTCGCGGAAGTAGTCGCCGCCGCGGTTGACCCAGCCGCCGTATTGCAGGCTGTGATGCGACGTCCCCAGCCGCTGGCCGTCCTGGTAGACCGTGAGCTTGAAACCGATGTAGTCCCGTTGCTGCCGGAGCGCGGTGAGGACTGAGGACACGTAGTCGTCGGAGACGGTGTCGTCGTCGTCCACGAACGACACATAGTCGCTGTCGGCGGCGTCGAGGAGTGCCTGCCGTTTGGCGGCGATGGTGGCCTGGCCGTTGTCCCAGTAGGCCAACACCTTGACCTGGCCGGCGGCGGCGGCGACCTGCGGCAGCAGCCCGTCGAGCATCCGGCGCAGCAGATCCTGACGTTGACCGAGGGTGGCAACAAGGATCGTCCACGTCGGGGCGGTCACGGACGCCACCGGTCCGCGTTCGCCTCGTGGATCTCCTTCAGGATGCCGGGCACGTCGTAGGTTGGCGCCCAGCCGTACCGGCGCCCGAACTTGTACGTGTCGGTGATCCACCAGCGGTGGTCACCGCGGCGGCCGACGACATGCTCCACCTTGGCCGGGCGGCCGACGGCCTGCTCGGCCAGTTCGACAGCCTCAAGCACGGACACGTCGGTGCCGCGGCCGCCGCCAAGGTTGAAGACGTCGCCCGGCGAAGGTGGGTCACGGAAAACGGCCTCGATTGCGGCCACAACGTCGGTCGCGTGGAGCTGGTCGCGGACCTGCTTGCCGCCGTAGCCGATGATCCGGTACGGGCGGCCCTCCATGACGCAGCGCATCAGGTAGGACAGGAAGCCGTGCGCCTCGGTGCCTGCGTGGGCCGGTCCGGTCAGGCAGCCCGGCCGTAGGCTCACCGTCCGCAACCCGAAGGCGTGGCCGTACTCCTGAACCATGACGTCGGCGGCCGTCTTGCCGGCGCCGAACAGACTGTGGGGGCCGCCGTCGATCGGCATGTCCTCGGTGATGCCGGCCCAGCCGCTCGAGCCTGGCCGCAGGTCCAACCGTGTACCGAGTTCGTGGAGCGGCAGCGCGTTGGGGTGCGGGCCGTAGACCTTGATCGTCGACAGGTACACGAACACGGCGGCCGGGGCGTGTCGGCGGGTCGCGTTCAACAGGTTGACGGTGCCGCCAGCGTTGATGTCCCAGTCCTTCAGCGGGTCTTCGTCGGCGTAGTCGTGCGACGGCTGCGCCGCGGCGTGCACCACGACGGACACGTCGGCGCCGTACCGGTTCAGCATCGCCTCGACGCGGTCACGGTCGCGGATGTCCAGAGGTACGTGGGAGTACCAGCCGGAGAGCTCGGCGGACAGCCGGTCGAGGTTGCCCTGCACCGATCCGCCCGGGCCGAACAGCTGGCCGCGCATGTCGTTGTCGACGCCCACCACGTGCAGGCCGAGGTCGGCGAACCGGCGGGCCACCTGCGAGCCGACCAGCCCACCTGAGCCGGTGACGATGGCGACGCTCACGCGAGGTCCCTGCAGGTCGTCGAGCACCAGCCGCAGTCGCCGACCCGACCGTCGATGCACCACTGTTGGGGCGTTCCGCGCCATGTCGGCAGCCAGTGCTGGGCGTACCAGAGCGCGGTCTCTTCGATGCCGGCGGCGAGGGGCTTCAGGTCGCCCGGGACCATGCCGATCGGGCCGAGTGTCTCCGGGTCGCACGTGACGTACGCGCCGGCCGTCTCGCCGGGTCGCATCGGCAGGTGCTCGATCGGGGACCGGTTGCCGGTCAGAAACTCGGCCTCGGCGATGATCGCCTCCGCCACCTCGAGCACGGTGTGGTGGTCGAGCGGGCCGCACTCCAGCACGTCCGGTACGACGTTGCCGGCGGCGGCGGCCTCTAGGGCGAGAACGAGCGCGAGGGCGCCGTCGCGCACCCACACCATGTCCGACACCTGCTTGCCGTCGCCGTAGATCTGCACGGGGGCGCCGGTGAGGGCGCGGGCGATGAACGCCGGGGCGATCTTGCGTACCTTGCTGGTGCCGTACGGGGCGGCCATCGACTGCCGCGGCCCGTAGGCGTTGACGAGGCGGACCTGGTTGAGCGCCAGGCCACGGTCGCGGACGTACATGTGGCCGAGCGTCTCGACGCACGTCTTGCTGGCCGAGTAGGGGTTGGAGAAGCCGGCGTTTCCGACGCAGATGTTGACCACCGGCAGCCCGTACTGGACGCCGGCCTCGAACACGTTCATGCCCGAGATCACGTTGGTCATCACCGCGGGCCGCGGATTCTGCACCGTCTCCTGGGTGCCGAGCACCGACGCGAGGTGAATGATCCCCTCGACGTGCGCGGCGAGCTCGGTAACCGAAACGTCGTCGCGGGTGTCGCCGAGCATGACATCTACGCCTTCGCGCTGGCCCCGGCCGAGGCGGTCGAAGACGACAGGCTCGTGACCCCGCTCCAGTAGGACGTCCACGACGTGTCCGCCGATGAAGCCTGCGCCGCCCATCACGCCAACGCGCATGCCCGCTCCTCTATGAGTGCCCGCATCGCGTGGCGGTTGCCCTGCGCGTTGGTGTAGCGGTCGCACAGCGCCTTGCCAGCCTCGTACAGCGGTGTGCCGATGCCGCGACCGTCGGGGTGCCACAGGTCATGCAGGGTGCCGTCGTGGCGCACCGTGCCGTACAGGGTGTCCACCGAGGCCCAGAAGGCGACGTCCTCGAAGCCCCAACCGACGAACCGCTCGTCCCAGCCGCCGACCGCGGCCCAGGTCTCGTAGGTGACGACGGCGCACCCGCCGACAGACTGGGTGTTGACGTACCACGCGGCTGCGAGGTGCGGCGGGGCGCCGGCGATCACAGCCTCGGAGCCGTCGCGGGTCAGCAGCCGGCACGCGCCGTAGGGCAGGTGCAGCTTGCCGTCTGCGGCCGCGTTGATGGCGGCGTGCAACGGGTCGGGCTCGACGATGGCGTCGGCGTCCAACACCACCAGCACGTCAGCCTTCGCCTCACGTACGCCGGCGTTGCGGGAACCGGCACGGCTGAACGGGTCGGCATGGGAGTCGGCGAGGACCACGTCGACCTCGCCGAGGGCCTGCCGCACGCTGGCGTGCGTGGCGGCTAGGTTGCGTTCCCTACCGGGCGAGGGACGCCATGGAATGACGACGGCTACCGAGGGCCTCGACATGGGAGCACCACACCTCCTCGTCGTGGGCTCGCATCCGCTGGTGCTCGTCGGCCCGGGCCAGAGCCCGCCTGCGCGCAGCCGCGTACGGGCCGGGCAGGGCCAGAGTGCGCAGCGCCCGCACGTAGCCGTCGACGTCGTCCCAATCGACGTAGATGCCGGCGTCGCCGAGGTTCTCCCGCAGACCCGGTGTGGGTGCGGCGATGACGGGAATGCCGCAGGCAATTGCCTCGGTGGCGACCCGGCCCCAGGACTCGTAGTTGGACGGCACGATCAGCACTCGGGTGCGGGCGTACACCTGCTCGCGCATCTGGTCGGATGGAACGTGGTCGAGGACGTCAACGTTGGGCAGGTCGCCTGGGTGCTGTGTCCCGTACGCTCCGGCGACGCCGAGGAACTTCGTCTTGGGCATGCGGGCCGCGGCGGCCCAGAAGGTTTCGCCGCCCTTGGTCAGCCACGCGGCCGCGCCCGAGTCTGGGGCCATCTGCTTCAGGTTGACCTGCGTAACCCGGTCGTGTGGGCCGTCGATCGGGCCGAAGTCGTCGACGAGCGGGCGCACCATGATCGTGCGCGGTGCGGGAAGTTCGCTTGCCCGGTGCCAGGCGATCAGGTCGTCGGCCATCCACTGGCTGTTGACGACGACCAGGTCGACGCGGGCGCCGTAGAAGTGGAGCATCTTGCGGGTTACGGCGAACGTGTTGTGGTGGACGAGGACAACGGGCAGGTCGTTGAGGTGGCCCATGAACGACGCGACCTCAGAGTTTTCGAGGTGGGCGACGAGCACGGCCGCGCCGGACAGTTGGCGGAAGTGGTCCGGCTTCTGCCCCTCGACCCGGGGCCACACGTTGATGCCCTCATGGGTGTAGGGCGCCCCGACCTGGCTGGACAGTGAGACGTGCACGTCGTGGCCGGCCCGCGCGAGCGCGGAGAGCATGCCGTGAAGCATGGTCTCCGCGCCCGCGTTCCGGACTGGGACGTACTGGTGGGCCAGGGCCAACACCTTCATGCGCGCGGATCTCCTTGATCAGGAGTAGGAGTAGCCCGCCGGACGCAGCACGAACCACGGCCACCGGGTCGTCGACTCGGTGGGCGCGACGCCCGTCGCACCGGCGGTGTCGGTGTTGAGGCGGTTGCCGGGGTTGGCAACCTCCCACGCGACCCGCATGGTGAGCCGCAGGGCGACCGAGTCCTGCTGCATCAGGTTGAGGACGATGGCGCCCTCGCTGTCGGAGATGACGCCCTCGGTGAACACCTTGAACGAGATGTCCTGCCGGATGCCGATGATGGCCTGCGACCAGTCGCCGCCGATCAGCGTGGACTCGGTGGCGTTCCAGGCGCCGTTCTTCAGGCCCCGCAGCGGCATGCCGTACAGCGTCGACCCGACGCCGGCCTGAAGGTTGCCGCCCTGGTAGATCGGGTCGCCGTTGCTGGACCGGATCTGCGTCAGCCGCCAGTTGAGGCCCGGCTTGGACACGAACCCGGACAGGTCGTAGCCGTCCTCGGCGAGCAGCTCGCCGCCGCGCGCGACCGCGACGCCCAGGTCGACGCCGTAGCCCTCGTGGACGTAGTTGCCGGCCAGGATGGCGCGGTGGTAGATGTCCGGGCCCCACGTGACCGGCTTCGAGCCGGACATGTTGAACACGGTCACCTCGTCGATGAGGGCACCGGCCGCCTCGATGAGCCGCGGCTTGACCTGCTCCCAGATGGGGGTCTGGGCGTCGGCCATGTAGTTCTCGGGGATCGGGATGATGACCGCGATCTCCTCGGCGGTCAGCGTCTTGTTGCGCCACTGCTGCTTGGTGGTCTGCTTGAGTCCGGTGTCACCGGACACGAAGTAGGCCGACGGCAGGACGGACAGGACGCCGACCCGCTCAGTGAGCGCCGACATCTGGATGCGCTGCGTCTCCGGAACCATCGACATGACGGCCGACGCGGCCGGCAGGCCCTGCAGGATCTCCTTGCGCAGCGGCTCGGGGACGAGCGGGTCGGATCCGCTCGACCGGCGGGCGATGCTTTCGTTGGTAGCCATCGGGGCTATCCCCTTCTTTGGTGGTTGAGCCCCGTGGCTCGGGGCGGAGATTTACTTGTTGGCCCTCGACCGGATCCAGGCGTCCGCGTCGAAGGTGTTCGAGCCGGTTGCGGCCGGCAGCGCGCCGGGCCGGAGGTCGGCAACGACGCGGGCCGGGTCCCCGCCAGCGGGCCGAAGGAGCTTCAGCAGCGCGTCGGCGTCCTTTTCCAGCTCCTCCTTGGTGGAGCCGGCCAGCCGCCCGGCCAGCTCGGCGGGAAGGTTCTTGCTGTATGCGACCTGCGTTCGCAGAAGCTCCGTGCGGGCGTCGGTGGCGTCCTTCTCGGCGGCGGTCTTGGCGTCGGCGAGTTTCTGCGCCTCGGTCTTCTGCGACTCCTCGATCGCGAGGAGCTTCTTGCTGTTCGCCTCGTGCTGCCGGGCGAGGCCCTTCCACTTCTCGGTCTCGGCCTTCCAGTCCTTGTCGGTCTGGTCGGTCGGCGCCGAGCCTGTGTCGTTCTCTTCTTCTTCGGACACTGCTGGTCTCCCATGTCGGGTGATCGGTTTGCCCGCCCCATGTCGGCGCGGGGGCATGCGAAAGGCCCGAACCGGATGGCTCGGGCCCTCAGGTGGTGCGGGTCAGGTCAGAAGGCGTACTCGGGGAACTGCGCCCCGTTCGACTCCCACTGGATGCCGTTGTCGCCGGCGATCGGCTCGCGGTGGTCGAGGACGTTGCCGTACACCTCGTCCGGAATGCCGGCAGGGAAGGCTGGGCAGGAGGCCGGGGCGGAGAAGTCCCGATCGGGGCGGGCGAACGGGGAGACGAAGTGGAGGCAGGTCGCGCACTGGGAGGTGGGCTGAGTGGTCACGGCAGGGCCTCGGTCAGGGTCACGTAACCGTTGGACCAACCGCGCTCAACCAGCATCTGGCCATAGGCACGGTCGCCGCCCGAACTGGATGCCTCAAACGCACGGCGATCAGCCCGGAGGGTTCTCGCGACAACCTCGTCCATGGCAAGTTGACCCGTCGAATCGTCGTACGTCGCATCGCCGAGCAGCACACCGGGGTGGCGCTCGGGGCGTAACTCAAGTCGGTGGACCGCCATGGCCCTCATGGTAGGAGCGTTGGCGTACCGGGGGTGGCTCGCCTCTCCAGTTCCGCCAGACGCCTCATCATCAACGCAAACCAGTCCTGCCTACCCAGTCGAGCGAAGGTCGGCTCCAGTTTCGCTAGGCGTACCCGAATTGTCACCAGGTCACTCGGGGAGATCGGCACCCGGGTGGCGAGGCGATAGTCCTTGTTCGGGTCCAGCATGAATTTCGCCAGATCGCTGAAGGTGGCATCTATGTCAGTAAACTGGTTAAACGCCATGCCGTGGTCAATTCCAACCAGGCGGCCGTCGGTTGTGATCACGAGATTGCCGTAGTGGCGATCGTTGTTGACCATCAAGTAATCTGCAATGGCCGTGAGTCGCCCTTCGCGCGACTCCGTTGCCGCAGTTAGCCGGGGTCGGTTGACGGCAAACAGGTACTCGCCGTCATCGCCGTCAATGTATTCCACAAAGATGTCGCGGCCCCGCTGAGCCGTAGCCGCCGAGCGCCCGCCAACAGCATCAAGCACCTGTGGGCCCAGCACTTCTGCGTCGTCATGGACCTTGATTTCTTCAGCCGTCTGCTGATAGCGGACACCATGGCGCTTGATTACGAATTGCTCGCCGGTCGGCGACTCCATGTGTCGTAGATCCCCAACGGAACCGCTGTTGAGCGTGCGAATTTCGCGGCCCCGAGTGCCGTTGCGCAGCAACGCTGCGCGCTTCGCTTTGGCTTCGACCTGCTGAGGCGTCGGCCCTGACGCTCTCGGCTTCGCCACCGCCGTCACCCGCGCCTTGCTCAGCTGCAGCACCGTGCCGTCCGGCAGCGTCACCGACGCCCCGCGCGTCACGACAGTGACCTGGGCCCCGGCTGGGATGTCCACACCGGACACCGACTCCATCAGGTCCGGGTCGAACTTGACCTTCGCCCCGGCCTTGGAAACCGGCTTCAGCCCGGCCTTCGTCGTGGCCCGCGTGACCGCCGACCGGAGTGCAGCCGGGCCGGTGGTGAGGGCTTTGCGAAGTGCTTCGAGGATGGCCGGGTCGGCGTTGGCGAACGGCTGCTCCGGGCCGATCAGCGCCGGATCCAGCCGCTGCCGGATGATCCGCGTCTCGGCGCCCTTGGCAATCAGTTCGTCGACCTCGGCCAGCAGCCGTGCCGTGCCCGCGCGCGACTCGATGAGCCGGTTGCGTTCCCTCGCGGCAGCCCGGACGGCGCGGCGTTCGATCTCGCGAACCTCGACGGCGGTGAGCGGCTCCACCGTCGCCTTCGACAACTGGATCGTCTCGGTGCCGCGACGGAACGACAGCCCCGGCCGGACGACCTGGACGTGGGCGGCGTCCGCGATGGTGCCGTCGATGGCCTGCATCGTCTTGCGGTCGAACCGCAGCAGTGCACCGGCGTCGCCGATGGTGTCGAGCTTCGCACCGCGCAGCTGGGCGGCGACGGCCTGACGCAGGGCGGCCGGGTCGTCGACCGCGGCGAGCAGGGCGTCGCGCACCTTGTCCGGCGAGCCGAGACGTGCCGCCGTCTGCGTGATGCGCGTACGCAGCGCCGCGCCGGTCATGCCGTTCTCGATCTGCTCGAGCACGTCGGCGCCGAGGTTGCCGACCGCGCGGGCCTTGTCGATCGCGGCCTGGCGGGCGACGGCAGCCTTCGTCGAGGTGACGGCGGGGGTGGCGGTCGGCGGCACAACCTCGACATCGAGGCGCCGGCTGCCATCGACCATTCCGCGATCGGCCACTACGCGATAGCGGAGCCCGCGGTCGAGGAGCACCTCATGCTCCGCGTCGAGCGCCAGCGCACGTGTGCCCTTCGGTGTGACGATCCGCAACACAACGCTGTCGGCGCCGCCCGGAAGGCGGGAGAACCGATAAACCTCGTCGGCCCGGGTCATCGTGCTGACGAATGACGCGTCGGACCACTCGAAGCCGGACAGGTCGCCGCTCAGTGCATCGCCGAAGATGCCGCGACCCTCGCGCAGCCCTCGCCAAAGTTCGACGTCGGCGCGAAGGGTCGACCGGTCCATAGCGTGATCGAAGGCTCGGGTCAGACGCTCAACGAATACGGCAGTCTCGCCGTCCGGCGTGGACAGACCTCGCATCGTCTTTGTTGCAGCGTCAAACGATCCGCTGGCGTAGCTCTGGAAGCCGATCCGCAACTCTTCGCGCTGCGCGGCAGTCATCCGCCCACCCTGGACAGATGTGACCATCCGCCCGTCCTCGATCTTCGTCGAGTACGTGATCGGTACCTGATCAAGCGCCTTGTCGCCGACGACCAGATCCGGCGTAGGCCGCACGCTCGGCACGTCGTCGGCGACGCTCACCGACGCCCGCGACAACTGCCGATCAGAGTCCTTCATCGCCCACGCCGGCCGGAACACCCGCACCGGTGACCCGACCGGAGGCTGCACGCCACGGCCGGCCATCTCATGCTTGGCCGGGTCGAACGGCTCGACGTCACCAGACCGGCCGGTGATGCGCACCAGCCCGTGCCGTTCGGCGATGACGTCAATCGCAGCGTTCACCGCGTCGCGGTCGCCGAGTCGGCCGGCCCGGAGCAGGTCGTCGAGCACGTCGGGGTGCAGACCGTAGCCCAACGTCGTCAGGCGAGTCTCGATGGCACGCGCCGAGGCGGCGGCGTGCACCATCTCGTCCAGCTCCGACAGCGCCTTGCCGACGTCATCAGCAGCGCGGGCACGCGCCGTCGACCACTCAGCCTCAGCCGCCGGGTCGATCGGGCGACGCTTCGCCGCCAGGATGCGTGTCTCCGCGCCCTCGATCCGCCGCTGCGCCCGCTCCATCGCGGCCAGCCGGTCCGGGGCGGCACGGTCGGCTTCGAGGCGGCGCAGGTCGGCGCGGGCCTGGGTCAGGATCGCCCTGTCCGTGATGGACAGGGCGGCCGGCACGAAGCCCTCCAACGTCGGCCCAGAATCCAGCAGGGCAACGACGTCGGCCTTGCGCGCCCGCGCGGGGACCGTGATCCCACGGGCCGCGGCGATGTCCTTCAGCTGCGGCACTGTCAGCTTGCTGTAGTCCAACGCCTCCGACGCCCGCACCACGGCAGGCGCGGTCAACGCCCGGCCGCGCGCGTACTGGTCCTTCATCAGCCGCAGCACACCCTGCGACAGACGCGACGCGGCAGCACCCGACGTCAACGCATCCGCCACAGCGGCCGCGATCATCTCGTCGATGTGCTTGACCGCGTAGTCGCCGATCTCCTGCTTGACGTAGGACACGATGTCCATACCGGCCACGTCGGCCTGGTCCTCGATCAGCCGCGACACTGTGCGCCGCAGTTCAACCGGGTCGTACTGGTGGTGCACCAGGTGCGCCATCTCGTGCGCGCCCGTGCCCACCGGCGTTGTCTCGCCCCGCAGATGGAACCGTGCCCCGCCAGCCCGGCGCAGCGACTCCCGGTACCCGACCGAATCGGTCGCATACCGCGGGTTGAGGAGCAGCTCCCGCGACCCGGTAAGCGCCACGGCGTAGGCGTTCGGGTGGTTGGCGTGCATCGCCGGACGGATCGACGCAATCTCGACGTCCGGGAACTCGGCCAACACCCGCAGGATGCCCTCGGCGTGGTCGGCTGCGATGTCAACGTCGTGGTGGTGGAACTTCGCCGGAATGTCCCGGCCGGTCAGGCGGCGGGCCTCGGCGAGGAACACCTGCTCGACCTTGCGGGTCGTACGGGCCTTCGCCAGGGCTGGGCGGAGCTCGACGTGGAACGCCGGCGCAAGCCCTTCGCCGGGCACGGCCTCCTTCGCGGCCAACCCGAGCGACGAGCGGGTCAAATCAGCCGAGGCACGGATCTGGCCGGGCGGAAGCTTCCCTTCCCAGTGCCGTTCCCACGCCCGCACCGCGCCGTTGCCCGAATGGCCGGCGGTGACCCGCTGCCACTGGCGCTGCAGTTCCCGCACCTCCGGCGGCTCCTGCTCGTGCACATACAGCGGCTCAGGACTGCACCGGCAGTGGTCGTGGTAGCGCTGCCCGTCCCTTGTGCGGGCCGCTGACGCCTCCGAGTGGTACACGGCACCACGGGACGCCAGCATCGAACAGAAGCCGCAGCCACGGCCACCCAGGCGGCGGCGGTAGCCGACAATCCCGCCCCGCGGCGAACGCAGCGTGGCGTCGAACGTGTCCCGGTCCCCGCCCAGGGCCAGCCGCGACGACGAGCCCGACAACTGCCGGGCCATCGACTCGACCGCGGCGTTGTTGGTTGCGCCGTTGCCGATGGCCGTCTTGAACGCCACCGGCCCGGTCACGCGCAACGACGTGCGCACCTGACCCATGTCGATACTCGCCGGCACCGGCCGCACACTGTGCCCCGACAGGGCGGCGTGCTGCGTCAGGTAGCCCACGGTGGACCGGCGGGCCTGAGCGTGCCCCGAAACCACCTTGGTGATCAGCCCGTCGAGGGCTGACGTGAACCACAGGTCGATCGCGAACGGGTCGGCGCCCAGCGCCAGCGAAAACACTCCAGAGGTGACAGCCGCCCCGATGGCGGACAGCTCACGCCGGTGCGCCGCTGACAGCCGGTCGGCGGCCGGGCTTGCCACCCTGCGCTTCCTGATCCGCCGGAGCCATGCCGGCCTCCGCCGCCGCCTCGGCGAGCTTCTCGTCCTCGGCGTCGGCGAGCTTCTCCCACCGCTTCAGGTCCATGTCGGTCACGCCCGGGATGCGCTCCCACAACGCCCGCGGCGGAATGGCCAACATCTGCGCCATCTTCCCGAGTGCGTCGGCGACCTGGGCCAGCGAACGGGACTCGGTGTCACGCCACACGACCTGCGCGGACGTGTCTTCCCAGCCGGCGGTGTCGCCGTTGGCCTTCGCGGCCAGGCGCAGCATCTGCTCGTTCGACTCGCCGAAGGACGTCTTCTTGTCGGCGATCTTCCGCTGGAACGGGGCCTCCAGCGCGGCCAAAGCCTCGGCCGACAGGTTCGTCACCCCGTCCGACACGAGCATCGCGTGCGCCGCCAGCTGGGCCTTCGCCGACGCGATCCGCAGCGTCGACTGGCGCGAGTCGAGATATCCGCCGAGGTTGGTTTCCTGGAACTCGCCGAACTTGGTGTCCGCCGACTCCGACTGCAGGATCCCGTCCACGCGAGGGTTGAACGGCTCCCGGGTGTTGCCCTCCGGGTCCTCCTCGATCGTCATACCGGTCACCCAGCGCTGCTTGAACGCCGCATACTGCTGGGACATCAGCAGCCCGAACGTCGTGTTGTTCAGCTGGTCCTGGTCGGGGATGAGCGGCTCAACCTCGCCCTGCGACCCGTCCTCAATGTCGCCGTACTCGTTGAGCCATCGCACCACCGGCGTCACGCCCAGGCCGTGCTCCTCGACCTTGATGAACCTTGGCGCGTCGTTGGGCTTGGCCTCGAAGTAGTACTTCGTGGTGGAGTCGTACAGGCAGACCCGGCTGATCGGCGTGGGCCGGTTCTCCTCGAGGACGTAGCCGGGCTCGCAGCTGATCGCGTACACCGGCCACTCGTCGGCGACCGCATCCTCGTACACGGCCGTCATGGCGCGCGGCGAGAACGGCTTGATCGCCGCCATCGGCTTCTTGTTCTGCTTGCCCGGCAGGACCGTCGCATACGACAGGCCGTACGCCAGGGCGGCCCGGTAGATGCCCGACTGGCGGGCGTCCATCCGGTTCGCCTGCCAGATGTCCCACGCCTTCGCGTTGTCCGACGCCCGTGCCGGCCGGTAGCCCTCCACGAACAGGTTCGACGCGAACGACGCCACCACCAGTTTCATGATGTTCGTCCGCGACATCTTGACCAGCTGCCGGTACTCGCGGGTGGCCTTCTTGGGCACGTAGATGTTGCATGCCTTGCCGGTCAGGTAGAGATGAACCTCGTCGAGGCGCTCGGCCTCCGCGTCGCGGACCTTCAGCATGTCGGCGACGACGCGTTCCGCGTCGTCCTGGCTCAACGCCACGTCATCACCCCCATCCGCGAACTCGACCCGCCTGCTTGCCCTTTTGACCACGCTTAAGCCACGCATCCGACGCCAGCGCCAGCCGCCGAACCATCCGTGCGCCGATGGCGCACACCCCAAGGTCGATCTTCTTCGGTGAGTGCTTGGCTTCCTTCGTCACCGAGATGCCGTACTTGTTCGGTGCCTTCCGCGCGTTCAGCACATGCCGCATCAGCCGCGAGTCGCCGTCGTGCGGAAAGTCGTGCTCCGCGATGTCGATCGCCGAACGCATCGCCGCGTCGGTGAACTCGCGCGTGCGCGTACGCATATCCCAGCCGACCGCGGCCCGGGCCCGACCCGGTGCGGCGTGAATGAGCAGCCGGTCGCCGAAGTCGGCGCCCCACGTGTCGATGTAGGACTCGAACTCGCGCACGTCGCCGAAGAACCCGACCACATTTGGGTGCATCTCGAACGTGCGCCGGACCACCCGGTCGACGTCGACCCGGTCCACTTCCCAGCCCTCGCCGGCCTTGCCGATCGGCTTCTCCCACGCCCCGAGCAGGAACACGAAGCCGTCGGACATGCGGCACGCCACCAGACCGGTGGAGTCGTCCGATTTCGATCCGTCGAAGAACATCACGATCGGGTCGTCATCGGCCACAATCGTGTCCGGTTGAGCGCACGCAGCCCAGTCCGGGTAGGTGCACCAGGCGTCGCGGGCCGCGGTCGGCTGGTTGAAAAAGTAGCGGCGCGAGTCGTCGACGTCCTTCTCGACGTTCCAGAACTCGTTCTCGACGATGCCCTCGAGGTCGAGCACGTCGGCGAACGGGCCATACACCTCGCGAAGGGCCTCAACCATCTCGTCCAGGTCGGTCAGGTCGACCTCGGCCGGCGCCTCGCGGTGGTCGAACAGCAGCCGGGCCGCGCGCGACTTGCCCTCGGCGATCAGCTTCGCCCGCGTGTGGGTGACCTCGGCCACCGACTCGTCCCCGGGCTGGTACATCGTCGTCGTCTGCAGCGCCCACGGCTCGGCCGCCTTGCGCTTGCGGCAGTTCCGGTCGACGGTCGTGTACATCCGTCGCAGCTCGGGCGTGCTGTAAAGGTGCGTCTCGTCGAAGACGGTGAACGTCTCCTTGCCGCCGTCCTTCGACGAACTCGACGCCGTCGAGGGCCGGATCTCTCCGCCGCCGGGGATGAACACGCGCGTCAGGCCGGACGTGCCCTTCGGCAGCCCCTCGGCCAGCGGGCCCTCGGTCAGATTGAAGTGGACGTTGTCGTACGTGTTGCCGGCCTGCGACTCCTCGGTCGCCAGGCACCGGACGAACGGGTACGTGACCGGCTTGCCCATCGGCTCGCCCGGCTCATACCGGTGCACAAAATCGCGCCAGCGGAAGATCTCGCCGCCCTCAGCCCAGCCGCCGAACCGGGCCGGGCCGAACGCCTCGAACAGCACCACAAACGCGGCCAGTTCGCTCTTGGAGCGGCCCTTCGCGCGCGAGATGACGGCCGAGTCGTACAGCTTGCGGCCATACGGGCGAAGCGCGTACGCGTCGACGATGAACCCGCCGAACTCGCCGTCGAGCTCCACCGCCAGGCCCTGCACATCGCCGGGGCCGTGCACGCAGAAGTGCTCGATCCAGTCCCAGGCCAGATGGCCTAGCGACCGGTCCCGGTCGTGCTCAGGCGCGTAGACGATCTCACGAGGCATCGGTCATCCGCTTACGCCGTCGGGCGGCCACCTCGTCGGAGCCCTCAGTCGGCTCCGCCGCCACCACCTCGCCCGCGATCTTGATTCGGGCCCGCAGCCGGTCAACGTGCGTCGCGCCGAGCAACGTCTCATTCAGCCGAATCTCGGCCATCACGCCCTTGTCCGGCGCGAGGTAGTACCGATCCACCAGCGGCGCCAACATGTGCAGCCGCTGCCAGTCGGTAACAACGAACGTCGCCGCCTGGGGGGCCGTAGCCCACGTGGCATACCAGGCCCGCGTCTGCGGGCTGTAGCCGTCCGCCCCAGGCAGCTTGGGCACGCTCGACGGCGGCTCGGACACGGTCACCTCGAGGCCCTCGTACAGGTCGGCGTTGCGGCGACGCTTGTTCTCAGCCGGCGGGCGGCCATATCCAGCCATTCGCCCTCCTCTAGCGGTCAATGTCACGCTATGTGAGCGTTGATGATCCAGATTAGTACGCACCGCGATGGGCA
>Ga0193738_1000172_pt1 | contig 45063 bp, 54 predicted proteins | sample L2a1metaG_FD_144927 | JGI IMG/M metagenome (GOLD analysis project Ga0193738, IMG submission 144927) | Soil microbial communities from a riparian zone of the East river system, Colorado, United States - L2a1 | ecosystem: Environmental > Terrestrial > Soil > Riparian zone | place: USA: East River... | reverse complement strand
CTTGCCTTCTTACTACCCTTAGGAACCTTGATGCCTGATACAATCTTCTTGATTGCCGCATCATCGGGGAACTCATCGTTGTTGTTTCTTGCCATACTTCTTCCTCATATCTCTCATGCCTTCAAGCCGAGCACGCTGGGTTAGAAATTGTACAGCAAGCAATACCTTATCGGCATCCACACCGCTGCGCTTCATCTCTGATAGCGCCTCGAAGATAGTAGTGTATGCCTCTTGCATCTTCCTATCTTTGAAGTTTATACGCATCCAATGCCTCATTCAATTCTCTACGCAACCGTTCAATAGTTTCGTAGTGTTGCATACCTAGACTAGACAGTGAGACAATACCAGCGATGAAGTTACAGAGTCTTGCCAGTGCAAGTATCACATCATTCATGCTTCATCCTCATACTCATCTACCTTGGGAGTGTCATCCCACCATACATCATAGTCGTGGTCTAGTATCTCCCTCTCAGTTATCTTACCCAATCTTTCTCTACAGTATGCACAAGTGCGACACCTACCAAACACGGTGGTGCCACACTCATTGCATTTCCAGTTAGAGACGTCTAGATACCTGCGTATCCTCTCATCCTCACTCATCCTTAGTGAACTCCAACTTACCCTGTGATTGGGTGTAGTAGGAAGTCTCGAAGTCAATGTTGTAGTAGGGGAACTCCTGTATCGTATGCGTAATACTAGGACTGTCCCCACCTGTTAGCTTAGAGTAACGCACGTAGGATTCTGCGAGTTCCTTAGTAGGGAATGCAGCCCGCGGGTAGACGGTGCCACCCTTAGTGTAAGTGCTAGTAACAACCCAGACATTGAAGCGCATCTCATCAATATTCATTACTCATCATCCTCATCAGTCAACAGTTCCATGAACTTCATGTGTTCCTTGTCAGTCATACCACTGACACGAATCTTCTCAGCATCACCATTCAGTGCGTGGGGTAGTCCCCAATTCTCTGCACAGATAGGACCGTAACCATGCACCACTGAGAAATCATTGGTGAGTGTAAGTCCACAGAAGCAGCAGTTGTTAGTGAGCTTGGCATAGTCCAGTGCCGCTCTGATTAGACTGTCCTTGTCACTGACAGTGTTGAGCAGGTGGGTCCGCAGGTCTGCGTAGTTCTGGTTCTTCAGTAGTCCGCTGCACTCACCATTGGGGCGCACGCAACCGATGAAGTTACCAGCAATCTTGATTGCCACACTACCCGGCTGCACTCCACCGCGGGTCATTGACAATACCACTTCGCCCATTGAACTGTTGAGCCGCAGCGTAGGACGCTTTAGCATAACAGTCTGCATCACATCAGCGAGTGGCTTCATGCTGTAATCTTTAGGTGGTGGTGGAGTATACTTAACAGGCTCAGCGGGAGTGTAGTGTTCAGCGGGAGGCTTAATCCCAAAGCACTTGTCAGTGTTAGCATGGTAAACACCCTTCTCACCGGGCGTCCATACTACCTGCTCACCCACCTCAATCTGACCATTGCACTTACGACAAACGCTAACGTAACGCGAGTTGATAATCATACTGATACTCTCCTACCTAGTGGACGTCGTTCTGTTTAATCACTTCACGTAGAGCATTGATGATGTCCTGTCTATCACCATTGCTCATCCAGTAGAATCCATCCTGCCGGAAATCAAATACCATCAAGGCAAACCCTATGTTCTCAGGGAGAGTTGCCTTGATAGTCTCACCCAATTGCTTGACAATCAGTGTCATGTTGGGGTCAACACTCTTAGCTTCATCTTCAATGAACTTAGCAAGACATTCATTGCTACAAGTAACAGGACCGTTGACCCGCTGTATCAATAGCAATTGCGCTGATGATACGTAGATTTCCTTGTTACAAACGCGACACTTTAGAATCATGTTCACCATCCGGGGTCAGTGGCAATGAGAATGACTGCTACTATGATGAGCACCACTCCAATGGAGGTGAATGCTACATCAATCGTAGGGTAACGAGGGGAAGTGCGGCTGGCAATCCAGCACAGCACTATCCCCAGCATGAGCAGTGATGCGTAGACTCTACCCATTACAGGTTCTTGGTTGAGAATCTCTTGGTGCCAAGTGACATAATCTTTTCTCCAAGCTCACGCATCAGTGCAGTCTCAGAGTAGTCACCATCCTTACCATCCAAAGCTTGGTCAAGATAACCTTGCTTCTTCTCTTTCAGTTCCACCATCCATTCATCAATGGTCCCAATTGCAATGGGCCTAGTGATGTGGACCTTGTTCTCATTCTCCTCGGTTGCTTCAAAACCGATACGCGTAAAGCGCGTCTCAGCCTGATACTCGTTTGCACTATTCCACTCGAACTCAAGGATGATTGCATCCGAGCAGAACTGTAGATTGAGTCCTTCTCCACTCGCTAGAGTGGACGCAATCATCACTCGCTTAGTCGGGTTATTCTTGAATTCCTCAATGATATCGTTCCTCTTTTCAGGTGCGATACCATATATTGAGAGGATGCTATCCTTGAGAGGGTTGCCATCTCCATCTTCCAGATTTTGCAGCTTACGCTGCAACAGAGCATTGACATCCTTATGGTGAACAAAGACGACTAGTTTTCTAGTCGTAGTCTGAAGGAACTCCTCAATCAAGTCCATCGTTTCATCTACCTTGGCGATACCTACTACGTATCGCATCATGGTGATGATTGCTAAGAGGTTACTGCCCGGTGCGAAGTCTCGCTTACCAGACATGTATTCATCTTGGAACTGTTCAACAAGGTTCTCGAAGGATTGCTTAACCTTGTCAGACAGATTGTTGTAGTGGTAGGTCCGGAATATCTTAGGCAATTCCGGCATTACTTCCTCACGTGTGCGGCGGATGATGAACTTACTAGTAAGCTCACGGAACCTGTCAATCCTATCCGCCTGCAATCCACCGAACTTCTTGAACCTACCCTTATAGTAGGTATCAACAAAGTCATAGCAGAAGTGTGCGTAGTTGCTGAAGATGTCCGGCCTGATGATGTTCAGGATAGGAAAGTATTCAGCAGCGTTGTTCTTGATTGGAGTAGCGGACAGTCCAATCACATGCTTAACACTGCGTCCGGTTGCAGTGTTGTGGCACACCTTACGCACAGCCTGAGTCATCTTGGCGTTGAGGTTCTTAATCTTCTGAACCTCATCGATGATTACCATGTCAAACTGCGAGAGCAGTTCTTCATCTTCAATCCAAGGGCAGCGGGCCAATGACTCGAAGCTCACGATTGTGAGTGCAAACTTCTTGGGCATGGGTCTGTCATTGCGTGGGTCCGTAATGACAAAGGGGAATCCATAATCCTCCCCTACCCAGTGATACCACTGTGCTTCCATCTGGTCCCTAAGACCAGCCTTGCAGCAGAGTAGCACTCGCTTGATACCAGCCTGCTTGATTACTGCGTAGACCTGAACAGTCTTTCCCAGACCTGTATCGTCTGCAATCAAGCATCTTGCGTTGGTGCCTAGTGCGAACTGCGCTCCAGCAATCTGGAACGGAAGTAGTGTCTCACCTTTCCATGACTTGAACGTGTCAAAGAACTCAGCCTCCTCACTCTTGAGAGCTTTCTGAGTAATGAGTGAGTGACCACAAGCCAGCTTGTAAACGATGTTGTCACCGAGTCGAGACTCTTTAGTAATCTCGACTATCTTGTCGCAATGCTTACAGCGAGGCTTGACGATACGCGAGAGAGGCTGTGTCACTATTCATCATCCTTAATGAAAGCTTCAGCTTTCGCACGGGAAATGTTGAGATTCTTCATCAGGTTAGTGATGAGCTTTTCTTCCTCTGACATTCCCGCTTTCTTAACGGGACGTGCAGCAAGACGCCGCTTGAATACATCGGTCTTGTGTGACTGATAGTCAGCATCAGTCTTAGCGGTAGCTTCCTTGCGCTCGCGCTTAGACTTCTCTACCTTAACAGTGATGTCCGCTTGAATCAGAATGTTAATCTGTTCAATGATGCGGTGATGCTTGGTGATGCGTGCTTCGATATCAGGCAAGGACAAATCCTTTACCTTGACTATCTCATTGTTGAATACCTCACGGTACATGGTGAGGTTGGAGATACCAAACTCTGCGCTTAACTCACGATTGAGTAGTAACTGTGCAAGCTCAGCAGGCTCGAGCATTTGTATGCGCTCATCCTGCGTAAGCTTCTCAACAGTAGCAGTAGTCGCATCAGCATCATTGCCCCACACTATGTTGAGCTTGGCAAAGATGGGATTGTCCTTGGCAATGGCTTGACCACCAATGATGATGAAGTCAGAGTCAGGACGTTCTTCCTCCTTGAGCGTTGTAATCACGTCTGATTCTTCAGTGATTACATGAGGTTCCTCAACAGGTGGTGGCTCTACAATGGGCGGAGCCACAGGTATCATCTCCACTGGTGCGCCCACTGCCTCTAATGCAGCGGCCTTCTGTGCGGCGAGTTTTGCTCTAAGCTCAGCGAGAGTAGCTGCCATTCATTACTCCGTTACCCAGTAGTAGTTGATGTCAACGACGTGGAATGATTCCATCACAGGAATCACAGTGCCGCCGTCAAGGGAACGCGCATCGTAATGCACGTCAAGTGTAGCGGGCAGTGCCTGATGCTTCGTATCACAGAAGAACTCCACCTTAGTAACCTTGGTGAGTATCCTCTCAGGCTTGGCGTGGAATCGAATGTTGACTACCATTAGCGGTAGGTTCCCATTGCGAAACGATGTGCAATGATGAACGACTTACCAACAGTGCGCGCACCAATGAAGGTGAGGCACTGAGTGTAAGTGCCACTGAACGTGGCGATGTCATCATTGAACTTGACCTCATACCTATGCTCATAGGTAATGGTGTCAGTGTCCTTGTCGTAACTCATTTCACGTCCGCTGAGAATTGGTTCACTCATTACTGATTGCTCCCAACGTAGATGTAGAGGAACCCCACGGTGAGGAACAGAGTGATTGAGAGGAACACAACGGTGCTCTGGAGAATAGCAACCTTGCGAACCATAGCCACGTCGTCGTTAGTGTAAAGCATTTTGTCCTGTCCTGTTGGAGCTTAATTACTCCGCAATCCACACACGCGCTTGCATGTATGGACTCGCGCAATAATTAATCCCGCTTGGGGCACCAGATACGGTGCTGTTCCGCTACGTATTCCAATCCATCCTGCTCGTATATGAACCACTTCACATCAGCAGGAATCTCCACGATAGCAAGCTTGCTACCCTTACCACCAGCAGCCGCACTACCATAGTGCTCCACGTAGTTGACAAGGTCCGCACAATCGCGGGCAATGTCGAAGTTATAGACATGACCAATCTCTCGGTCAGTGTCAGTAATCTCCAACCCACAGGCAGCAGCACACTCTAGCGAGAGGCTGAAAGAACCGTAGTCATCATTGACTACAACCTTACGAATCTGGTCACTCATACTTACTCCTACGCTTTCCTAACGTGAATGTCCCAAGTGGTGAATCCACCATACTTGTCAACCTTGAGCATGTGCGCCCATGACAAGTAATTGAACTTCCAGACGTGTGAGTGATGGTAGCAGACTACCTCAAGCTGACCATCACGCGCCACGAGAATGTGTAGTTGTCCGTGCATTAGTCCATCCACCTGAGAATCCATGCCAGCTTGCAGCGCACACATTTAGCAGTGAGTGTGCTCCAATTGACATCGTGGTATCCCGCAATCTTGCAGTGCGGACACTGAACAAACTTAGTAGGCAATACTGTCTCCTCATTAAAGCACACTCAATAGTAAATGTGCTTTAGCAGTGAGGCAATAAATGGGTAGCGTCCGCCATCCCGGCTCACCTATATATAGGTGCCAGAACGGCGGACGTGTTGAGCAAACGCTATACCTCCGGCATACACAGTATGCATAGAGGTAGAGTTATCTCTCTATCCTACCGAATTGATGGCGCAGCCTATAGGTTGCACGTCCATTGATTGTGAGTATCACACGAGAGTATCACACGTCCATACAGGCTACACGTTGCAGCGGTATGGAACTACTCTCTACTCTAATGCTCGAATCCTATACTAGACTCCCTTTAGGTAGCGCCCATGCGCGCCTATCAGCATCCTAGTATAGTGCGGCAGCATTCAATCTCTCTAATCCAGACGTTCCGTTTCCTTAATTGCGTTTCCCTGTTAGCTCAAAGGTTATTAAGGGAGCTTGCTTTTATCTCAGAGCAATAGCGCAATCACTAGGAATTCTGGCGCAGCCATCAATCCCATTCGGTTATTAAGTTTTCAAAGAACCTGAACTGCTAAGGGTAGCAGTGAGTGTTACTAGTGGAGTGTGGTATAGACTCGCTATGTAACCTGTATGGCACAGTGATTAATTATACACTGTGCAATACCCTCGTATTACCCTCGCATAACCCTTGTAAGACCCTCGCATAACCCTATCAACCGCGACACAACCGGGATGCCGGTAAGTGTCAGCGCCGGAACGGGATAGGGGAGGGGCACGCCCCTAGTCTATCACAGATTGGCCGGGTTGCACCATGTAACTTTTACACGATTCCCTTATGGCACGGACTATGCCTACTCTCCCCTCCCTTACTAGTGTATATACTAATAATAATATATATAAATGAGAGAGAATCATAAAGAATCAGTATGAGATAGGGGGAGGATAGCGTCACCAGATTAGGACACCGTGCCGCTAAGTCTATGTGCTGCAACACGTTACGACGTGCCACGATTGAACGCGTTCATTTCTAGTTGATAGTGTTTTGCGAGTAATTTGTGAGGGTATTGCAAGGGTATTGATAGTGTTATGCGAGGGATTGTGATAGCAAGTCCCCTGCTAACATTACATCGTGCAGAATTGCGCCTGTTTTCGAGCGTCCGATACCGGGAAATGTGAGGCATTCTGCCACACTACACGTCTGATTAATCAAGCGTCTTGATATTGTTGCACGATATTGCACAAGCTCCCCTAGGGGGGAGGGTCGGACGCTTGGCGCTGCGGACGCATGGGAGGCTGTTTAAGGGGGAGGCTGATTAGGACGGGGGAGGGTAGCAGGGATGCCGGGGGGAGGCTAGGGGAGGCTGTAATGGGACGGGGGAGGCATTCTAGGGGGAGGCTGGAACTAGTGAGCACAAACGACAAAAGGGGCGGACACCTTGTTATCGGTGCCGCCCCTTGTGTGGTGCGATGAGTAGTGCTAGTCGTCTGCCATCATGGCATCGTATTTCTTTTCGGCCTTTGCGCGGTCCCATCCCTTGAGCTTGATGAGCTTGTTGATGGCAGCCTCGCGGCCCTTGGCCGGACCCTCAATCTGTGACGCGATATTGGCACCGGCGCTGTTCCGTGCGAGCATCCCGTATCCCTGTCGGAAATACTTGATGACGCTTGGAACTTCTGCATCGTCCTTGTAGGAGACGTCGAGCTTGCCTCCCATCAAATCAGTAGCAGCCTCCGCAGTGAGGGGGAGCAGGGACGCGTATTCCTGCTCATACAGGACGCCATCCTTGGTTGCCGGAACCTTACGCTTGGCAACCTCAACAGTCAGCGTCCAATTGTCGGACGTGATGCTCATCACGCGGTCGGAGTTCTTGCCGTCTCCCTTGGTCTGCTTTCCCTTGAGGAGTTCCGCAACAATCTTGCCGTCCGTGAGGAGGTTGCCGTCCTTGTCCTTGCGATTCAGCCAATCAATCAGATTGACATTCTCGCCAAGACGCTTGGCGTCCGTGTTCTTGTTACGGCCGCTGACACGCTTTGCAGTGTTCTTGTTCACTGGAGTTCTCACTAGTGGGGAGGATTGAATTGTAGACACGAGCCGCCCATTCCCCCGCGGCTTGCGTTTCAGTTTTCAAAGAACCAACCAACCAAACAACCGACCACTCATAGTCTCATAGGCTGGGCAACCTGTCAAGGGGGGAGGCAAAATAAATTTCAGGGGGGAGGCTGGCACGTCGTCTCACTACGCTGGCCGGGGTTGCCAAGGGTATCGGTTTGCCTAATAGGGGGAGGCTGTGACTAAGGGAGACGTTATTAAGATGTAGTCTCATTATGGTGAGAATGTATCTAAATGTCTTTGATTGTGCTGCCTCATTTAGCAGGTGTCCGACCATAGCTAAATGATGCAAATCCCGAAAACGGACATGCCCCGCATTTGCGTTTGCAGCCTCCTAGGGACGTCCGCAGCCTCTACCCTCCCCCTGCTATGGGATGCCTCCCAGCGGTCGATTCTGTGACATTTCGACAATCATCGAAATGACCATTTCTTTGATGGCCTGAACTTGATTCTTTGAGCGTTCAAAGAATGCCCCTCTCCCCCTAGGCTGTGACGTGCCACGGGGGAGGCTGGAGAGGCAGCGCCGTCCGAGTAGTTGTATGGTTGTTAATACAAGCAGACCTGTCTACTTGTTATGTTGTTATCATGTATGGTTGATAAGACAACCAGACAAGTAGTGTGGGGGGAGGGTAATGATTCTTTGATGATTGATGATGACCACCACCCCTATGCCCACTTTTGTATGGGTCCCCGCGCTGCGCGCGGGACAGAGAGGTCTACCACCCGTGATTAAGAAGTATGGAGAAGTATGGATAGGAAGTGTAGGTATGGTGCTAGCTCTACAGTGTTAGGAGTCCCATATATTCTTAAAAAATTAAAAACAATACTTTACCTGGGCTTCGCCCTTCTCATTAGAAAATAAAATTAAGTATATACTTTACCTGTTCATTCTTGGCACTCAAAAACTGGAACAAAATATGACAATAAAACTATTGACAGACATCTCGCGGCGTGCTACGCTTGAATGCGTCGGGGTGTATCATGATCATATCAAGGAATGAAGCAATCAACATGCTCAAGAATGAGCAGAATCTCCTGCGTGATGAGAATGACATTGAGCAGGAAGTGATTGCTGAAATCGTGGACACCCTGGTTAACCCCGCTTCCATTATTCCTGGTAGGGAGAATGGCAAGAAGGGGCGCATTCCCCCCATCTTCCGTGAGATGATTGCTATTCAAGCTAACATGGAAGGTAATGCAGCAGTGGTAGCTCGTGGATTTGGTATCTCAAGGATGCACGCCAGTGTACTTGAGAAGGGAACTGTCCATCAACCACATCAGATTGCAAGAAATGGGCTGAAGGAATCAGACATTGCTCTTGCTACTGCATTGGAAGCATCACTGTCTAAAGTCCGTGACAAGGCACTAGATAAAATCTATGCCTCTATGGATGCAATCAGTGATGAGGACTTGCCAAATCAACAGCCTAAAATCCTTGCCATGATCGCGGCTAACCTTAGTAGAGTGGTGTCCTCCACCCTGAGAGATAAGAAGGATGGTCCCATAGTCAATGTGCAGACCGTCTTTTACTCTCCTGAGAAACAGGCGAAAGAACAATACGACGTAATCGACGTGGGATAGAATGTAAGTTCACAACAACGGAGAGACACAATGCGTACACTTCGACTCCTCCCCCTGCTCACTCTCACTATCCTATTCAGTGTGAGCGCAGCTCACGCTAATACAATCACTGTTAGTCCGACGCCTGTCATCGCGGGTGTTGGTCCCTACAACTGGTTCTATGGTGTAACACTTGAAGGTGATTCCCAAATCAATACTGGTGACTTCTTCACCATCTTTGATTTTGAAGGTTACATTAGTGGTACTCAGCAGACTACCGCCGCTGGATGGACTGGTACTTCCTCACTGATTGGTACCTGTCCTGCTCAGGATCCTTTCCCCGCACTCTGCGCAGTTGCAGATGATCCCGCTGTTCCCAATCTCACTTGGACTCGTACTGGTGGGGTAATCCTTGGACCAGGTGCTAACAATCCTGCACTTGTGCTGGGTATCTTCAGTGCTCAGTCCATCTTCAATGAAACCCGGAATGATTTCTGGACCTCGCAGGACCAGGATAATCAGAATGGGATTCCCAATGAGGGCGCTGGTGGTAACACTAACGTCCCTGTTGCTCCCATTCCTGAACCAGCGACACTCCTCTTGCTTGGTAGTGGACTAGCGTTCGCAGCGCGTATGCGTAAGCGAGTAGTTTAATCCACTAGGGGAGTTCATCTACCCTCCAGCAGGTGAATTCCCTTAGGTGATTAAATGAACCCTCAAGAACTACCACTTGTACAGGCTGCGGATCTTACGTTTGAACGATCCTTCCCTGTCAATTCTATTGGTTGGAATAATGAACCAACTGATCTTACTTACGGTGGACAACCACTTGCAGTAGGAGTTGATGGAGAATCACTCTACTTTGGTTGTCATAAACCAAACTGGTTCGCTCGTGTAAGTATCCCACCTGAAGGAGGCAAAGCCGACTTCATTGAAGAAGGACGTGAGATTCCCTATACTGTAAGTAATGTGGACTCATGTGTTATCGGTGGAATGATGCACCACGAGGGTAGACTCCTTTCCACTAAGTTCATCTTCTATGATGCAGCTTATGGTGCTTACTGTTCCCATCAAGCCAGTGATGATGACGGAGCATCGTGGACTACTCCTGCACGATTGGGAGATAAGAACCCTGGTTACTACGCTGGATACATGTGCAATGTTCCTGAGGAATGGCGTGAGTTGCTTGGTGGTCCTGCATTGACAGGACAGGGAATCCTTTCAATCATAGGCAGGACTAGTTTTGGTCCTGCCGCATTTGCATTCGATCCTAAGCAAGTAAAAGATACAGATACACTCGTCCCCACGATTGACCTTCTGTATTACACAATGGACAATCCTCTGCACAATCCAGACGTGCAGAATGAGTTGTTTACTAGGACAGACCAACTCGGTGGTTGCTTCATTGTTCCTGGAACACGCTCTCTATTGTTCGTTGGTTATCATGGGATGGGTCCAATCTGCTACGGTGGAGGGGTTTCCGATCCTGATAAACATGGTACTCTAGATGACACTGGAATGATGCAGTGTTATGATCCCACTACTGGAGCACAGGGAGAACATACTTATCCTTACCGCGGACAAGTGTGGGCTTATGATCTGAATGACTTAGTAAGAGTCAAAGCTGGTGAGATTGCACCGTGGGATGTAGCACCATATGATGTATGGGCACTACCTGGTGTATCTCAAGAACAGTATCGTGTAGTCCGTGGAGGAGTCGGCTTTAATGCGGCAGACGGCCGCATCTACGTAGCGGAAATCTTCTGGGATTCTCCACGAGTAGACGTATTCAAAGTCGCACTCACCAATACTCCCCCCATTGACCCTCCTCCTACTACCGATGACTGTATTACCAATCCATTGGTAGTCACAGATGTCAGCGTAGAGATTAAGAAGCAGAACCAAACGACATTGAAGTGGACTGGACCTGAAGATGTCAGTGTCCACTATGACCCTGTAGCGGGCACCTGCGAATTTACAGATTCTCGTGGATGCAAAGTTGTGATTGAGAGGTAAATGATGGGCAAGCTTACTGGTGAAGTTCGTGTACTGAACGTGAAGCGTGGTTTCGGTTTCATCGCTGGTAGTGACCGCCGCGATTTCTTCTTCCACTTCAACAATGTTCTTAAGGGGACTATCTCTCCACAACGGTTTGCCGTAGGAGATAAGGTTACTTTCAACGTTGTTGAGAATGAGGACTTGAAGAAGAATCCTCAAGCTGTTGATGTTGCTTATACTGGAAGTGATGATAAGGTTGAACCTACTTTCGCTACACTCGGTGACATCGCTGTAACGGAAGGATAACATGGCAGAGACTACTGTTCAGCAGATGGCCCTTCTCCGTAACACAGAGTTTATGGAGCGTATTCAAGCTACCCTAGCACAACTTGCTCCCACCATCCTCAGTGAACCCGGCACTACTCCTTACCACCCTGGTAGGGCACAGTATGCACAGCGGTTTATCTCCAGCCCTAAACCTATTGCTGAACAGGCAGCACCTCAGGTAGTGATGGGTGTGAACGTAATCGCATCTACCACATACGATGAGGAAACAAAGACTTCAGAGTGTGACATGGCAGATATTGATTTGCAGTCACAGATACTGACTCTTTGGAATTCACTCGCTGGTCTTGACACGCCTGCGTAATGCCTTTCGTCTACAAGGAAACGGAGAATGTTAGGGAATGGAAGCCTAACCAGAAACAAGCACAGTTTCTGTCTGTTCCTGACAATGTTCTAGAAGCACTCTACGGAGGCGCTGCTGGGGGAGGCAAGACAGAGATACTTCTTGTATTGCCGATTTTGCGGCAATGGTTCGACCGTCCAAACTTTAAGGGTATTATCTTCCGACGGTCTTATCCTCAGTTGGAAGAAAGTATCATTCCCCGTTCAAGGGAACTCTACAAGCCTATTGGTGGAGTATACAACGAAGGCAAGCACTTCTGGACCTTCCCCTCAGGAGCGCAGTTCTTTCTAGGCTACATGCTTAGAGATGAGAACGCAAGAGATCATGACACCGCCGAATACAATTACGTTGGATTCGATGAGCTTACCCACTTCTCGCAATTCATGTATCAGTATATTGTGTTCTCACGTATCCGCGGCGATATTGCTGTGGCTCGTGGCGCAACTAATCCTGGTAACATGGGACACGCTTGGGTACGTGATAGATTCGTTCTGCCATGCGTGTCAGGAGGCAAGCTCCTCCGAGATAGGAAAACCAATCAACTTAGGATTTACATTCATGCAAAGGTTACTGACAATGAATGGTTGATGAAGGCAGACCCTGAGTATGTTAATCGACTACTCGGTCTACCTGAAGCAGAACGTAAAGCAAAGCTAGAGGGTGATTGGTTCTCATTCTCTGGTCAGGTATTCCAAGAGTATCGTGATGTAAAGAGAGATAATGAGCCTCCTAACGCGCTACATGTTGTTGAACCTTTCATCATACCCTCATACTGGCCGCGGGTTGCCGCCATTGATTGGGGCCACTCCGCTTATACATGGATGGGATGGGCAGCCATCTCCCCTGATAAGCGTGCATTCCTATATCGAGAGTATCATGAGAAAGGAAAGTATGTTTCTGAGTGGGCATCCACCTTCAAACTCTACTCAGACTTGGATAAAATCAAGAGGGTAGTACTCGACCCCTCTGCTAAGCAAAAGCATGGAGACCCCGCCTCTATCCTACAGCAATTTTCTGATGAGTCTGGCTATGTCCCTGATATGGCAGATAATGACCGCATCAGTGGAAAGATGCTTCTTCATGAGTACTTCAGATGGTCGGAGAGACCACGCACTTACATACCAGCTGAGGGATATCAAGAGGATGTCGCACAACAAATCTTCAGAATGTCAGGAGGCTCCGCCTACGAAAAGTATAAAAATCTATTCTTGCCGCAGGCCCCTGAGAAGAATCTCCCCAAGCTACAAGTATTCAAGAACTGCCCCATCTTCAGTCAGGCGATTCTGCTTGCCCACTATAATGAGGATGGAAAGGGCAATCCCGAGGACGTTGCAGAGTGGAACCCCACTGATTCATCTCCCGGTGATGACCCATACGATGGTGGTAGATATCTAATCAAGCTTGTTGACAGATTCATTAGTGACCCCAACTACGAGGCAATAACCAATACAGCGGTGGATAATGCCATCAAAGATTACGCTCACTCAGGCGATACGACTTCTTTTTACAGGAAGATGGAGCACATTGAGAGAGTTGCTAAGGAACTCGGACCCAAGCCCATTCCCATTTACCACAATCAAAAATCCATCCGGGCCTCCATGTCAAAGCTGCGTAGCAAGGGAACATACAATCCGAATACTCGAACGTTTACTGGACGCGGAAAGACAAGAATTGGTTAGAGTTAATAAGAGGATTGCGCGTAGAGCAGGGTTAGTTGAGAATAAAGCGCAGCCTACTGGAACGTTTGCCCCTATTCCTCAGCGGCATTCTCCCTCTATGGTTAGACGTAAGTTAGAGATGGCTGCACGTAGGCAATCTGATAATCCTGTGTTAAGCAAGGCTGATATGGACGATCTCATTAAGAATAAAGAGTCAGCGGTCGGGATAGGGGAGAAGTAAATGTATCCACCCAATGTTGACCCCGCTCTTGCTGCATTGCCTTTTGGTGCTACTAATGATGCTGCAATTGAATCTCTTAACAGCGGGACTGAACCAGAACTTGATGAGGCTACCAAGAAGGAGCACATCAAGAAGGTTCTTGAAACCATACGCACTTCCTACTTCTCGGATGAAGAATTTGTACGTGACTTCCAAGTCCGTATGACCCGCCGCAATAACAATTACTTCAGGAACATCCAGAATACTTATTGGTCAGAAATCGCTCACGACTGGCAGTCATTCTCCGCCCCACCAGAAGGTTACGAAGGTGATGCAAGTGAACTTAGTGACCTTGCCAATCAAACCTTCGTTAATATTTACAAAGCTTATGGTGAAATTATCATTGCAGCCCTCTCATCTCAGATTCCATCGACAAGATTTCTTCCTGAGGACGCTGATAACGCCGACGATATCCTCACTGCCAAAGCCTACAACAAAATTGCTGACCTGATTAGAAAGAATAATCGGGCAAAGATGCTTTTGATTCGATGCCTCACCATTCTGTATAACGAACCATACGTTGCTATCTACAACTACTCACGTAGGAGCAAGAAGTATGGAACATTCAGGAAACCAATCGAGGGTATCGTCAAGCGTTCGTTCACTAATTTCTACTGTGCAACTTGCAATTCCAAATTGCACTCAGAGACTGAACCCTCAGAGGTCGTTGATGAATCCTATGCTCCACAGGGGGCGTTCAATTTCAATGGCCCCTCGCTGGCATGTCCAGAATGTGGTACGAATGGCCCCACAATGCAAGATTCCCAAGAGGAAGTTGCAGAGGCGGTCATCGGATATGATGAAGCAGCCAAGCTTCGCATCATACAGGAAGTTTACGGACAGACTAATGTTCGTTTCCCCGCCTTTTGTCGCAAGCAGGAAGATATCCCGTATCTTGCACTTGAATATGAACAGTCCATTCCACTAGTAGAATCAGTTTACCCTGAACTTGCAGGTAAAATCACTGGAATTGTGGCTGATGATGGCAATAATAACCTCTGGGCACGCACAAATCAGGACTACAATGGTCAAAGTCCTGAAGGTGTATGCACTGTAAGGCAAATTTGGTTCAGAACGTGGGCTTTGAACAAGTATGGACTCCGCGAAGATGACATTCCTGAGGAATTGACCACCTGTCTACGAGAATTTCCCAAGGGAATCCGTGCAGTGTTCATTAATGATGAACTCGCGGAAGCTCATGAGGAAGATTTAGATGATCATTGGACTATCTCTGTTAATCCTTTGTTTGGTGAGCTGTGTGGTGATGCAATTGGAACTGCTGTAATTCCAATTCAGGATATGAAGAATGACGCTACCAATCTCACCAAAGAAACGATGGAACATGGGATTGCTGAGACATTTGCTGACTCTCAGGTAATCAACTTTCAGACATATGGTGATAAAGAGATACGTCCTGGTATGATGTATCCCGCCCAGCGTCCCGCTAATGGGAGTATGGGTGATTCCTTCTACCAAACACGCACTGCTTCTCTCCAGCCTGAAGTAATTGAGTTCAATAACAGGCAGGATAAAGATGGACAGTTCATATCAGGCGCACTACCGTCGATATTTGGAGGGACTCTCCAAGGTGGTGGTGGTACTGCCTATGAGTATAGTCAAAGTAGGGCACAAGCACTACAGAGATTGCAGACTGTTTGGCAGATTGTGTGCCATACATGGTCCGAGATGGAGCTACGCTCTATCAATGAGTACATTGCCAATGTTGATTACGATGACAGGTTTTCCAGCAAGAATGGCAATTCATATGTTAACGTATGGATTAAACAAGTCGAACTTAAAGGAAAAGTAGCTGACATTGAATCAGAGTCAGCGGAATACTTCCCCATTTCATGGGCGGAGAAGAAGGCTGTTATTGATAAGTTGATGGAACTTAACAATGAGTTCGTAAATGGAATCTTGAGTAATCCCAATAACATCGGGATGATTTCCAGGTCTTACGGACTTGGTGAACTCTACATTCCTGGTGATGATGACCGTAATAAGCAGCTTGCAGAGATAAGCGAGATGCTTCAATCTGGTGAGGGCATAGACCCCGCACAGATTGACCCCACTCAAATCACTCAGATGCTTCCCACTGTGAAGCCTGAACCCAAGATTGACAACCATCCCATTCACATGGAAGTTGCTAAGGCATGGGCAGTGAGTGAGGGTGGAATCTACGCTAAGCTCAACAACGCACTAGGTTATCTTAATGTAGTCATGCATATCGAAGCGCATGACATGGCAATGATGCAAATGGCTGTTGAAGATGCACGTAAGCAACAGCAAGTGCAGATGATGATTCAACAGGGAATGCAGCCTCCCCCGCCGCCTGAAGGAACTGTTACTCCTCCACCTCCACCAATGGGAGGACCACCTCCTAATCAAGGGCCACCACAGGGTCCGCCACCACCTTCACCACCTAATGGAGCATAGTGATGTTTAGAACTATTAAGATGCCGTATCTCGCAGCGGGTGATGGTTCTGGTGATTCAGGCGGACAGTCCGCTGAAGAAATCCTTGATGATGTAGCACCGGACACGGAGGCTTCTGATGATGACAGTCAAGATGACTCAGATGACTCCGACGATGATGAGGAAGTTGTTCCTCAAGATGGCGATGATACAGGAGACGGAGAGGACGAAGATAAAGAAGATGATGAAGAAGGAAAAGACGAAGATAAAGAAGAAAAAGTAGATGATAAGGACGCTGATTCTAGCATTGCTTCATCTCCGATTAAAGCCGCCACCGCCAAATACCCCAAACTCTTCAAAGAGTTTCCCGAGTTGCGAGAGTCTTATTTTAGAGATAGAGACTTCAGACAAATCTTCCCAAGCGTCGAGGACGCCCGTCTTGCGTATGATGCCACCGAGCAATACACCTTCATCCAGAATGAAGTAGCATCAGGCAATCCTTCCTCATTGGTTGACTTCCTTGCGAGGGACACCAACGCACTTGCGCGTTTTGGACGTTCCTTCCTGCGTCAATCAATGACCAGTAATCCAGAGGCTTTTGAGCACATCACCAAGCCTATCCTGATTGGCGTCCTTAACAACGCTATGAAGGAAGCGAACCTGCATGGTAACAAGAACCTTGCAGCGTCAGTAAAGTGGATTAGTCAGTTTGCATTGGGTGATCCTAATGTTCCTGCTGACAATTTCCAAGCTGACCAAGCCCCACAGAATGGCAGAAATCCTGTCATTGAGGGACAGATTAAAGACTTTACTGACGAAGTGTTTGAACAGGGTCAGAACATGACCCTTGAATTGATTGCCGATTCGATTGCTGATTTGAAAATCAATAAGGCAGTTAAGAAAACTCTTATTCGTGAGATGTTTGCTGAGGCAGATAAGCGTATTGCCTCTGACAAGCCTCACATGAAGATGATGGATTCACTATGGAATAAAGTGAGACGCGGTGCTGTTAACAGACAGAACAGAGCCACGATTGTTACCGCGTACGTGGGCGCGTTTAAAAAACTGTTGCCGTCTGTGAGAGCTAGTGTTCTCCGAGATAATGGTCTACTTGTTAAAAAGGGCGACAAGAAGGCTATTAGGACAACGGATAAGGAAACTCGCAGTCAGGGTTCCCCAGCCGGTAAATCTCCTTCGGCAAGAGGAAAGTTTGCGGGGAAAACTGATATGGAGATTCTGGATGCGTTTCTTAAATAGTAGGGGACAGAGAAATGGCATTCAATGAGCTTAGGACCGCCGCGGTAGAACTTGAGCGTATTCGCCCGGCGTTGCCTGTACTCTACGAGATTGAGGACACTTTCTTCTCTCGTATTGAGAAGAAGAACGTAGAGGTAGTCTCCAAGCGGGATATGAGAATTCCTCTCAATCTCCGCCCTGGTGGGTACTTCGGTATCTATAACTCTGATGGCGGTGCTCTTGGTCGCGGTGATGGCCCTGTGTACGACAAGGCTGTTATCAACATCAACGATTACCGCTACGCTGTTGAGTACACTCGACAGGCAGAGTGGGCTACCGATAACTCCAAGAAGGCAGTTACTCAGACTGTCAAGAAGCTTACTGCACAGGCAATGCAGGAAGTTCGTCGTGCTTTTGATGCCCTCTATCAGACTGCTGGTAATGGTGTAGAGGCTGTTGTTTCAGGTTTCACTGGAACTGGCCCTTATACTCTTACTTGTGCTACTGATGGATTCGGTATCAAGCTTCTCCGCTACGGTCAGAAGGTGGACGTGTATAGCGCCGACCTCCTTACCAAGCGGACGACTACTCCCGCTCAGATTACCTTCTACGATTTGGATACCAAGCAGGTCACTATCAACTCAGGAACAATCTCCGGCATTGCTGTTGGAGATAAGTTGGTAGTTGAAGGAGCCAGCGGACTGCCTCCTGTAGCATTGCTGGGTATTCCCTATCATGCTTCCAATGCTAGTACCGGAATCTGGCTTGGATTCAATCGTGCTAATGTGCCAGAGATTAGGGCCAACCGCGTTGATGCGGGCGGCTCTGCGCTGGCTCTTTCACAGCCTCGCCTCGCACTGAACAAAATCGGTGATAGGCTTGGTAAGAATCGTATGAAGAAGCTTGAAGCATGGATGCATCCAGTTCAGGCCGCCGCATATGAGGAGCTTGGGCAGCTTGTTATGGTTATTAACAAGACTGCTAAAGAAGAAGCCTTCAATCCCTACTTCGGGGATGTGATGCAGATGGCCGGTGCGCGTGTAATGACCCACTACATGTGGGACAAGAAGCGCATTGACTTCATGGACATCAACAATTGGGGCCGTGCAGTGATGAAGGAAATTGACTTCTACACTGTTGATGGTCGCAAGCTGTTTGAGGTTCGTGACCCTGATGGTGGTCTCGTTGCTGCTAACCTTTTCTATATCGTTACCTCCTTCAATGCGTTTGTTGATAACCCCGCCGAGATGGCGTATATCGACAACCTTGAAGTGCTGACTGGTTACTGATTTGTTTAGAGAGGGGGGATTTAGCTCACCAACCCCCCTCTCCTTTTAAGGAACATTATGGACCAAGAAGTAGAACTCCAATTGCTCAACGAGAAGTTGCTAGCACAGTATGGTAGCACTCTCAATGGTAATCAACGCTTCCGTATGGTGTTCTCTGATGGGGAGACTGAGAAGCGTAAGGGTAACTTCGACATCTACAGCGAAACGGGACAATGGTTAAGACGCGAGTATGATGTAGTCCGGACAGTCCTCAAATACCCAACCAATCGTGAGAGATTCATACTCGAACGCTATACATTGGAACCATTTGGGAAATGGGTTGCTAATCCTCCCCCGCGTGAGGTATTTGATTACAACGGTTATGAGCCATTCTACGTATTTGAGTGGGTAGAAGCGCGACCAGTGCCTCCGTGGGCAGCATTGCAGTTTATCATTCAGGCTAACATGTCTGAGAGAACAGCTGCACTAGAGAGACTAGAGGAACTGCATAGAAAGCAGGATGCATCGTCCTTCCAACAGAGTATGGACATCCTAGATGAGATGAGTCCGTATCTTCCAGGTTTGCTGCATGACGGTGAGGCAGTAGTAGTTCCGGATATGAAGGAGACTAAAGATGAGTGAAGCAAGCGTTATCTCAATCTTCCCCTTTGCCAGTGAGGAAAGCAAACCCTCAATCATTCCCTCTATCTTCCCAATCCCCGCCTGTACTGATGAGAACGAACCTGTAATCGTAGCAGTCCCTGATGGACAGACCCATGAGTGGCTCGACATTACTCGTGGTGTCCGTGTCTATAAGATTGATGCCGCCGAACTAGCACGCGCTATATGTGATGATAAGCGTAAGTCCTTGTTTGGTGCAAACGCTGATAGAGAGGCATTCCCCGGTATTGCTTGGTTGCCTCACCCTGTTACTGTTACGCAGATGAAAACCACTCATGCTGCACTGTTGAAGAAGATGCAGTTTGAGCAGTTGAATTGGGTTAAGTTCATGGTAGAACTTGCTGATGATGATTGGACTAGATACCATCAGCACAGATTCATCAATGACTTGCAGCGGTATGCTTGTGATAGACTCGGACTTGACAGAGAGTGGAATACTATCTACGTAGATACTCTCATCAAGTGTCCCAGCTGTTTCGAGAATATCAATCCAAAGTCCATCATCTGTAAGAATTGCAGATTCGTTATTGATAAAAAAGCATACGACAAGTTGGCCTACGCGAAGGAATAGTCATGCCAGATGTCCAAGCACAGTCAATATTGGATTATACCCGTGCTTATCTAAATGATACGCCGGGTAATCAGTGGACGAACACGCTCCTACTGCCATATCTGAGACTTGCTTGGGACGAACTTAACATTGAACTACAGTCCCGTGACATCCAAGTGATGCTCGAGACTACTGTAGTTCTTCCTGTTACTATTGAAACCAATGTCCTTCCCGCTCCGGATGATTTGATTACACCATTTCATCTCATGGAACGTGCTAAGGGCGGGACTGATTCTGACTTCGTGATGATGTCCCCCGCTACATGGGAACCAGCAGGAGACTACTCTGTTGGTGCAGTGGATAATAATGCTAGAACCAATCTCGGGTCTTGGGCATGGAGAGGACAACAGTTCTACTTCCCCAAACACTCCGCTGATGTAGAGGTTCTTATCCACTATCTCAAGCAGTTGGATGAAGTTGAAGATGAGAACCAATTGCTTCAGATTAACAATTGTCGAGTTGTATTGAGCAAGAGGACCGCGGGATTGGCTGCTCGCTACGGTAATAGCAACCCCACCCGTGCTGACTTGCTTGATCAAGAAGCTGCTTACTTTATGCAGAAGCTTACTGGTATCGAAGTAAAGACTAAACAGGCACATCAAGGAACTAGACGACGTGGATGGGGAAGCTCCAGGCGCTACGCTATGCGCTGAGAGGGATACTAATAAAGTATCTGGTCAATTGTGACTCTCTTTGGAGGTGGAAATGGCAACACGCCCGGCAAAACAGAATATCTTCAAACAGTTGAAGCGAGCAGTAGCACACCCTCTGTGTTACAGAGCTAAGGTTAGAGTTACTGTCGCTGAGATTAACGCTGCTGGTGGGACAATCACTGTTCCAGCTCCCACTGGTGGCGGAGTTAGATTGCATGACGTTAGAGTAACGTCTACTTCTGGAACTGGCGCTGGTTCCAATGTAACCCTTCTTGGTAAGCAGGGTGGTGTTGATACCGTTCTTGTAGCAATTCCAGCTACCAGTATCTTGGCAACCACAGTTATTGGTTCTGGTAGTGCTGGTGTTGTTATGAGTGGTGTGTTCATGAATAAGTGTGATTCTGGTCAGCCAATCAGAATCAGTAAAGATGGCGCTAACATTACTGGACTTGCTGGTCTTGATGTTAGCGTGTTGTATTCCATCGAGTAGGAGAAGGACCAATGGCTGAAACCAAACCGCTTACTGCGCCAGAACCGATGTCAGAGATCCAGCCGCATGAACCTGCGATGGAATCTACTGATGAGAAGATCGTAAGACAGCGTCTTGGAGATTTCTTCCTGTACTTCAGACTGTCAGATGCAGCTGATGATACTCCATTCGGGTATGTGGATGCAGAGTTGATTAAGGTTCATGCTCCACTTCCACGCCCCGCTGCTGTTACTTATGATGGTTCCAAGCAGCCCGAGCGTGAATTGCTTCTTCCCTCTGAGCATGAAGCAGCGGCTACATTTGCTGCTCGTTGTGAGGCTGAGCGGGATAGGGATAAGGTTGGAGATAGGGAAGCTCGTGCTAAGAAGAATCCCTATGCTCCACAGGCACCTACTGCTGAACAGCAGGCTGAACTGGATAAGAATAAGACTACTGCTGAAGGTGAAGATTCGCAGAGAGAAACGAGTTCGCAGAGAATTGCACCCGGCACTGAGCAGGCAGCTCATGTTCCTGCGCGCAACGTGGTTAAGGAACCCCCTGCTGGTCAGAACCCTGATGCTGACCGTCTGCGTAAGCTGAGGGAAGGTAAGCAGTAGTTGTTAGGAGGGGGAGGACTGCAACTCCCCTTCTTCTAAGGAGCTTCCATGCAGGACCACACTCCTATAACAACCACGCAGTTCAGGGGTATCCTCTCACGGGGTAAAGAGGAAGATGTCCCGTTCAAGTACTTTTTGGACGCGCAGAATATTAGGTTTCAGGATGGGTGCTTCCTCACGCGTGAAGGCTCAGAGATTGAATTTGCAATCTCAGGAATCCTCCGTATCAAGCAATGTCTCCTCGAAGGGCAGGCGCCTGTTGAACTTGTCCTTACTGATACTGGCAATCTTTACGATGCTACTGACTCTCTTAGCACTCCAATCCTAAGCATTCCTGGGATGACGGACTTCTCAGCAACTGTGCTGAATGACCGTATCTACATCAGTCCACACAATGGTATACGTGGACTGCCCGGTGAAAAGGTTTATGTATACGACGGTGGAGTAGTTAGACCCGCCGCTGGAACTAAACCCACTACTCCACCCACTGTTGTAGAGGGCGGACCCGGACACATCGAGATTGGTGTTCACTGCTTTACTGTAGTGTTTGAGAGTGCATCAGGATTCATCTCAGGTTTCAGTCCTGGTGTATCCATCACCCTCTCAGGGACTACCTGTGTAAACGTTCGTGATATTCCACTTGGTCCAGCTGGGACTATTGCACGTCACGTTCTTGGAACCAAGACAATTATTGCATTCAATGGGGATGCACTGAATCAGCAATACTTCTTCTTGCCAAATGGCGAGATTAGCGACAACACCACTACCATACTAGATAACATCAACTACTACGATTCGATGCTCACTGAAGAAGCTACGTATGTTCAGGATGCATTGGATGTAATCCCCGCTGGCGTTCACATCTCCTCTTATCTTGGCTCACTAGTTACGTGTGGTGAGGATGCACAGCCTGACCTTGTTCGCGTTTCTTATCCTGGTGAACCTGAAAACTTTGATGGTGTTGAGGGTTTTATACGTTTTGGTCCAGATGGTGCAGGGACGGTAGAGAATACGTTTGAGTTGCGTGGTCAGCTTTATGTGTGCAAGCGGTCACGCACATACGTAACGCAGACTAACGGTGACAGTGCCATCTTCTGGAACTTCACTGACATCGACCTGAGCAAGGGAACATCTCCTCATGGTGTTGGTCTAGTTGAATCCACCGATGGTAGTAATACTCAGGACATTGCATTCGTTTGCGATAGACAGGGATTCTACGCATTCTCAGGGACATTCTCTAGCGCACTGGAACTTAGCTGGCCTATTGGTAATCTGTGGAAGCGTATCAATAAGAAAGCCTTCCACACGATTGAGTGCGTTGTAGACACCATCAACAAGCATGTCTACATTGCAGTTCCCATAGACACAGCAATCTATCCCACCGTTGTTCTCTACATGGACTACTCAGATGGTATGTCTGTAGAGGCAGTAAAGTGGTGTGTTTGGAAGTTCCCTGTCCCGCCTAAGACTATTGGTTTGAGTATGCATGACGCGGAGCCTTACTTCCGTTATGCCTCTATCAACACCAATATGCTGGATAAGACTCTACGCACTGACAATGGCACTGCGATACAGATGTTCGTTGAGTTCGCATTTACTAGCAGTGGTTATGCCTCACAGCAGAATCACTATTGTGGTATTGCACTCATCGCCATTGGCAGCGGGATACTGAAGCTCACTGGTAAGACTCTACACTCTGCACGGGGATTCGTATTTCCAAGTTATGACTTGAAGTTGAATCCAGAGTATTTCGTAACTCGTGGATTTAGTATTGATACTGAGAAACTTTCTATCCGTCTACAGATGGATGCACCTAACGCATTCATTACTGTAAGTTCGTATACAATCTTCTGTAAGCCTGTATGGACTACTCGCCCTAATTACGCCTAATCATGGCACAGAACGTCTTTACGACGATTCGTGCTAATATCGCTGGGATGCAGCGTATTGACCCACGCACGTATGAAGCATTTAAGTTAATGATTGACGAACTAGAGGACTTGTTCATTCAAGTTAATCCTCTAGTAGCAGCAACTACCAAGCCACCGGGGACAGTTACACCAGATACACCACTCAATTTCAGCGCAAGCATACTCCCCCGTTCAGTTCAATTCAATTGGGCAAACACTCCCAATGCCTCTACATATGAATTGCGACAGGGTAAGATTTGGGAAACTGCTACCTTCCTCGTTAGAACTTCCTCTCTTTCAGCTAACATCCTTCCACTGTTAATTGGCACTTATGATTTCCTGCTCAAGGGAATCTCAGGCAGCGGAACATACTCTGTTGCCCCAGCATCTACAGTAGTCACTGTTACTGGACCACAGGCTGTATCTATTACATCAGCAGTTATTGACAATAACGTATTGCTGAAGTGGGATACACCACCGTCTGATTTCATTGTTGATTACTACATCGTTGATAGGTTGGGAAATGATGTAGGCAAAATTCAAGGCACCTTCACTGTACTGTTTGAAGGTGTTGCAGGGACTTACGTATATGGCGTCACGGCAGTTGATATTGCTGGCAATCGTAGTCCTCGGAGCACTGTGGATGTTACTGTCACTGCACCGTCTGACTACACCTTAGAAGCATCCTATACTTCTGACTTGCTTGGCACTAGAGTTAATGTTGATAGGGTAGATGGTCCACAACTACTTGCCATCATTGCTGAAGAAACCTGGACTGAGCATTTCGTCAACAATGGTTGGAATACCATTCAAGACCAGATAAATGCAGGGTTCCCAATCTACGCACAGCCTACAGAATTCAGTGGTTACTACGAAGAAGTGCATGACTTTGGACTAGTCCTTGAGAAAACTGTTATCTCCTTTACGTGGGCATCGAGACAGATTGTCCCTAATATTAGTGCTATTTCTGAATTGTCTTACTCTCTTGATGGCGTTACTTTTTCTCCTGTTGTGGTTGGCAACACTACCTTCGCTAATGAACTCCGCTATGTGAAATTCAAACTACGCTTTGATAACATCGACCGCCGATTCCTCGCAACCTTCTATAACCTCACACTTGCAATCACAATCAAGCGTGATTTGGATTCTGGTTCAGCGGACTTCATAGCAGCGGATGTGAATGGTACTTTCGTTCCCTTTAATAAGCCGTTTAAGGATGTGGAGAGTATCACCATTACTGCTGAAGGTGCTGTTGATAAGACTGCCACGTATGCATTTGAGGATGTTCCTAACCCTGTTGGCTTCTTTGGATTCCTATACGATAAAGATGGAACAAGAGTCAATGGTAGGATTTCATGGAAGGCTAGGGGTATTCTATAATGCCTGCTAACTGGCAGCTACCGACAGAAGCAAGTCAATACCTCGATGTCCTTGCACAGTTAAAGGAACGAGATGTTGATGCCATTACATTGGGTTCTGGAGTCCTTCCTCTCAATCCCCCTGAGAATGCAGTCCATCTCTCTAATGCAACTTCACCTACTGTTCAGTTTTACATGTATCAATTGGGAGTATGGGTTCCAAAAGTTATTGGTGTAACGGGTGGTGGAACTGGTGCTACAAGTCTAGATGCATTTAAGGCTAGTCTTGGTCTGGGCACGATGGCCTACCAGAACTACAATGCTGTTAACATTACTGGTGGTGTTATTGCTGGCATGACTAGCGTGGGAACTGCTGGATTGGGATTGGAGCATCCTACAATACCTTTTATTTCATGGTATGTCACAAATGCTGGTCCAGATAATAAAAGATGGCAATTGTATGCAGATACTACGGGTGCTTTTATTCTCTCTTTACTTAATGATGCATGGAATGTTAGCACTCCTATAATCCATATTATTAGAAATCAAATGCTTTCATACTCTATGAAATTTACTGGTTTTGTAGGCGTGAATGTCATGCCCAATACTAATACTAATTCTATATTTCAATGGTCACATGGATTTGCCTCATGTGTAGCGCCTGATGGAGCATTCTCTAGTAATCTCTATGTTAGTGATACTTGGAGACATTTCCAGGCTGGCACTGGAGGAATGTTTAGATTTGTTGGTGCTACTGTAGATTGTTGGGTTGCTGGTGCTGGTACTGCTGGTGCTCCTGCTGGTATCGTGCATCTCTTTACTTTCAATAATGTTGGAACATCCGTCATAGACCACCCACTAAGACTTAGTGGTGCTGTTACTATGGGTAGCACTCTCAATGTAGCAAGCGCACTCACTGTTGGATATACTCTCGATGTTGGAAACTTTGTAAATATTGCTGGAGATATGCAAATTAATGGTGCCAATGCAAGGGCTGGTGCTAACCTATACCTCGAACAAAGTAATAACATTTACCCTGGTATCATGTTTCGTGGCACTGGTGGAATCTTTGCACATCTATATACTAATACTATAAATTACTTTTCAGTTCGTCTAACATCAGGTGGCATTTTTGAATTTGGACATTTGTGGTTTAGACCTGGTGGAGCTAACTATAATCTTGGTGACCCATCATATCGTTGGTCAAGTGGATATGCTCTTTACTGGCAGTCAATCACTGGATATGGATTCATCTTTGATGGTGTTGCGTCTAGAGGAGTGCTGAGAAGTGGTAATGGTATTGAAGTCACAGATGATGTTAGAGCTAACTTTGTACTTGCTGGTAACTATGTTCTAGCAGCATACCATATCGCTACATTTGCTTCATACGTAGTGTTGAGTACTAACTTTGTTCCAATCGCAGACTATGCTTATCGTATTGGATTCAATGCCCCCTATCGCTGGTATCAAGCACACATCTATCATGGTGTAGTGACTGCCTCCGCCGATGATGAGACTACTGTTATGGGTAGAGAACCTCTTGGATTGAGATTCATCAATCTACTTGAGCCTGTAGTGTATAGAAAGAAGATTGGTAGTCCCGGATTACCAAATCCAATTAAGCATGGTTTGTCAGGTAGTAGATTGCGGCAAGTTCTTGACGCACTTGACGTTGATTTTGGAGGACTGATAGATGAGGGACAGGGAAGATTCGGTTTGAATTACTCTGAATTGATTGCACCAATCATTCAAGCCATTCAGGATTTGGATGACAAGATTGAAGCATTGGCTACTGCAAGGGGTGTGTGATGCGTAAGCTTGTATTCGACCGTGATAACATCATGGATAGTAAGGTGTTCTCCACTCTCTACTATGGATTCGTCCAGGGTGGGGTTAATCTCAATAAAGACAAGACTACCAAGCCCCGCTCTGAAGTTAGGCTTGACGCCCGTATCCTTGACAAGTTGGATACTCTGTCTGAGGAAGATGTTAAGCTTCCTATCCCGTGGACTCTCGTTAAGAGTGGCACTATCCTCTTTACTGATGAGGAGTATGAGCGCATCGACAAGCACTTGGACAATGTGAATTGGCCCACTGGTGCTTCTAAGGAAGTAGCTAAGCTGTTCGATATGTGGGGACAGGCTGAGAAGATTGATGAGGTGAAACGTGAAGATTCTATCGACGGTATGCCTAGCAGTTCTGTGCGTAGGTTGTGACTATCGCGTAATGTTTCCCGCTGCGCCAACAAGCAACATTACCAATAACAACACAAATACCAATACCGTTGACATTGACGCTCATGATGTAATCAATCTCAATCCAACTTTCCCGCCGACAACTGATAACCCTAACGTGCCTCCGACACCATCAGTTCCATTGCCTGTCCCACAGAATGCTGAAGGGATTGCACGAACTGCTGCACATGCTAATAGAGGTTTGATTTCCAAGTCATGTCAGAATAGCCAGTTTATTGATGCAATCGTCAGTGCATTGAGAGTTAGTGATGCACGCTGGGGTTACATCTGTAATGCTACTTCTGGTTGTTCTGCTATTAGCGGTGACACTATTGCTTATCGTGCAACCAGCACGAACGTTGGTGTATGGGCTGTGGATATTATTGGGGATCATTGTGGTACTAATCCTACATTTACTTGGAATGTCGTAGGATTTGCAGCGGATAGACAGTGGAGACAGTAAACTATGATTCTCCGTCCATACAACTATCGATTGGATGCAATGAATGTCCATCGTGCTTGGAAGAATGGACACTCAGATGACTTCTCATTGCCAGCACTCAACAACGTAGTCACAGACTTGATTGCTTACAATGATAATAATCAACTCATTGCATTTGGATTTGTTAAAGCATTTGCTGAGGGTGTAGTAGTAATGAATATGGATCTTCCGCTGCGCGAAAGAATGTTAGCGTTGCAACCTTTAATGACTGAGGCTTTTTCAGGTTGTCGTAGGAAGGGAATTGAGCAACTACATGTCTCTGTTACTGATGAGAAGTTTGGCCGGTTGCTGATGAAGCATTACAATTTCAATGAGACCGAAGGCCAGATTCTCATAGCAGAGGTGTAGTATGCCAGCGTTTATGGCCGGACTTGGAATGAGGCAGGGTCAGCCTAGGCGGCAGTTTAATGAGCAGGCTGCTGGTGCTAACCAGTATACCAGTGCATTGAACAATGCTAGTGGAACTGGTCCTAGTGGTGCTGCGACTGGTGGTGACACTGGTCCTACGGGCGCGCCTAAGACTCCCACTACAGGTGGAGAGAACTACAATCCCTACGCTGCCGCTGCAAGTGGTGGTGCTAATCCGTGGACATACAATGCAAGCACTGGAGGCTATGAGCCTAACAGTAGTGCATGGACACCTGATTGGATGAAGCCTAAGCCCGCTGCTCCAGCCGCGACACCTAAAACTTATGAGCGACAGATTGCTGATTACACTCCCTATGCAGATGACATGAAGGGGACTAAGCAGCAAGCTATTGATATCATGGCAGCGGAAGCTAAGAAGCGTGGTATCACTCCTAATTGGAATGAACTTGAAGGTAAGTATGGTAGTAGATTGGAGAATGGTCAAGTTACTGGCAAACTCTTTAACGAGATTATGAAAGATGCGTTTGGTAAGGACGTTGAAGTCCCTGGTGCAACTGCTCCTGCTGCTCCCACTGCTACTCCTCCAGCTGCTAATAATGCTGCTCCTCCTGCTGCTCCGTCTAATCCGTGGATGACTGCTGGTGGTGGGTATGGTGGTTACATGCCCACTCAAATGCAGGGTCAAGCAGGTGGATTAGCTGGTATGGCTGGTAATACTAATGGTGATATGGGAATGATGAGGGATAGGCTTGGGATGCCAATAGGTAGGATGGAAGCTCAAGAAGCTACTAATTATACTCCAGAGCAGAAAGCTCAAATCGCTGCTAAGGAAGCTGCTATGCGTGGTAATCTTACTGAGGGTAAAACCTCTACTGCTGATGCACAAGCGCGTATGGCAGAACTGATTAAGCAACTTGGTGCTGGTGGGATGCAGTTCATGCAGGGAATGGGAGGTTAGCATGTTGACACTCCTGATGTATGTTCTGATTCTGGGAGTGGTAGCTGCTGTAATCAACTGGCTTCCAATTCCTGAACTGTTTAGGAAGGTAGCATGGGCAATCATTGCTATCATCCTTATTATTCTTGTCTTTGATGCCATCAGAGGCGGTTCTCTTTCTCTGAGGTAATCATGGGAAAGAATGACAACAAGAAGAAGGTAGACGTTCAGCTTCAGCGAGCGCAGACGCAAGCTAATGATGAACGTGATACTTGGAATGCTAGGCAGAACACTGAACGTGATGATGCTTATGGTCGTCAGACTGCTATGTTCGATAGTCAGTTTGGCGCATTGGATAAGCTCGCCAATCAAGGCGCACTATCCCCTGAGCAAGAGGCGAACTTTAGAGGATTGATTGGTAGTGGTGGAGGGGGAGGTGGTGGAGGTGGGGGTGGTTATGGTTCTGGCGACTTCATGCCAGACCTCTCTGCATTGAATGAGGTAGAAGGACTCTACCGCGATTCAATCACAGGTAAGTCTATCAACCAAGACAATCTCCGCAAGGGTATGCCTACTCTTGAGGAGTTGATGAAGTCTGGTGGTTATTCTCCGGAGCAGTTGGCAGGAGTAGGCGCTGACATTGGGACTCTACGTAGCATCGCTGCTAGTGGTGGCGTAGACCCTACTGGACAGGCACGTATGCGTGGGATGGGCGTATTTGATGAATATGCCCAGACTGGCGGTCTCTCTAATCAGGACCGTTCAGTAATCCGCGCTAAGGGTAACTCTACTATCCCCGCCTTCTACGATAACATGCGTAGGGAGGCAGGTAGACAGGCTAGAGTTACAGGAACTAACGCTGGACAATCAGCATTGATGGCAAGGCTTGGACGTGAGCAAGCACTTGGTGCTCAGACTGCTGCTATCAATACTGAGATGGGTCTGGTTGATTCTATCAACAAGGGTAGGCAATACGGAGCAACGAACGTTGCACAATCGGAAGCTGCTCTACAAAACCTCATGAGTCAAAATAGATTGCGAGGCGCCGAGGGAGCCATCGCCGGACAGCGGGGTGTTGGTGAATTCATGGCCAATACTCGTGGCAGTTCTGCTAAAGAAGTTGGTGATGTTGAAAGTGGTATTCAGGATAAGCTAACTGCTGAACGTCAGTATGGAATGGGTGGTCTTGAACAGATTATCCAGCAAAGAATACAGGAAGAACGTAACGCAAGAGCAAGTGCCGCTGCTGCAAACGCCGCTTCAGAAGCACAGGCTTCTGCTGATTGGCGTGATAGGATGGGGCTTGAACAGTACATGTTGGAGACTGATCTTGCGGGGCAACAGTTTGGCCTTGAAGGTATGGGTAATCTTTATCGTTCTGTTCCTGGTGAGGTTAATGCTAGAGATCAGAACATTCTTGCAGGAATGGGATTGAGTGGTCAGGGTGATGTTGCTCGCACTGGTCTGCAATTGCAGCGTGGTGAGAACACTTCAGGCATTGACACTGCGCTTAAGATTGCCGGAACTGCTGCTGGTGTTGCTGGTGCATTTACTCCACAACGTGCTGCACAACAGATAATTCCAAACCAACAGGGTTACAATCCAACCGCCCAGATTCCAGCTAGGTGGAGTTACAATGTCTAGCTTCAGATTCGGACGTGACCCATTTAGATTTGACTCTAATGTGTTTCAACCTGAAGCACGTCCTGAAGTGTGGGCGCCTCAGAAGTATCAGCCTACACCTAGAGATAACTTTAGTATGAGTCAGCAACCTGCTGTAGAGGAACCCTCTCAGCCTGCTGGTACTGAGAAGGATTTGTTTGATATGCAGAGTGCTCAGGTGAACGAATATCCAATGATGGATAAGTTCTCTGAGCTACTCAGTCAACGTCCAACGCGGGAGGATTATAAGCCTTCTGTGTGGCGTAACATCATTAGTGCTGTTGGTGGTGTGTCCTCAGGTATGCTTGGTAAACCTGAGAGTGCAGTAGCTAATGCATATGGCACCACTGAGAAGCTACGTGATGTTCCATTTGACCGCGCCACCAGTGATTGGTCTGGTAAGATTGCTGGTTATGGTGAAGGCGCTAAGATGGAATTGCAGAAGGCTGACAAGGAAAATAAGTTCCTTGCTATGACCAATAATGCTTTCTTGAATCAAGCTAAGAAAGACCGTATGGAAGGTCAGACTCTTAATGAAGCTGAGCGTAATAGAGTTAAGCAACAGGAAGTTCTAGGCAAGATTCAGAACTACTCAGCACAAGGATGGAAGCCTGTTAAAGCTAATGGTAGAGTATACATGGTTAAACCTGGTGAAGATAATATTGATGTGGGTGAAGATATCTTTGCACAGGTTGCACAACAAGATGCTGCTACTCGTGAGCGTGGTGAGAGAAATCGCACTGCTCTAGGATATGGTAATCTTGGAGTTGCTCAAGGTAATCTTGCAAATCAAGTTACAAGAACTGGGATTATGCAGCAGGATTCCAACACTCGTATTACCCAAGCACAGATTGCCTACATGAATGCTGAATCAACTCAGGATAAGAATGCTATGCAGTATTGGGGTCTACAACTTGCTGCTGAAAAGTTTAATGAAGATATGAAGCAGAACGTATTTAATAGAACTATGCAGACTCTCAAATATGAACGTGGAGATGATGCTCCTATGATGAATCCAACTCAACAGAATGCTGCATATGATTTGGCAGTTAAGAAAGTTCTTTACTCCAATCCAGGATTGGTAGATGTGCTTGGTGATAATGGATTGCCAAGTCCCGATGCCGACCCTGATCAATTGGATGAATTCACTTGGCATGTGCAGCAAGAATTCCAGAAGAATATAATTGATGAGAAGGATAGGAACCTTGATCCTAAGACTAAGCTACCTACACCAGGTAGTCCAGCTACTGCACCTCCACTACCAAATCGCCCGCGTGGTGGTAGATTTGCACCTGTAACTGGTGTTAATCAAGGGACTGTGACTCCCAATCCTGCTGCTGGTTCTACGTTCCTTGACTTCAGTAAGCTGAGGAAGTAACATGCCAAACCCATTCACTCGTAGATTCAATGTGGTGATGGATAATGATGAACCATTTGAATTTGAATGGGATAGAGATGAGCCACCTACTCAGACTGAAGTAAGGGATTTGTGGAAGCAGTCTCTTGCTGACCAAACTATTCAAGTAAGCAAGGAACAAATGGAGCCTATGGAGGAAACTCCATTTAAGTTCGAGACTCCTAATGAATTACTTCAAAAGGGTCTTGAAGGTGTTGATTTCTATGGTGCTCAGAAACCACAGGGATTCCCTAATCGAGAGGAACCTCCCCCTGCTGAGCGTGGAATGCTGGGGAAGGCATGGGATTTAGCTAACACTTCTATACTACCTGAGAGAAAGACTGAGAACCCTGTGTATGGGGCACAGACTCTTTCTCGCTTTGGTGATTACGCATATGAGAAGCTTGCACGTCCTGCACTTAGCCCGCTGGGTATAGGTGCTGGTGTAGCAGGTGCAGTATCAATACCAGCGCGTATTGGACTCGCTGCTGTTGGTGCTGGCATGGGTGGATATGCAGCTAAAGAGGATATTCCTGAAGCATGGAACAATCCTACATTTGAGAATGTTGCAGATGTAGGATTGGATGTTGCTGGTATTGCTGGACCATATCTTGGTTACAAGGGTGGTGCATTCAGTAAGAAGCCTGGCTTCAATGTGCTGCCAGATGATGTTGAGTTGCCTCCCAATGTTAGAGATGTTACACAGCGTAGACTCTACCGTGACAGTGCGGGTGGTAGAGGATTACAACTAGAAGCACAGAATCCAATTGAACTGCCTAGTGTTCTTGACTCTGAAGTAGTGCCACCTACTGGACCAATCTCTAAGGTTCAGACTCCCTCTGCTGGACATGAGTGGACTACGCTTGATGTTACTACTATCCCCGGTGGTGAGGCAGAGAGAATGTATCCCACTGTGGGTGGTATGGGTCTATCTAATGCAGAGAAGATAAATCCAAGAACAGGTAGACCCTATAAGACTCCACAGCAGCTACCTCGTGTTGGTGGTGTAGGTGAGATGGGTATACGTGGTGACCCATTCTTCCCTGCTATCCCTGAGCGTGTGCAAACCTCTACTAACCAAGAGGTATTCAGACCTGTTGGAGAAATGCTTGCACGTCCAGGTGATAGAACTGTTACTACTCCCACTACAGTATACAAGCCCGGTCCCCATGTAGAGCAAGTGCTTAACCCTGCTGATGAAACATTCTTCAATGAACGTATGCTTGCTGAACGTGCAGCGGGATTAGAGTCTGTGCCTGAGATGATTCTTAATGAAGAAGGTGGACTGACACGTAACAGGCAAGGTCAAGTCACTGCCAATCAGGGAGTGAGAGTTAGTCCTAAGGATACTAAGAAGGCTATACTGGGTGAGGTTCTTGGTCCAGACCCAGACAATCCACTACTCATTGAGAATCCAAATTATCCTAATAAGCCTGTTGAACCTGTCACTCCAGAGGTAGTAACTGTTAAAGCGGGTAAGGGAATTCCTAAGGTTAAGCCTGAGGATATGCCCGGTGGTGAGCACAGGTTTGAACCTACTTATGGAGTGAATGTAAAGCTTGGGAAGATTGCTTCTAATAGTAAGATTCCTGAAGTGCGGAAGGCTGCTCAAGCAGTTGTTGATTCAAACAAGCAGCGTGATCTAAGTGCTGCTGCTAGAGTTGTTGGTGGAGAAGCTACCGCTTCAGGATGGACGTTGCTTGATAAGATGGGAGATAAGGGAAAGGCTGTCTCTAGATTTGCTCGTCGTGTAAGAGCAGATGCAAACCAGCGTGCTGGAACTGTTACTGCTAAATATCGTGGTCCTATTGATGCCATTAAGGATGCAGACTTTGAACATGTTGTAGATATAGTAGAGGGTAAGGCTAGACTAAAAGACCAGAAGCTTGCCCCCGCTGTTCAAGCAGTGCGAGATATGTTAAAGGAAGCAGGTCAGATTGCTGAACGGTCTGGCATGGAGATGTATGATACTAAGGGTGAACCTATCAAGTTCAAAGCTATGGGACAAGACTACTTCCCACACAAGTTTGAACCTGGTACATTCAACCCTGAGAATCTTATCAACAAGCTAGTCAAAGAGAAGGGTATGACTACCGCTCAGGCTGAGTTTGTTGTGGAGAATGGTATCAAGCGTGGTCCCAATTCCATTGACCCACAGCATGTGCGCTCACTGAACTTGTCTGGTTATCGTAAGACCAAGCAAGCACTCTTTGAGCATGTTGATGACTTGATGGTTAAATCCTATGAGTCTGAACAGTTTGGTCCCCGCGATTTGGGTAACAAGGGTTCCAAGCTAAGTCAGATGATTGATAGTACTGAGAATCCCCAACTTGCCAGACGTATTATGGAAAAGCAATTGGGCAGACAATCTCATGACCCTAATCAAGAAGCAGTAGCACATGGTATAAATAGCTTTGAGGCTGCTACTAAGCTTACCCTATTTGCTATTAACCAGATGAGTCAGGGTGCCTCTGTTGGTCTGCGTGGTAGTCTGAAAACATTTGGCAAAGCACTAAGCCAGACTATGAAGAATGCCAGTGCTGAGGAAACTGGCGCAATGCAATCTGCTGCTAGAGCTACCTTTGCTGATACTGGAACAAGCCCAACAATGGAAGGATTCTCTAAGGCTCTTGGATGGAATAAGAGTGAGATGAAGTTGCGTCAGTTTGCTGGTAATGCAGGTAAGGTTGAGGCTGAAGCTTTACATGCTCAACTCAAGAAGAATCCTAAGGATGCTACTGCTCGTGCTAAGCTAGATGACTTGCTCCTTGAAGATGATTTGGATGCAGTCATCGCACAGCCTAAGCTTAGTCCAAGTCAAATCAATCGTGGTGGATTCCGTATGGCTGAACTGACACAGGGATTGGTAGAGGGTGCTGACCTCCCACCCATGTGGACAGACAGTCCTATAGCTAAAGTTCCACTAATGTTCAAGCGCTATGCATTCCAGACTAGCAAGCAATTGAAGGATTTGTGGGCTAGTAATAAGACCCCTAAGGACAAGGCTCAGATGCTGGCTAAGTTTGTTGCACTGTATGGTGCAGCGGGTGAACTTACTGGTGATGTGAGCACTGGCGTTAGGGCCGCTGCTAGTGGAGATAATCCTCTTGAAGCTATCAAGGAACGTGGTGCTCCCAAGAAAACTGGTAAGTCCAATCTTGATAAGGAACTCTCCAAGTTCTATAACAAGAATGGTATTGATGAGCAGATGGTGAATCGTTTGCTTGAAGATATCGGGGGGAGTTACGCACTAGGATTGGTGGGACAACTGGCAGGGGATGCCACTGATCCAAGAGGACAGAGGCTATTGAGCACATTGGCGGGGCCAGCAATTGGGGATGCTGTTGGTGTGCTCGGTGGGCTTGCAGAAAGCGCGCAGGATTTGTCTTGGCAACCCGCTGTTAGAGCAGGTGTTAGACATCTCACTCCACTAGGATATTCAACTTCTAAGTGGGATGTATTCCAAGACCCTAAGAAAAACAAAAAGGCACCGATGGGGATTAGACCATCGATGCCCAAGGTAAGCCTTAAGTAGACTAAAGCACAAACTCAGGCCAGTGCCATGAATTCTGTGCAATGCTGGCACCTTCCAGATTAGGAACGTTCCAGAACAGAGTCGGTGGAGCATGGGGAGGGAAGGTGATTAGGTTCACGTTCCCTTCTTCTGCATTGTTCACAGCGGTTACGAGTGCTGCAATACAATCCACACTACCATTGGGAACGTAATGGACAATCCTTCCAACGCTAGGTTCCATTTACCTTGCTCGCTTTCTTCTTCTTTTCTGTGTATGCCTCGACCTGTTTCAAGTACTTATCTGTTAGCTTGTATACCTTGTCATCTCCCTCAGATTCCGCTGTGATTGCACCCGCTTGGAGTAGAGTCATCTCTATCTTATCCAAGTCAAATGCATCCATGTCATTCCAGTAACGCTTGAGTATCTCCTCCCTACTTGCACCCTTTGTAGGATACTTCATAAGGAAGGTAAGCACAACTCCTGTTTGTTCAGCGAGAGCACTCTTGCCCGCGGTATTCAAGTTGGCTTTCTTAGCATCAGACACAAACTGAGTGCAGAGTTTGATAGCTTCATTGATATCCTCCTCTTGCAGTATCAGGTCTGTGTTGTGACTCAGTGATAGCAGCATAGCAACCTTGCATACATGGTCTTGGATACGCTGGTCAGTGCCAGTCCTGTCACCATTGTATGAGTGTTGTTCCTCCCGCTGCCGTAGCGACGTATACCAATCCTTATACGCTCGCTTCCCCTCACTACTCCACTTGAACTCTCCCTTAACTTGACTGACTTGCTTCATGTAGTCAGCGAGTTTGGTTAGGTCGAGTTCTATATCAGGCTTGTCTACCAGAGAATTGATTTTATACCTTTTCTCTGCATAGATTAGCATCGTCCTGCCTACGAACCCGCCCTCAATGTCACGCGTCGTGACGAAATCCCTGAAGTGCGGCGGACTACAAGCACCGAACATGGTGATGTTAACGCCCTTCAGTTTCTCTACACCAGTGGACTTCAGTGTGTTAGACCATTCACCAAGATAGTGGGTATCATACCACTCCGTGATGATAGTCAATGCTTGTGGATTGCTGATGATGAAGTTAGAGAATTCACCTGATACCAAGAATCCCCGGCTATCAGCAATCATTGGCTTGTTCTCTCTGCTACGTGTGCGAGAGAGTTCAAGAATCACAGCCTCAATACTGTTTCGTCCTGAGATAATTCTTGTGTTGTCTACTGTCTCTACAAGTTGCTTTGCTATGTGGATAGGCAATGCCTTACCTAGACCAGACTTGCCAATCAACAGAGCATAGATGTTAGGCGATAGCTTGTAGTAGTACTTGTCTAGTGAGACATTGAACGCGGACACCGCCGCGATGCTCATCAATCCAGCCCATCTTACCCATGTGCGTGGAGTTTCAGCATCATCAGTTTGGGAAAGGAGTTCTTTCATGAAGTCCATGACTCATAATCTCCTCCTACGCAACCTTGACTTGCGGTACATATTTCTTTAAGTCCTTATAGTTATCACCAATCTCAATGTCACAGGGGATACGAAGCGCGTATTCCCTTTTGATACTACACTTGTCAAACCTGATTAGGTTTGTGTTGTGCCATTCCTTGCAGTAAAGACTAAGCTCATCTACCATCCTATTAGGACAGTGGAATACCAGTGCGTCATGACTTTCCACACAAATCTTGCGAGCGATATGTGGGTAATCCTTACGCACTTGTATCATGAACTTGAGCATCTGGTCCCTAACAGTAGACTGTGGGATAAATGCCAAGCCTTCCTTGATTAGCTCATGTCCCCAACGGTCGAAGAAGATTCTCCGCCGACCGAATGGGTTATACAATGTCCTAGTCTCATTGAGGATACGTTCAATCTCTGCGTGGTATACACGTTCCACCAGCGGATGACGCATCCTAATAGCTTCTAGGATTTGGCCGGCTTTCCACTCAGAAAGCTTGAGGTCGAGTCCAAATTTGTCAGCGTCAGTGTTAACCTGGAGCATGAAAGTAGTTTTCTTGACTCCATAGTTATAGCTATGTCTGCCCGTCTTTCCAATAAATCTAGCATCTTCTGGCTCTCTCTGTCCATTCCACTCTCGACCGTCAATAGCAGCGGCCAGTTCAGAATGTACGTCAATTCCAAGCTCGAACTTTCTGATGAGTTCGCCATCATCAGATAGGACTGCGACAACTCGTGCTTCAGCCTGCGATAAGTCCATCTGAAGGAAAGTGTGTCCGATAAACGGAACGAGCATTCGTCGTAGGTCCGCTCCGGTATCGCCATGTTTAGTGAGTGTTTGGAATGGCAGTCCAGTAAAAACTGGGCGATTAATTCGTTTCTTCGTGTCCACTTTAGTCGTTGAAGTTCTGCCATTTTCAGTCCCCACTATGTTGTAGCTTGTACGCATGACTCCATCGAAGTCAGGCTTAGCTTGAATGTAAACGGAATCTGTCTTACGACACTTACGCAATTCAAGAATGTTCTTAACTGCTCGTCGCTTCCACTCGTTAGCATCTCCCTTGATGTTGTTATTCATCAAAGCAACAAGAGCATTCTCATCTACACTAGCCCGCTCTGGTAGTTCAAGAAATTGAAACACAAACTTCTTAACTTGAGGGGGAGAGTTGACATTGACATGGCGTTCTGCCATTTGATCAAGACGTTCCTGTAGTATCTGTGCCCTATCCTTATACTTCTTCTTAAGGATAGCTCTCTCACGGTAATCGATAGGCATACCACAGTCCTCTATATCTAGATAGAGGTCATGTGCATGGTGGAAGAAGTCATAGTAGAACTCATAGAGTCCTTCCTCTATCAGTTCCTTATCCAATTGTTCATGGATATCCAGACACACCGCTGAGTCCTTAGCATTATAAGACAACACGGTTTCGTAGGAGTCCTTACGTGGGTCCCACTCTCTATACTCATTCTTGTAGAAGGGTTCCCTTGTCCAGATAGATGCAAGGAATTCCTGCGACTTAGGGAATTCAGGGTATAGGACGTGTGCCTGCATTGCTGTGTCAGCGTAGAGTTTCACACGTGGGAATCCACAGGGTTTACTCAACTTGTGCTGGTCGTACTTAAAGTTCTGACCAACAATATCCTTACGCCCCAGTATATCATCTATCATCTGCCAAATCGTGGCAAGTTCATAGGATGACATTGGATTCTCAAGTAGATTGTTGAGAAGGGGGATGGAGATTGCGTGCTTAGGACTAGCAGCAAACGAGATGCAGGAGGGAATGCATTTAATGGACTCGATGTCTGATGCCCACTTGTTGATTACATCCCACTGTCTGATGTACTTGTATACATCGTGAGATGAGCGTGCAATCTGTAGATAGCGGGAGGGTAGTTCTAGCTTGGAGTTGTAGCTCTCATCAATTGCTCGCTTGTAATCAAGCTTACAATACGCAAGAGCAGAATACTTGAATACGTTCTTACCCTCTTGGCGTAGGAACGCAGCGGGATGGATGGTAGGAATGACTTTAGTCTTACCATCCTTACCTCTCAAGATAGAACCACGATACTCTTTGATTCCCTTCTTACCTGTCAGCGCACGCAACGCTTCATTACCCAGTGCGAGAATCGCATTAGGCTTGATGGTGCGTATCTCATCCCACAATACCTCAACCTGTTGATGATAGTCCACACCAATACGGTCAAGGTGCTTGAAGTTATTATCGGGTGGGCGATACTTGATAACATTAGTGACGTAGGTAGAGTTCCTACTAATGCCATGCTCATTCAGAATAGAATCAAGCATGTGTCCTGATGGACCACAGAAAGGACGTGCATTCAATTCCTCTTGAGCACCCGGTGCTTCACCTACAATCATTAGCTTTGCAGCGTGACTCCCCTCCCCTCCTACATATACGTTCTTCATCGTTGACTCCTCGCATTTTCCCACACGTGCATTTGATTAAGCGCATCCTTACGTAGCGGTATCTGAGCGGAGTGTGGTTTATAACGGAGGAACTTGGCGAGTCTTAGATTCTCACTAGCAGCACCAACAGAGATACCAAGATACTTTGCAGTGTCACGTATAGACCAACCACTTTTACCGCCGCGGTTGACCTGTACTTGACCATGCTCTTGTATCTTCTTATTGTGTGCAGCTTCAATCTCGAATGCTTGCTTCTGCCACACATGCATGGTGACTCCTGAAACAAAAAAAGAGAGGGACATACGTTATGCCCCCCTCTATTGGTGTCAACTAGTCGATGAGAGGAGACTCATCAGGGATGACGACAGGAGTATCATCGTCCTCATTCAAGTCCTCATCATCCTCCTCATCCTCATCCTCATCATCCTCGTCCTCATCGTCGAGGTCATCCTCATCTTCCTCGTCATCTTCATCTTCGTCGTCCTCATCCTCGTCATCCTCATCAATGACATCATCGTCACTGGTGGGAGCCTCAGCAGGAGGAGTCTCGGATTCAAGATAAAGCTTACGATGATTGGCCTCAGACTCGAACATGGAGATATCGTTACGCATTGGAACCTCTCTGACAGTTAGGGGAAAAAGAATGGAGCTACCACTATGATAGCCCCACTCTTGGCGTCTTACTTACTTCTTGACTGCGAGAGGCTTGAAGTCAGCAACCTCGTTGGTTGCCTCATCATTGTCAGCATTACGTCCACGCTTGACGTAGACATCCAGTTCCTTACCGACGCAGGCATCAGGGTCCACGTCGTAATTGCCATCGGCCCCAGCCTTAGCACCGAGTGCCTCAAGCATCGGTCCCATTGCTTCGAGGAACTTCTCACTGAACACCTTGAGGAACTGGCGTCCCGTGTTTGCATCATGCTCTGGCATACCACGCGGGATGACAGTGAACGTGAAGCGATAAGTAATCGACTTATCCTTCTTAGAAGGGCGCATCTCGTGCTTGACAATACGGCATGAATACCACGCCGGGTCAACAAGCTGACGGCTCTGAACGAACGTATCAATCTTTTCCTTGCTGATCTTGATTCTCGGCATTGTTCTGTCCTGTCCTCTTACTGGTTCTGTTGACGCGAGTAGGGTTTCATTTGTATTTTACGTGGTTACTGTTACCCTAAACCGATAGCACAACCCGGCTTCCCAGCGGGTAAGACTTACTACTCCCACTTCCTCACTTCAATCTTCCAGAGTCCAGACTTCTGGACCTGCACTGAAAGATACGTAAGAAGTTTTTCCACTTCTTTGTTGTAGAAGTCCTTATACTCGTGTATAAAGCCCTTCTCATCCATCACAGTAACTTGAATCATTCAAGTCCACTACCCTTGAGCACGGGCATGTACTTATTCAGTTCCACGTTGAATAGTTTGTCCGTCCAGATGATGTTATCAGGAAGTTCCTGAATGCTAGTGCCAGCGAAGTCATTGAACTCGTCCATGTTACTAGGACGAATCATGCACTTATACTCTGGCCTTCCACTCACATCAGGCTGGCAGGAGAAGTGCCAGATTTCATTGAAGTAGGAGGGAATCTCTGCGGCAATACCCTTACCACCGGTCAACAGTCTACGTGACGTGCGAGTAGTCTGGTCACGGATGTTGAACTGTGATATCTCCACAACATGTGCGTTGAGGAAGATGTTGCAGTTAGAGAACTTGTCACTACGCAGTGCTGCGAGTACAAAGGAAAGACCTGATGTCTCACCATTAAAGTCCTCTACCTGATTGACTGCGATGTTACCTGACTTGTTGACCTTCTTGTTACGGTCAGTCGCAGCCTCATTGACACGCACCTCAATCATCTCATTGAGAATCATGCGAGCGAGAGGTGTCAAGGAATCCAGTAGGAGATTACCGTAAGGCATACGGGCCATCTCCATCAGTGCGTCGAGCTTATCGACGATTGACTGATAGGTGTAGAAGGTATCATAGAAGATATACTTCAACCTATCAGGGTCATACTTGCGATAGAAGGACACTACCGATTCCATCCGCTGGTCAATGTCGAAGATATACATTGGACGGTCAGCGGTAGCGAATGAGCAAGCGGCAATGGTCTTACCAGTCTTGGGTGGTCCCTTGAGTAGTGCGACTATCCGCTTGCCCACTTCGTAACTGTCTAGTGCAAGTGCCATGTGTGCCTGTCCTGTTCAATGAAGGTTTGCTTACGTTGTCTTGTGAGTGGAAGGTGCATGTCCTTGTCGTAGCACAGGAATCTTTCGATCATCCTATACCACTTGACTATGTATCTCATTCGATATCTCCAAGCTGCATCAACTCATCAAGGATATCGATGGCTACAGTAGTGTCCGCCTTGTTCTGTTCCATCCTCTCCTTAATCTCAGGATTACGAACACGCTTACCCTTACAATTCTTGCAAGCGATACGAACGTAGCGAGTGTCAGCCTTCGTAATCTCATAAGGCTTATCACACACAACGCAGCGAGTGGTCTTACCTACTGCACGTTCTACTGGAATGTAGTGTGTGCAATCAGGCACAGCACAAGCATAGACAGGGTAGGGCTTCTTGAAACTACCAATGTCAATCTTGTGATACTTGTGGATGTGAGGCTTACGAGGCATGACATAATCCTATGCAGACTTACTGCCTGAAAAGATATTGTCTAGAATTTCAGGTATCAGTGGGTCTACCTTGTAGATATCTGAGCCAGTGCCAGCACGGAACAGTGAGTTAAGCTTAAACTCCCTTGCACTGGGAGGAACTTCACAGACACCCATGTATCTGCAACCACCGAACTTCTTACACGCTGAGAAATTGGGTGGGAAGTATTCATTCTGAATGAAGAAGATTCCTTGCTTCACCCAGTACACAGTAGCCGCAAGCCATTCCTCTTTCTGTTCAGTGAGGAAGGACTTCCTATCTATGACGAAGCACTTATCCTTGCGGTCATAGATGCGGTCGATGATAAAGTTCTTGATGTTGAATGCGTATCCAATACCCATCAACTGGTTGTCAGTTACAGGAGTGTATGTCTCCCGCGAACTGGTCTTAGTATCGACGACAGTCTTTCCCTCTTTGGGGATGTTAGCTAGTGCGTCGATGATACCTTGAAGAATGATTACACATTCCTCATCCTCGTGAATCTTGATAGAGAATGGTTGCTCCACTTCAAGGAACTCCCATCCTAATCCACGATGATAGTCTGCGTATTCACCAAACTTCTCAAGCGCCTTGTTCCTATCCTCGCCTGACAAGTCAGTGGTGAATGACTTGAACTTGCCTATCTCTCGACAGATGTGATTCAAATCTTGGAGTGACAGACCAAGGAGACGTGCATAGGGATGCACCTTGTGATGCTCTTGCACATCCTTAATCTGACCGAACCTCCACGGGTGAATCATGTAGTGCATGAGTCCACCGTAATCGAGAGCACGTTCCTTCTTCAACGGCTGCAAGCGCATGAGCTTATTGTAATTGTATAAGCGCATACAGGATTGCAAGTCGTTAAGACTAGAGGGGGACATCTTAACTATTGTTTTTTCCATTGGGCCTCTTGAGAATATACGATGTCTTGGAACAGACAGAGCAGTTTACAATTATCCCACTGTCACTGTTCACTAACACTTCAAGCATATCCTGTGCTGCGTTGCCGCAGTGCTTGCAGTAAGGTTCTACCGTAGGCGCGGGCATATCTAATCTAGTATAGCACACTATCCCACCCCTTGTCAAGCTCAAAGTTTGGAGATGTTAATCCAATCCTCCTTATGCAGACCAAGCATAAGATCAAACACAGTTCTGAAGTGCTCACCATGTGGAGAATGGCGTCTGTTCTTCTTCTCATTACGTGAGTTCTTCTCCATGTAGATGGTAACTACATGGCAGTACTCATGCAGTACTAACCCCGCTGTTAAACCCTTGATAGGTAGCTTGAGGAAAGGACGCATCGTGCCATCCTTACTAGGGAAGTAACCTCCCCTTGCTCTACCATCCTTATGATTCCAGTATACCTTGAGTGGTTTGCTGGAGAGTGTGAGATGGGGTAGTACATAGCGGGGCCACTCATCCATGAGAACAGCAAGCAGAGTCAATGCCTGACCTTGGTCAAGCTTGCATTCATATGCTTCCTTCATTCTCTTTGGCTGAGTAGTCAGTCTCTTAACAAGACTGTATTCATGCACACCCTTTAGAAGCGAGGACGTTTCTCTCATAGTTAATAACCGCGTCTGCGGAATCCTGTAGCCTTTATCTTAAGTGTCTTAGCGGGAGTGGTAGCAAGACTAACAGGCTCGCGCTTCTTACGTGGCGGACCTGCTAGTATGTAGACAAGATGAAGATTGCCTGAGTCATCTATCCTTACAGACTCCTTAGCAATCTTCACCTCGTATTCACCGGGACCACAGTCCTTATCCAGTCTTACTTTGAGGTATGCCTTCGGCACTGTTCTTCATCTCCACTAATACGTGGATTGCCCGCAGTCCTTCCGCTGTTACAGTAGGTGTGAACTCCACGTAATCTCCTACCTTAATGCAAGAGTAGAAGTCAGAGGAGCGGAACACATGGAAGTTCAGGATAGAGGAGCGATGTAGGAAGTACTCCTTACCATCGTCTCCCCTAATAAACCCGAACGACTTGTTAGGGTAAGTCTTGACTACGCATCCGTTCACTTTTCCCTGTCCTGTCTTTCTATGGCTTTGACAGCACATCCATTGCTACAAGTCATGATTGTACCTTGCATCAGTCTAAGTTGTGTGTCACTGATGTAGACTCCCTTTCCACATATAGCACATTGAATTATTGGCATGTCAATCCACCCAATCCTTCCACAGTAGGAAGTTAAGATAGTAGGAGACAGTCATTCCTTGTGCCCATGCACGCTTCTGTAGTTCGTCCTTCTGATACTGGTAACAGGTGAGAGCAGCGGATTTAGTACGACGCTGCCCTCCCCTACGCTGGAGTCTTTTAAGTTTTATCTTCTTCTTCATGTTGTATGTTGTAATGGGGAACGCTACCCCTTGAACTTACGTGTGAACTTAGAGGCTGCCTTCTTCTTAGTCTTGATGTTCTTACGTCCGAGCACAGTCTTAATGTTCTTCACTGCGCCAGCGTTGCTTGCCTTCTTACTACCCTTAGGAACCTTGATGCCTGATACAATCTTCTTGATTGCCGCATCATCGGGGAACTCATCGTTGTTGTTTCTTGCCATACTTCTTCCTCGTATCTCTCATGCCTTCAAGCCGAGCACGCTGGGTTAGAAATTGTACAGCAAGCAATACCTTATCGGCATCCACACCGCTGCGCTTCATCTCTGATAGCGCCTCGAAGATAGTAGTGTATGCCTCTTG
>Ga0193738_1000170_pt1 | contig 45105 bp, 65 predicted proteins | sample L2a1metaG_FD_144927 | JGI IMG/M metagenome (GOLD analysis project Ga0193738, IMG submission 144927) | Soil microbial communities from a riparian zone of the East river system, Colorado, United States - L2a1 | ecosystem: Environmental > Terrestrial > Soil > Riparian zone | place: USA: East River... | reverse complement strand
CCCCGAGACAGTCGAGCAGTGGACCACGGCAGGAGCCTCCGGGCCGACCGTCGCCACCCTGACCCGGCTGTGGGATAGCAGCCCCACCATTGAGCACTTCATCGGCAACGCAGGGATGCTCCCTGATGTCAAGGCCAGTGAGGCTCTTGCTAAGGCAATCATCGATACCCCTGACCCTGCTGTCAGCCAGTAAGCAGGTAGAGAAGTGGGTGAACGAACTAACTCTCCACCCACTGAGTACCTCACCATGTGGGAGATGTCCCGGGAGCTAGACGTACAGAACGGGACACTCTCCCGCTGGGTGAAGCAGTGGAAGCTGGACCTCTCCCCACTCCCGCCCAGTCAACTAGGGGGTAAGGCACGAGGGTCCGGATACAACCTCCCTACCGAGTACACCCTGGTAGGACGGGGTTGGAAGTTGACAACAGACAAGCGGGTCAGGGAGTTGATGCTCCGGATTCTGCCCACCGATCCGAAACCTTTCTTAGTAGTGGTTGCGGATGTTGGAATCGCCTGCTACGATGCTGAGCAAGCCACCCAGGAAGTCGCAAGAATCCTGGCTAGCGAGGCAATCGGAATACCCGAGACAGTCTCGGTGTTTCATGTAGGTGACCCCCCAACGAAGAGGTAGGTAGACAAGATGACTGATACTGTTACTCCCACCAAGGCCAAGCGGACCACACCGGTCGCTCTCGGTGAGCACGAGGGCGAGCTTCCCAAGCAGTCCCGTGACGGCTTCTGGAAGGACCAGTTCAAGAACACCTTCCAGCCCAACCCGGGTAAGGTTTACAAGTTCGGTTCCGTTAGTGCTTCCACTGCTAGCAACCTCCGGAAGGACTACGGCCTGAACGCCACTACGAACACGGTCAACGGTGAGACGACCCTGTACGTGCAGTGGGTGCCTGAGCGGGCAGAGGAAATCATGCGTGATGTTGCCGAGCGTGGTGCCAAGCGCAAGGCTACGATGCAGGCCAATAAGGCCAAGAACGCTACCAAGTCCAGCCGGTAAGGCTAGCTGGTAAGCAACTACATCTCACAGTCACAAGGCTCGGCTACGGCAGGCCGGCAAGAGTAGACCCCCCTGATGGACGAACATCGGGGGGGTCTACTTGTTTGTCCGAGTATAGGATTATCTAATCAAACTCGTGGAGGCCATAATGGTAGTGGAAGATGTAACACCCCCGGCTCCTGTCCGACTGTGTTGCGGCCAACGACACCGAGGCGTGCAGTGTCCTGATGGTCTAGTGATGTGCTGTGTATGTTTCGATCGGTTCCAGGTGCATCTGCTTAACCGGGATGTTGCCGGGACGTTGGAGAACGTTTGTAAGGGGTGTGCAGAACAAGTAGGGAGATAGTCATGCCTGTTTGTTCTAGATGCAAGGAAGACAAGCCACCTGAGGATTTCTATAAGGATTACAGCGAGACATCTAAGCGTCGAGTAGAGTGTAAGAAGTGTACGTTAGAACATACTAAGACTGATGAGTACAAAGCAGCTAAGCGGGTGTATCAGAAAGAGTATAGAGATAGGCGACGGGCGGAAGGTACTTGGCCACCAGTGAAGGTGGAGGGTAGGAAGAGGGGACGACCGAAAGGAACATGATGAAGAGGAAGAGGAACAAACTCACACTCTATATCTGTAAGGTGTGCGAACAGTGTAATAAGGACAAGACAACCCATCCTGGCATGATGCATGCTCCGGGTTTATGTGACTGTCCATGTAGAGACTGAGAGGGGATCATGATAGGAGACAAATACTCTCGATTCCAAGTCTATGGCTATCCCGGTAGAGGTCGAAGACTCGCAAAGAGAAAGGAACACGCACAAGAATTCGAGCGGCGAGACAAGCAATCATTCCGCAAATGGCGGCGACGCAAAGAGGAAGAGGAACGTGGTGTACGTAAAGATTACTGAGTGGGATGACACCATTTGGGAGATTAGTCACTGTACCCAAAGGGTCGATGTCGTGGACGGTAAGATTGACATCTATGACATGGACGACGACACGCCTATTGATATTGAGTTTAAGTGGAAGGAAATCGTGATCGTTAAGGCGGAGGATGATGAATGACATTCTTGAAACCGTTCAGATGGTTGCTGTCACGTTGGCCATTGCGCCAGTGGTTGCACTGGCTATCGGAGTAGGGTTGTGGATCAGGACGAGAAAGAATACGCACTCTTAGATGCCTGTAACGATATGGAGAGTACCCTTGCTGATGCTGGTATAAGAGATGGCGGTCATGATGACTGGCGAGGTTGTGCTGGCGTAGAGATACGTGACGCTATCTTTGAGCCATACCCTCACCACTGGGATTACAGTCTCGGATGGTGCCGGGTGAAGTGGGGACTAATGCTCATAGATACTGGCCTTAGGGATGTTATATCCGACATCATCTTCTATGAACTAAACAGTAAACCATACGATGAGTCCGAGGACATCCCTCTAGAGATATTCGGTAGGGCTGTCGGGAACGGTTGGAGATACTATGCTTAACACACCCGGAGAGGTTAGAGACTTCTACCGTAAGACGTATGCTGAGCATGGACCTAGCCCTAGAGGCATGGCATGGGGAGATACAAAGACCCACTACAAGCGGGTGATGAGGATTCACCACCTACTTGTATCTCTTGATGTACCTATGAACCGTATCCTTGATGTGGGATGCGGGGTTGGGTTGGTGCATAACTTGTGGGGACTGGCATACAAGGAACGCACCTACCATGGTGTCGATCTTGTGCCTGAGTTTATAGAAGAGGCTCGGGCTGGTATCAGTAAGGACCCTAAGGCCATTGTGGTATGTGAAGACTTCATGGACTGGGTGAACATCGACCCTTTTAGTGTTGCCCTAGGGATCGGTACGTTTGCATGGCAGACTAGTGATGCTGTTAGGAGCATGTTGTATAAGATGTGGGGAATGGTAGGAGCGAGTGGTGCCCTGGCTGTGACTCTGATCCCCGATAACCCTCTGCCCATGAATGAAGTTAGACGGCTAAAGGGAACGTTAGACGCCAAGGAGATGCTGCTGTATAACGGGTACAGTGACAGGCTAGATGAGCACATCGTTATCCTGGTGAAGAAGGATGCAGAAACGCTAGCAGCAGAGGCTATGCGACTGGAAGAAATGAAGGACGCTACTTACGACGTCATCAGGGAGCAGTATGAACATGCACATTCTTGAATACCTTAGAAGCGTCAACCTAAGCCGTGCAGAGAGATGGCATCCCGGGTTCCCTTATGATGAAGAGTGGACTATCGCTGACTGGGCTAACGCTATGCAAGGTGAAGCTGGCGAGGCAGGGAACATTGTCAAGAAGATCAGGCGGGTAGATACCAACCTTACGGGTAGACCAAGTGAGAATGACCGTGAGCAGTTGGTACTTAAGCTGGCTATGGAGATAGCTGATACTATTATCTACTGTGATCTACTAGCAGCCAAGGAAGGTATTGATCTGTGGCCTGTCATCGTGGATAAGTTCAATCGTGCTAGTGAAGAGTATGGTTGGCCTGAGAGACTAAAGATGCATCCTACTGGTGGAGTAGAGGATTAGTGGGTGACAATAGACCGCCCGTATACATGGAAGAGACAGACAACGGGGTTGTCAACCTCATCATCCGGGCATCAGCCATCGGGCATCCTTGTCTATGGGAACTGATAGCGGCAGGCCAAGGTGAAGAGATGTCACCTGTACCTAATGTGCTACAGCGTGCGTTTGATGAAGGGAATCTGCTAGAGCCTGTCATCATCAAGAGGCTAGAGAGAGAGTATGGGGTATCTTTCCATTCCCATCAGTCAGAGGGAGAACTATGGGTAGGTGACAATGTAGCTGTACGATTCCACTCTGACGGTATTGGTGAATACCAGAACTTACTCTACGTAGTTGAAGCCAAGGCACTCTCTGATGCACTGTGGCAGAAGGCTGCCAAGGGTACCGTCGGTGATGTCATGGACGAGTACAACTCGCAGTTGTCTGTGATGATGCATGGTGAAGGGTTACCCGGTCTGTGGGTGGCATACAATAAGGGACTCCCACCTGATGAGAACGGTAACAGAGAACCCTGTGAAGATCAGGGTAAGCTACTGATTCAGAAGATTAATATTCCACCTTCCTCTATGTTGGAGATAGAACTTAAGGCATCACTCATAAAGGAAGGAGTCATGGGTGAACCTATCATTAGTTCGGACAGACAGTGCAACTCACCTGACCATTGGCCCTGCCGTTATCTCGCTATCCGTCCGGAACCTGAGGGACGAGAACATAAGCGGGAAGTCCTTATTCCTGATCCTGAGGGTAAAGCGGAATTCGACCGACTGGTCCGTGAGTACCTCATGTTCAAGGGTCAGTACGATGAATCCAAGACCCGATACGAGGCAGCAAGAAACGCCATTACATCGGGGGCTGGTAAATCTGGATACGTACAGACGGACCGGTGGTACATCCCGATCTACGAAAGAGTGAGCGGCGGAGGGATCGCCTGGGATGAGGTACCACAGGAACTAAAGAATGCTTTGGAGGCGTACCGGAAGCCAGGTACTAAGAAGACCAGGTACCTAATTAGCAAGACGATCAAGAGGTTGGACTGATGGATCACAAACAACGGCTAACATATGATGAGGCACTAGAAACTGTCCTAGGTCTAACAACCAGGGAACTGCACGCTGTTCGTGATTTGTTAGACCTAGCTACATCTAAGGACGTTCTACTCGGTATGCTAAACGGTATTCTTGTCGTTCGTGAAGAAGATGAGCGACGCCACAGCACTAAGGAAACTTGGTAATGGTATCCGCACCCCTACTCCCTAACGGCCAGTCCATCAAGGAACGTATCGGACTGTACGGGTTAGCAGGGATCGGTAAGACACATCAATACTTCAACATTGCCAAGTGGCACCATGACCTAGGGTCCGATGCCATGTTCTATGCGGTTAACACAGACACCAGCTTTGAGGTAGTGTACTCTAATCCAGAATTCTGTGAGCTACCTAACGTTCAGTGGACTGACTGTGTTAACTTCCAAGATATGTATAACGCAACGAAGAGGTACAATGGTCAGCTACGGCCGCAAGACTGGCTGTGTATTGACCTACAGGATGATGCGTGGAGTCTAGTGCAAGATGAGTACGCAAGGATCAAGGCTCGGGAGAGTGGCTTAGACCTTGACGACCTAAGCGAGTTGTGGATTTCAGGTGGCGAGACAAAGAAGTACCCGATCGAGGGATGGGACTGGGGTACACCTAACGCCAGGTATCGGACCTTGACTAACAACTACATCCTTAGAGGACCAGGGCATCGGTTCATTATCCACCGGCAGGCTGACATCCTGCAACCCTCATCTAATATGAAAGAGGATGCAGTAAGTGCTCAGAACAGGAAGATGTTTGGGCCGGTAGGTGTCAAGCCTGGTGGACAGAAGGAAGACCCAAGCCGCTGGCACACCATCCTGCACCTGTCAAGTAAGGGTGTTAGTAAGGAAGGTGTCCACTGGCAAGCTATCTCAACAGCTAAGGAACGTTGGGGTGCGAGACGTAGGATGGGTCACGTTGGCAGCGACGACATGGTTAGAGGGGAAGAGCTAAAGGACTTCTTCCTTGACTATCTCGTGGGTGTCGCAGGATGGAGGATGGGGTAGAGACTAATGGTTAAGGCCAAGTGGAAGAGTCTAGACCAACGTCCGCCACCACCACTAAAGCCTATTAACTGGGCAGAGACGGACTTTGTTATGAACAAGCAACCTGGATGGGTGAGAAAGAGTAACGAACAGTACACACAAGAGCTTAAGGAGAAGAGGAATGGAAGTAGTACCCGCCCTAAGAACACCGGCAAGAAGTGTGACCACTGTGTGATGGACGATCACCACATGTGCTGGCGGGTGGTGTGCTACTGCCCCTGCTACAGAGAACGGAAGCTTGATGGTTGGCCGTACACGCAAACCACTCTTTGATCTAGTCACGGAGCTAAACGTCATGGCCGGGTCAGCAGTCGGATACCATATCATAGGTACCCTAGGAGAAGAGGATAGTGATGAGGAACATGTCGTTGTCCAATTGTCCTTCCAGATGTGGGGGCTACTACCCGACATGATGTTGGAACAGTGCGCTACGTACTTCGGGTGGTTGCTGTTCTCGCAGGTATACAGGCTGTACGAGACTAAGGAAGTTCCAAGAGATATGGTGTGGACAGGTCATGTTGTCACTGGCCTGAACATGAACTAGGAGAGGTGATCATGAGCATGCTACATAGCACCGCTGCTGGTGTTGATATCAAGTACAAGTCTAACAGGACCATCCCGCTGCTGACCCACCTAGCTAACAGATGGTGGAGCAGGAAGGTGACTAGGGAAGCTGCCGAGGAAGCACTGAATGAGGTACTGGTCCTCCGTCAGCGTATGGCTGATGCTGCTGTGGAGATTAGTGAGTGGCGGATGAAGGTTGGCGGCGCTGCCTATGCTGAGAAAGGTCCTGTCTTCATGGCTATGGTGGAGGAAGGTATCAAGAATCGTATCGGGCCATACATCCGGTTGACGGATGAAGACTTCTACCCGGGGATGTGATGATGATCACTACAGAAACCACTGAGCGTAGGACCGTAACTGGAACCCTTAGGTGTGTACGTACTCCACGACATCATAACGGGAAGGATTGGCTAGTTGTCTATCTAAAGGACCAGGCTAACCCCTTACCTCCCTACGAATTCTGGTATATCTCTACAGATGAACCTTCTAAGCATCGTAAGTTGACTAAGCAAATCAAACTTAAGTCTGGGCGACTGCCTAAGGCTATGGATGAAGACATGGAGAATAAGAAGATTAGCTTTACCGCTACTCTCGTTCCTTATCACAATAGCCTTGGTTACTACATGTCTAAGGTGACGGATGTTCATCTCGCCGACTGAACCTAAGGCCCTCCATGATCTAGGTGTAATTTCTATGATCCCCGAGGATCATGGTGTGGACATCATGTGGAACAGTAAACTCGGGACTATCGGGGTGCAGAGGAAGACATTCCCTGACGACTTCCTGTCCTCCATGAAGGATGATCGCCTTAACAAAGAGTACATACAGATGAAGCAGTTGGACGTGGCGGTCCTACTGTTAGAGGGGAGGCAACAGTGGACGACAGAAGGTGAATTGTATGGAGCCTACGGAAACACCGGACGTAGTTACACATGGTCTAGAACACAGCATCGAAACTACCTTACCTCCGTGCAGTTGCGGGGTATTCAGGTTCAGACATCTGATTCAATCACCGACACAGTTGACTATCTCCGTTCTCTGCGGCTGTGGTCTGACAAAGGGGACCATAGTTCTCTCGATAGAAGAGCAGTTGGAGCAGCCGCATCTGAGCTTTACGGGACAGTACGAAACCCAGACTATGTCAGATGGCTCTACCAATCCCTACCCCGGGTGGGTCCAAAACAAGCTGGTATGATCTATAAACATCTAGGGATGATCTTCGGGTTAAAGGTGACGTACGAGGACCTGATCATGGTGCCAGGTGTAGGACCTAAGTTAGCACAAGGGATCATGGACGTGTTCGATGCAGTGGATTAAGTGTGGATACTGTGATGGCAAGGGAGGGATGTACACATACCCCACGAGCAACTTAGATAACTGGTTGTTTAAATGGAACTTGTGTACCAAGTGCATTGGGTGGGGAGCACTAGTGATCCCGAGTAACATTGTCCTAGGAGACGAGTGATGAAGATTTCTGTACAGTCCTCATGGAGATATGGTGTCATTGGTTTCTACGCCGATCGTAATGACCCCATCTATCACATCTACCCTCTACCGTTCATCCGAGTGACGTTGGAGAAGACTAATGATTAAGTACGAGTGTGATAACTGTGGCGAGGAAGTCTACACTGTTGAGGCTCTCGGTCCTGGCGTGTACGTGGAATCACCTGGCGGGACGTTCAAAGGCAAGACGTACGAATACTTCCCTGATGAAGAAAACCAGCTAGTCCTTAATATCTCGCTGTCCAACAAGCAGGGTGGCGATCACCAGTATTGCTACGCTTGCATGTGGAATATGTTGGCGCAGATGGTTGATGAGAAGATGCCGATGGATACTCTGATGAAGACAGAGGGATTCCAACAGGCACTCGAAGGTGCAGTGGAGAAGGTGTTGAAGCAGGAGTATGAGGGTGTCACGTTCACTGATGAGGCCCTGACTCTTGATACAACTATCGACACAACGGGCATGCCTAAGGGTGACGTCAAGCTGAGGTTCCACTGCTTTAAGTCGAAGGAGGTTCCTAATGTCGAAGTCCTTGAACCAGATCAGGACGCAAATCCTGAATTGCCAAGCATGCACGCTGAGGGAGTGCTGCCGGAAACCGGTCCCGATGAGCGTGCCGACGATCCGGGAACACACACCTTCACCGGAACAGTCTCAGTCCCCAACCTCGACCCAGGACCCACACCCGAAGCACCGTGGGCAAGAGCCACCCGGGCTATCTTCCCCAACAGACCAGGCTGGCGATACAACCACTAAGACCTCTAGCTTCATTGTGCTAGGTATGGCACCTGGCAGAGTGGAGGACGCTAAGAACGTCCCGTTCGTAGGCCCGGCTGGTACACTGTTACGCAACGAGCTAAGGCGTACTGGTATAAATCCTACCACTGCCTACTACATGAACGTGGTGTGCTGCGCTCCACCTAACAACAAGGTGACGTCCACTCACATAGATGCATGTCGGAAGAACTTAAAGGATCAGTTAGAGTACGCTGATGCGGAACGAGTCCTGGTGTGTGGGACTACAGCTATGGAGACACTGATCCCTCATGCCACCAAGTACACCCGATCACAGGAGATTAAGATACACGGCAAGCGGGTGTACTGCGTGCATCACCCTAGCTACATCCTGAGAGCTAATGATACACAGGTGTATGAACGGTGGAAGACTGACCTGTGGATGTTCAGGCTGCTACTATTAGAAGGTAACCACTTCGAGATGGGTAGGTGTATCTACTGTAACGAATGGGGAGTACCCGTGCAGCCCCCGGTGTGTGCAGACAAAGCGTGCATGAGAAAGTGGAACATTGACAGCAAGTGGAGGTACATGCCTCCGCCCCAACTTAGATTGGATTTATGATGACCAAGACAACTGACTCTACTCTCTTTGAAGCTGACTCTGAGCTTAGGGATGCTATCAAGAAGTACCTTAAGGCTGGTGCTACTGCCGATGGTAGGCCGACGTACGAGTACATGAACATTGATACATTTGTTGGCGTTGCCACCATGAAGCTTGATGGCAAGACAGTTTACATGGCGTTTGCAAATGACGGACAAGAGTACCATGAGACCCTTGGGTTGATTGAAACCCTCCGACACAGGGAAATTAATAGGGGTCTCTAATGAGTAAGCGCCCCGAGAGACAGCTACGTGAAGAGGCCAATGCTGCTAGGGTCGATAAGGCACACTGGCAGAAGCAGCTAGCCAGGGCTGACAGTGTGACAGCCAGGCGAACGTATGCTCGGGCTGTGGCTAGGTCACAGGCCCGGATCGACAAGGCAGAAGGAAAGAAGTAATGAGGCCCGCAACACTATATGCGCTAGATACGTTCATCGAGTTGAACGAGGCTCTAGTTGCTCACTATGGAATCCACCCGTTCTCTATGCCTGGGCCTGACGTAGCCCGTGACGACGTTGCTAAGATGTTGGACCTTGCAGGGATACAGGTTAAGAGTAACCTCAGGATCATCAAGAGTTTGCTGGCCTATGTGGAAGTATTGGAGGCAGACAGGGATGCGGCACAAGCTGTCATCAACGGACAAGCAGAAGCGATTGGACGCACGCTGGAAGATTATCCGGATAGCTAACAATCACATCATGGACGTCCATGCTTACAACACCTACATCCCGTCCCTGTTGGAGCTAAAGCACATTGAACGTGCTGTCCATATCTGTCGGCAGGCTATGATCGTTGACGGTAAGACGCTAATCGAGGCAGGGTTCAAGCCTCATGCCGCCAAGCCTGGTGTGCCTAGCATCTTGAAGAGGTTGATTGGTAGAGGATAATTAAAGCAGTACATGAAGAGGCCCTCAGCCTGGTGTGACGCCAGACTGGGGGCCTCTTTCTTAGCTGTAGTGGTCGCCTATATAAACATACTATACGGGCGGCTCTGCGGCTGTCGGTTGAGTAGTGGTACCGGCGTTCTTGGCCACCCAGGCCAGGAAACCGGCGCCGATACCTGTCGCCACTACGTAGCCCCATTCCTGCCAAGTAACACCATCACGTTGCACGGCGCCAAAGGCAGTAGAACCCGTAGCGACACCTGCCACAATAGACTTCTTCATCTGTGGCAGGTACTCGATGATACGGTTCAACATATGGGCTTACATACCCTCCAACTTGGTGATCAGAGACGAACGGGGAGCGGCACTGTCACGTTCCCGTTGGAGCAGGTCCCCAACCTCTTCCGGATGTGCCCGAGCGTGCTCTTCCACCTGGGCAATAGTATACTGGGTGGGATCGTAAGGCTCAGTAGTAGCCTCAGCACCAGCACCAGTCTGTGCTTCTTCATCATACCCAGGCTGGACAGCCTGGGTAGGGTCAGATGACACTGCCTCAGGATCACTAATCCAAGAGCTAGCACCCTGATGATGCTTATGGATCAGGTCCTCTTCCTGTTCGTCAGTACGGTCATTCTCTGTCACAGCAGTACCACGCTTCTCTTCCACAATCAGGTTAGCCTCTTCAAGCTCTGCCTGTGTGGGAACAGGACCGCCAATAGGATTACCGGGCGGCATGTGAGCCTCATCACGGATGTCACCAAAGTCGGTAACGTGATGCGGATGATCTTCGGGCAGGTTCTCATTCTCGTGCATCGCCGTTCTCTCCCTTAAGTTCTGCAAGCAGTTCTGCCCGCAGTTCGTCTAGTAGACTAGCCTTAAACTCTTGCTTGAACTCTTCTCTGAACTCTGCTCGCAACGCCTCCATGTCCTCGTTAACAGTTTCACTAGGTTCCGGAGTAGCAGCCCGTTCCAGGTCCTCAATCTCCTGTCGGAGACGTGGGGCCTTATACCGCCGGTCAGCAGGCTGACGAGTGATACGCTCAAACTGCTTCCTAAGGAACTCTAGCTCTTCCTCTTCTGTCATCTCGACAGGCTTAGACATCACGAGAACGGGCGTCACGTTAGTTGCACCTAGGTCGCCACCTGTAGCTCCCTGAGTAACGATCCCAGTCTTACCAGGAGCCGCTTCCCCAATATCCTTGAACAGGAAGTTAGGCCCCTGGAACTCTTCCACCTGGACCATGATAGCTTCCTGGTGAATACGCCCATCACCATCAGTGTACTCAACACCAACGTTAGGGCATGGGTACTTGATAGGAGAGTGAGGCTCAGCGAATAGGCGGTGCCCACAGTCAGGGCACCGGTACTCAACAGTGGACATTAGTAACCAGACTTTCTCCTAGGGGCAGCCTTCTTAGTAGTCTTCTTCTTGGCCTTAGCCTTAGGCTTACCCTTGCCTGCCTTGTTCATTGCGATCGCCACAGCTTGCTCCTGACTCTTACCAGCGTGAACTTCACGACTGATGTTCCGTGAGACGACCTTCTTGCTCTTACCCTTTTCTAGCGGCATTAGAATGTGATAGGATCAGTGGTCTCGATAAGGAACTGCAACCCGAGCCACAGGTCGAACAGACATACGCCTAGCCACTCCAACTTGACAGGTCTTGGTAGTAGAGCGGCGATGGCTAGCAGGATGACAGATGCCATCCACAGAAGCAACACGATCACATGCATTGTTAAGCTCCTTGTGAGAGTGCAACTACAATAGATACGATAACTGCAACAGCAGCTAGAGCACCTACGATGGCTAGCAGCAATGCGGTACTAGAACTTACACCTTCCCGCCGACCTTCCAGCTTATCCAACCTAGTCTTAAGGTCGTCAATCTTCTCGTCTTTAGCTTGGCTAGACTTCTCTACGACCACTCCTAGGGCATCGATTTGTTTGGTGGTCGCTGCTTCAGACTTAGCGATGGCTTTCTCGGATGCTTCTGTTTGCAAGGCAACGGCATCCTTAGCCGATTGGAAGGCGGCGTCCAGAGCGAGCCGACCGTCTTCCTTCTGCTCCTTTGTCCTCTCGGATACAGCATAGAACTGCTCGTCGACAGCCTTAAATCTTTCATTACTTAGCTCCCCTACGTGTCGGATTTCTCCAAGCACAAACTCTCGAAGGGCAGCAATTTCACGGTGTAGTTGCTCTGTCGTGAGCAGTGTTGGATCAGGAACAGGTCGGAAGTCTCTTTCTGTGTCCGCCACTACACTCACCTTTATACGTTGGAGATGGATTTACACGGGGAGATGCTCATAGTAGAGCTTGCACTTATCCATGACCCACTCATCAATCCTGAATGGACGCCACGTTGGATCGGTAGTCCGGTGGAACGATGCCACTTCGGCTGCAACCAAATCCTCACATTCAATAGCAGTGAACGGGCCAGCCTTCCAGAGTCCCGGGCCAACCATGTACCACAAGGTAGGGTTCTCGGTTGTGGTACAGATAATGGGCCTCATCAGCCCGTTAACGAATGGCCAGTATGTAGCCTCATGAATATAGCTAGAAGCACCAGCCGGTGTCATCTTGTCACCCACGCCAGGAGTGACAAGGTTATCTACAATAGCACGGAACTGGTTGTACTCATCCAGTGCATTAAAGAATTCCTGCTTATCCATGTCGAACCAATCCCCTCGATCGAGTAGGTAGTCAATAGCAATTAGGCCAGGGTCACCATGAAGATTCTCAACAGCGTGCTGATGACCAAGCCAGCCAGTGTAAGAATCCCACTGAGCAGCGTTAAGGCGCACACCGTTGTTGCCATAGGAGTCAGGGTATGACAAGAACGTCACATTGCAGATAGGCGGCACACCTCTCTGCTGCTCAATGAACTTCATCAACTCCTTGATACCATTCTTGTAACCGGTAGGGAAGTTCTCTACGTACTGGTCACCCCAATGCTTGTTAGCGGTATTAGCAGTACCGACCAGTTCAATCTGCACTACGTTATCTCTACCTACCTCACCAGGTGCAGAGGTATTACGTAGTGCTCGAGATGCCAAGCTAAGAGGGTTATGCTGCCAACACTGGAAGAACCCACGCTCATAGCTGCATGTAAAATGAGGCCAAGAGTTGTTGGCAACATAGGCGCCTCGGGCACCTAGGAAACTCTTACCCTCTGTAGTATGAAGAAGGCCCTTAGGTTCCCCTTGATCGGTGTAAGGCCCAGCATTGTTTCCTGGGTCAATGAATGCTAGCGGATACCAGTCACTCATTCTACAACCTCATTCGGAGTAGCTAGCCCAGTACCAGTATCAGTAGTAGCAGGAGCACTACGACCGTAGAGCAGACCAAGAACAGGGTCAGGCTCACCAACATCATCACCCACGTCTGCTAGTAGTCTCTCCCACTCCGTTACCTTTCCTGCTGCCTCGTCATCAAAGTCGAGGTCAGGAGGAACGAATGCATCGTCACTAACTTCGGGTACGTCACTCATGCTCATGTTCTTGGCCCTTCATCTGTGATCCAAAACCACCGTGTTGCATTAGCCCCTCCAAAGAAGGTGAGCGTAGCAGCACCACCTACCTCCACGACACGAAGGTCAACCGTGAAGGTACCCGAGGCGGGCTTCCATGGTACAGCCATCTCGAATTTATTAGTACCAGTAGCATTATCTCCAACCCGCCCAATCTCATTCATCAGTGTGCCACCGACATGCACGTTAATCTGCCAGTCACCATTAGCTGACCGGTTGATAAGTGAAGACAGGTGGACTACATAGAATCGTGTGACATCTACTACTACACCAGCTAGCGAGAAATCAGTAGTAGCGTTACCGGTAAAGCCAGTTGAGTTAGTAGCTAACTCTTGGTCAGCAATCCTACCCCATGCCATATTAGCCGTCGAGTGGCTATGATCTGCCCTTGCACCCTGAGTGGCAACACCCTCAGTATTAGAAGAGGTACGAGCGAGAGAAGCAGGAGCAGCAGTAGTCCAAGGATGCTGATGACCTGCGTCTGCTAGAAGTCCTGTTGCACCAGCAGCAGCAGGATCATCAGGATCAATAACGCTGATAGCTCCTGCTGCACCAAACGCTGATGGGTTGAAATGGTTTGGCAGGATGAGCTTGTCCGCTAAGTGTTCACTACGCACCCCTTTAAGAGGTACGCCATCACCCATAGTTGAAGGGAGGATAAGAACGGACATCAGAGATTCCTAGACGTAGTTGGCATCCGTGTAAGTAGCAGGCTCATACTCTACAAACCAGGTGAATGAGTCCCCGTCAGAACCGTTCCAGGTGAACGGAATAGTGTTGTTCCATCCAGGAGTGCCAGCAGTAGCAAACAGAGACATACGGTCAAAGTTCACTTCGGGGGCACCTGCATCACCACCACGAACTAGACCAACAGCAGCATAGTTGACACCCCCTGAGGCGTCTGTACCTCTAGCAGCAGCATGGAAATAGAACTGATCCATGGTAGCAGAGTAATCAGCAGCAGGAACAGGTAGACCGATACCGAAGAAAGAAGCACTAGTAGTTGCATCACCAGCCATCCGAATCCGACCATCAGCAATGATAGTTGAACCATGGCGCCGGTAACGTGCCTGATTAAATGCACCAACAGTACCTACGGTGAAGTTGTAAAGGGTGGGAGTGTAGGCAATAGATGGCCCCCACGCATTCATAACCTCCCAGTCAGTGTTGGCAGCGTTACGGATCAACGTCGCACGCTTAGTGGTGTTGATCCACATAATGCCTGCACCGACAGCACCAGGGTTAGCGGCTGCAACAATAGTCGGGCGTAGGTTGCCACCGTACAATGCAATGTCGTCAATAGCAGCGTTCTTAAGCTCACTGCTGCCAACACTATCTGCACCAAGTGCTGTATCGTTCACGATGCCAGCAGCGAACATACCAGCCGATGAGATAGCACCAGCAGCCAGGATGCCAGCCGGGATAGTGCCAGCCACGAACATGTTGGCATTGTTCAGAGCACCAGCACCAACAGTGTGAACGTGAGTAGAACGGGCGAGTAGGCCACCACCACCCTCAGCTAATGCGGTACCGATAGCGACAGGGGCAGCGGTCGGAACCACAGTACCAGCAGTATGTCGTGCAATCAGATCGTGTCTACCACCAGCAGTAAGCATGTACTGGGTATGGTCATCATCTGTGGTGACATTGAGATGCCGGTTGGCTTCATCGTAATCCAACCTACACGTACCATGAATGACAGTACCATCAGCACCAATAGAGTGTGCTACAGCAGTAGTATCACCGATACCACGGGTCACACCAGTACAGTTGCCGCCAGCTTGGTTAGCGACAAGTACATGTTCCTCCACCCCGGATTCGTCAGGATTAAGGATGACAGAGAATGGCCCGTTAGCTCCACCTGTAGGCCACCCCGAACTAGAGTTAACAGCGAACGAGGTATCGCCTGGACCCATAGGAGCGGTAAGACGGGTGGGAACTGCGTTACCCTTGTACTGCCTGCGTGCCATCAGATTTCCTCCGTCATAAGCTGCACTGTGACCAGGCAGGTACCGTTAAATCCCTCTAGCCATATCTGAGAGAACCGCCACTTAAGGTTACTGATGACAACTGGATATGCACGGTTCCAGATGTTTAGCTGGGTGATATTCTTAAGCTTATGCATCCGCTGTAAGTCATCGAATGCGTCCAAGGTATTGAGCGGGAACTCGTTACCATCTAGGTCCGTGATCACCGGTGACACGTAGAGTGGGATAGTGAACTCGAACGTAACAGACGGCACGATCAGGCCACGGAACAACCATGCTCCCAGTCGTTGACCAAGTGTGGCGATAACAGCATCACGCTTTAGCTCTACTCTAAGCTCAAACGTTCGTGCGTTAACTTGGCCTACCTGGAACGTCTCACTGTGTTCTGAGTGTTCACCTAGGAAGACGAATGGGCCACCATCACTGGAGAAATAGAAGCCGTGTGTCCCACCTTCACCAATCTGGACCACATCAACGAACATACCGATCTTAGATTCGTTCATGTCGAACATAATCTCGCCGGTGTCCAGAGTGCCAGATGGTACGAGGTTACGGAGATGGTGAGTGGCGTACACTCCTACACCTGAGACTGTGTAGACCCTGATCCCCTGGAAGGTCACGACAGACAGGACTTCGTTCTGTGTCGTAGCCATTAGATCAGAGGCATAGGCAGGGACTAGAAGGTTAGGATCACCAAACTCCTGGATGTTTAGTCGTCCAAGACCAGTCTGAGATGCCGAGTAGTTGGAGTACCCGAACCATACGAAGTTCTCTTGCCCCTCAAAGCATCGAACCGGGAGCGGCGTTGGGACCCTTGCACCAATGTTAAGGTCGCCGTTGTTGTTGACGAGTCCGAATCGCCAGCCGGGTTGCATCCCGACTCCGATAAGGATGAACGGTCCGAGGTATCCGTAGATACACTCGATCGTCTCTCCCTCAAACTCTCCGGCAACCACCGGGGCATCAAGTCCTGTACCGTCAGATTTGATGACTGCTTTGTAGATAAGCGATTTGTCGCCAGAGTACCCCGCCAAGTAGACAGCGTTACGCCCCTCGGCGAAACTCTTCCATACAAAGTCTGTGTTCGGATGTGTGTATAGGAGCGTTGCGCCTGCACCACCGAGAGCGACACCGCCTGCGCCTTGGGCAGCCACAGTGACATCCCATACGCTAGGTCCGTTCGCTGCCAGAACTCGTCCACGTACGAATCCGAGTAAGGTAGCGGTACCGGTGATGTGGGCAGCACCAGCCCACGCAGCGGTACTTCTAGTTGTCTTAAATATACCTGCTGCACCATGAGCAGTCCAGACGTTGAAACCATCAGAGACAATAGATGAAGGAGCGGTACCAGGAGCAGCACCAGATAGAGGAGTCCAGGTTGGGGTATCGACATCTACGTTGGTTGTAAACTTAAGAGCCGTACCATCTGTCAGGTAGAGATGGGTACCAGCCACAGCGAACCGAAGATTGGTGTTAGCTGATGCCAGTTTCGAGTCCGTATCTTCTAACAGACCGAGATGGTACTTCTCCCAAATGTCCATACCTGTACTAGTGTCGAATCTAAACTCACTGGAATCCTTACGGTCATACACTGACTGTCCCGCACCAAGATGCCAAGACGTGGCGGACCGTCGCCACAGGCCAGCAGGGTTAAGAGCATGTTCACCAGGATTATCCCGAGTGTCCTGCTGATTACGCATGTTCTCTAGCGGCAAGAAGTTGAACTGATCAGCGTAGCTGTAGTCAATTGGGTAGGCGAATTGCCCTAGCCCAACAGGGAACGTGTGTGGGGACAAGTCAGATGCAGATGCCCCCCCGAAAAGGATGTGGCCAATGCCCTGACCAATAGTCCGCTTAAGTGCCCCAGCCATTAGTACACCTGATCCGGATAGCGTCTACGCAGCCGACGACGTTCCCGCCTGAGGGCAGTGGTATACATCTTAAGGAACGGATTAATGGACTGCATCATCGCACCTGGTGGGACTTCCTCTGCTCGGCGAGGTTCAGGCTGCCGTTCAGTGAAGGTTCGCTTGACCTCTCTGCCACCCAAGGCATTGATAGCAGCCCCGTAATGGATCAGTTTATGGGCCTCCTGATGGACACCCGAGACAGCTTCCACATCATCCGTTGGGAGGACCAGGGGATCGTAGTGTGCCTTGTAAGACACACGCACAAGGTGACTAGGGGACCCTCCCACCTGTAGAGTCAAGGACTTGCCATCAGGGAAATCAGTGAGATTAGCATGCTGATCTAACATCCAGTCGCACTTACGGATGTCACGCCAATACTGTGACGGCCCAGGTTCATCGTAACGTACCCGCCAAATATCAATCATGTCAGGTGCGTCGATGTTATAGGTAGAGACAGCAGGAGAGTATGTAAACTCGTACGGCTTCAACTGGAACAGCCCATCACCTGACAGGTCTTCAATTGCTTCCTGTACGTAATTGCTAAGCTTGAAGTCCGTGAACTTAGCCGAGATACGGATGAGTGCGTTGATGGAATGGGCAGCAGCAGTGGAACCGTTAAACGCACGGATCACTGTAACAGTAGTGCCCGACTTAGACACCACGTACACTTCCTCAAAGTCTATTCCAAGAATGTATCCCTCCTGGATTTGGGGAGCATCAAACTTAAGAGTAAGAGTCTCCACAATACCATCGATACCAGCCAATAGTTGTGACACCCGTTCACTCTGATTAGTCATCAGGTGGTTACGGGTTTCAGATACGAGTTCTTGGAATGTCGTCATGAGGGGACTTACCTACTGTTGTCTACAGTGGAACTCATTTCCTGGACAACACGCCTACGGCCCGTTGACTGCTCCTGAACGTTGGCATCCTTCTCACTCATGATGGGGATAGAAGGATGGACACGGCCAGTCTTAGAGCCAGTAGCCGAGTTGGTATTGGACTTAAGGGACGGTGCCTTTCGGCCTGTCTTGGGAACTGCTCCTGAATCACTACCAGACATAACTAGCTCCTTATGTTGGATCGTTGTAATCAATTGTGTACGGCTGGTGTTCGATATCGTACCTCGTCTCACCCCGCCGTTCACGAGCCGCCGCACCGTTGAGTCCCCGGGGCTGCAAACCCTCCTTACGAAGACGCTTATAAGCAGCGATATCCCGCTCCCAACGCTTCTCACGAATGAGAGTCTGAGTCGTAGGTTCATCAGGAGTGACGATTTCCGGGTTCTCGGACTTGTACTTAGTAACTGTCCGGGTTGGGATAGCTGTAGCGGAAAGGTGGAACCCTTTCAGGTGCTCCACGTATGAAAGGGCACAAGTATCTGGGTCCTTACAACACTGCGGATGACTCATACGTCACTCCTGACCAACTGCTTCGGGGGTAGGAAGGAAGATGAAGTTAGGGCGTCGGATACTAGCATGTACTGGACCAGTAGAGAGCGTGAAGTTAGGTTGAAATACTTGGTGTGAATGCGACAGGACTAAGGTCTGTGCATCCGGGTTCAGGTACTCATGGAACTTCGGGAACCCATTCCAATACTTAAAGTTAAGCGGAGGTGAAGGACCCTTGTCGGGAGCCTGATCTGAATTATCCGCTGTATGATAGTGAGTGTATGGCCCCTCAATGTTGGAGGACTTATACATCCGAATAGCTGGGCTACGGTTAGACATGGCAGCAATAATGTAGTTGCTACCAACCTTAGTTAGATCACACAGTCCTTCTACTTCCTCGTTCTGTGTGTCACGAAGCCTGGACTGTGTCCGGTTAACAGCAACCGCCTGATCAGTAAGCCATGCATCACCATCCCAGAACTGCCAGTTAGCAGGGGTAGTTAGCTGTCCAAGGGGCGCACGAGCTAGCTTCATGTGCTCACGGATGTTGCCACTATTGAACACAGGGCTAGTAGGATCAAAGTATTGGAAGGAGAAGTCTGGCTCCCTGCCAATGATGTAGTGGAAGGCGGTATCGTTGTAGACAGACAATGCGAAGAACTTACCATTGGCTGTGGAATACGGAATAAAGGTACCAGCCCCAGTGAAGGCGTTAAGTATAAGCACTATTCCGTCAAGAAGGTCCACACCGAACGTCGTAGGCTCAGACCAACCCACAACAACAATGTTGCTTGCCAGGAAACTACCAGTCCCATCATAAACCATATCCATAGGTGTGAAACCAGCAGCGCCAGGATGTGCCCAAGCTGGAGAGGGGGGAGCACCACTATAGGTTTGAGTTACTAGGGCACCTGAAACAGTATCTCTATGTACCAGACTATTCTTGACTAGAACCCCATCGATGGAGTACCCCTCACCGTCCACTGTGCCAGTGATCGTGTCCGCATGGGACCAGAAGGAGTTACCACCAACGAGCAAGATAGAGGCTGTAGCATCCCCAGCCTTAAATCCCTCATTGGGAGGTGAAGTGTTGATGATGTAGTTGGTCCACTTGTCCTCTTCAGTCTCCCAGTGACCACCTACAAAGAACCCAGCGTTTCGTAGCTCAGTAGCCTTAGCATCTGTAACGTCATAGACGCTGCCACCCATGTAGACCTCAGTAGCATTGGCCAGAGAGTTAACATCGGTATCAATAGTCTCAGTCATGGTGTCACCATGGAAGAAACGATCGCGACCGCCACCCTGGTAAGGCATTTGGCGAGCATGCCAGATGCCTAGAGCGTCCTTCCAGACGGTCTTACCAACGTCGAAGTTACCGTAGTAACGCCACAGAGGATGGGAGCGGCCGCCGATAGGAGCAGGACCAGGTTCAAGCGGTGGAGAGAAGGTAGGCATCAACCAATCCTCGCCGTGCCATGAAGAGTCCAAGTGAGACCGGCAGAGTCAACAAAGTTGGTGGTACCTAGAGCGAGGTTACGGAAGTCAGGGTTAGCGACGATCGCACCATCAATACTGCTTCTCAACTGTGCTCTCGTGATACGCCCAGAGTAATTCTGATCAGTACCACCGTCCATACCACCAATACCAAGTGCTGCTGTAGAGTTAAAGATAGCGAGGTTACCAGCCACAGTCTCAGTAGCAAGCAAGGTACCTAGTCCCATACCTTCCGAGCCAGTGAAAGCCTCGGAGATATGGTTGGCACCATTAACTGCGTCCAGAGTTGTTCTAACGTATCTGGTATTTAGAGGGGCAGGGGTGCTCTCATCAATGATTTCGTTGATGCCAGTAGTGGAGTAGTGGGATGCCACCAAACCGAAGACAGTGTGTATCTTGTAGGACCGTTGGTTGGTACGGCTATCCCACTTACCGATGAGGGTCTGATTAACGCCTCCACCAGCAATACCAAGAAACTCGATACGCATGTCGATGTCAGCAAGAAGGTCTAAGGCGATAGCATCAGGGGTTGAGCACCAGCATCCTGCTGTACCGTCTAGGACGAGAGCATGGGAGGATAGAAACCCGGTGCCACCAGAGATGAGGCCGTTACCAATTAGCTCATTATAACAAGCGTTTAATTCTTTGCCCCATAAAGCACGGCAGACACCGTTAGGGTCGCTGTTAAGTCCAGAAGCAACACGCAAGGCACCAGGGTAGTCAAGGTTATAGTTAGCCCGGGCCATTGCCTGTAGCTTGTCGAGGCTCACATCATCTGACACAAGTAACTCCTATAGATTAAGGGCCAGGACCACGGTGTGTGATCCTGGCCCGGTAAGCCTAGCCCTTGCGATATGGAAGGAGTATTACTTGACCATTGTGGAAGTAACCTCGATGCGGCGGATAGCAGCCTCACGGAAGCGGCCGAAGCCACCCAGCCAGTACCAGCCGACAGGGACGAACCGGCGCAGCTTGTCAACAACCTCGCCGAGGATGGTGTTAGGCATAGGCCCGGAGACGAGGGTAGACCACGTCTTAGCAAGAGCCTGGTTGCCGAGGATGATCACGGGGGCAACGTCGAAGTTACCCGAAGCGCCACCGGCAGCACCACCGTTAACGAAACCACCAGCACCACCCTGAGCAGTTTCAAGGTTGGCAGCAGTAAGGCGTGGAGTGCTGATCCAGGAGACACCCTCAAAGGCGCCCGTCTCACCATTCCAAATCTGCTCCGGCTGGGAGTAAGCGTGGGGATCACGCCAACCCGCAGTGCCAGTCTCTTCCCGAAGGTCAACCTCAACATCCGGGGAGAAGAAGCCCTTGTAGAGGCCGTTCATGACCCGCTGGACATTGTCCATAGAGAGGTTAGCTACACGCCGACGCACATCAGCAGCCTTAAGGCTGTTGGCAGCGACAAGGGTGTTTCGGGGACCAGCGCCACCGTTACCGAAGTACACGTTAGAGCCAGCCACCAGGACGTTACGGGCAAGGCAGTCGAAGCTAATGCCAGCGTTGTAGCCGACAATGTTAGCGACATCCTCGCTCACCATCATGAAGGACAGGCCACGCACACGGGCGGTGGTAATAGCAGCGTTACCATACTCGTTAAGAGCAACAGTAACGATCGAGTCCGACACTGCAACGGCATCAACGTCCACAGTTTCAGATAGAACCGAAACCTTAGGAGCAAGCTCGTTGTAGATGTTGAACTGGACGGTCGAACCCCGATGCGACTGTGCAACAGGCTTAATGCTGGCGCAGGCATCGAAGTAAAGTTCATCACGCAATGCAAAGTAGGCGTACTGCTCGTAAGCAGTGGTTACCTGGTTAGCAAGCGTGGTTGCTGTCGTGGGGACATCAGCCACCTGGAACCCTCCGGGGTTAGGCTAAGAAAGGTATGGGAGACTTAGGGAACATCCCACTCGTGAACGATCTGATGACGAGCACCCTTAGTACGGATGAGATTCGTAAGCTCTTCCTTAGTGTCAGTCTTACGCATCTCTGTCTCGAAATCAGAGTTACCAGCGTTACCTGCTGCCATTGCCCTGGCCCTATCCATTAGGGCCATAGCCGTAAGAGCATCCTCGGCGTCATCCGGTTCCGTGGTGGTGGTTGTAGTGGTGGTTGTAGTGCCATCACCGTTGCCATCACTGTTAGGAGTCGGAGTCGGAGTCGTTGGGGAAATGGGGTAACCCAAATCCTCAGCGATTTCCTTAGCAGTCTCGGCTGAGAAATCCTTGCCATCCTCGGCTAGCTCTCTAAGGATAGAACGCTGCTGACGTGCCGATAGATGACCGAATCCTGCATCCCGAAGCTGCTCCCGCTGCTCAAACGCAGCAACCTTAGCAGCTAGTTCCTTGTTTGTGGAAGCCAGTTGATCCCGCTGTGTACGAAGATCGCCTGGTGTTTCCTCGTTCGTATCTCCCATTAGGACTTTCTCTCCGTTTCCATACTCACCCTTTACGGAGGCTCAGGGTGGAGGTGGTTAGATGATGAAGCCTAGTTTGATACCGGAGGGTACTGGCTCTAGGTAGCCTGGTCTTGGCTTGATCGACAGTATGCATGGTAGGTGGGTGCTTGTCTAGGACTCTGCGGCTCCCACAGCGAATCCCTGCTCACCTTGGGCGAACCCACCTGAGCCAGCAAACTCCGCTAGACGTGCTCTTTGTCTACCTTCAATTCTCGCTGCCGCTTCTAGATCGCCTGACAGGAAAGCGACTTGCTCTTCCTCAGTAATGATGTCTTCGGAGAGGGAGAATGGGTTCATTACCTGATCCATACGTGCAAGCTCCCCGAAACCTGTCTGTGCCTGCTCTCGGGTAAGCCCGACCTCACGCAGCCGTTCGGCTTGTGTCTCTGTTAGCTGACCCCAACCGGTACGTAGTGCTGCACCAGCAATCTGAGCCTGACGGAACGTGGACTGTAGCCGACCAAGCTCTTCCTTCGGATTCATGAAGTACCGCATCAGGTCACCGGCCTGAGCGGCAGGGTTCATGCGGAGCAGTTCACTGACAGTCTCATCGTCGGAGAACAAGGCTTCGGCAGTTAGATCGAATCTAACACCCAGTTCGATAGTGGACACTTCACTACCGATGAGATTGTCTACCTCGTCCTTAGTAAGAGTAAGCCCCCACATGGCTGCTGTAGAGTGGGCTGTCTTCTCGTAAGCCAGGTACTCATCGACAGAGATAGGGGGCTTACCTGCTGCTTCTAGAACGAACATACCAGCAAACCGTGATCGGAATTCAGGCCGCTTGTATAGCTCTAACACGAACTGTTCTTGGGACCAGTCAAAGATGATGGCGTTACGTGCCCAGTCGTTGAGTGACTCTAGGCCGTAGCCTCTAAGAATCTCTGCTAAGTAGGCTGCCTGGGTGGCCTGTGTGTCAGCCATTATGCAACCTTCCCAAAGGTCTTAAGGAGATACGACCCTGCCCCTGATTCCAATTGTCTAGCTCTAGAGGTACTCCAGAACCGATCATCCTGCCGGGCCATGACTTTGGATTCGTACAGACTAGCGGACCGCATCTGACCTGTCTGAGGGTCCCGCCTACCGATAATCTGCTGCATGGTAGGGGAATCATAAGTGATGCTCCCCGGGTCCACTTCCCATTCGTCAGCAACAGTCTGCATGTGACCGGCGAACAGGTCACGCATAGTTGCGCCTTGGTCTAGCTGGGGACGCAAGTGAGGATACATAGAACTGGCTCGTTCTTGGAGCGAGTATCGGACAGCCTCATCGTTGAGATAGCCGAGTGCTACATCAACACCCATCTTGTAGTATTCATCCGATGATAGACCAACGAAATACTCACCCTTGGACATGTCATGGATTTGGTTCATGGCACCTTGCACGGAGCCAAGGACTAGGCGACTACCATTCTGACTCTGCATGAACTGCTTAAGGGCGAAGTTGTACTCCGGGGACCCTGCCTCTACACCATGACCAAGATTCCATTCAGTGATCCATTCCAGTTCAGGCTGTGTCAGGTTGAATCCAAGCTTGTTAGTGATGTCGGCAGCCTGGTGGTAGAATTCATTACGCCGTGCCTGAGCCTCAGCAGGATCAGTGTTAATGAGGATTTCCCACTGTCGAGACGCCGCAGAACGGGTACGGAAGTAGGATGTCTTCATTAGCTCAGAGTTAAACTTAGTAGATGAGAAAGGTTGGGATGGATTAACCGCTCGTGTGAGCAGAGGCCCAACCTCAGGATCATTCATCAGGAACGAGAAGAACGGGTAGTCCTCGGCGATCTTCTGTGCGGTATCGAAGCCAGCCATTGTGGTTCCTAGTACCAGTTGTTCCGCATGTGGAATTGGAGAGCGTTACGTGGTGACCCGTACCGTCCCTTGATGTACTGTAACCCTGCCATAATTTGCTGCTGAGGGTTAGTAGTCTTAGCTATCCCTGTACCCTTCCAAGTACCGTTAAGGAACTGGGCGATACCGTACGCTGATGAGTTAGGATTCTGTGCTGTTGGGTCCCATGTTACTTGGGTAGAACCAGCCTTAGGGTCACCAGACTCCTTATTCCACAGCCATACCAAGGCCGGATAGTCAGCAGGATCAAACCCGAACTGGCCGAACAAGGACTGGGCATACGCTCCTAGTTGACTCTTATCTCCAGCAGGAGCGAAGTTGACTTTGGCATCCGAGAGGTTGGTACCGGTAACCTCTGGCATCATGAACTGGGATGCCGGGTCAACACCTTGCTGTTCCATAGCCGCCATCTGGTCAGTTGGCCCGACCATCTGCATAGCACCAGATGAGAATTCGTCTGCACCAAGACTGGACATGATGGCGTTCATCCGGTTAGCAAGGACTTCCTCAGGGGAGACAGGCTTACCGGTGGTGTTGTTCAGGTTATACTGGATACCCATAGCGTCGTCAGGTGTATGACCACTACCAGCATTACCACCAAGCTGACCATGCCAAGGCTCATCATCCATCGGGAAGACAAGACCGTACTTAGCTCCAAGCTGTTGAGCCAACTTAAGATCGCCCGAGAAATCAATAGCCCGACCATGGTTATGCTGGGAGCTACCAGGCTTAGCAACACGTGGCACATCGTACGTGCCGTTCTTCCACCTGTTATATAGGTCTGCCTGCTGCTGATTACTACGCCAGCCGCTACCGATCCACACCCGTCCACCGGACTCGATGAAGATTTGGTTAGCGATGAACTGTAGGTCAGGGTCCAGGTTATCGTAGCCAGGAGAACCTGGACCCATCCCCTTAGTGATCCCGGGAGCAGTTAGTGTAGACATCAGACCCCCCAAGCCGGTGAGGCAAGCATGCTCATTGCCTCATTCATGTACTGTAAACCACGGTACGCAGCAACACCCTGAGGATTCTGTTCCTCTATCTGAGCCTGTCCGAAAGCCTCAGGAGACGGGACATCTATAACACTGCCACCCGCAAGCTGCTTATCGTACGCCTCCTGCTGCCGCTGGACTTCCATCTGATTGTAGGCTTGGGACATCATCTGGACTTGGTCAGGGGCAAGGGCCTGGCCAAGCAGGTTCATGGAAGTCTCACGGAACATTATCTCTAGCGTCTTAGGGTCTGTGGTACGGGTCACTAGCGGCTCACGGGTAGGAGGGGTACTGGCGTCCACCAGGTTCCCAAACTCATCAATCCGCATCCGCTTGTTGCCCTGAATGCCTCTACCAACAATACCCTGACCACCCTCCACCTGACTCCGCATGTGGGAGAGCGCAACCCGGTACGTCATGCCGTGCTGATTGGAGTAGGAGAGTAGGCGTCTAAATGCTGAGGCCGTTTCCTCCCCCCAGTCACCAGGAGTGATCTGAGCGTTAGAGTCATACAGCCCCAGGAACGCCATCTGCTGCTGTAGATCACGGATGATGGTTGGGGACATGTTGGCAGGTGCGTACTCGTCATCTGCCTTGTAACGGGCCGGGATACCTAAGGCCCCGGAACGAGATACGTACGGGTCAGACGGAGCAGAACCCGGAGCAAATGAGCCTCGGGAATACGAGTAGCCGTGCGGGTAGTAACCAGTTGCGTACTGACGAGGGGCAGCAGCCCGGAACCCTACACCTACACCTAGAGGCTGTGGTGCCCCGGAACCTGCACCAAGATTGCCAAGGATTTCATCTGCGGCACCTGATAGTCCACCACCCCCTGGCTCATTAGGGATAGTGCCAGTGGTAGTGGTGGGTGGTTCTTGCTGTGCTCCACGAACACTCCGAGTTAAAGGCATCGTTAGTCCCTGATCAGTTCCCTACTAAACACGAATTCCCACAGCGGCTCGAAAGCCGGGTACTCATCAATGAGCGCCTGTGCTTCTGATCTTAACGCTTCCCGGATCGGCCGCAAGTCCTTGGCCTTGGTATACCCCTTGATCTGGCTATCGATCGCCCCAGCTTCCTTTAGCTGATCGACTAGCGCCTGTGCTTCCGTACGTAGCTCTAGGTACCGGGCCAGAGCAGGGCCAGCCGGTGTGGCAAGAACATCCTTATCCGTACCTGCATCCTCTAGCTGATCGATCATGTCATCAATCTCTGGCTTCTCGAAGATGCCAGTACGAGCGGGTGCGTACTCTTCATCGATCAGGACAGTGATCTCTTCCCAGGCGTTACGCTGAGCCTGATTCATGTCAGCATAGGAAGTAACCGGGTCGCCATTCTCGTCCTTCATCCTAGACATGATGTTAGAGCGCCAGTACCGGTTCTTCCAGTCAGACAGCATGGCAATGTGCTGCTTAGCGGAGAGCGCCTGACGATCCTCACCCTGGAACTGCCGGGAGTAGGTGTCGAAATCAAACTTACCCTCAGGTGCAAACAGAGCATAGATCAGAGGGTAGTTACCCTTGATTTCCGGGTTGTCGTCAATCCACTGCTGACCTTCACGAGAGTCAGGGAATCCAGGGACAGATGTAGCTGACGATGCCACAAGTGCTCCAAGCGCATCTTCCCCGTACTCGTCAACGAACTCCTTAACAGATGTCTCGAAGTCGTCGCCATCCTTCTTGTGGAATTCCTCAGACAAAGCCATAGCGGATAGCCTAGTACCGGACTTGTCCTCTACATAGAAGTCCATAGATGGGGCTGCTGGTGCAAAGAACTGGGCGACCATCCTAATCGGATACAGCTTGTTAGCCCGACTCTTAGCATCCTGCCAAAGCCGATCTTGCTCAGCAGCCGACGATCCGTATTCGCCAGTGGAATCTAGGTAGTCCGCATACTGGGAGACGGTATTCTCGTACAGGCGCTTATCATCCGCTGTCTTGATACCAGCTATAGAGAGGCCAGTCTTAAGCCACGATGGAGCATAAGTCTTCCAGTCGGTAATCTCTTCACCTTCCGGTGCCCCGAACGGAAGCAAGAAATCTTCCATGGCCTTAAGCTCAGGCTTGTCCTTAAGGAACCATGCGGCAGGGATTTGAGCTACAGGACCCAAGCCGGGCATGATCTCACCGAACATTGATAGACCCTGTACCCGGCCTTCCATCTCCACAGGGTTACCAGTGATAGCTGAGGTAAGTGCTCCCATGAACGGGTAGGTAAAGGCCAGTTCCCCAAAGCGGTTCTCAGCGAAGAACCCGCTGTTGATACTGCCTTCTATGATCTGCTGTCCACGGCGGAGCGGCTTACCATGACTGTTCTTGATAATCCGAGACCAGGTGGACATGACCTCAAACCAGGCATCACCGAACGGGAAGAAGTTACGGGTGATGTCGAACACCTGACGCCGTTCAGAGTAGGAGTACAGAAGCTTCTGCGCCCTGTCCATGGCCCGACCCTTAGCGACCAAGTCCATCTCGTCCATGGTAAGGGAACCCTCAACCTTAGTACGAGCGTAATGTTCCATCTGCTTGATGACACGGTTCGGGACGTTCAGTGTACGGGCCTTAGCGATAACCTGGGTACGAGCCTTAGCTGTACCGAACTGGACCATCTCCGCCATCTCCTTACCATACGCCTGCTTAAACACAGGAGCACGAGCAAGGAGGTTCTCGGAACGGGACATGGCACCGTACAAGAAGTTCTGGACTGCGTACTTACGGAGAGTCGGGTAGTCCGATTTGCCACGGGTAGCAGACATACCTCGGCGCACCACCACATCTGGACCGTCGTCCATGTGGTTCCTTAGAAGCGCCGTGAACTGTGGATTCAGTTCAGCCGAACCAGATGTCTTACCCCGCTTATAGATGGAGTGGACCTTACCTGCATCATCGGTCCATTCTCCGGAACGCAGGATATCAAACAGGTCGGTGTTGCCCTTGGTCATGATGTTGAACCGAAGCTCAATGTCATCAAGGAACTTACGAACCTGTTCTGGCGTCTCCATGTTGCCAGGGAAGGCTTCCTGGTACTCTCTGAGATGCTTACGACCCTTACCCTTAGTGAGCCACTCTGTCATCTCATCTATAGAGTTAGTCTCCATCCACTTAGAGTAGATAGGATCGTAGTTGAACTTCATCAACTGGCGTGCCCAAGCGTGCCGATACTCCTTATCAGCGTGCTGACCCTTGCGGATAAGGTCGGTCTTGGTAGTAGTAGATTGGCCACCAGGACGATGAGCCCAGTTAGCTATAGACGAGATAGAGTTCTCGTACTGGTGTACCTCATCCCACTTGTCGTCCATGAAGGAGATTGGGACACGAGGTTCAATATCACTAAGGCCAGGAATCTTGCCAGTAGGAATGCGCTTCTTAGACATCATGAAGCCTAGTGCTTCAATAGGATGACCGGAGAAGAGTGAATCTAGACCATCTGCGGCAATACGCATCTGGCCTTCACCAAGCACACGGACAAGCCAAGCCCCACGGAACAGAGCCATAGGCTTCCAGATGTCTTGCAACAGGTACTCGATAGCAGCACCAGGCATCTCAGCAATAACCCGAGCGTTACCCTCGGGAATCTTGCCGATAAGAGACGGGAACTTACGGGTCAACTCTCTAAGCGCACGAGCATCCGGAAGAGGCATGTAATCTTCGATAAGTTCGATCAAAGCATGCGGCCCACCAACAAGTGTCTTCTCGCCGTTAAGTAGGGTGTGCTCCCAGGTAGGAACCTCGCTGCCTAATTCGTCTACAATACCACGCCACATCTCGTTGAAAGAGGACTGGTAGAGACGGGTCAGTTCATCAGCAACCTCAGGGTCCACGCCATGATGCGCCAGGATGGAATTGGGACCCGATCCGAACACCTGCATCACAGCGTTACGTCGGCCGTGACGAGTAGTGGCAGTGGCCAGCTTATTAACTGCCTCTTCGATAGCCTGCTCGGGGGCGTTAACGTTGCGGTATGACCGCATGATGGAGTTAGTAACTTCCACAGGGTCAGAGAGATGGACCCCATGGCCAGGCATCTTGTCCATCAGCCGGGACCTAGGCATCCGGTTACGGACCATAGTACCTAGGCCATGACCCCAAGACTTAGTTAGATCGGCTGTCTCACGCACCTGACCGGTACGGATGGCGTCATTAAGGATGGACCTGACAGCCACCGGATCATCATGATCAGCTAGGAGTTTGTAGAGGGCAGGATCGTGCTTGAATTCCAGCTTGCCACTGTTGAGTTTCTTGCCAACCTGGTAGGCAGAAGATGTGGCTGCCAGGTCATCAACTGCCCGGACGCCGATATCGGAGTCGAAATACTTCTGAGCAGTGTTGAAATCTACTGTAGGCTTGCGACCTCTAGTACCAAGGATACCAGCAAGTAGATGAGGAGTGCTAGGATTAGCTACCTCATCAGCCTCAAATAGACGTGCTGCTTGCCTAGCTCTTCCGGACTGGCCCAAGCCTGCCGCAGTTGGGTCTGCAATCTGGATGCTGAAGTCCACAAACCCGGACATAACATCGAAAGGTACAGTGTCAGGGTCAGAGAGGGCTGAGGCTGCCCATCTACCCCATGTGATGTTATGACCACCAATAGTTCCGGCTTCAGCTTCACGACGGACTCTCTCTCTTGCAACCTCAGATGTGGGAGACACGAAGAAACCACTGCCAGCATCTACCTTCTCACCACCTAGAAGCTGTTCCCCCATGATGCCAATATCAGTGGACTCGCCACCGAACTGCATCTCTTCCGGAGGCTTCTCTAGCAGCGCACCGAACCCATCACGTTGCACTTGCTGGACTGCAAGATTGATGTTACGGCCTACCTGCTGAAACTCCTGGATAGGGTAGTTAGCTACAGCACCGGCAGTACGAATGACAGGCTGAGCGGCTTGATAAGCGGGCTCCACAACGGACTGTATTCCACGTACTGCTTCACCAAGAATAGGTACGCTACCTGCCCGGTTAATAGGAGCAGCAGCGAGAGCAGCATTGATGTCAGATCGGGGTCGATTGATAGTCTCACTGTTACCTGTCCTTGGGTGCCATTGACGCCACTCATTGTTGAGTTGATAAGGGATAGGCTTAAGAGAACCCTCCTGCTCCGAGATGAGGCGCAGAAGGCGAGTGAACTTCTGGTCCGCTTCCTTATCACCAGGGTCATCGTAGTCCCAAACCGGCTTACCGTTCTCCCGGCCCTTATACTTAGGTGCTGCCGGACGCACCAGGTTGCCTTCCTCATCAATCATCCCCGCTGCAACATACTCCGCAAACGGGTCCTCTTGACCAACAGGCATCTGACGGTTAGCGGGCAGACGATCCGAGGCGATAGTTTGAGTGGAACTAGGGCCAGGGTTCATGTTGTTAGCCCGGGTACGCTGCCCATTGTTAAGACGTCCAGAAGCCACACCCTCAGCCAGAGAGGTAGTCGCTAGACGAATCATGTCCGGGTTGTTCGGGTAGTACCCTGCCTGTGATGCCGCCCGGATCACACCCGGCTGCATCCACGGATAGTCACGGGCATAGTTAGCGTAAAGGGCTGCCGATGTGGGAGTGAACCGCTGGACGATTGCAGAAGCGGCCCGGTTACGAAGCATGAAAGCCTCGATATTCCGGACCTCATCGAAAGGGTTAGTGTAACGGGGATCAGCAGGCATCAGAACTGGAGAGTATCTTCTAGGTAAGCGATGTAACGGCGTAAGTCGGGGTTAGGGAATTCTAAGAAGAGGCGCTTAGCTATACCAAGCTCAGGGGAATCTTGGGACATGATTCCACCCAATCCTTCGGGACCGACACCGGGACCGACAGATAGACCGGCCGTGACAGGCTCATTTGGGTTAGCTGTTGGATCGCTAAGGCTGGGCACATCCCCGGGACCCAACAGAACCGGTCTAGCGCCTTGTTCAGTTCCTCCGACGGAAGGGTTGGGTGATGGTGTACCGGATGCAGGGGCCACACGGAGGGCACGAGCCTGTTGCACACCCTTTCCGTAGCCCTGACCCTTAGGGAGATTAGACGGTGATATGCCCTGTCCGGGGATACGCATGTCTGATCTATTCGGGTACTGACCACCAACTGATCCTTCCCTAGGACCACCACGGTTATCACCCATCGTCATCTACCTCATCAGTTGCAGTGACATCCTCATGCTCTGAATTAGCGTATTCCTCGGCATAGACCATATCTGGATCTTCACCGTTAGCCACACGGTAAAGCATGGACATAAGTGATTCACCAGATATGGCCCAATAGCCGAGTTCAAGCATGACTAGTAGCCTCCGCCACCCTCCGACTTAGGGGCACCAGTAGTGCGGTCCTTGTTAGGGGTAGACATGGGCGTATGCTTGATCGGACGCTTCACGGGACCCGGGACCGTAGCGGCCGGGGGATAACTTGCAGGGACTACCGGCATCGGGCGGGAACCAGTAGGGGTCTTCGTGTTACTGGTCCCACCCTGATCCGTACCACCGTAAGGGTCCGTAGTGCCCGAGGGAGTGGACTTGGACCGGGGAATCTTAGCCATTGTTTAGCTCCTTATCCTGGACGGGACTTGCTAGCTAGTTGCTGGGTGCCGAGAGAACCTAAGAGTTGAGTGAACCTGTTCATGGAGTCCGGCGGCTCCGGGATAGGTGATCCCACATCCGGTGTCCCAGCCGCACCCGGTGTAGACGTGCCAGGCTGTTGTTCGGAAGTGGGCGGTTGCTGGGCGGCCTGTGCTTCCGCCATTTGCTGTTGCTGCTTCTTGATCTCATTGTCCACTTCAATGAAGGCTTTAAGCAGTTCCGTACCGGACTCAAGTTTCTGATCAAGTATGGCTAGATGGATCGGCTGGATACCAGCATTCGGGTCAGGGGAAGCAGATAGCTGCTGCACCATACTCTTGAATGCCCGCTTAATGGCCTCACGATCAAGCCGCTGAATGGTGGTTTCCTTGTCCTTGATCATGGGGTCCAAGTCCATGAAGTCCTCTAGAGACATTGTCTCCATCTGGACTCGCTGACCACCTTCGATAGGGAGGTTCTGTAGATCAGTACCAGCAAGAGGATAATCGACTATGTGGCCGGTTGTCTCCCACAGTTTAGAAGGCGTGTACTCGACATCACCAACATAACCCCTAGTCTCAATGAAGTAGGACTTGGGATGGTTGAAGAAAGCCTTGTCAATCTCAGCAGCCAACTTGTTCTCTTCCTTAAGGCTACGAGCAAACCGTTGGTGAGCCTCAGCGATAGAGAAGTCGATTGTTGCTGACATGACCTGGGCGCCACGAGAACCTGAGATGTGGGTACGGTTAGACCCTAACATCTCTGCTGGGATACCGGCATCCCGTCTCTCTTCCTCAGTCATCCGGTCAATAACCTCTAGCGTCTTGAAAGAGGGGTCCAGGTTCGCTTGGGACAAGCGACCATTAGCGACGATGCCAGGGATGCCCCGGTAAGGGTCCGGGTCCTGTATGACTTCCGGCTCTTCGGGAGAGTTAGGTAGTCCCTCAAACCAAGTGGTAGGCCATACAGCCTTACGCTGCCCGATCACCATAAGGACAGTCATAGCGGCACGGGCCTGGTACATGCCGACTACACCATCAAAGTGTCCAAGCTGCTCATCAAGACAGATACGGCCCGGACAGACGACGAGGGGACGACCTACGAGGTTAGGGGCGTACATGATCCGTTCCGCTGACCGCATGTTGGGCTGATGTCGGGAGCGGAAGTTCTGATTAGGGCTAGCACCTAATAGAATCATGGACATCTCGTGCTCGTCTATGTACTCCAAGACCTCAAACTCGATACCATAGTTCTTTACGTCGTCATTCCAGTCCCAGTTCGGGGGCTTACGGACGCTGCCGACAAGCTCCTTATCGAACATAGAGATGAGAGACTGGTACGAGTAGACGTTACAGGTGATGATGTCCTTAGGGAGCAAGTCATCATAGGTGCCTGGGGGCAGGAACGTTTCAAGGGGCCGACGAACGTCCCATTGTGGGAGACGAGTGTCACGGTTCGGCTTGATGATCACTGGTGACGTAGCCCATGAGAGAAAGTGCCGGGCACGCTTGGACCGGATCGTATACATGTCGTTCTCTTCATGCCACCCCTGCATGACACGCCGCCGATTAGTGGCTGACTTGTCAGCTAAAGCCTGCCCAGGGTTAGTGCTCGGCCAGTGCATCATTGGCTCAACACTAGCGATTCTTTGGGCAAGGTTGTCTTGGGCACGAAGGGCGATATTAGCTACGAGAGACTGCTCGTTCTCTTGAAGTTCAGGCAGGGGGACATCCATCTCATTGTTCATGAGGCGCTGCATCTGCCTCATACGGGCAATGTCCTTACCGTAATATAACTGACGCTGCTCGTAGAGAGCATGAATCTCTGCCGGGTCTTTCATTCTGTACATCATGCGTACGATGGCTCCCTGTTAAGCCAAGCTGGCATGTCCTTGCCAAGGCTGTTCTTAACCTTCTTGCGCTTCACGATGTACTGTAGCTGGTATTCAAGGAACCAATGTGCCATCACACAGTCATCGTACATGGCGTCCGGATAAGTGGTGACCTGCTTGTAAAGAGGTTCGGAAACGTGACGACCTTCCCGATTGCCAGGGAGACTAACACGGCCATACTCGTACTGGCTACGGATAGTTGTAACACCCATCTTGGAGTCAAGCTTGTTGATATGAGTATGGTGTGACTTTATCTTGATGTTACTATCCTTCATCCACTTCTTGAAGAACTTGTACTGCTGAATGAACTTCTGAGCAGCATTGACTTCCAGGATAAAGTAGTCGATCGGGATACCGAGATGTTCCGCAGCATTCTTCCACTGGACCAGTAGACCTTCCCACTCCATCGTGTCCGTGTCGAAGTCAAGAAGGTCATTAGCACCCATAGGCGTGAACACTTGGTTGATTAGGTACCGGGTCCCCATCAGACGTTCCTGGGTTGGTAGTTGCACATACACCCACCATTGGACAGCCCAGAACTTGGACGGGGAAGGGTCCGCTGTAATGATCGACTTGATGACCGTGTTCTTAAGGGGCTTAGTTAGGATAGTAGGAAGTTCATTAGGCCCCCGGTCATCATCCCAACAGCCATCGTATTCGTGACCCTCATAGCTGCCACCATCGATATAGAATTTAGGGACCAAAGCGTCTGCCGGGTCAACATCTTCCTGCTGGTACACGACCTTGAAATTAGATGTCGGCCGGTTCATCAGCGCCCGTAGTTCTCGATACGGGAGACGAGAAGGGTCCAGCAGACAAGGAGCATGACCACGTTCGTTAAGAGGGTTAGCGGGGTCGTATGGCTTGGCCTTGCGGGAGTGAACGTGCGGGTCCATAGCGGCATCGCACAGTTCCTCATAGTGGGCCTTGAACACCACATGGAAATACTTGCGCTCAGTGGGTTCTTGTTCCTCTCCCAACTCGAACAGTTCCACATCCTCTTCATCATCAGCGTACGTGCGCTTCGCCAAGTTGTAGCCGTAGATGTCATCGGCACCCAACCGCTGCCCCTGTAGAAGTAAGAGGCCACCAGGCTCTAGACGAGTCTCCGCTTCATCGTCGTACCAGTTGTAGAACTTCTCTAGCTTCTCAGCCTTATTCTGCCCGAGCATGTCGTCACGCCGGAACAGGTCATCCCACACGATGATATGGACACGGTAACCCAGGAACCCGGTGTCCTTACCGAACGCTGCCCAGGTGGATTCCTTCTCATCAATCGATATCTCACCATACTGTGCGACCGTGAAGAAGAACCTTGTCCACGGGGCACCAAGAGTGGGATCAGGACGGAAGATGCCGTAGTCCCTTGTCATCGTGGACTCAGCGTCGAGTGCTAGGCCAAGTGCTAAGTCTTCACTCTTAGCTTCCGGGGGGACTGTACGGGCAAGAGTGTTACGGAGTCGGAACGTATAGTTCCCAGCCATGTTCTGTGTCGATGACCCAATGAACCCTCTCAAAGTTCTGGATCGGGCTGTCAGCCACGCCGGGATGTCGTGTGTGAAGAGGGTCGACTTGCCGCCACCAGGCGGGGCGTTGACTACCCCAAACTCCTTGTAAGGGGTTGCCAGTTTGGTCCTAACAATGTTTGCGGCTTCCTCCTGCCAGGGTGAGGAGATGCGCCCGAACATCCGTGCCCTGAACCGCCCGAAGTCTTCGAGGCAGTCTTTGGCTACTGGGGATAGCTCGTAGGGCTTAAGGGGCCTGATTTCCCCTTCGGGGTTGTAGTAGCGGGCTTGTTTGACGGCGTCTCGTAGCCCCATCTCCCTGTCCATCTTCTTGCCCCATGATGGACTCTTGTCTACTTGCTTTGAGGCTTCGGTTTGGGTCATACCCCCGAGTCTGAGCAGCTTGTACTTGTCTCGTTCTTGGGGTGTGGCTGTCTTGTGGCCTGGCATTAGTCGTCTTCTTCTTGGTTGAGGCAGGCCCAGTAGTAGTTGCCGAGGGTTTCGAGGGTGATTTGCATCATCCCGTAGGCCATGGCGAGGTTCATGCCGGGCGTAACGGTGTAGTTGTATCTTTCGCTTATCCCGTTGAGGCTTCCATCTTCGTCATCGGCCACTTTGCTGATCCTGTATATGACCATGGCGTCACTAATAATCTCACCTTCGTCTAAATCTGTGGGATCAGCAGCTAAAGACGAATCGAGAAAGAGTCGGAGAGGCTCAGGCATAAGAACACCCTATGTCCCTTTCGTACAGATTTCTAGCTGGCCATAACACTATCCCCTACCCCCCCTGCCTGGGGCAGACCCCCGGTCAAACATGTATATGTGACTGTGTATGAATGAATCAATGAATGTATGAGACCAACACAATCAATGAATCATGCTGCGTGTGCTGCCGCTTATCATGTATGTGTCTGTGTTATTCATAGATATAAGATGAGGTATGTGGTATGGGCGGGTAAATGCAGCGTTAGGCACGCTATTGGTGAAGAATATAGATGAACTAGGGTTGTTAGTCCTGTGGCGAACCATGAGAGGGTCTCACGTATTCTCACCCCTGCGACTCATGTTGTGTTTGCGCCCGTGTTGCATATATGTAGGATCGTTGGTAGTATGGAGTAGTTAGACATATGGAGTTAGAACGGGGGAATAAGTCAATCACCCCCCGGAACGTTCCTTGACAATCGATGGCGATAACCGCTCAACCAATGCTGCGAAGCATCGGAATGCAGGGCGCCATTATCATCCTTCCTTTCCCGAAGGTGAAACAGCACCCCACAACCTATGTGTTGATGGGTGGGCATGAGCCTGCCCCGAAACATGTAGGTCGGGGTGCTGTAAGTGTTGGAACGAGCCACCAACACTCTGATGATCCTGGCTCATGGGAAAGGTAAGAGAACCATGTGTGAATTCAAGGTGGAAGAGCACAAGATGACAAGCAAGGACGTTCGTCGCATCGCCCGCATCATCGTGTGGGAGAACGCACTGACCGATCTTCACGATCATGCGAAGGGGATCGTCAGTGTGGTCCTGGCGAACGATCAGTTCGCTCCCCATGGGAACAGCGACATGTACTGGCAGCCCGACATGAGCCACCAGTACAACGACCGTCACCTCGTGACCGATGGGCAGTTCGCCCGTCTGGTCGAGGAAGTGACAAAGCAGACAGAGCGGCTCCGTAAGCACCTGAAGGTCGATGCCTAATGGACGTGAACCAGGCAGCGATGCTCATGGTGCTAGTAGGTGCGGCATCTAACGTCGCACTGGCTTTCATCTACACTCTCCGACGTAAGAGCTAGATGGGCCATCGCCCACCCAATGCTGATGGTGTTGGGTGGGCGCCATGCCTAGCTAGACAAGTTAGGCAATTGGGAAAGGATGAGAACATGAGGAAGCGTGACAAAGAGATGCTCGCAAAGGCCGTCCGTAGGGGAGTCGAGTACCTCGACGCCAACCCCGACATGGAACCCAGGTTTGAGCAGTGGTTCAATCGTGTGGAGGTTAACTACCTCAACATGGCCAATGGTGACTATTGCATCATCGGACAGACGTTGGGCAGCTACTCCGATCTAGTCAGCGTTGATGACTTCATCAACTGGTCATCTGACAAGCTTGACCGCTGGGCGCAACAGCGAGGGTTCCTTGTCAGGGACCGTCAGCATTGGGTCAAGGACTACTGGACCGGACAGTCTAAGGGCTACCAAGAGGTAGACAGGCTGTGGCGAGATGATGCCTATGCCTATCTCGGGGCGCTCTGGCGTGAGGAAGTCACTGTGCGCCAGCTAGCTGCCAGTGCCCCCCTGGCGTCCGTGGTCCTGGTGGCCACGGACCCCCCTGAGGCCCCGTGAGCGTCCTCCTGGCCATCACATGGGGACTTGCCAGCATCACAGCCATCATCGGCTTAGGGCGATACCTCAACAGTCATAGCTAGCAGTCAGTTAGAAGGGCATCACTCATACAACTTGGGTGATGCCTTTCCTAGTGATTGCTAACGGTTAGCAATCACTTTGGGAAAGGATGACAAACCATGGCTACACAGATGACTGCCGCTCACGTTATCAACCTGGTGGAACGGCTCACCTATAAGCCGGACTGGTCGTTTACGACCAACCAACGGTATGAAGAGAGTGACACAGTGCGGCTCACGATCCATTGGGCGCAACGGGAAACCAACCCGTACAACGCACCTGGCTACGAAGATCGGGCTACCACCATGGAACACACTGCTCTCATTCAGTGCAGCCTCTACACATCAGAGGTTGATGTGATGCGGTCCATCTTGGAACATTGCATCAAGTTTGAGCTAGACCAACTAGTTCACGAGGCTCGGGAATTCTTTAGGGTCAAGCCTGACATGTCGTGGGCGGCTCCGTTCCATCCTCATCATCACATCGGTCAGGATGAGGACTCACTACTTCAGGGGTATAACGGCGTTGAGAACTGGCGAGAGACATCATTCCGTCAGTTGAGCGAGACACGGACGCTTCCTGAGGCCGGACCCATGGGAGAGACGATCACCACATAGTTAGCTGGCATTCGGGATGCTCCCAGTCGAAAGGTTGGGAGCGTCTCCCGATAGCAACTAGCTATCAAAGGGAAAGGATGACAAACCATGGCTACTACTACAGCCACAGTGGACTCCTATGAGGTTGAGATTCCTCAGACGGTCCCTGACTTTGAGGCTTGGCCTGTCTGGCCAGACCTCGGAGTCCCTGAGTACCCTGACGAGATTTCGGAGCCGGGATTCATTCCCGATGATGAGCCGGGGGTAGTTCCTGCTCCGGAACGTCAGGAGCCTTGCTAGGCCATTCCATACGGGGTCTAGCAGCGTGGGGACATCTTCACCCAAGAACATCAACGCTACCTATACAGCTGAGTCAGTACCTAGACCAACAGGCCCAGTCGCGGCTAGTTGATGACGACAGACTCACTCCTGAATGGAAACGTTGGTATGACAGAGTGAGGGATAAGCCACAGTACAAAGACTCCCAGTAGCCAAACCGTAAGGAAACCCCCGGACCACATTTGGTTCGGGGGTTTCTTTATCTATTCATTTCGACAGGCGCCCGGCAGACCCATTCCGACACCGGCATTGCGGCGGGGGGTCATAGCTCGCCAGCCGCCGAAATTCCGGGCAGTCCTGTACACTGGGTAGCTATGCCAGACGCTCCCAACGAGGACGTGGACCGGCTAAGGCTACTGATGGACTTAGCTAATTTACAGAGGAAACTCCAGCCATTGTTAGCTAGGACCAACAAGCTTACGGCTCAACGCTTCTCACTCATCAACTCATTAAGGGAACTGGGATGTGGGCCCCGAGAGATACATCGGTTAACGGGCGTCCCCCTATCCACTATCTATAGCCAATCCCGCTACCCTATTAAGCGGCGGGAGGGAGGGAAGAGGGAATGAACCACGACCCTGCTGGTCCTGGGCTAGATACTGGTGAATTCATAGTCCCATCAGTAGTTGAAGACAATGTGGTTAGATGTCTAGGTGAATGTGTTGTGAGAGTGTCAGAGTTAACGGGTGAGCTAATCCATCTGATTGAGCTACGGCACTCCGAATCACACATGCCAGAGGGGTCCCTAAAGCCCCTTCCCTGGACTGAATGCGAGAGGATAAGCTGTAGGAGAGTAAAGGCGTTGATCTATAGAGAAGAGTAGAAGGGAGGTTAAAGGGTGTCCAAATGGCCTAACACCAGCCACTTGACCAGAAAGAAGAGGCAGTTAGCACAGAGAGATGGATTAAGAGATAGTAAGGACTTTGGGATTTGGTACCAAGTCTGTTACCTATGTGGTGAAAGGTACCCCTTAAAAGAGTTAAGGGTAGAGCACAAGCTACCCAGGAGCCGAGGGGGTACCGATAACCTAACTAACCTCGGACTGGCATGTGAAGAGTGTGACACAGAGAAAGCAGACATGACAGAAGAGGAATACAAAGAGTTTGTGAGCCTAAGACCCGCCAGAGGGATAGTAGGTAGCAAGAAGGTAAGACACGTCATCAGGTCAGAGATAAGAAAGAAGGCAGGCCTGACACACGCTCTCGGTGAGTCATGGCCCAACAAAGATGACAAAGGAGAGACGAATGTTCCTAGTCAAGAACCTTGATGTGACAGCAAGAGACGGCGCTCGCAACAGGGAGAGCCTCTACTACGAAGACAGGAAGCAAGAAGGGATAGTGTTGAGGAAGAAATACCGTCCCGGTGGTCATACTTACAAAGGTGTGGCCAATCAAAGCCAGGGTAACGGTAAGCACGTCAGGAAGGCCGGGAAGGTTAGCTGGAAGAAGGGAACTGGAATCGGCAACAAGGCCGTAAGAAAGGGTTGACATGATGGACCAGTTACTATGGTTCTTGTGGCAGGTGTTGATTGTGTTGTGGCTGTCCATCCGGGTAGCTGAATACAGTTACGCCTACTACCATAAGTGGTTCCGGTAAATAGTAAGGCCCAGTGATGGTGCTTCTAGGAGTGGTGACGTGGCACTCCGAGCACTCGATCACTGGGCCTTACTTCATGGTAGCCGAGGTGTAATTACGGTAGCCCATGCTTGCCAGTGTCACAGCTAGGGTGTATGCTCCGGGGAACGTCACAGAAAGGGGTAGTGGTATTTATCTCTTCCACTCCCGGTATCTGTGACCCTCAGCCGCCTGCCGACGTCGGGAGACGTTAGTGACATTGAGATGTGATGTCTACGGTTCCAGAGTCATAGTGTCTAGTAGTAATGGAACTTACTGTGATATCCCTTACCAATGTATGAAACCATCGTGTGAAAGGTGCTGGGTGAAACTGAATAGAAGCAGAATTTGGGGAACACGCCTAGCTCTAAAGAAGCTGGGCGTTACTCATGTTTGGGTAGGGATGGTCGATAACACTGAGAGAGCGGCTGCCCGACAGTTCAAGACAAGGAACAAAGATAAGCCTGATGGTAAGCTGTTGATGAACATGCTTACCACCTATGAATTAAGTAACAAAGCTGGGATGCTCGCTCTCTGCAACATGCTTCCTAATCGTGACGTGCTGAGGGAAGTACCATTAGAAGAGGGTCTAGACATCTATTATCGCTGGGCACTTACCTATCGACCTAAGCGCACTACCTCTGACTGGGAGATAAACGTTAAGTCCGAATACACTGGATTCTCAGTCCTTAGTGAAGCACGTGCTAATGAGCTATGGAACACACTCAACGATCGATATGGTTATAAGCCTGGTGACGTACCACAAGATGTAGAGACGTATGAACGTCGGATGAGGTTAGTGCTCGACGAGCTAAAGAATCCACAGCCTGCTAACAATGGCGGTGAGAGTGACGTTAGTGATGGTGTTGAGGGTAGTGTTATTTACAGTTAGAGATGGTTCCGAGATGAGCTATGTACCCTCTAGCCAATCACCTGTTTAACCATCTTCCCTGGTCACAGGCCTATAGGCCCAAAGCATGAAATACAATATGCCCCCTATTTCTGCTGTGACTTTCACTCCCCTCATGTGCCCGAGAATCAGCTACTCGTGACGTTCTGAGTCCCCCCTGTGTGGCTGTGATCGTGACCTCTCGTGACGCTCACGTTCCTTCCCTCACTTCACTACCAGCCTGCCACAACCCTCTGACCAGGACATTCTTGGGTTAGGTTGTAGAATCAAACTGTACGGGGTAGAGTGGTCAGTGGGTTCACAGCCAGGACCATCCTGGCAGGGGTCCCGTTGACAACTTAATAAGGGTCAAGGGCACCCATCGGAACCCTTTACTGAAAGGCAGGCTGATGCCTGATCTTCTTTCTGTTGACGAGGGTAACGTGTTAATGGCTGCCAACATCACCCGAGGCCATCCCATTCATAGGTTCGGTACTCAAATCCCGGACCTTAGCTTGGACGCTGCCCTTAAGTTTGCCGGTGCTGACGACACAGTTGAGCCTGCTGTCCTCTACACACGTAACAGTGATGGTACGTATGAAGAGGTTACAGACTGGCAGGCAGTGAAGTCAGATAAGTACGGCACACTAGGGGTTCACTCCCCCGGTTTCAATATCAAGCAACGCCGGGAGATTCTCGAAATGGCTTACGAATTCGTGGGCCTTAACCCTGACGACTCACATATCGACACCATTGGCAACTTTGGTGCTCATGGAGTGGTCGAGAACGGGGTTAGAGGATACGGAGCGGGAAGTGGTAACTCGGCATTCTTTGCTTACGTGCGAGTCCCTGATCTTGTCATTGACGAGAGAGGGATTGCCGACACGATCGAGCGAGGGCTGCTAGTCGCTACTTCCTTTGATGGCACATTGCCAAACTTCATCTCGTATGTTGGGATTCGTGTTGCGTGTTCTAACGCTGTGAAGATGGCAATGAAGAGTGCTACTCAGATCATCAGGGCTAAGCACACTCGGAATGCTGATGAGCGTATGGAGCAAATGGCTGTTGCTCAGGGGTACCTCGGTGCTGTTGAGAAGGAGACAGTTGCTAACGCTGAGCGGATGCTGGCAGTTGATGGTGACAAGGCGTTAGATAGCTTGCTTGATCACTTCTATCCGATCAGTGAGCAGCTAAGTGACGTTGCTAAGACAAGAAGGGCTCGGGAGCGTGGAGACATCCGCCTCATGTATCAGGGCCAAGGCAACACCAACATTGACTTAGTTGGCCGCAACGGATGGGCCGCATACAACGCCTACATTGAGTACCTGGATCACGCTAGCGGCGTGAAGGTTGGCAAGAACACAGCCAAAGCCAGTGGACAGAGAGCACAACGGGCTTTGCTCCCCGGTAAGACTGTGGACAACAAGATCACAGCTAGCAAGATCATATTGGAGATGGCCAATGCTGCTTAGTGATGAGATGAGAGCTAGAATCGCTGAGCTAAAGGAAGAGGTACATTCCTTCGGTTCCTATAGTGACATCTTCCGAGATGGTCAGGTCTATGCACTGACTGACCTCTTGGATGTGGTTAAGGAACATGAAGAACGGGAGAAGGTGTAATGGACTACAACTCAACCATTTCATACCCGAGTGCGGATACAGCTATCATCTACGCTCGTAATGCCGGGTTCAGTGTTGATCTAAACACTGCTTCCCGACCGGACATGGATACCACCTTCATCCTTAAGCGGATAGGTGAGAGTCAGTGGATATGGCAACGCTCCAAGTATGACCGGAAGCGTGCCGTCCTTTAACCCTGACGACACGGAGCAAGGCTCCCCGTCTAGTGCATTATTTGCACCTGATGGGGAGCCTTGGTGTCGTTATAGGGCCGGATCATTACACTGTACTAATATATGGTGCTTGAACCCTAGGCACCGTACTTGGGATGAGCTAACCATTACCGGACTACCGAGACGAGGTCCAGTCCAACATGGATATGAGGATACGCCCACCAATGAAGATGGGTAACGGAAGCACTGGAATGAAGATTGTGACGTCAAAGGTTCGCATCAACGGTGAAGGTAATGAAGACTTCTGGAAAGGAATCAAGTATGAACGATGGGATAGGTTCCGAGATGCAGGATCAAGATTCAAGGCCAATATACGGGCCACCATCCTATTCGCCGCAGTATCGGCATACAGGTACGGAAGACTTGGATGTGTCTGTGGACTTGACTGCTGTATCCATAGACATCGACCTGACAATCGAACCGCTGCTAGTCAGAGCAGCATTCCTTTACCTTAGTAGACAGCCTATGAACATGTGGGCCGACTGGGATATCAGTAAGCCCGAGCGGAGGTTGTTAGCTGCACGATGGTTGGCGGTCCAGTTTGAGGCTATGGATTCACTACTAAGGAACGAGAACCCGTAAATACAAGGGTCCAGGTTGCGGCGTGTTGGAGAAGTGTGTAACATGGGTGTCGGTGCCTCGGGGGTAGCTACACAGATGAAGTAAAGCCCACTCTTCATCCCCAACACTAGGTTATCGTAGCTATCCTCGGGGTAAGTGTAAGATCGTGGAGAGAGAGACTGTTACACGGGACCATGTCACAAGGGAACCGCCTAACCCTGTGGTAGCATGGCTAGGGGAAGACAGTTTCTCTCTCCACCTAATTCGCAGCGATGCGTAGTCATAGGCAGAGGCGTAAAATCGCTAACGTGGTTCAGCCCCGGTAGCCATGAAGTCCGCTATGACCCTTATGTAAAGGCTGATCTAGTAATGTGTGAGCATAAGGCAGGACGGCTACCGGCATGCTGAAAGGTCTAAAGGTTAGTGCTAAGGTCTAGCTGTGTATCATCCTTTCCCAGGGAGTGTTGTTCTGGCAGGCAACATCAACACACAGCTAGTTGCGGATGGTTGGTCTACCACGGCCGGCTCATACCGCATCACGAGAGGGAGCATCTAGTTGTAGTCGGGTATACGGACCCCCCGGTACCTGATTCCTAGATGCTCCCTTTCGACCATTATGGTGACGGAAGATGAAGGGAACAGTGACGTGCGAGAACTAGAGCTAAACGGCAAGGTGTTCACAAGAACCCGGGAAACCATTGATGCTTTGGCTTGGGCTACCAACCGCCGAGGTCGCATCACATGGACCGACCCTCTGAATGTGACCACTAAGATCATTAAGTATCTTAGGGACCACAACGTTTCCCTGCCAGTGTTCAATGATGAGCGGGCCCTGCTCAATCACTACCGCAACGTCATTGACCGACTGGTAGTGGAAGGATGGGCAGAGTCCAAGGCGGGTGGCAGCCGGGATGCCCTGACCATGTTCAAGTTCAAGGATGACGTAGTGCTTAGCGGACATGAGCCTCAGTACAACACTCCTATCGTTAAGGTGGGAGAGGATACAGGGACCATTAATGACCTTCTTCTTGATGTCCCTCTTCCGTCTCTCCCTTCCCCGCCCCGGTACAAGCTAGAAGAGGTTAACAAGCTGCTTGACACTTGGGCAGATAAGGACACTGAGGGATACGCTACATGGGTCGACAGCTTGGTGCAGAGGCTAGGAGTGCTGCTTAATGGTTGACCATGAACCGCTCCCCCCATGGGTGGACAGTACCCGGATGGAGAGCCAGCTTGACATTGTCCATGAGGTAGTGGACAGGTTCAAGGGTAGGAATGGGAATC
>Ga0193738_1000169_pt1 | contig 45204 bp, 53 predicted proteins | sample L2a1metaG_FD_144927 | JGI IMG/M metagenome (GOLD analysis project Ga0193738, IMG submission 144927) | Soil microbial communities from a riparian zone of the East river system, Colorado, United States - L2a1 | ecosystem: Environmental > Terrestrial > Soil > Riparian zone | place: USA: East River... | reverse complement strand
GAGCTATGTCATATTTGAGGTGCTCGTCCCAGCTATGAAAGATACGATTGCTGATATTGTAAGCCAGGGTATTGAGCGGATGCTTTTCGGAGAATCTCGTTCTACCAGTAGGCGTACGGGTTTTCGTACTGGGACTCCAAGCGGACACGTAAGTTACAATCGATATTCTTCGTCTGCGCCGTGGAATAGAGGGAGACCGGAAGAACCTCGTCCTTCAGTTAGTCGACGCGTTCGAGGAACACACGAATTCGATGAGATTATCTTGGCGACCAGAGGGGAAGCTGATGAAGTTATAGATCGTCTCTTCGACCTTATTTCTAAGTACGAGCAAGCTACAGTCAACGATTTGTATGAACTGGTAGGTATCACTGGTAGCTTCACTGACGAACGGTGGGGCTGGACTGATATTCGAGGTGCTGGTGTTACTCGGATAGCTAATGGATATTTACTGAATCTACCCAAGCCCGACCCTCTTGATTAGGAGAGCATCATGAATCTGAAAGGTTTGAAAAACGCATTGACAAGTCGAGTGGCCCGACAGGTTCTGGTCGGTCAGAAGCACTCGCCTGTCATTCTGTTTACTGCCGGCGTTGTCGGCGTGGTAGGCACAGTAGTGCTTGCTAGTCGTGCGACTCTGCATCTCGATGCTATTATGGATGAACACGACAAAACTATGGGGAGGATAGAGTATACGAACCTCCCAAACTACACCGACGAAGACCGGAAGAAAGACAAGATGATCCTACACTTCAGGACTGCAGGGGAAATCACAAGGGTTTACGCTCCTGCTGCTGTGGTGGGTATCCTTTCCATCGCTGCTCTTACCGGTTCACATTTCATCCTGAGTCGTAGGAACTTGGCTATCACGGCTGCATATGCGGCACTAGACAAGGGCTTCCGAGAGTATCGTCAGCGTGTCGTGAATGAGCTTGGTCCCGACAAGGACCGTGAATTCCGATACCAGATGGAAGATCGAGAGATTGTCGAAGAGACAGATAAGGGTCCCAAGACGAAGACCATTAAGCAGGTTGGTCCGAATGGGGCTTCTATCTATGCTCGGTTCTTCGACGAATCTTCCTCCATGTGGAGTAAGACTGAGTCTTATAACCAGTTTCTACTCCAGTCTCAGCAGAACTATGCCAACGACATGCTACATTCTCGAGGTCACATATTCTTGAATGAGGTCTACGACATGCTAGGTCTTCCTCGATCGAAAGAGGGAGCAGTTGTGGGTTGGGTTCAGGGTAATGGAGATGGCTATGTCTCCTTCGGTATATTCGAGGGTGATCGCCATTCGGGTATGCGGTTCGTGCTTGGCCACGAGCGTTCCATTCTTCTCGATTTCAACGTCGACGGAATCATACACGATAAGATCTAGGAGGATTGATGAACACCAAGGTTCTGATTGCGTGTGGATCAGTTCTAGGTTTGGCTGTCGGCGGAGTCGCGGGATATCTCTTGGCTAAGAAGAGGCTCGAGGCTAAGTACGCTGAACTCGCTAAGACTGAGATTGACGAAGCCCGCAACTATTACAAGATATTGTATAAGGGCGACGAGCTCTCTACTCCGGAGGGTGCGTTGCAAACTCGTGTTCCTGGAGAAACTCTTTCCGACGCAGATCGCGCGGACACTAAAGTACATGAAGGACCAGGAGTAGATGTACTCGAGAAGGTAGTTAAAGGACTTCGTTACGGAGATTCAACCATGACTAGGAATGTTAATGTTTTTGAAGAGAGAGACAAGGAGTGGCCTAACGACTGGGCCGAAGAAGATTCAAAACGTACTCCAGACGTGCCTTATATTCTCGATCTAGATGAGTATATGCAAGGCGAAAGGAACTACACCCAAATCAGTCTTACTTACTATGCTAAGGACGATATCCTCGCCGATGACGAAGACGATCCTATTCAGGACGTCGAGGCAACCGTTGGTAATGACAATCTGGATAAGTTCGGGCATAGGTCTGGAGACCCAAGAGTCGTATATATTCGGAATGAACGTCTTGAGGCTGATTTCGAAATCTGTAAACACTCGGGATCTTATGCCGAGATAGTTCATGGTATACACGAAGTCAAGCATTCATCAGTTCGTAGATTCCGAAAGGAATAACTATGAGTAAGCCACTTGATGAGCTGTATTTTACATGGCTCTGTAGTCAAGTCGGCGATCTCGAACTCAATAATCCTACCCGCACCTACTGGCGGATGATGAAGCAGCTCTATACTAAGGAGTTCGTCTGGATCGTCCCTAATGATGATAACCGGATCGAAGACGGAAAAGATTTGCGATACGAGTTCGTCGACCAATCAGGATTGTCGGACGTAGATCCTAGTTGGGTACAGCTCCCGTGTTCAATGTTCGAGCTTATGGTTGGACTGTCCCGGAGGTTTGCCTTCGTAGTTGATGGTGAGCCCCGGGATTTATTCTGGCTTCTCGTAGAGAACGCGGATTTACTTGACTACAACGATAGTAATAAATACTATGAATCAGAAGTTGATACAATAATGGATCGTATCATATGGAGAACGTACCAAAGCGATGGCCAAGGTGGATTCTTCCCACTCAAGAGTCCACGAGCTGATCAAAGAAAAATCGAGCTTTGGTATCAGCTGAATGCATACGTGATTGAAAACGATACAGAATGAAGGAGGGTTGATGGATTTCTTTCGAGTCCTTGAGAAAGATACTAAGTACGGTAAAGAAATCTCTCCTGACTTTACTGTCAATAGAGTAAAAGATTTAATGGTTCGTGGCCGCTCGTTCTATGCCATCTGGAATGAAGAACTAGGTTTATGGTCCACGGATGAGTATGACGTAGTATATTTTGGGGATCAGGTTCTTCGTGAGCACGCGGAGAAGCTGGAAGCAGAAGGATTCGCTTGTACTGTCAAATATTTCAGTTCATACAGTAGTGATGTATGGGCTAAGTTTAAAAGATTCATGCGTGATCTTAGTGATAACAGCCGTCAGCTTGATGAGACATTGACCTTCTTAAACACTGAGGTAAAGAAGAGTGACTACGTTAGTCGACGTCTACCATATGCTTTAGCATCGGGAGATTACAGTTCTTGGGATGAACTAGTTAGTGTTTTATATTCTCCAGAGGAAAGGGCGAAGATAGAATGGGCTATTGGATCTGTCCTAGCTGGGGACAGCAAGAAGATTCAGAAATTTCTTGTCCTCTATGGACCAACGGGTACAGGAAAATCCACGATACTGAATGTGATAAAGTCATTGTTCGTAGGTTATGTGACAAGTTTCGAGTCAAAAGCCCTTGGGAGTACGGGAAACGCTTTTGCGACGGAGATTTTTCGGGGGAATCCGTTAGTAGCGATTCAACACGACGGGGATCTCTCCAAGATCGAGGATAACACTAAACTAAATTCTATCATTGCTCATGAAGACATGACTATGAATGAGAAGTATAAGCCTAGCTATACCTCTCGTATCAATGCGTTTCTCTTTATGGGTACGAACAAACCGGTTAAGATTTCAGATGCGAAATCCGGAATTATAAGGAGACTTATCGATGTCAACCCGACTGGAAACCGGTTTCAACCGAATCACTATCACACTCTTATGGCACGCATCGAGTTTGAACTCGGAGCGATCGCGTCGCATTGCCTCGAAGTGTATAGATCGATGGGTAAAAATTACTACAGTACTTATCGCCCGCTCGAGATGATGCTTCAAACGGACGTATTCTTTAACTTTGTAGAGGCTCATTATGACGTATTTAAAGCTCAAGACGGCGTATCACTCAAACAAGCTTATAGCTTGTACAAGCAATACTGTGCGGACACAGGTGTGGAGTTCGTCTTACCACAATATCGCTTACGTGACGAGCTGCGTAATTACTTTTCCGAATTTCACGAGCGGACGACTATTGATGGGCAAACCTTGCATAGTTATTATTCCGGGTTTACAGCACAAGCCTTTAAGATGCCCGTTCCGAATGACAAAGAAGTGTTCTCGTTGGTCATTGACGAGACGACTTCCATATTCGATCTCGAATACGCAGACCAGCCAGCCCAGTATGCAAAAGAAGATGGTACGCCAGAAAAATATTGGTCTGATGAAGAACGAGTAATCAATGGAGTATTTACAAAGCCAAAATCTTGGCAGGTTGTAAAGACGACCCTTGCTGAACTCGATACCTCGCGAGTACATTACGTCAAAGTTCCTGAGAATCACATCGTGATCGACTTCGACCTTAAGGATGACGATGGAAAGAAATCCCTCGAGAGAAACCTCGCTGCAGCCAGTGAGTGGCCCCCCACATACGCCGAGCTTAGTAAATCGGGGGAGGGTGTCCACCTGCATTACCTATACACAGAGGACGTCTCTGAATTGGCTCGATCTTTTAATGCTGAGATTGAAGTCAAAGTGTACCAGGGGGATGCGTCCCTGCGCCGCAGGTTGTCCAAATGTAACAACGTGCCTATTTCCACGATCGGCAGCGGACTCCCATTGAAGGAGAAAAAGGTGCTTCAAGTAAACACTATCCAGAGCGAAAGGGGTCTCCGCGAACTCATCGGACGGAATTTGAGGAAGGAGATCCATCCAGGTACAAAGCCTTCTATTGACTTCATTTACAAGATCCTGGAGGATGCATATCTGTCAGGTATGGTTTACGACTTGACTGATATTAGGTCAAAGATTGTGGCGTTCGCCAACAATAGTACACATCAACCACTTATTTGTCTGAGAATTGTGCAGAAGATGCGCTTCAAGTCAGACGACCCAATTGTGCAGCCACAACAGCCAGAAGAAGTAACACCTAAAGATGACCGGATTGTATTCTATGATCTGGAAGTTTATCCCAATCTGTTTGTAGTATGTTGGAAGTATAAGAGTGACGATGGAAAAGTTAAAGTCGTGAAAATGATAAATCCAACAGCTCAGGAAGTAGAAGCCCTCTTCCAATACAAACTAGTGGGATTCAACAATCGTCGATACGACAACCATATTCTCTGGGCGCGCTTCATGGGGTACAACAACGAACAACTGTATGCTCTCTCGCAGAAGATCATTGATGGAGTAGTCAGTGCGATGTTCGGTGAAGCATACAATCTGTCATATACTGACATCTACGACTTCAGCTCGAAGAAGCAGGGATTGAAGAAGTTCCAAATCGAACTCGGAATTCATCACATGGAGTTGGATTTGCCCTGGGATCAGCCGGTTGATAAGAAAGATTGGAACCGGGTGGCTGACTACTGTGCCAACGACGTCGTGGCCACAGAAGCAGTATTCAATTCCAGGAAGCAGGACTTTGTCGCTCGACAGATTCTTGCAGAACTCAGTGGCCTGTCAGTAAACGACACCACGCAGAAGCACACCGCCAAAATTATTTTCGGTGATGAACGAAATCCACAAAAGCATTTCGTTTATACCGACCTATCTAAGGAGTTTCCTGGCTATGTCTACGATAAAGGTATCAGTACCTACAGGGGGACCGTTGTCGGCGAAGGAGGCTATGTTTATGCTGAGCCCGGCATCTACAATAATGTCTCGGTACTTGACATCGCGTCTATGCATCCTCGGTCGATTGCGCGTCTCAATCTCTTCGGTCCATTTACACCTATATATGAAGAACTCACAGCTGTCCGTATCGCAATTAAACGTGAGGACTATGGATCGGCAAGGAAGATGCTGGGTGGCAAATTGGCAGCCTTCCTTAGTAATGACGAAGATGCTGATGCGCTTGCCGACGCGCTCAAAATTGTCATCAATATTGTCTACGGGCTCACCTCGGCCAAGTTTGACAATCCATTCCGGGATAACCGTAACAAGGACAACATCGTCGCCAAACGAGGCGCCCTCTTCATGATCGATCTTAAGCATTTCGTACAAGAAAGGGGATTCACGGTTGCCCACATCAAGACGGATTCAATCAAGATTCCCGATGCGACACCGGAGATCATCAGGGATGTTATTCTATTTGGTGAGAAGTACGGCTACGAATTTGAACAAGAGGCTACGTACGACGCTCTATGCCTCGTCAATGACGCCGTCTATATTGCTAGGTCGACTATTCCAGCTGAAGTTTACGGAGACAATTGCGACGCTTGGAAATCCAAATGGACGGCTGTGGGTGCGCAGTTCCAGCATCCCTACGTCTTCAAGAAACTCTTCACCAAAGAAGAGATAACATTCAATGACCTGTGTGAAGCGAAATCAGTAACTCAGGGCGCGATGTACCTGGACTTTGACGCTGTTGACAAAGCCATGTTCAACTACGAAGGTATGCACTTCGTCGGACGCACCGGACTATTCGTTCCTGTCCTTAGAGGTGGGGGTATTCTATATCGAGTCAAGGATGGTAAAGGTTATGCAGTCGCAGGCACGAAAGGATACCTCTGGAAAGAAGCCGAGCTTGCTAAGAACACACCTCTCGACGAAATCGACATGGCTTATTACGAGCGACTCGCCGAGGAGGGTTTCAAGACGATCGACTACTTTGGGTCGTTTGCAGAGTTCGTCTCGTAAGGAGGCTATCTTGCAGGAGAAATTCGATCAACTGGTCGCGGATCTTCTAAAGAGATTCGGGCGAATGCCTAACGAGGATGAGATGTATTACTTCATCCACGGAACTGAAGCGGAAAGACAGCACATCTGGAATTACGGTATTCCCCCGCATGAATCAGAAATGTGGAGGATGGCGCACGAAAAACCGGAGGTGTAATAATACCCCACTTCTAAGGAGAGGAACGAATGATTCAAGATGCTATTAGAAAAATGATGAATGAACACGTTTCGTTTGTCGAAAACATTCTTGAAAAAATGGATGATACTTGGATATTATGTATTCATGATGCAGAGTTTCAATCTTCTACAAAAGTTGATTTTAATTCTGATGAACATAAGTTCATAGCTAGGACGGTCTATCATCTTATTGAAAATTCTGATTCATGTAAAGCAAGAATCGGAAAAATTCAATACGGGCCGAAAAGGGGTAAAAATGTGGATCCCGAGGCGGTGTAAACACAAGAATATACGCTGCATTCACGGGGATGAAATCACACAAACCGCTCGTTTATTCGGACGAGGTATCGCTCGATCTCGATGTCTGGATTGTCGTAAACCGCTTTACAACATCGGGCTCCCATATATTTGTACAGAAACACACGAGCCCCATTATGATGGAAGAGGGAGGCCAATGTGATTTGCGAACCATGTAAGAACGGTGAGCATTACGATTGTTGGCAAACGGAGGGTTGCGATTGTCAACACAGAGAAAACGTTCAAATCGCAGGTAGAATAGAAACTCCACCCGAAATTATCCTGCGGGGAGCTTTTCCAGAATATGCCACAGTCCCACTTGTGGTATATGTCCATGGTAAGCGTAATGTCATTGGGGAAGCTACTGTTACAGGCAACACGGTTAAAGCTGTCCTTGGGGAGGACATCGCGGAAGAACTGTTGGGTTTAGTGTACGAACGGCCCAGAGAATCTCAATTTAGCTTAGAATTCTACGTAGGACCAAATCCATATCCAACCCCAAGACAAAAGTCCAAACCCGTATTTTAAGGAGTAACTATGCCCAAAGACAGCGGACATATTCTTGTGGAAGATGCACACATCATCTTCCGTAACTTCGCGGGGAAAGAAGGTATGTACAACCGAGAGGGTGATAGGAATTTCTGCATCCTCTTGGATGAGGTATTCGCGACCAAGCTGGATGAGGACGGTTGGAATGTCAAGGCTCTTAGGGGACGGGAGGAGGGAGACCCGGATCAGCCTTATCTACAGGTATCCGTTTCTTTTAAGGGTCGTCCTCCGAAAGTCGTTATCATTACCTCCCGAGGACGTACTGATCTGTCTAAGGATGAGATTGAGCTTCTGGACTGGGCCGACATCCGCGAAGTGGATCTCATCGTCAGGCCTTACACTTGGGAGGTCAATGGCAAGACTGGGATTAAAGCCTATCTCAAGTCTATATTCGTTACCATCGAAGAGGATGAGCTGGATCTGAAGTACGCCGATACGCCGGTATGGAGAAATCAGCTCGAGCTGGAAGGGTCATGAATGAGAACACATCTAAGCCTGACGGCTACAGTCGAGGGCGATAAGCAATATCGTGAAGCATACTTAGTGCTCATCGGAGCTCAAGCTAAATTCGTTGAGGAAAACATAGATACTTCTTTGTCTTTAATTGATCTTCAGAATATCACGGACGAAGGAGAAGAATACTTCGACGAAGAAACCATGTTCAAAGCTTATGATGCAATTATGAGTAGCCTTCCGATGAACTCGGTTCACGCTCGAGACATTATTCAGTCTCTTCAGAACGCAGGTATTTTATTCAGAGAGCGGAGGATGAGTGTTGGATCTGTTGACGAAGAAGGCGCGGGGAAAGAAGCGGTATGATCGTCGTCAGGCTCGAGTCGCGGACGTGCGAGCACGAGCTCGACGGATCCGGCCTTCCGATATTGCGCCTCGTCGAATCGGTGATGGGATGCCTGGAGTGCAAGCGCCGCAAGTTTTCCATCGCGTATCAAAGAAACCCTCCGCCCTCGAACTACTTATTCAGAAACTCACCGGCCAATCTAACTGAAACGAGGAAGAAAGTGTCTCTCGACGTCCAGAAATTCGTTCACTCCCCCCTTTACGTGGATGCCGTGCAGGTTTCCCTCGATAACATAATCGATGTGGCTAAGTGGTGCCAGGGTACGGTTGTCACTGACGAGGCAGAGACCCATATCAAGGTCACTGTCATTCGGCCTCAGAAGGTGCGACAGACTCAGGCGTTCGTCAACGACTGGGTGCTCAAGACCGCCAAGGGTTACAAGGTCTACACTCCTCGTGCATTCTCCAGGGATTTCTCATTGGTCGTGGAGAGCGACCCTAAGGCTGTTGAACTACTCGAAGCTATATTCGAGGTTCCTGAAAACACCGTTCTCGAGGTTCAAGACTCGTTTATGAGTGTAAAGACGGTCTGATGGTTGCCGGTTGGGTAGGATTGCGGGGACTCCTACCTTTCCGGGGGCCGTGAGCCCGCCCCACAGATTGGGGGAGGTGAATACGATGCCTCGGCGGTGTAAAACCCGCCAAAAAATTTAATAGATAGGGGGGTAGGTATCCGACGCCTAAACCAACCGTTTCCTACCCCCCTATCAAAAATATCGCAGAGATTACATGGGTTATTATGAGACCTGGTGAGAAGCAATTATCTGCGACTCATCGGATGAAGAGGAAATGCTATGTTATCCAAACATGGTGTTTCCTTTTTGCCTTCGCACACTTTACATAGCATATTATGAGACCTAACCACTACCGAAAGGAAGTACAATGGACAACACTCTAGCAATTGCCGTGCTAAGTGCTACCGTTGCCTCCGGAGTTACCATCGCTGTGAACCAGTTGCAGAAGGTGCGAGACAAGAAAGCTGAGCAAGCTGCCTTGAAGAACGCCAACTACAACGGATACCAGAGAGGTTACTACGAGGGCCGCGAAAGCATGTTGCAGGAGCAATTGCAAGGAGCACCTGACCCATCGTCTTTCCTACAGGAAATGAAAGGCTAAACTCAGAATGGGGTGCCGAACACGGCATCTCATTTTCGCATAAATTACCACGCTTATTATGAGACCCACTAACAGAAAGGAAGACACATGGAAAGGCAACCCTCGAACGATGCCGCGAATGACGTGACAGACAAGATCGAGCGCTACTATCCCGTGTTCCTGATCGAGACCGGAATGAAAGACTTCGTAAGCACCAAAATCATGTTCTACGACATGATCGCAGGATGCTTCGAGCAAGTCACATTCTCGGATACTTGGACCCAGGAGCTCGTGATGGAGTACTTGTACTCTATGCGCGCCGAGCAGCAGACGTTGCTGAGAGGAGCAATCCTAGCTCTTATTTCGTAAGTGGCTTAAGCAGGGCACCCTAACGGGTGTTCCTGTTTTCTTTTTTTGGGAGGTGAACATGGGAGTTAAGCTATATCCTCATCAGGAATACGCGGTTGATCAGATGCACAATGGTTGTATATTGTGGGGAGGTGTAGGGACGGGAAAATCCTTGACAGCAGTTGCCTACTACATGCAGAAGGAGGCGCCGAAAGATGTATACGTCATTACCACAGCCAAGAAACGAGATTCTGTTGACTGGGAGGGAGACTTTACTAAATACGGGGTGGGAAAGTTTAAGAATGCAACAGTGGCTGGGGTGCTCACGGTTGACTCGTGGAATAATATTGACAAGTACAGGAATGTTCAAAACGCTTTCTTTATCTTCGATGAACAGAGACTCGTAGGTAGTGGAGCGTGGGTTAAGTCATTCGTAGAAATTGCCAGACACAACCGTTGGATTCTACTTAGTGCAACACCAGGCGACACGTGGATGGACTATATTCCAGTATTCATAGCCAATGGCTATTACAAGAATCGTACCGCATTTAAACAAGAGCATGTGGTCTACAAACCGTTTAGAAAGTTCCCTCAGATATCCCGATACAACGGCGTAGGACGGCTTGTACGGCTACGAAACGAAGTACTGGTAGAGATGCCCTACCATCCACACACGGTTCGTCACAGTTATGAAATTCTAGTGGACTACGACAGGGATCTGTACGAGATGGCGGTGAAGAAGAGATGGCACATATACGAGTCAAGACCCCTGAAGGATGCAGGAGAGCTATTTATGGTTATGCGGAAGATTGTCAACTCTGGCCCATGCCGTATGCAGGAGCTCCGAAAGTTGATGTTGAAGCATCCAAAGCTGATTGTTTTCTACAACTTCGATTACGAGCTGGAGTTGCTACGCTCTCTTGCGGGGATTACGACGGTCCACGAGTGGAATGGCCACAGACATCAGGAGCTCCCAAAGACAGATAGCTGGGTATATCTTGTACAATACGCTGCTGGAGCTGAAGGATGGAACTGTACGTCTACGGATGCGATAGTATTCTATTCTTTGACATATTCATACAAGATGTGGCAACAAGCACATGGTAGGATTGATCGTATAAATACCCCATTCCGAGATCTATTTTACTATACTCTGAAGAGTGATTCTACAATTGATGAAGCTGTTTGGAAGAGTCTTTTGTCGAAGAAAAATTTTAACGAATCGGAGTATATGAGGGCGAAATGGGATAATTCAGGAGAAAGGAGTGACCAATCGGGGCAAGCCAGACAAGTTGGGGTGGGGGTGGAAGCATAGGTAGAAAAGGGAAATAAAGGATACGGACCAATCTAGACGATATTGTATAAAACGGACTGGTCCCTTGTGAAATCTGCGAAAAACAAGAGCAAACACTTTCCCAATAAAATATTCTTATGAAGTACTTCATAAGAACGTCTCTATAAAAACTTTTTACTCAAAAAATTTTTGAATTTCACAATTCGGAGACATATGATGATAGAAGAGTTTAGATCTATACAAAACTATCCAAACCATGAAGTTAGTAATGAGGGTCGAGTTAGAAATATTAAGACAGGACGAATGTTGACTATATTTAAGAACAAATCTAGTGGTTGGTATTTTGTCTGTCTTAAACGTAATGGAAAACCAGTTACAATACCTATAAGTAGGTTGGTCGCTGAGGTATTCTTAGACGATCCAGTTGAACCACGTACTTCCATACTACATAAGGATGGTAATCGGGCCAATAATCATGTTGATAATCTTATATGGCAATCTAGATGGTTTGTAGTAATGTACATGCGAGACATGATGCACCCATCTGTGCATATTATTAAACCATTTAAAACTAGTAGAGGACAATCATTCAATACTATCGCTGAGTTTTCGGCAGCTACACTTACTTTACCATCTATAATATTCAATGCTTTGTATGGATCTGCTGAGTATCATTTTGCTTATTTTGGTACAATTTCTTTTTCAGATAAAGTACTTCATTAGTCGCATCAAAAACGCAGGATATAATAGAAGGGGTGAAATCAAGCTCACACACAGCTTCTATTTTTCCGAAGGGAGCGATCATGTTAGAGTCTAGATATAAAGCTAATTTAATCAAGAAGCTCCGTGTCATGTTTCCAGGCTGTGTCATCCTAAAGAATGATGCTGAATACCTTCAAGGTGTACCAGATCTTACCATTCTTTATGGATATAGATGGGCTATGTTAGAAGTGAAAGCTAGTTTGGGTGTAGTACATCAGCCCAACCAGAAGTATTTCATAGATCTTCTGAATGATATGTCTTTCGCATCCTTTATCCATCCCGGTAATGAAGAGGACGTACTCGATGCTCTTCAACACGCATTCAGGCATATTCGGAACCCACGCGTTTCTTAGCGCTAGTAACTATCACTGGGTCAACTATGATGATGATAAATTGGACCGAACGTTCTTAGCTTCTATGGCTGCTCGTCGTGGTACTGAGCTTCATGCTTTTGCTCACGAAGCCATACGTTTAGGAATTCGGCTTCCTTCTTCAAAAAAGACGTTACACCTATATGTCAATGACGCTATTGGCTATAGGATGGTAACGGAACAAGTCCTTTTTTATTCGATTAATTGTTACGGTACTGCAGATACTATCTGTTTTCGTCGTAACACTCTTAGAATTCATGATCTTAAGACTGGTGTAACTGAAGGCTCAGTGCATCAGCTCGAGGTTTACGCGGCTTTGTTCTGTCATGAATACAGATACAAACCACATGAGATTAAAATAGAACTTAGAATTTATCAAAGTAATGAGATTCGTATTTATGATGCAGATCCTGATGTGATTGCACATATTATGGATCGTATGGTATATTTTGATAAGCGGATCAATGCGATTAGATTGGAGGCGCAACAGTGATTCTAGATGAAAACAGCTATCTCATGCACTATGGAATCTTGCGTCGATCTGGTCGTTATCCTTGGGGTTCTGGTGGGCCCGAGAACGCAAGTAATCGTTCTTTCCTTGATATGATCGATGGGTTTCGTCGACAAGGAATGACTGAAAAGCAAATCGCAGATGGACTAGGTACTACAACCACACAACTTCGTGCTGCTAAGTCTATTGCAAAGAATGAGCAAAAGCAAGCTGACATATCGATGGCTCAACGCCTTAAAGATCGAAGTTGGTCCAATGTAGCTATTGGTAAGAGAATGGGCATTAATGAATCATCCGTTCGTGCTCTTCTTGCTCCTAGTGCCAAAGATAGAGCTGATGTTCTAGGAAATACTTCTACCATGTTGAAAGATCAGTTAGCTAGTAAAGGTCTTATTGACATTGGTGTTGGGGTAGAACGACAGATAGGTATAAGCAAGACCAAGTTAGCTACTGCTGTTGCTCGTCTTCGTGAAGAAGGATATGAAGTTCATCCAGTTAAAATTCAACAGCTTGGTACTGGTAAGCTTACTGAACTTAAAGTACTTGCTCCTCCTGGGACTACACAGAAGCAGGTATGGCAACGTCGTAATGAAATTAAGCAAATTGATGAACATTCAGAAGATGGTGGGCGTTCGTTTCTTGGTGTTAAACCCCCCATATCAATTAAATCGAAACGCGTCCAAATTCGCTATGCCGATCAAGGTGGATCTGAAGCTGATGGCGTGATCTATGTCCGTCCTGGCGTCAAAGATATTTCGCTTGGTGGAAGTAGATATTCACAGGTTCGCATTGCTATTGATGGCACTCACTACATCAAGGGTATGGCAATGTACAAGGATGACCTACCCGCTGGTGTAGATCTTGTTTTCAACACAAGCAAGTCTAATACTGGTAATAAGTTAGACGTAATGAAACCTATGCAAAAAGACAAAGATGGTAATATTGACACAGATAATCCTTTTGGTGCATCAATCCGTCAACGTATTGATCCTAAGACAGGTAAAGTTATTTCAGCTATGAATGCTGTTGGAGTCAAGGAAGGTGCTGGTGAAGAAGGTTCATGGGAAACATGGTCTAATAGTCTTTCTTCACAGGTTCTTTCAAAGCAGAATTCATCGTTAGCTAGAACTCAGTTAGCTATGGTTGTTGAGCGTAAACAACGTGAGCTAGATGAGATTATGTCTTTGACTAATCCTGCTGTAAGAAGGAAATTGCTTGAGGATTTTGCTGATGGTGCTGACTCTGCCTCTGTACATCTGAAGGCAGCAAAGTTACCAAGACAAAGCAATCATGTTATTCTTCCTATCAAATCGATGAAGGATAACGAAGTCTATGCACCAAAGAATTTTAAAAATGGAGAAAGAGTTGTTCTGATTCGTCATCCTCATGGTGGGATCTTTGAAATTCCAGAACTGGTTGTGAACAATAGAAATCCAGAAGCTAAGAAATTGTTGGGTGATGCATCAGATGCAATAGGTATCAATCATAAAGTTGCTCGTCGTTTGTCTGGCGCAGACTTTGATGGAGATACAGTTCTTGTTATACCTAACAATCAAGGAAGAATTAAGACTGCTCCTGCTTTGGCTGCATTAAGAGACTTCGATCCTATAGCTTCGTATCAAAAGTATCCAGGCATGAAGGTTATGACCACTCGTCAAAAAGGTATTGAGATGGGAAAAATTTCCAATCTTATTACTGACATGACAATTAGATCTGCATCTATGAATGAAATAGGTAGAGCAGTTAAACATTCTATGGTTGTTATCGATGCAGAGAAACATGAACTTAATTATAAGCAATCTGCCATTGATAATGGTATTCCTCAGCTTATGAAGAAGTATCAGGATAAAGCAACGGGTGGTGCAGCAACACTGATCTCAAAGGCAGGCGCTGAGATTAGAGTACCTGATAGGAGAGCTAGATCTGCATCAAAGGGTGGACCTGTTGATAGAACTACTGGTAGAAAGATGTTTGAGCCTACCGGTGCTACTGAAACTAACAGACAAGGCAAGGTTGTTCTTAAGACATTCAAATCACAGAGGTTGGCAGAAGTAACTGATGCACATAAGCTATCCTCAGGTAGTAAGATAGAAACAATCTATGCTGAACACTCTAATACATTGAAGGGCCTAGCTAATAAAGCAAGAAGAGAAGCAGTACGTACTAAGACCACCCCTAGGTCACCTTCTGCAACAACCGCCTACGCAAAAGAAGTGGACTCTTTAAATGCTAAATTAAACATCGCTCTTAGGAACGCACCTCGTGAAAGAAACGCCCAGGTCCTAGGAAACGCGACTGTTTCTCAGAAGCGTCGTTCTAATCCGGACCTGTCCCCACCTGAACTAAGAAGACTTAGACAACAAGCCCTCACAGAAGCTCGTTCCCGTACCGGTGCTAAAAAGACCCTCATAGACATAACAGATAGTGAGTGGGCTGCCATACAGGCTGGTGCTATTAGTCATTCAAAGTTGTCCGACATTCTTAAGAACTCAGACATGGATAAAGTTAAACGCCATGCCACCCCTAAGGCAACTCTTTTAATGACCTCCGCTAAGACTTCAAGAGCCCGCCAGATGGCTGCATCTGGATACACCCAGGCAGAGATAGCTGATGCATTAGGCGTCTCACTAACTACTCTTAAGACAGCCCTCAGTTGAAAGGAGGGATTATGATAGAACACATGCTTACTACTGTTGATAATCCCTTCAATCCTTTTAATGAATTTGATGAGTGGTATGCTTTTGATGTGGCCTCAGGTTACTACACTACTGGTCTCCTTGCTAGAATTATTAAAACTTCTGATGACATCTCAGATGCTGATCAGAGTATAGCTATCGAGGATGCGATTGATGAGATTATCGAACACAATGTTCTTGGAATCTATAGGAAGGTAGAGAGTCCTATTGGTTCGGGGACTGATTAAGAGGTAGGGGGGGAGGGTCGCTAAATTTACACCCCCTCTCAGATCGACGCGGTCCAAAAAAATGCCCCGGGGGTACTTTTAGCCCAACTTTTTCACCCGGAAAAGTGCGCCGGAACCAGATGGAAAGGAGTTGTAACTATGGTCAGCCGTCGTAGAACTGGTCCTGAGCCGGCTCCAAAGCGCCGTAGACCGGCTACAACTCCTGAGGGTAGGGAGAACCAGCTCGTTTCGATGGCAGTGGAGCTTGCTGAAACGCGAATCAGAGAAGGAACTGCATCAGCACAAGAGATTGTACATTTTCTTAAGCTGGGATCCTCTCGAGAACGACTCGAACAGGAACGTCTTGGCCATGAGAATGAACTTCTCAGAGTAAAGACAGAGGCAATAGCTTCTCAGAGGAAAGTTGAAGAGCTGTACATGGCTGCCCTCAATGCTATGCGTTCATATTCCGGTCAAGAGCCTTTGGTGAATGAAGATGACTACGAAGATTAGAACCTATAGAGAACTGAGGAGATTTGAAAGCTTCTTAGAACGGTATCGCTACCTTGCGCTCAAAGGAAGTGTCGGGATTCCTACCTTTGGGTTCGATCGTTGGATGAATCAATTATTCTACTCCTCACAAGAGTGGCGTCAAGTTCGTCATCACGTCATCGCTCGAGACAACGGATGCGATCTAGGCGTTGAAGGTCATGAGATTCATGATCGTTTGTATATTCATCACATGAATCCGATTACTATGGAAGATTTTAAACGTGGTAGAGATACGATCCTCGAGCCTGACTTTCTAATCACGACAACTCATCGAACTCACAACGCTATTCACTATGGTGATGAACGTCTACTACCTCAACCGTTTGTCGAACGTAAATCCGGCGATACAAAACTATGGTGAAGAAAGGAATTCAGATGCGAGCACCAAACATGCAAACTCTGACCGACGACATTAAGGCTTGGCGTCCTGGCGTGACTATCTGGGGTATTGGGGATGCAGATCATCAGCTTAGAACTTCTGGTCATAATGAGGATGATACTTCTGGTGTTAGGGCTGAGCTCAGTGATGCTGATACTATTCCAGAACACCGTGCAATCGACGTAAAGATCAATGCATATTTCTCCAAGATTGATGCGGACGGGCTCGTAGCTCGAATGCTCAGAGATCCTAACGCACGCGCGCGATTGTATTACATCATCTGGTATGGTTACAGTTGGTCTCGAAATGGTGGCTGGGTTAAGAAGGTGTATACTGGAAGTAATCAGCATACCGGCCATGCCCATTTTTCTGGATGGGCTGAGGACGATGCCAATACTGCTCATTGGCCGGCTGTCAAACCAGCACCTCCACTCCCCGTGCATCGGACACTCAGTCTTGGTATGTCTGGTACTGATGTTCGTCACGTTCAGGAATTTCTCAGAACCAACTTTCCAGCATATCGTTCGTATGTCTTGTACCTACCCGGACAACTTCTTCAAGTCACGGGATATTTCGGAGCTCAGACCAAGTCATGGGTTGTGGAGTTCCAGCGTAGGACCAGTCTCCAGAAAGATGGGGTCGTTGGTCCGTTGACTCTCGCAAAGCTTCGAGGCTTTGGATACGACTACTAGGCATCGAAGGAGGTGGCCTACATGGAAGACAGCATCCTCATAAGCGTCAAGAAGATCCTTGGGATCGACGAGGCTGATACTGCGTTTGATCTCGATATTTTGATTCACATCAATTCTGTTTTCTCGACGCTTCATCAACTTGGTGTCGGCCCAGAAGATGGTTTTTTTATCGAGGATGATGCAGCCTTGTGGTCCACTTACATTGGTGGGAACAACCAGTACAATTTTGTCAAGACTTATATGTATCTTAGTGTTCGTCTTTTGTTTGATCCACCACAGACTTCATATTTGATTGAATCGCTCAATGCACAGAAGAAAGAAATCGAGTGGCGTTTGAATGCGGTGCGAGAAGAAACTCTATGGGTGGATCCAACTATTCTCGAAGACGAAGAGGAACTTGTTCTCGATGGTGGTGAACCCTAAGGAGGAATGATGCTTGTTACTTTCAAACTTCGTAGGGGTCCCGCTTCTGAATGGTCGGCCGATAATCCCATACTTTCTCCTGGCGAGCCAGGTTATGAGACTGATACGGGTAGGTTTAAGGTTGGAGATGGTATCAGGAATTGGTCTAATCTTAAATACCAAGTCGGTTTGAATGATGTCCCCCATCAATTGGTCGATCAACCCATATTATTGACTAATGTGGATCTCGGAGGCTTGTTTCGAGTCGTTCTTGGTGGTGACCGGACTTTAGCGAATCCTACTAACATGAATGATGGGGATCGTGTCGTTTGGGAATTCGTTCAAGACGTTGTTGGCAGCCGAATTGTCACTCTCGATACTGCCTTTAAATTTGGTTCTGACATTTCTTCTTTAGTTTTGTCAACCACACCCAATAAACGTGATTTTATGGGTGCTATTTACAACGAGGCAGAAAATTCCTGGTATGTTATAGCTGTCATGAAGGGTTACTAATCAAGTAGGAGGATCCAATGGGTAAGGCAGCGCCTGACGCTACTATCGACTCTATGTTCGATTACATTGATCAATCCAGCATTATGCATGTTTGTTCTGCTGAGCCGGCGAACTATGCCGGTATTGCTGCGGTCTCTCTTGCAGATGTTGCTCTCACTCCAGACACCGATTTCACGAAGGCCAATGGTGATGTTTCGGGTCGTAAGGTTACTATCGCGGCAAAGAACGCTGTGGTTGTGGATAACACCGGAACTGCAACTCATATTGCTATTGCGAGAGTTGCTGATACAACTCTGCGATACGTGACTACTTGCACAAGCCAACTTTTGACCGCAGCTAATACTGTCGATATTCCTGCTTGGAAGATCGAAGTCGCTGACCCAACGTAATCTGGATGATCACAAATCTAGACAGTTAGGGGGTGACTATGCCATTTCCGACTACTCCAACGGCTGTTGCGTCTACACTTTTGCAATCTAATCAGCCTACTGCTACCACTACGCATACGTTCCCCAACCTGTCGAACTTGCCAAATACTCCTGGTGCTTTATTGCTGGCTATTATTGTCACATATCTTGGCGGTTCTACCAATGCTGAATTCAGTGCATGGGGTGGCAGCTTTACCGAGTTTATTGATCAGGCCGCTAACTCGGCTACCATTCAAGCTATCGGTGCGGCATATAAGCTAAATGCGACTGGTTCCGAATCTGGAACATTCACAGTTACTACTGTTGGCTCAACTCGTTCAGTGATGTTTCTTATGGAGATTCCGGGAGCTCACTTAACAACTCCGCCTGAGGCTACCGCTAAGGCTAATGGAACTTCGGCAGCAGCTGATCCAGTTGCACTTGATCCAGCTGGTTGGGCTGCTGAGGATACTCTTTGGATCGCCGTTGGTGTTAATGGTGAAACTTCGCTCACTGGATCATTTACTGGAATTACTGCGGCTCCAGCTAACTATACCGGTTATCTTGACTCTGGAATTATCGGTGGAGATGTAATCGGGGCTCTGGAAGGTGCGGTTGCATTCCGGCAACTTAACACTGGCTCAGAGAACGTGGGTGTTTGGACACTCGATGTCGGTGCTGCTGGTAATTCGGCACTTCTAATAGCGATTCGTCCTATACCACCTATTGTACTTGTGCCGGCCAATGCTGCTCAAGCACAAACATCTGACAGTCCTACTTTGGTGCAACATCATGTCCTTGTTGTGCAGAATGCAACGCACGCACAAGTTGCTGGAGGCGGTGGCACGGTTGTTTATGAATCTGTTGCTGCTACTCGAGCAGATGGAGCATCACCTACTGTCGCAGCAACCGCACTTGACTGTGATGTTGGAGATGTTCTTATATTCTTTCACGGAAATGATTTCTATGAAACCGCTCAAATGCCTGAGCCTACTGTTACTGGTTCTCCAGATGTTACTCTAATACCTAATAGTACGGCTGATGCGGGAACTAATGGTGCACACGTCAAAGCATATTGGGCTGAAGTTAATTCGTCAGGATCAAATGTAGTTTCAGTTACTGAAGATTCACCAGCGGGCGATGAAGAAAAGTCTATGGTCGTATATCGACTTTCGGGTGCGGATGCTGCGTCTCCTATTGTAGATGCTGATAATTCAGAGAACGCATCTTCTTCGGCATCACATGTGGGACCCGCAGTAGATGGACTAGCTGGTGGACTTCTAATTGTGCATGATAATGCTGGTGGAGGTAATCAGACGGCGAGTTATTCGTTCCCAGGTTCTATGACCGAACGATACGATTCATCAGATGGTACTTTCTACTCTCACGCAGGCGCAACTGAAGCTCTTACTGCTGATGGAAGTACTGGAACTCGTACGGTTACTCCGGCAGGAAGCGTTCCGTTTGGTCTTTCGATTGTATCGGTTCGTCCTTCGAACACTTTGACGTTGACTGTACACGAATCGTTCGCAGCATTTGATGCTACTCAAGCTATGACATCTGATAGTCCAGTTTTGACTCAGCATCATGTGTTAGTAGTGAACAACGCTAGTCAGGCACAATCGTCTGGTAGTCCAACATTAGTTGAGCATCAGACATTAGCAGTAAACAATGCTAGTCAAGGACAAACATCGGATAGTCCTACGTTAGTGCAGCATCATGTTCTTACTATTGCTTCTGCAACTCAAGCACAAACGTCAGGAAGTCCTTCACTGACTCAGCATCATGTGCTAGCAGTCAACAACGCTAATCAAGCGCAAACATCAGGTAATGTTACTCTTACACAACATCACGTTCTTTCGGTTGCTAGTGCTAATCAAGCACAAACATCTACTAGTCCAACGTTGACACAGCATCATATTCTTGTTGTCAACAACAGCGCACAAAGTCAGACTGCAGATAATGTTGTTGTGACTCCGAACGAGGGCTTTGATGTTAATGATGCTCTGCAAGGACAATTCGTAGACAACGTGGTTTTGACGCAACATCACGTTCTTGTTGTAGATAATACGGTGCAAACACAAACGGTAGATGATGTTGCTTTGGCGCAAACGCATGTTCTTACTGTTTCTGATGTAAACCAAACGCAAACGTCAGACAATCTTGACATCACTCAAAGTCATATTCTCTTGGTTGCCGATGCAACTCATACTCAAACCTCGAGCAGTCCCGAACTTCACGAAGCTAATCCAAGTAGTATAGCTCGTGAAGCAGCATTCATGATGTTTTTCTGAGAGGAGGTTGCGAATGAGTAACCTAGTTATTGTAGCAATCCCTTCCCAGGATGACTACGTATGGAAACTTTCAAGCGACAAAGTTCCACACATGACGCTCTTGAATTTGGGCGAAGGAACACAAGCCACTCAAGAGATGATCAACTTTTTGGAACATGTTGTTAAAATTTCCATGTGCCGTTTTGGGATGGATGTCGACTATCGAGGAGAACTCGGAGAGCAACAAGCAGACGTTCTCTTCTTCGGTCCTTACAACACCAAAAAATTGAGAACGTGGCAAGGATATTTGTTAACCAATGAAGACATCGCTCGAGCTTATAATTCGACACCGCAATTCGAAGAATGGACTCCGCATCTAACTCTTGGTTATCCCGATGCCCCCGCGAAGAAAGACGATCGTGATTATTCAGGGATCAATTGGGTTAACTTCGATAAAATCGCTCTTTGGACTGGGGATTTCGAAGGTCCTGAGTTTCAATTGATGGATCGGTATCAGAATCAGATGATGGAAGAGATGAGTATGACCGATCCGGTCGAAGATATTCTCACTCACTTCGGAGTCAAGGGTATGAGGTGGGGTGTTCGTCGGACTTCATCTCAGATCCATGGTGATTCTGCTAGTGCTACCGCTTCAGCAAAGAAAGCTAGGAAGCATGGTAGCCAATCCTTGTCTAACAAGGAACTTCAGGATCTGATCACTCGAATGAATCTCGAGCAGCAATATTCTCGAGTCGCGCCCTCAGGTAAGGGGTCCAAACTCCTTAAACTTGGAGGGAAATTTGCGGGAGATGTAATTGTAGGTGTCGGAAAATCTCAGGTTACCCAACTTGCTAACGCTCAAGTATCTAAAATGGTCGCTTCTGTTATTAAGAAGTAGGAGGGGAGATGCTGGAGGATGTTATATGGCGTAGAAAGTCGTATATTCCTATCTACGCGCATCTTGTGGCCGTACAAGCAGAGCGTGATAAATTGTGGGCGGAACGCGATCGACGGTATGCTGAAGTTAGCATAGAACGAGAAAAGGCTCTTAAGATTAAAGAAGTAGCTGATCTCGCCGCTCTTCAATTAGCTCGAGAGATTCAAACCTATAAAGATGAGAAAGCTAATGAACTTCGTTCACAGATCGAGCGAGAGCGCGGTCATTATGCTTCTCGTGGTGATCTTACTGCTTTATCTGAAAAACTTGAAGCTACATTGAAACCTATTTTAGACTTCGTCTCTGGATCTCGCGGGGGAAGTGCTGTATATGGACAGATCGCAATAGCGTTCGGTTTGATTATTTCAGCTATCGCTTTGTTTATCAAACTTTAAGAATCAACTAGAAGGAGATTTAGTCATGGTAGACGTCGATCAACTCAATACGACTCTGGCTGCCGCCGAGGCGCAGAAGCCCGTCGGCGACTGGCTTGGTAAGCCAGCTATTCCTGCTTCAACAGTTGCTGTTGCCAACACTTCTCCACATCTTATGTGGGTTGAAATTGTTGGTGGTACCGTGACCGTCGTTGCTGTTGATGGTGCCACTACCGGTCGCATTGTTGGCGCATTCTTCCTACGTCCGGGTAGTACAATCGCAATCACTTACAGCGTTGTTCCGACCTCCTGGAAGTGGTTTGCTCTGTAGACTAGGGAGGGTTGGTAATGGCGTTATCGAACAAAGCGGTACCGATCTACTATGGTCAGTTTCGTGACGCGGTTCTGCGTGGCGAGATTCCTGTTAATCGGGAGATCGCTCAAGAGATGAATCGTATCGATGCGCTAATTGCCAACCCCTACTATTGGTATGACGATCAAGCGGTTGAAGGATTCATTCGTTTCTGTGAGAATGAGCTCACTACAACTGATGGTGGAGATCTTCATCTACTCCCTTCATTCAAGTTATGGTCAGAACAGATCTTTGGTTGGTATTATTTCATCGATCGACAAGTCTATGTACCATCGAAGGGTAATCGTGGTGGTAAGTACATTAAGAAACTTGTAAAGAAACGACTTACCACTAAGCAATATTTGATCGTGGCTCGAGGTGCCGCCAAGTCGATGTATGCTTCATGCATACAGAACTACTATCTCAATGTCGATACAACCACCACACATCAAATCACTACATCGCCTACGATGAAGCAGGCTGATGAGGTGATGTCGCCGATCCGAACGGCCGTTACCCGTAGTCGAGGCCCTCTATTCCAGTTCTTGACTGAGGGGTCAATGCAGAATACTACTGGTTCTCGTGCTAATAGACAGAAGCTTGCATCTACTAAGAAGGGTATAGAGAACTTCCTTACCGGTTCTCTTGTCGAAGTTCGACCTATGACCATTAACAAGCTTCAGGGTCTTCGTCCTAAGATCTCCACTATTGATGAGTGGCTTTCTGGAGACATTAGAGAAGATGTTGTCGGTGCTGTAGAACAAGGAGCTTCAAAACTGGAAGACTATTTGATTGTTGCTATCAGTTCTGAAGGAACAGTTCGAAACGGTTCTGGTGATACAATCAAAATGGAACTCGCTGAGATACTAAAAGGCGATTACTTCGCTCCACACGTGTCGATTTGGCATTATAAGTTGGATGACATCGATGAAGTTGCCAATCCGGCCATGTGGCCAAAGGCGAATCCTAATCTTGGTTTGACAGTAACGTACGAAACGTATCAGTTAGACGTTGAAAGAGCTGAAAAGGCGCCTGCTTCTCGGAATGATATTTTGGCTAAGCGTTTTGGCATCCCAATGGAAGGCTACACTTACTTCTTTACTTACGAAGAGACATTACCACATCGCCCAAGAGAATTTTGGGAGATGCCTTGTTCGCTTGGTGCTGACCTGTCACAAGGTGACGACTTCTGTGCATTTACCTTCCTGTTCCCTTTGCGTCGTGGTGGTTTTGGTATCAAGACACGCAGTTACATCACTTCTCTTACGTTGATGAAGCTTCCTGGGGCAATGCGACAAAAGTACGATGAGTTCATTAATGAAGGTAGTCTTCACGTACTCGAGGGAACAATTCTCGATATGATGGAGGTTTATGATGATCTCGATGCTTTCATTGAATCATCAAGGTATGATGTTCGTACACTCGGTTTCGACCCGTACAACGCAAAGGAATTCGTTACTCGATGGGAAGCTGAGAATGGTCCTTTTGGAATTGAGAAAGTAATTCAGGGAGCTCGAACGGAATCCGTTCCGCTTGGTGAACTTAAGAATCTTAGTGAAGAAAGACAACTTATATTTGACCAAGCGTTAATGACATTTGCTATGGGTAATTGTATTACAATGGAAGACACGAACGGAAACAGGAAACTTCTTAAGAAACGGTATGATGAGAAGATTGATAATGTCGCTGCTATGATGGATGCTTTTGTGGCATACAAGTTGAATAAGGAGGCCTTCGAATGATGTTGAATGGGGTGAATCCGCCTTTAGAGGAAGTCCTCGAGCACTTCGGAGTTAAGGGTATGCAGTGGGGTGTACGTAAAAAGCATTCCACAAGTCCGGAAATCCGATCGGCCCGAAATAGACAGCAAGCTCGAGCTGGTGAAATTCATAAACTTGATAAGCAGGCAAGGAAAGCTCCTACGGCTTCGGCTCGATCAGCCGCAGCCAAGAAGAGAGACAAAGCTAAGCGCGACTTTGATTTGAATGAAGATCGAGTGACTGCGGCTCGTATTACACATGGTGAAAAAGTCGCTTTGGCCGTAATTGGTGGTCCGCTTGGTCTTGTTGGGATTGGTGTCTTGTCTGCTGCTCGACTCAGAACACAGAATAAAGTAGATGAGGCCCGAGCAAGAGCTTAGTTAAACCACGTCGATATTCTCTATCGTAGGAAGGGAGGTGACTCATGGCAATATTTTCAAACGTGAAAAAGTTGTGGCACGCCTGGAACGCGTTCAAAAACCAGGATACTGACCGTGTGGTTAGTTATGCAGAAGGAATGACTTTTGGTGTTCGTCCTGATCGGTCAAGACTTCGCTGGTCTAATGAGCGTTCAATCATCTCCTCTATATTTACTCGATTGAGTATTGACGTAGCCTCAGTTGAATTAAAGCATGTTCGATTGGATGATCAAGATCGATATGCTGAAGAAGTTGAAAGTGGATTAAATAACTGTCTTACTGTTGAAGCGAATTTAGATCAAGCTGCTCGACAGTTACGTCAAGACATTGCATTAACACTTTTCGATAGAGGCGTTGCTGCTGTTGTTCCTGTTGATACAACTATTAATCCAGCAGATTCGGGCAGTTTCGACATCAAGACTCTTAGAGTTGGTGAGATTACTGGTTGGATGCCGAGGCATGTTCGAATGCTTCTTTATAGAGAGGATACTGGGCAACGAGAAGAGATTACTCTCGAGAAGAGATTCGTAGCGATAGTTGAGAATCCGTTGTATCCAGTTATGAATGAACCGAACTCGACTCTTCAGCGTTTGATCCGAAAATTGAATCTTTTAGATGCAGTGGATGAACAATCTAGCTCGGGTCGACTCGATTTAATCATTCAACTTCCTTATGTAGTTAAGTCAGAAGCTAGACGTCAACAAGCGTATCAACGTAAAACAGATCTTGAGCATCAAATGAAAGATAGTCAATACGGTATTGCTTATATAGATGGTACGGAGAAGGTAATACAACTTAACCGTCCTACAGAAAACAATCTATTAAAGCAAGTAGAGTTCCTGACAAACATGCTTTACGCACAACTCGGTCTAACTCCTGAGGTTATGAATGGTACAGCCGATGAAAAGACCATGTTGAACTACATTAACCGGACTATTGAGCCTATTGTAACTGCTGTGGTCGAAGCCATGCGACGTACCTTCCTAACTAAGACGGCTCGTACTCAAAAGCAGTCTATCCGTTTCTTCCGTGATCCATTCAAGCTTGTACCTATTAGTGAGGTTGCTGAGATTGCCGACGTCTTCATTCGTGGTGAGATCGCTTCTCCTAATGACATTAGAACGGCTATTGGTTGGAAACCATCTAAGGATCCGAAGGCCGACGAACTTCGGAATCCAAGTATGCCGGAACCAGAACCGGCTCCGTCGGAGCCATCCCAACAATTACCAACAAAAAAGGAGGGAGACAGTCAAAATGGAAGCAGCTGACTTTGGCGGCTATGCCACTAAGGCTGGTCTCAGGTGCTCCGACGGCCGAACCATTACTAATAACGCTTTTCAGCACATGGATGGCGTCCAGGTTCCTCTGGTTTGGCAGCATGGGCATAATAATCCCGAGAACGTGCTTGGTCACGTGATTCTGGAAGCTCGTGAGGATGGTGTTTATTCTTACGGTTTCTTCAACGATACAAAACAAGGTCAGAACGCAAAAGCATTAGTAGAGCACAAGGATGTCAATGCTCTATCCATCTATGCTAACCAACTTGTCGAGAAAGCTAAGCAAGTTCTTCATGGTATGATTTGTGAAGTCAGTCTATCACTTAAGGGTGCTAATCCAGGTGCTCTTATCGATTACATTGCTGTTGAGCATAGTGATGGCGAAATTGAGACCCTTGCGGATGAGGCAATTATCCACACCGGTCTTGAACTTGATCTTGTACATGCTGACAGCGGTTCTTCTTCGGATAGTGGACCTACTCTTCGGGATGTTTACGATACTTTGAGCGAGGAACAGAAGAATCTCGTTCATTACATGGTCGGCGTTGCTGCCAGCGGAGAAGAACCTGGCGATTTGTCACAATCGGCGACTGAAACTACTGAAGGAAGTACTGAAGAGCCTCCTGCCGAAGGTACTCCTGCCGAAGGCACCACCGAGGGCGAAAACCTCAACCACCAGGAAGGAAATACCACCGTGACGCATAATGTCTTCGAGCAGAACGGCGCCCCTGCTCAGGGTGAGAGGCCCACCCTCACTCATGATGCCATCAAGGGAATTGTCGCTTCGGCTCAAAAGTCTGGCTCAATGAAGGAAGCCGTGGAGGAGTATGCTCTTGCTCACGGCATCAACGACATCGATCTTCTGTTCCCGGACGCCAAAGCGGTCATGGATCGTCCGGAGTTCGACAAGCGGCGGACTGAGTGGGTTGCTGGTGTGCTCAATGGCACTAGGCACACCCCATTTTCTCGGATCAAGTCTCTCGTGGCTGATCTGACCCTCGATGAAGCTCGAGCCAAGGGCTACGTCAAGGGAAGTTTGAAGAAGGAAGAGTGGTTCGGTCTTACCAAGCGTACGACCACCCCGACAACTGTCTACAAGAAGCAGAAACTGGATCGGGACGACATCATCGACATCACTGATTTGGATGTGGTGGCGTGGATGAAGTTCGAAATGCGTCTTATGTTGGACGAGGAACTTGCGGTTGCGGTTCTGATTGGTGATGGCCGTGAGGTCGACGATGAAGACAAGATCAAGGATCCTGCAGGCGCGACTGATGGCGCCGGTATTCGTTCGATTCTGAATGACGATGATCTGTATGCGGCAATAGTTAATGTCAACCTTCTCGACGCCAGTTCTTCATATTTGGAGTTTGTTGACGCTGTGATCAAGAATCGTCGTCACTACAAGGGTACTGGTACACCCACTCTTTACACCACGGAACTTCATATTTCTGAGATGTTGACACTTCGTGATGGTGACAATCGTCGCATCTACCGGAATCTGGAAGAGTTGGCTAACGATCTTCGGGTTTCTTCGATTGTCCCGGTCGAGGCTATGGAACGAGAGCCTAATGTTGTCGCAATTATGGTCAACCTTCAGGATTACTCTCTGGGTGCCGACAAGGGTGGCGAAGTATCGATGTTTGATGACTTCGACATCGATTACAACCAGTACAAGTACCTGATCGAAACTCGTTTGTCTGGTGCTCTTACCAAGATTCGTTCGGCGCTTGTATTCAAGGCTACTGTGTTGGCTTCTGTTCTTATAACCCCAGCTTCTCCGACTCAGTTGGCTCAGAACGTTACAATCGTTAACACCGCCAACGTGACTTACAAGGTCAAGGCATTCGATGGTGTGGTCACTTATAATGGTACTCAGGTTGCCGTTGGTACGACTGTGACTGCTTCGTTCCCGATCGTTCTTGCTGATGGTACCAGTGTTACGGTTGAAGCTACTCCGACCAACCCGGCCACGCACCACTTCGCCACCAACGTTGAGGATGAGTGGACCTTCACCTTCGACGCGTAGTACGGAGGTAATATTAAATGGCAAAGTTTTCCGGCGTAGTCGGATATGGCGAAGCTGTGGAAATTTCTAATGGAGTATGGGAAGATACCATAACCGAGCGTTCATATTTTGGTGAAGTGCTTCAGAATAAACGAAAGCTTGATTATGAGGGAGAAAAGGTCAACCCAAATCTCTCTGTTAGTAATTCTATCAGCATCGTTGCGGACCCGTATGCCAATGAACATTTCTTTGCCATCCGGTATGTCAGCTGGGCGGGGACTCTGTGGAAAGTTGTAGACGTTGAAGTGCAGCGTCCCCGCTTACTGTTGAGGTTGGGAGGTGTCTATCATGGGCCAACGGCTTGAACTTCAGACACTTCTTGAAGCTCTCCTTGAGAGTGAGTTTGTATATTTTCAACCTCCAGCCAGTGTGCAAATGTCGTATCCATGCATTGTTTACAAAAGAGATGATATGGATACTAAGTTCGCTGACAATAGGCCGTATTCCCTAACTACGCGATATTCAGTAACTGTGATCGATAGGGATCCTGATAGTGTGATTCCTAAGAAGGTTGCTTCCCTACCACAATGTATATTTAACAGATCTTTTGTGGCAGAAAATCTCAACCACGACGTGTTTGTTCTCTACTTCTGAGGAGAAGTGCAATGGCTGAATTGGCATGGGATCTGGTCGGTGAGCATCTCTATGAGACTGGCGTCGATCATGGTGTTTTGTACCTTCCTGATGTAAGTGGTGACTACGTCACTGGCTTTGCATGGAATGGTCTGACCGCTGTGACCGAGGCTCCGACCGGTGCAGAAGCTACCGCGCAATATGCGGACAACATCAAGTACCTCAATCTGCTTTCTATTGAAGAATTCTCGGGAACAATTGAGGCTTTCACTTATCCGGATGAGTTTGGGGAGTGCGATGGCACTGCTCAGCCTGAGCCAGGTGTTTACGTTGGTCAGCAGCCTCGTAAGTCGTTTGGTTTCAGTTATCGGACCCGTCTCGGCAACGATCTAGAGGCGGAGGAGCATGGCTACAAGCTTCATCTTGTTTATGGAGCTAAGGCTTCTCCATCTGAGAAGAATTTCAATACGATTAACGACTCTCCTGAAGCGGTTGCATTCAGTTGGGAGTTCTGGACCACGCCCGTGTCCATTACTGGGTTCAAACCGACCTCATATTTGTGTGTCGACTCGACTAAGGTGCCTCCGGCTGATTTGGCCGAGCTCGAGGACTTCCTTTATGGCACCGTGGGTTCCGATCCGTCACTACCTCAGCCAGATGCTGTACTGGCCATCTTCGCCAGTGCTCTTACCTTGGCTACGCCAACCGCGCCTACGTACTCCTCGGCCACGGACCTGGTCACCATCCCGGCGGTCACTGGCGTCATCTACAAGATCGATGGTGTGGTCAAGACTGCTGGTACTCACCCTATTACTACGGATGTTATGGTCACGGCGCATCCCGCCGTTGGCTACAAGTTCCCGGCTATCGTCGACGACGAGTGGGCTTTCATCTTCGCCTAGGCCATACTGTTTGTTTACTATTGATAGAAAGGAGACCAAAGAATGCTCACTATTACTGTTACTCTTTCTGAAGATTTCGACGAAGCAAAGAGTGAATTCCTTGATTCTGAGTCTTTTGTCTTAGTCTTAGAGCATTCTTTGGTCTCACTGTCAAAATGGGAGTCGCATTTCGAAAAGCCGTTCCTTAATACCAAAGACAAATCTCCAGACGAGCTTTTTTGGTATATAAAGGCAATGACTTTGACCAAAAATGCCCCGGAAGAAATTTTCCATAAACTTTCCAAAAGTAACATAGAGGACATTAATAGATACATCAGTGCAAAGATGACTGCTACTTGGTTCAGTGATAAACAAGGTTTCAAACCAGGTCGAGAAATTATAACAGCAGAACTCATTTATTATTGGATGTTCTCGATGAATATTCCAATCGAATGTGAACATTGGCATTTGAATCGTTTGTTGACATTGGTAAAGGTTTTTAGTGAAAAGAGTAAGCCTGCAAAGAAGATGGGTAAGCGAGAATTGGCTCAAAGAAATCGCTCTTTGAATGCTCAACGAAGAGCAGCTCTAGGAACTTCCGGCTGAGAGGAGGGAAAATGTCGCAACTGGTTTGGGGAACGCCTTCCGAACGTTTTTACGAGATAGGCGTTGACAGAGGTGTTCTTTACCCTCCCACTGGACCTGGAGTAGTTTGGAATGGTCTGATCTCTGTGGATGAGAATCCTGATATAGGGGAAGTGAGATCATACTATATGGATGGCGTGATGTACCTTCAACGAGCTCCCACTGAAGAATACGAAGCTACCATAACAGCCATGCATCGACCTAAAGAGTTTTCAGAATGCGATGGGGTTGTTGTTGGTATTAATGGTATGTTGATTACCGGACAAAGAAGAAAACCCTTTGGGTTCTGTTATAGAAGTTATGTTGGAAATGCTCTCGAGGAGAATGAGCTTGGATATCGGCTTCATTTAGTTTATAATGCTTTAGCCATGCCTTCTCCAAGAAGATACAACACACTTAATAACTCTGCAGAACCATCACTTTATGTTTGGAATATTTCATCAAAACCAGTAGTAACCCCTGGGTATAAGAGAACAGCACAATTAGTTATTGATTCTCTTACTTCCCCCGCAGAGCTACTCAGTAATCTTGAGGATATTTTGTATGGGACAGTGTCTGAAGATCCACGTCTCCCTTCACCAGAAGAGATATTTGAGATGGGCTTCGGTATTATTGTTATAGATAATGGCGACGGTTCATTTAGTATTACTGCTCCAGATGAGGTGCTTGTTATGTTGGACTCTACAACATTCGAAATTACAAGCCCAAGTGTCATAATTCTAGACCCAGATACATACGAGATTAGTTCATTCTAAGGAGGTCCTCGTGGCTACCGTTACAAGTCTAACCGCTGAGCGGATGATCGAAATCGAGGATGCCTCTGTTGTCGACGCGCATCTCGATGGGTCAGGTCATCTTATTCTTACAAAGTTTGATACTACTGAAATTGATACTGGAGCTTTGGTTGTCCCAGACTCAAGTGAGACAGTTAAAGGTATTGTCGAACTTGCTACGACTGCGGAAGCAGCTGCTGCAGTAGATACTGTTCGTGCAGTAACACCAGCCGGATTGGCAGCGATGTTAGCTGCTGCGGGTATTAATAGTCTTTCTGATGTTACTACACCAACTCCAGGTTCTGGAGATTTTCTTCGATGGAATGGTTCAGCATGGGTTAACGAGAACGATCTGAACCTTACCGAGTCTCAACAACTTCTTATTGGAGCACCTACTTCATCGGCTAGTATTGCATTGAAAAGAACTAATACTACCGATCCAATTTTGTCATCTAGAGTCGGATCAGAAAGCGAACATAGAGTTGTTTTAGATGCTTCTGGATTGATTCTTTTGGGAAGCGGAAGCGTTGCTGGGGATACTAATCTTTATCGATCTGCTGCTAATGTATTAAGAACGGATGATAGTTTTGTTGTTGATGGTCCTTCACTAACGGTTAGTAATGATGTTATCGTGGGTGATGCCGTAACGATAGCTGGAGCCGCAACTGTAACAGGTCCTTTTAAGCCTAATGCTAGTGGGGTTCTTAGAACTAATGCTATGAGTTCTATTATTACAGTTGCAAATAGTAGTTCGGAAACGGTGGTAGCTAGTTATAATATTGCTGGCGGTTCTGTGGCAGTAAGAGCTACTTTTAAAATACGTTTATTTATGCTAGCTGGTGTAACTGGAACACCAACTCTTACCGTTAGATCTAAAATTGGTGCAGTACAACTATCAAGCCAAGCAATTGTAGCTTCTTCTGGAGTTACTGGACGCCCGGTTTATGTAGATCTTTATTATACAATTCAAGTTTCTGGTGGTGCTGGAAACGGTCGTGCATTCCTTTCTATTGATGAATTATTGTCTAGTGCTACTGCACTTCCAACAACGCCCGTGAGAAAATTGGATGCTAGTGTAGCCGCCGCGCATGATACGGGAGCAAGTACGAATCTAGAAATAACGGTTCAATGGAGCGCCGCATCTCCTTCTAATACAATCACAGCATATTCAGCTGAGTATAAGCAAGTTTCATAACAAGTAAGGAGGAGCCAGATGATAACCGTCAACTCAAGTGGCTCCTTCAAGAACATGGAGTCGTTCTTACGCGCTATGACCAAACTTGATATTCTCCCTATACTTCATCGTTATGGAGCAAGAGGTGTTTCCGCCTTAGCTATAGCAAGTCCGATGGATACGGGTCTCTTAGCTTCATCTTGGGATTATGAAGTAAGTAAAAAGGGAGGCGTTTACACTATATCTTGGCTTAACTTTGATCGGGAGAACGGGTTCCCAGTAGCTATCATGCTTCAGTATGGCCATGCAACTAAGGGTGGTGGTTATATTCAAGGTAGAGATTACATCAATCCGGCCATCAGACCTATATTTGACGAGATCGCAAACGAGGTATGGAAGGCGGTGACCTCCGCATGAGCAGTGTTGACGATCGCGTTGTTAATATGTCATTCAACAACGCGCAGTTCGAGCAAGGTATTAAGCACACCCTAGCATCGCTAGAAGCACTCAACAAAAGCTTACGGCTGGAGAACGCCGGAAAAGGCCTCGGAGATGTTAGCGCTGCCGCGAAGAACGTTCATCTTGGCCATATTGCCGAAGCTGTTGACGGTATAGCTGGCAAATTCAAGGCGATGTCGGTAGTTGCTATCACTGCTTTGGCTACCATTGTTCATTCTGCTGTCAATGCTGGTCTATCTCTTGCAAAGTCACTTACAATCGATCCGGTCAAAGCGGGTCTTCAAGAGTATCAAACTAACATCAACTCGATCCAGACGATTCTGTCAAACACGCGCTGGCAAAATACGGGTCTCGATGATGTTAACGATGCCTTGAATAAACTTAATACATATTCTGACCAGACAATTTACAACTTTAGTCAGATGGCCCGAAACATTGGTACCTTCACTGCTGCCGGTGTCAAACTTGATGTCGCTGTTGGCGCGATTAAAGGTATTGCTAATCTAGCTGCGGTTTCGGGCTCAAACGCAGAACAAGCCTCCTCAGCGATGTATCAGCTTTCTCAGGCTATCGCTACGGGTACGGTTAAGCTGATTGACTGGAACTCGGTTGTAAATGCGGGTATGGGTGGTAAGGTTTTCCAAGATGCTCTCATGAATACCGCTCGAGCTCATGGTGTTGCCATCGATAAGATGCTCAAGGATGCTGGTAGCTTCCGTGCCACCCTTGAGAAGGGATGGCTTTCAGCTGAGATTCTGACTGATACTCTTAAGCAGTTTACCGGTGATATGACCGAAGCTCAAATCATATCTATGGGCTTTACTAAGGCTCAGGCCGCAGACATTATAGCAATGGGTAAGGACGCCCAGGATGCTGCTACCAAGGTAAAGACTATAACCCAGCTTTTCAATACTTTGAGAGAACAAGCAGGTTCTGGTTGGGCTAAAACCTGGCAAATGATATTTGGCGATTTCGAGGAAGCTAGAACTTTCTTCACTCAAGCGAATAATACTCTGGGCGGTTTTATTCAACGTTCGGCTGACGTTAGAAATAAAGTTCTAGGAGACTGGAAAGCTCTTGGCGGTCGAACAGTTTTGATTGAATCGATCAGTCTTGCTTTTAATAACTTGATGGAGGTAATACACCCCATTGGATTGGCATTTAGGGACATGTTCCCTGCTATGACTGGTAAAAGGCTGTACGATATTACTGTTGCTATACGAGACTTTCTTAGTGCCGCCAGACTTGGCGAAGACACTATGGATAATATTCGGAGAACTGCAGCTGGTTTCTTCGCTATTATCGGTATTGGTGTCGACGTATTGAAGCAGGTTGGACGAATCATATTTGAGTTGTTCTCTGAGTTTAGTGATGGTGAAGGAAGTATCCTTGCGACTACAGCAAATGTAGGAGATTTCTTAGTAGCTCTTCGTAAAGCTATAAACGAAGGTGAAGGCCTCATCAAGTTCTTTGATGGAGTTAAGACTGTTATCAAAGTTCCACTTAACATGATACAAGCTTTCGCTGATATTCTGTCGACTCTATTTGAGGGTTTCGACGCCGAAGCAGCGGCTGGTAATGTATCTGGATTCGTAAAAGAACTTGGCCCTCTAGGTACATTGATTGATTTCATTACTTATGCCTGGGTAAGAATGGGTCAAGCTCTTGATGATATTTGGCGGTTCATGGAACCTCTTACAAGTAAGTTGGTAGAGATTTGGCAGGATGTAGCCTCAGTAGTCGGAGGAATTAACTTCGGCGACATGTTGGGTGCGTTGAATACTGGTGCTTTAATTACCTTTGTTCTTCTGTTGAAGAACTTCTTCTCCAAGGGTGGTGCTCTCGGTAGTTTTGGGGGTATTATCACCCAGCTCACAAGCACTTTGAGCGCTATGCAAACAACGTTGCAAGCAGCCACGCTATTGCAAATTGCGCTTGCTATTGGTGTTTTGGCAGTGGCAATTTCTATATTGTCTAAAATTGACTCGGAAGGTCTTACTAAGGCACTCTCAGCTATCGCCATTATGTTTACACAACTTCTGGCTAGCTTGGCAGTGCTTACTCAGATACCAACAGTAAATGTTGTTCGAATGTATACTACTGCGACAGCACTCATAGCGCTTTCAATTGCTATTAATATTCTGGCTATAGCAGTAAAGAGTCTCTCTGAGCTAAGTTGGGAAGAACTCGCTAAAGGGTTGACTGGTGTAGTTATATTGTTGAATACGCTTGCTCTAACGTCAAATCTAATGCCTGTAGCTGCGAAGATGTTGTCCACTGGACTTGGTCTTGTCGCGATTGCCTTTGCCATAAAGATATTGGCTAGTGCAGTTAAAGATCTGTCTGGGATGAATTGGGAAGAGATGGCGAAAGGTCTTACTGGCGTTGCCGCTCTTCTCGTATCTCTAGCTTTATTCACTAAATTTGCCAAAGCCAATGCCACGGGTGTTCTTGCTGGCGCAGGAATTGTTCTCTTGGCTTCTGGTATCAAGATTCTCGCGAGCGCAATGCTTGATCTTCAAGGTATATCTTGGTTGGACATTGCTAAAGGACTGACTGTCATAGCCGGTGGTCTAAAATTTATGGCCATGGCTTTAACCGCTATGCCACCAACGGCTATACTTTCCGGAGCAGGTTTACTTCTTGCTGCTACCTCTCTTAAGTTTATTGGTGAAGCTGTTCTACAGATGGGCGGCATGAAGTGGGGCGAAATTGGTAAAGGTCTTACTGTCTTGGCTGGAGCTCTTTTACTGATCACTTCGGCTCTTCTTCTTATTCCACCATACGCACCTCTGTCCGCTGCTGGTGTCCTAATCGTTGCGGGAGCTTTAACTATATTAGCTAAGGTCTTCAAATCATTGGGTGGTATGAGCTGGGAGGAAATTGGAAAAAGTCTTAAAGTGTTAGCTGCTTCTTTGGCTATCATATCTGTTGCGATTTTATTAATGACCCAGGCTCTTCCTGGAGCGGCAGCTTTACTGATTGTTTCAGCTGCTTTGAGGATATTCTTGCCAGTGTTACTAGCTCTGAGCCAGATGTCTTGGGGTGAAGTTACCAAGGGTCTTGTAACTTTAGCAGCTTCATTCGCTGTTCTTGGACTTTCTTCTGCGGCATTACTTCCTGTGATCCCCGCAATGCTTCTTTTGGGCGTTGCTCTTACTTTGATCGGTGCAGGTCTTGCCCTAGCTGGAGCAGGGGTGTTCTTATTTGCCGCTGGACTCACGGCTTTAAGTGTGGCTGGGGCGGCTGGTGCTGCAGCAATTGTTGCTATTGTCAGTGCACTTATCGGTATGGTACCAGTCATTGTTAAGCAGGTCGGCATCGCACTTCTGTTGCTGATTGATATTCTGATTGAAGCTGTACCGAAGATCGTTAAACTTGTGATTGATATTCTGATCCAGATTCTGAAAGAGATGGATCGTCTTGGTCCACAATTGGTCAAGACTCTTCTTAAACTTCTTGGATTGATGCTGGGTGTTCTTGAACAGTCGATTCCAAAGATGGTTCGAGCAGGTCTCAATATTCTAGTTGGGATTCTGACTGGCATTCGAGACAACATCGGAAGAGTCGTTACTGTAGCTACCGACATTATCGTTGCATATTTGGATGCCATTGGTAAGAATCTACCTCGAGTTATTCAAGCGGGTGTAAATCTTCTGATCAACTTTATCAATGGTATCACCAAAGCAATTCGAGACAACTCAGAACGTCTTGGCGATGCTGGCGCTGATATGGCATTGGCTATCGTGGAGGGATGTGTAAAGGGATTCTCGCGCTTCGGTGGTCGTATTAAAGATGCAGCAGTAGGAGTGGCTAAGGACGCGTGGAACAGTGCTATGGACTTCCTAGGCATTGGTTCACCATCCAAGAAGTTCATACTTGTTGGTCGATATTCTGCTGAAGGATTCGCTGCAGGATTGACCAAGTACAGCTATTTTATTAAGAGAGCTTCTACCGGTATTGGTAAGGAAGCACTTAAGTCCATGAAAAAGACTATATCTGGAGTGTCTAATGAGATCAACGGTTCTATGGATCTGTCTCCTACTATCCGTCCTGTGCTTGATCTCTCTGGTGTGCGACGAAACGCTTCGCTATTAGATACTATATTGACGCCTAAGGCTATTGATGTGAATACTGCATACATAGCAGCACGACAGGTATCGGATATTCAGAGACAGAATGAGATTGATCGTACTGACGATGGTTCTGGTGGAGGAGAGTCTATCTTTACCTATAACCAATACAACACTTCGCCTAAGGCTCTTTCTTCGGCGGATATTTACCGACAGACCAAGAATCAACTATCAGCCACGAAGGGAGGTTTGCCTTAATGCTTACCAAGGTAGAAGTTAGGACGTCAACCTCCGGGATGCTTTTATCCCTACCGTTGGAAGAAATTACCGACGGTATCTTCGTCGAGGATATTTCGGGTTTGGATCCTGTAAAGGCAACCCTTGTTTCGTCATCAACCGCTAATCTGGACGGGGCCCAGTTTCAGTCGAGTCGTCGAGAATCACGTAATATTTTACTGACTCTGGGTCTCGAGCCATTAGATTGGGAAGTTCACAACATTCGAGACATACGTAAAAATCTATATTCGTTCTTTATGCCTAAGTCTGAGGTTAAGCTTAGATTTTTCTTGGACGATGGGCTTGAGGTGGATATTACAGGAAGGGTGGAGTCTTTCGAGACTCCTCTCTTCGCCAAAGATCCTCAAGTCGTTATATCTGTGATGTGTTTCGATCCCGATTTTGTAGAATTAACTTCGGTAGAAATTGAGGAAGATACCGTATCTACCACTACAACTTTCCCAATTGATTATCCAGGAACTGTTGAAACAGGCATATTACTTACTCTTTTAGTGGATCGTGCTTTAACAGAATTTACTATTTATCATACACCACCAGACGGCTTAGTACGTACATTGGATTTTGCTGCTGTTCTTCAAGCAGATGATGTATTGAGAATTAATACTGTCGTTGGTAATAAATTTATAACATTAACTCGATCTGCTGTAGAAAGTTCACTTCTATATGCTATGTCTCCTCAGTCAGCTTGGATTGAATTGTTTAAAGGCATTAATCAGTTTAGAGTATTTGCCGATGGAGCTGCCATTCCTTACACCCTTGAATACACTGTAAAGTATGGGGGTTTGTAATGGAGATTTATATTCTTGATAGTCTTTATCGTCGTGTTTCAGTTGTAGATAAATTTGAATTACTTATCTGGACTGAAAGATTTTCTTCAGTTGGAGATTTTGAATTACATATGATTTCGTCAACAGAGAATCGTAAATTAATACTTCCTGGTTTACGATTTACTCATAATGAGTCGTATAGAGTAATGACAATTGAAACTGTTGAAGATATTACAGACGATGAAGGTCGGCGTGTCTTAAAAGCTAAAGGTCCTTCTCTTGAATCGATCTTTACTCAAAGATTAGCATATCCTGATGCAACCACAGAATTAACTACAGATCCGAAATGGATTCTTACAGGAACTCCTAAAGAAATTGCCGATCAATTGTTTCATGATATTTGTGTAACAGGAGTATTCGATACTGGCGACATTATCTCAGGTGTAACTGAAGATAATATTTTTACCGAAGATACAATCCCTTTTCCAACTGAAGAAATCATATACGCAATTGATCCAAAAGATCTTTATACAGCTCTTAAGAATTTGAGTGATGAATTTTTAATGGGTTTTCGTTTGGTAAGAGATCTTAATGGTCAGTTATATTTTGATGTTTATATGGGTAGTGATCGAACGACTCAACAAACAACTCTTGCTGCAGTTATATTCAGTCCTGATTTCGAAAACCTTCATAATACTTCACTGCTAAAGACTAATGCTTTTTATAAGAATACCGCTTACGTATTGTCTCCCGTTGGAATAGAAATTGTATACCCAACTGATGTTGATCCATTAGTAGCTGGTTTTGAACGTCGCGTATTAGTGGTTGTAGCTCAGGATATTACAGATCCTACTCCTTCTGTTGCTACAGAGCTTATGATTACTAGAGGTATAGAAGAACTTGCGAAGAATCGTAAATTCTTCGGACTAGATGGTGAGATACATCAGACTCTCAGTCAATTTAGGTATGGAATTCATTATAATTTAGGAGATTTGGTTGAGATTCGAGATGATGATGGTACTACTAGTATAATGCAAGTTACTGAACAGATATTTGTAAGTGACAAAGAAGGAGATCGTTCCTACCCCACTTTGATGGTTCATGAATTTGTTCAACCAGATTCTTGGATCACCTTTGATCTTGGGGATGAATGGGGCGACTTTACTACTGAGGAATGGGACGACTTTACTTAAGGAGGCTCAGTATGCCCGTCGGTGATGACGCAGTAGCTGCTGGATATCCTCTCGTCCCTGATACTGGGGAAGAGGGACGCGTCCGTTGGGGCGCTAGAGAGATTAATCGCGCCAGAGATTTTATAGCGCAAGTCAAGGCGCTCGTTCCTATCGGTAAGTCTGCTTATAGAACCGCCGCAGGGATTTCTTCAGGCACGGCAGATCCATCCGGTGGTAATGATGGAGACATTTACTTCAAGGTTCTTCCCTAGGAGGTAGATGATGGTTACATCAGCTACTCTCTTTGGGGATACCGTAGAAGGTTCTGAGAATAGTTATTTAGATTGGCAAGTAGTTTCACAAAATGTTTCTGCTAATACTACTACGATTGCCTGGCAAGTTGGATGGCGCTTTGATCAGTACAGTTGTCGTGGTCTTCGTCTTGGACACGCTGTCATTAATGGAGTTACCGTCTATGATGATGATGATCCTGGTGACGGAGTTCATATTTTCAACTCGGGCCATAACCACGACGTTGGAACTTTTAAGCTACAAACTGCTTCTGGCACTAGAACGATTGCGCATAATGCTGATGGTAGTAAAACGTTCAGTGCGTCTGTAACTTTGACTGGCTGGCAAGGTCAAACATCAAATAATTCGGGTTCGTGGGCACTTCCTACTATTCCTCGTCTTTCTGGTGCACCTAGTAAACCAGTTATATCCAGTCTTACGAACGTTTCAATGTTTGTGACTTTTACGGACGGTAGTGGTGGAGCTCCAATTGATAGTCGACAAATTCGATATGGGATAGACTCTCAAGGTGTCGGAGCTACTATCATAAGTTCTGATGGGTCAACCTCTATAGGTAGTCTCCTTCCAGGTATAAAGTATTATATTTGGGCTAGAACCCATAATGTTGCTGGATTTAGTCCTTGGTCTGCTAGAGCAGAAGTGACTATGCATGATGTTCCCAATGCTCCTAATACTCCATCTTTAATTAATGTGTCGCAAGTCGAAGTAAGCGTGACTTGGATTCCACCTTTTAATGGTGGATCAATAATTACAAGTTATCAAGTTGCGTATAATACTTCAAATACAGTTGCTGGAGCAACGATAGTTTCAGGAACATCTCCTAAAGTAATTAGTGGACTGATCCCAGGTACTAAGTATTACTTCTTCGTTCGAGCGATCAATACGTATGGGAATGGATTATATTCCCAATCTGCTAATGCAACGACAATCGCAGGAGCTCGAGTTAAACAAAATGGAGTTTGGAAACCGGCTATCCCTTACGTTAGAGTGGCTGGCGTTTGGGAACTAGCTAGACCTTGGGTCAAAAAACTTGGTATTTGGAAAGAGACGATCTAATTAGAAAGCAGGTGTTTTGGGTGTTATTTAACGATAAGCTTTATCAGGTCCTAAAGAAGGTGGTTCAATTAGGACTTCCTGGCTCAGGGACTCTTTATTTTACTCTGGCCCAGCTATGGGGTCTTCCTTACCCAGAAGAGGTGGTTGGTACAGTATCAGCCATTGCCTTGTTTCTTGGCATACTTTTGGGCGTTTCAACTAGAACTTATAACCAGAATGAAGATCAGTATGATGGTACTCTCGCTATTGAGAATCACGAAGATGGATCTACGCTTCGAATGAAGAACGTAGATTTGGATGCACTAGTCACTAAACAGTCTGTCGTATTCAAGGTCGTTCAGCCTGAAGTTCCTCCTGTGATTAATTACTAAAGGTCGCGTATAAAACATCTCCTATTATGAGACCCATTAGTTAAGGAGAGTATATGTTCACCAAAAGCCCAAAGCCCACTGAAGAGCTTGACAAGGCGATTAAAGCATTACTCGTTCGCTTATCTGAGGATGAGACCGACCCAAAGATATTCACTGCGATTGTAGATGAACTGCCGAAGTTATATAAGCTGAAAGAGCAACATGCTCCCAAGCGAATAAGCCCAGACACGATTCTACTCGTAGCCGGAAATCTTCTAGGAATCATCATCATAGTAGGCTACGAACACGCACATGTCATCACCTCGAAAGCTCTGAGCTTCGTGCTGAAGCTTAAGTGACACTCCAACCCGACCCTATGGGATGAGACGTAGGAGGTGTGTAGACTTCCCCGCTACACACCTTCTATGTTTTGCCCCAAACATAGCTTATATTTTTCGCAAGGATTACTCATCTTATAGTGAGAAGAAAGAGCTGTTATTATTAGTACACCAGTCGGATTTTGCGACCCGGCAGATTCTCATTTTTTTCGCAAGAATTACAAGTTCTATAGTGAGAAGAGAGGTAAACTGCTCGTTCGCTTCGATGCGATCCCCGCAAGGGTAAGGAGAGAGCTAAACTCGCCTTCTCATTTTTTTCGCACGAATTACGGGTCTTGTTATGAGACCACTACTGAAAGGAAGACCAATGGTTACTATATCCAGATTGGTGATCGAAGGTACTGACAAATCTATTGTAGAGTTTAGCTTCGACTCAAGCGGAGTATTAATCTCGATCGTCGGCGATGCCGGAAAAGAAGAATTAATGCTCAGCCTACCCGAATCTGTTGCTCTATACGATCTCATGACCAACGCACACCAAGTCGCAGGACACTAGAACTAGGTCCCCTTCCCGCATATCTCAGAGCGAGGTGCCCTAAAAGGCATCTCGTTTTTTCTTCTTAAAAATTCCCCGGGAGAGGTTTTCGTAAAAGGTCGCAGAATTTACATGGCTTAGTATGAGACCCATTACCAGAAAGGACCCCACCATGCCCACGAATCCGAACTCAGCGAAAGCCGTAGAGATCATGACCGGTGCTGACATGGCCAAGATTCTCGCAGCGAAAGCCGCTGTGACAATCGCAACCATCGTCGGCGTCGGCGTTGTGACTTACGTGCTCGAGAAGAAATTCGGCGACAAGAGCTGACCTACAGGTTCCTCACGGTACAAAAAGCCCAGCACCCTAACACGGTGTTTGGGTTTTCCTTTTGCCCATCGAACGAAAGGTAATGACATGGACGAGTCAGTCCGGGACTTGTTCGGAGTTATGCTAATCGCCGTGGGCCTTAGCATTCTGTCCGTTGTGGTATCCGTGATGTCGGTATATTTCACAATGACTCTCCGATGCAAGTGCCACACGAAGGAAAGGGCGAAGCATGAGCGACGTACCGATCGAAAACCGTCCAGGCGGAACACTACCACTCAGCGATCTCTGGGCTATCATGGGCCAGACGTACGCGTGGATCCTGGGCATCGTTCTAATCCTGATGCTCCTACTGTTATTTACGAGAAAAACCCGGAAGAGACGCGCATCCTCCCTGCTTTTGGGTTTACATCGAGTAGAAAGGGAAGTGAATCTCATTAACTTCTGGGATTCGGAGATAGAACTCTTTCGTAAAGAACAGAAAGAACAGGATGATCTCGATTGGTTCGAAGACTACGTGAGAAGGGGTGAGTTATATCAAGACTTTACGTGAGATCCTCGCTCGAGGAGGTAAGCTCGCTGCTGATAACTCGCCCGCAATTCTCACTGCCGTTGGGGTTACGGGGGCCCTGACGACAGCATATCTCACGGGTAAGGCATCGTTTAAGGCTGCTCTCATTCTCAATGACAATGATCATTATGGTCAAGCCGATGTCAAGGAGATGTTTCAGCTGACATGGAAGTGTTATATTCCAGCAGCCATTACCGCAGCGCTAACTATATCGGCTATTATCGGTGCGAACCGAATTGGTACTCGTCGCGCAGCTGCATTAGCCGCAGCTTACGCCATATCTGAACGGGCCTTTGAAGAGTACAAAACGAAGATCATTGAGAAGCTTGGTCCAAAGAAAGAACAAGAAGCTCGTGATGAGATCGCTCAAGATCGGGTTGATCGTAATCCGGTAGGGTCTCAAGAGATCATCATTGCGGGTGCCGGTACTGTGCTTTGTCATGAGGCATATACCGGTCGATATTTTCTCTCTGATATGGAGACTCTTCGAAAGGCTCAGAACGACATCAACGCACAGGTCCTTAGTGATTCGTATGCTTCGTTGACGGATTTCTATGATCTGATCGGATTACCGCATACGGCCAATTCAGATGAAGTTGGTTGGAATTCTGACAAACTGATGGATCTGAAGTTCTCTGCGGTTATTTCCCAAGACGGCCGAAGTCCTTGTATATCTATCGATTTTACTGTACACCCCGTAAGACACTACTACCGTTTACAATAACGAACAAAGGAGAAAGCAATGAAGCACCTCAAGACGCTCAAGAATGCTGTGATGAACAAGCGGTTCGCAACTGGTCTGGCCACTGGCATCGTTGTCATGGTCATCAGCAACATTGTTGCTGGCCGTAACGTTACCCGGTTCGAGCTGGAGGAGGTCTCGGAATGAGACTTCTTCGTTTGATTCTCGCTATATTCATGATGGTAGGACTGGTCGTGATTCCGGCGACGTCAGCGAATGCAGTAACTCGTTACGTCTATGTGGAAGATCACACCGGTTCTAAATGGCCAGTTACTGTTGCTGAGCCATGGGTCGATTACTATACCGGTTCTGTCATGGTCTATGGGAAATGTCGTAGCGGTTACAAATGTATCCGTGTATACGAGAAGACTATCCGATCTGATTGGGCGGCAGTAACTCGAAGCACAACCACAGGATTCGTAATCTACATCAACCCGCAACGTGCATGGTGGTCGTACACTCGACGACTTAATTTGATCAAGCACGAACTAGTGCACGCCATGGGGTATTACACGCACTGGGCATATTGTAACGATCTTATGTACTGGCATACGAATTGTCCGAACGGGTCGTTGCTTCTTACCTCGTATATTCACTCACCAATACGCGACGTGCTACGTCGTAACTAAGGATAGGGGAGCCAACGTGCTCAAGAAGTCCATCACCTACCACGACCTCGACGGCAAAGAGCTTGCCGAGGATTTTTACTTCAACCTCACCAAGGCTGAGATTGCCAAGATGGAGCTCGTCGAGCCGGGTGGGCTTGCAAAGAAGCTTCAGGGCATTCTAGCAGAAGAGGATCGACGTAAAATTCTCGATACATTCGAGATGATTATCAAGCAGACTGTTGGTCGTCGATCTGAGGATGGGAAGAGGTTCATCAAGACTCCTGAAATCACCAATGAATTCATGCAGACAGAGGCATATTCTGTTCTGTTTATGGAGATGGTTACGGATGCCGAAGCGGCCGCTGCATTCATCGTTGGTGTTGTTCCGTCCGATGTAAGTAAGATAGTCACTGACAAGATCAATTCTGGTGTAATTCAGCTGCCATCAGAAGAGACGTCTAAGAAAGAATTTATTCGTACTATCACAGATCCAGATGAACATCTTCGTCCAAGACCAACGCCGTCAAAGACTATTCAGGATTATACCCCTGAAGAGTTCTTTGCAATGCCTCTCGAGGAGGTTGAAAAATTACTTAGTGAAAATAAGGGAAATGTTCCGAAGCATCTGCTTGTTTCAGCAATGATTAAGCGAGTTTCTGAATAGTGATAGCGATCGGGGGTTAGGCAAACAGGGCATTGGGTCTCAAGCGGTAAGCCCTATTCCGGATGCCTTTCCTTAAACGACAGCCGAAGACGGCCCTGCACGTAAAAAATGTGCCCTAGCTATCGCATAAAAAACATGGTCTGTAATGAGACCCTAATAGAAAGGACCACCCATGACTAGAATCGAAGCCGCCAAGCTGATCACTAAGTTTGTGGTTGGCTCCAGTGTTAGTTTCACCGTATCCAACATCGTTGGTAACAACGTTAACGTATCCAAACCCCACCAGCAAGTGGAGGCTTGGGTCGCTGCAATTGTTATTGGGATGATGGCTGCGGAAGGAGCTGAGAAATGGACCAACCAGAAAATCGAAGCGATCGCCGAGTGGTGGACGAAGAACGTCACGGCCCAAACCCAATCTAATTAATTCTCGAAGTCATGTCCCTGAACAAGGGATTTGACTTTTGCCTTAGAATCGAGGATACATGGCCGAACATGACCTCCCGTCCAATAGCCATATGAATCGGCCACAAGAGACTCCTAAACCGGAGCCTAAGAAGGTTGAAAAGGTTGTTACGGGCAAAGTTGTACAACGAAAGAAGCCCTTGGGTAAGAGACTGCACGAAACATTTATTGGCGGAGAGGCTAAGAATGTTGGGAGCTATGTCATATTTGAGGTGCTCGTCCCAGCTATGAAAGATACGATTGCTGATATTGTAAGCCAGGGTATTGAGCGGATGCTTTTCGGAGAATCTCGTTCTACCAGTAGGCGTACGGGTTTTCGAAAAG